>ENA-OPBN01000014-OPBN01000014.1-human-gut-metagenome-genome-assembly--contig:-NODE-14-length-158077-cov-12.930136_pt1 | contig 158077 bp, 144 predicted proteins | sample MGYA00241068_ERZ501452 | MGnify/ENA primary metagenome ERZ501452 (study PRJEB25962, sample SAMEA2042507) | human gut metagenome | biome: human gut; feature: human-associated habitat; material... | reverse complement strand
CTTTGCGGACATTTAAGAAGATATAAAAAGATAGTCAAAAAGACATATATAATTTAAAATAAATATTAAAATGAAATATCACTGTTGACATTGAAATGCAATAGTGATATTTTATTTACAGAAAGAAATTAGCACTCGAAAGAAATGAGTGCTAACAGAGATAAAAGGAGGCAATACAATGAAATTAGTTCCATTATCAGACAGAGTAGTATTAAAGCAGTTAGAAGCAGAGGAAACAACAAAATCGGGAATCATCCTTACAAGTTCAGCACAGGAGAAGCCACAGGAGGCTGAGGTTATCGCAGTAGGACCTGGCGGAATGGTTGACGGCAAGGAAGTTAAGATGCAGGTAACAGTCGGACAGAAGGTTATTTATTCTAAATACGCAGGCACAGAGGTTAAGCTTGACGGAGAAGAGTACATCATCGTTAGACAGAATGATATTCTTGCAGTAGTAGAGTAAGATTAATTTACGGATAGAAGCTAAAGATCCGGTACGTTTTACATATCCGGTCATAGCTGCTTACATTTTGGAATTAAATATCAAATATATAAATAAATAGAAAGGTCGTATAAATCATGGCAAAGGAAATTAAATATGGCTCAGAAGCCAGAGCAGCACTTGGAGCTGGAGTAGATAAATTAGCAAATACAGTCAGAGTAACACTTGGACCAAAAGGAAGAAACGTAGTACTTGACAAATCATACGGTGCACCACTCATCACAAACGATGGTGTTACAATCGCAAAAGAGGTTGAGCTTGAGGATGCTTTCGAGAACATGGGAGCACAGCTTGTCAAGGAAGTTGCCACAAAGACAAATGATGTAGCAGGAGACGGAACAACAACAGCTACAGTTCTTACACAGGCAATGGTTCAGGAAGGAATGAAGAACCTTGAGGCAGGAGCAAACCCAATCGTGCTTCGTCGTGGTATGAAGAAGGCTACAGACAAAGCTGTTGAGGCACTTAAGGATATGAGCCAGAAAGTAAAAGGCAAAGAGCAGATCGCTAAGGTTGCAGCTATCTCAGCAGGAGATGAGGAAGTTGGTAATCTCGTAGCAGACGCTATGGAAAAGGTTACAAACGATGGTGTTATCACAATTGAAGAGTCAAAGACAATGCAGACAGAGCTTGACCTTGTAGAAGGTATGCAGTTCGACAGAGGATACCTCTCAGCATATATGTGCACAGATATGGATAAGATGGAAGCAGTACTTGATGATCCGTATATCCTTATTACTGACAAGAAGATTTCCAACATCCAGGATATTCTTCCATTACTTGAGAAGATTGTTCAGGCCGGTGCAAGACTTCTTATCATCGCCGAGGATGTTGAGGGCGAGGCTCTTACAACACTTATCGTTAATAAGCTTCGTGGTACATTCAATGTAGTAGCTGTAAAGGCTCCTGGATATGGTGACAGAAGAAAAGCAATGCTTGAAGATATCGCAATCCTTACAGGTGGTCAGGTAATCAGCTCAGATCTTGGACTTGAGCTCAAGGATACAACAATCGATATGCTTGGTCGTGCTAAGTCAGTTAAGGTTCAGAAGGAGAACACAGTCATCGTTGACGGTGCCGGAGACAAGGATGCTATCGCAGGCAGAGTAAGCCAGATCCGTGGTCAGATTGATGAGACAACATCTGAGTTTGATAAAGAAAAATTACAGGAGCGTCTTGCAAAGATGGCAGGCGGTGTAGCAGTTATCCGTGTAGGTGCTGCAACAGAGACAGAGATGAAAGAGGCTAAGCTTCGTATGGAGGATGCCCTTAACGCTACAAGAGCAGCAGTTGAAGAGGGAATCATCGCAGGTGGTGGATCAGCATATATCCATGCATCAAAGAAGGTTGCAGAGTTTGTTGATACACTTGAGGGAGATGAGAAGACAGGCGCAAAGGTTATCCTTAAAGCACTCGAGGCTCCACTTTACTATATCGCTGCAAATGCAGGACTTGAAGGTGCAGTAATCATCAACAAGGTAAAGGAGTCAGCTCCTGGAACCGGCTTCAACGCAGCTACAGAAGAGTATGTAGATATGGTAGATAACGGAATCCTTGATCCTGTAAAGGTTACAAGAAGTGCATTACAGAATGCAACATCAGTAGCTTCAACACTCCTTACAACAGAGTCAGCAGTAGCTACAATCAAAGAGGACACTCCAGCAATGCCAGCAGGTGCCGGCGCCGGAATGGGCATGATGTAATCGTAGACAATGAGGAAAATAAAAAATCAGAGGCAAGCTCGCTTGTCTCTGATTTTTTATTTGACGAATGTCCGGATATGAGCAAGTAGCACGCAAGTGCGGATTGCGAATATACGGAGGCTGGTGTAAGCCAGCCGTGTCTACGATGTAGGTGGAATAATGCCGCTGTCCGGATATGAGCAAGTAGCACCTACTGTGCGTACCACGAATATACGGAGGCTGGTGTAAACCAGCCGTGTCTACGATGTAAGTAAAATAACGCCACTGTCCATCAAAAACTTCTTTTCAAACAATTACACCTATGGTATAATGGGCGGTGTTGGAAAAAATACGACAACGAATATTTATATCGGAGTGAGAATTAATGAGTAAGGTTATAGTAGTTACCGATTCAAACAGCGGTATCACACCTGACGAGGCAAAGAAGCTTGGAGTTGAGGTGATTCCAATGCCTTTTTACATCGATGAGCAGATGTATTATGAGAATATCGATCTGACGCAGGAGCAGTTCTATGAGAAGCTTACGGCAGGCGGCGATATCAAGACATCTATGCCTTTGGTTGGTGATGTAACAGATAAATGGGATGAGTTTTTAAAGGAAAATGATGAGATTGTATACATTCCAATGTCATCAGGTCTTTCAAGCTCATGTGAGACAGCATATATGCTCTCGCAGGATTATGACGGCAAAGTGCAGGTAGTCAATAATCAGAGAATATCAGTTACAATGCGCCAGTCGGTTATAGATGCGAAGAACTTGGCAGAAGCAGGAAAAAATGCAGCTGAGATAAAGCAGATATTAGAGGATGCAAAGTTTGAGTCTTCCATATATATCATGGTAGATACTCTTAACTATCTCAAAAAGGGTGGTAGAATCACGCCAGCAGCGGCAGCTCTTGGCACACTTTTAAAGCTTAAACCGGTGCTTCAGATTCAGGGTGAGAAGCTTGATGCATTTGCAAAGGCACGTACCGTAAAGCAGGCAAAGAGCATCATGATAGATGCCATGAAGTCGGATTTTGAGAAGCGCTTCAATAATCCGGATGGCAGCCAGATAAATCTTGAAATGGCATACACGCATGATATTGCAGCAGCGGAGACATTTAAGGAAGAGGTTCAGGCAGCATTTCCAAATAACGAGATAGTCATGAATCCGCTTTCACTTTCGGTCTCATGCCATATAGGACCCGGAGCGCTTGCAATAGCCTGCTCTAAGAAGATAGAGTATTGTAATAAATAATTATTAATAGTTACAAAGAATAATAAATATACCACTAAAATCAATCAGTAACATGGCACAATGTGTCGTGTCAGAAAATACAAGGGAGGCATGTAAAATGTCAAAGGTAGATGTAGTAATAGGATGTTTCTATGGTGATGAAGGAAAAGGTAAGGTAATTGATTACCTTGCGGCAGACGCTGATGTAGCAGTAAGATGCACAGGCGGAGACAATGCCGGTCACACAATCAAAGCAAACGGTGTTAAATATGCAATGCACCTTATTCCGTCAGGTCTCTTATCAGGACATACAATCGGAGTGATCGGAAACGGAGTAGTTTTAAATCCGCAGGTTCTTTTAGAGGAAATCAACAACTTAAAGGAGCACGGATATGATGTAGATAAATACTTAAAAATCAGTGAAAAAACGCATGTCATTTTCCCATATCACAGCAAGCTTGATGTGGCGCTTGAGAAGGTGAGACAGGCAAAGAAAATCGGTACTACAGGAAAGGGTATCGGACCTTCATACTGCGATAAGTATGAGAGAAGCGGAATCAGAATGGAGGATTTATACGCACCTGATTTCAAGGAGCGCCTTAAGGAGCAGACAGAGCTTAAGCTTGCACTTCTTAAGGTATATGATCCTGAGACTGATTATACAAAGGAGCTTGATTTCGACAAGATGTTTGCAGAGTACAGTGACTATGCAGCACAGCTTGAGCCATATGTATGTGATACAATCACCCTCTTACACAAGGCACTTGAGGATGACAAAAAGGTGGTTGTTGAGGGAGCACAGGCTACACTCCTTGACATCGACTTTGGTTCATATCCATATGTTACATCATCAAATCCTACAATCGGTGGCATCCTTACAGGAACAGGTCTTTCTGCTTCAGATATCGGAAATGTATACGGTGTCATCAAGGCATACTCAAGCCGTGTAGGTGAGGGACCATATGTGACAGAGCTTCTTGACGCAACCGGAGACAAAATCCGTGAGCTCGGACATGAGTACGGCACCACAACAGGCCGCCCGAGAAGATGCGGATGGTTAGACCTTGTCACCTTAAAATATGCTAAGCGTCTTAACGGACTTACAGCACTTTCTGTAAACCATCTCGACACAATCGGCAAGTTTGATACAATAAAAGTCTGCATCGGCTACGATGTAAACGGTGAGGTAACAGAGGACTTTACCACAAATCTCAAGGTTTTAAACAACGCAAAGCCTGTATATGAGGAGCTAAAAGGTGGCTGGGGAGATGAAATTGCAAGCTGTAAGACTTTCGAGGAGCTTCCTGAGAATGCACAGAAGTACATCAGCTTCATAGAGAAATACATTGGAGTACCTGTTAAGTTCATCGGAACAGGTGCTGAAAGAGAAGCTATGATTGTGCGCGCAGACAATTAGTACAGCTAAAATATCATAGTATTAAAATTATAAATAATGTACAAAAGAGTGTTCAGAATTCACAAATTGAACACTCTTTTTTTATACTCTGATGTCATAATAATTTAGGAAGGAGCATTACTGTGATAGAAATTAGTAATCTCGTAAAGAAATATGGCGACCATATGGCCGTAGATCATCTTTCGCTGACTGTTGAGCCGGGAAAGATATACGGACTTTTGGGACCAAACGGCGCCGGAAAGTCAACCACCATGAATATTGTTACCGGGTATATTGGTGCTGATGGTGGAACAGTAAAGATAAACGGCTATGATATATTTGCACAGCCTGAGGAGGCAAAAAAATGTATCGGATACCTGCCGGAGATACCACCGCTTTATGTGGATATGACGGTATATGAGTATATCAAATTTGTGGCAGAGCTCAAAAAGCTCGACAGGAAAAAGAGAAAAGAAATGATAGCAGATGCAATGGACATGACCGGCATCACGGAGGTGAAAAACCGTCTCATAAAGAACCTTTCCAAGGGCTACAGACAAAGAGTGGGCTTCGCCCAGGCACTTCTTGGCTACCCGGAAATCATCATACTGGATGAGCCTACAGTGGGACTTGATCCAAAGCAGATAATAGAGATTCGTGAGCTTATTAAAAAGCTTGGAGAAAATCATACGGTGATACTTAGCTCTCATATTTTAAGTGAGATAAGTGCAGTGTGTGATCATGTGTTTATCATATCAAAGGGCAAGCTTGTAGCAAGTGATGCCACAGAGAACCTGATTAATCTCATGTCAAAGAACCAGGAAATTAACCTTGTACTCAAATCAGACGAGATTGGTGCAAGAGGAATGCTTGAAAAGATAGTAAATGTTGATAAGGTCACATTTGAAAAGTCTGAGGAAGAGAATACAGTGAAGGCTGTGGTTATAGCAAAAGCAAACTGCGATATACGTGAGGAAATATTTGAGCTTGCAAGTGCAATGCATATGCCAATCCTTGAGATGCATACTGTTGTGAAGTCACTCGAGGATGTATTCCTTGAGCTTACAGGGGAAGGAGATGAGAAATAATGCTTGCAATATTTAAAAGAGAATTCAAATCATATTTCCAAAACGTTATAGGTTGGCTGTTTGTTGCAGCACTTCTTGCAGTGTATGGACTATATTTTTATGTATACAATCTGAAAAACGGTTATCCGTATATCTCATATGATTTAAAGGGAATCGGTTTTATTATGATGATTGCAGTACCAATTCTCACGATGAGATCGCTTTCTGATGAGAAAAAGACAAAGACAGATCAGCTAATGCTGACATCGCCTGTATCTGTCGGAAGGATTGTAGCAGGAAAATATTTAGCGATGTCAGCAGTATACACCATAGACATAGCACTTTTTGCACTTTCACCGCTCGTGTTGTCAATTTACGGCAAGGTTGCGCTCAGTGAAGCGTATGTGGCTTTGTTTGGCTACTGGCTTTACGGTTTATCATGCATCGCCGTGGGACTTTTTATATCGTCCATATCTGAGAGTGTGATAATATCTGCAATACTTACATTTGCGGCATTATTCCTCTCATACATGATGCAGTCCATCACAGGGCTCATCTCGTCAAGTGGGAATCTGCTCACAAAGGTGCTTAATTGCTTTGATTTGTACACACCATTTGAGAATTTTGTGAGTGGCTGCTTTAGTGTCACATCGGCAGCTTATTATGTGACGGTTACTTTGCTTTTATGCTTCCTTACGACGCAGTCTATCCAGAAGAGAAGATGGGCATTTTCAAAGAAGATGATAGGCACAGGGGCGTTTTCAGCAGGAATGATTGTCGTAATGTGTGCAATCTGTGTGGTTGTAAATCTTGTAGTGACAGCGCTTCCTGCTAAGTACACATCAATTGACTGTTCGGCTACAAAGCTGTACTCGCTCACAAACGATACAAAGGACAGGGTAAGTAAGCTCGATGAGGATATCACAATCTATGTTTTGAATTCCAAGAAATCAAAGGATGCAAAGATAGATGAGACAATCAACAGATACAAGGATCTTTCGAGTCATATAAAGGTAAAATATGTAGACCCGGCGACAAGCCCGAAGTTTTATCAGGATTACACAGACACGACACCTACCACAAACAGCCTTATCATCGAGAGCAAAAACCGTTCAAAGGTGATTGATTACAATGATATATATGAATATGACAGCTCATCATATTATTACGGATACCAGTCGCAGTCTAGCATCACAGGCTATGATGCCGAGGGACAGATTACAAGTGCCATAGAGTATGTCACAATGGATGCAGATGAGCTCCCGGTAATTTATCAGATAACCGGACACAATGAAACGGAAATAGGAAGCAATTTCCAGAGTGTTGTAAGCAAGGCAAATGCAAATCTTAAGAGTTTAGAGCTCTTTAACGAGGAAAAGGTGCCGGAGGATGCAACAGCCATTATCATTAATTCCCCGACTGTAGATTTCAACGAGGAAGACGCACAGAAGGTGATTGATTATTTGAATGGCGGTGGAAAGGCAATGATTATCGGCTGCTACGCATATAATGACGAGCTTACAAACTTTAACAAGATACTTGCGGCTTACAATGTCAGCTTCAAGACCGGTGTGGTAGCTGAAAATGACAGCTCAAAATATTATCAGAATCCTCTCTACCTGCTTCCAACGGTTGAGACGACAGATTACACCTCAGATGCAACAGACGGATATGTATTCCTGGCAGGAAGCTGTGCAATCAGTTATCCTGAGGATACAGATGATGTGACATATATAAAGCTGCTTTCTACATCAGACAGTGCAGTTTTAAAGAAGGACTGGAAGAATATCACCACATCGAAGGCAGAGGATGCAGATGAGAACGGACCGTTTACTACAGGTCTTGCTGTAAATGATTCAAGCACCGGCGCATCGATTGTTGTGTTTGGTACGCCTTATGTGGTTGATGATTCATATGACAATGCCGTTTCCGGCAACAATGCAGACATGTTCAAGGATGTTATCTCATCAATGACCGGAAATGTTGAGCTTGCATCAAGTGTGATACCGGTGAAGGATTACACCTTAAGCAATATCACTATAAATACGCTGCAGGCGGTTATTACGGGACTTATCATAATGATAGCTGTACCAATACTGCTTATTATCATAGGAATCGTTGTATGGACAATGAGGAGAAAGAAGTAGATTACAGGTAAACGCGTATAAGAAATAGGAGAAAAATGAATGAATAAGCAGAAACGCACCTTTGTGATACTTGCGATAGTTCTGGCAGCCTGTCTGGCAGGCTACCTGGGGCTTCTAAATTACAATAAATATAAAAGTGACGATGATTCGGAGAGCGAAAGCGACAGTGTTGAGGCACTTTCGCTCGACTCATCGGATGTTAAATCACTTTCATTTCTGATTGATGGTCAGGAGTATACCTTCAGCCGTATAAAGTCAGATGGCACATCCGATGAGACCGAGTCAACGGAGTCTGAGAAAACAGACACAGAATCAGAGTCTTCTGATTCTGATGATGACGAGCAGTGGGTCTGCGATAATGATACCTCTCTTAAAATCAATACAAGCAAGGTCACATCATTGCTTGGAAACGCCACAAGCATCACTGCTTCAAAGAAATTTGATTCAGATGCGGATACATCTGATTTTGGGCTGGATGAACCACAGAATGTCGTAAAGCTAAGCACCGATGACAAGACATATATCATCACAATCGGTGAGAAAAACGCTATGCTTGGTGAGTACTATATCAAGGTAAATGATGATGTATATCTTTCAAGTACCACAATCATTGGAACAATTCCGGATTCTATAGATGATATGATTGCAACGGAAGACAGTGAGAGTACTGAGACTGAAAGTGAGTAGTAATGGATTAATAGTTTAAAAATGAGAACTTTAAGAAATAGTTCATCTTTTTTTTATGAAATATGTATTGAAATCGTGCTGATGTTGTACCATTATAATGATTAAAGGGTCAAAATGTATCATTATTATGATGTAGAATAATGAGGGAAAACGGTGAATAGAATGAATCAGATGAACAAAGACAGCAACAGTATAAATATCACGGGCCTTACCGATGAAGAGGTAAGGCAGAGAGTGGAGGAAGGATTTACCAACAGAACAGATATATCTACAGACAAGACGACAAAGGAAATTGTGATTTCAAACGTTTTCACATATTTTAACCTTATATTTCTTGTCATAACGATACTTCTCATAATGGTAGGTTCTTTCAGAAACCTGACATTTCTGCCTATAATTATTGGAAATACGGTAATCGGAATCGTTCAGGAAATCCGCGCAAAAAAGACTCTTGAAAAAATGAGTTTACTGAATGCTCCGCATGCGGATGTCATCAGAAACGGCAGCGTAAAGCAGATTAGTACGGAGAAACTTGTAAAGGACGATGTGATTTTACTTACCGCAGGAAAGCAGATTTGTGCGGATGCGGTTGTGATATCCGGAAATATACAGGTAAATGAATCACTGCTCACAGGTGAAGCCGATGAGGTAGAAAAGACAGAGGGCAGCACTCTCATGTCGGGAAGCTTTGTTGTATCGGGAGAGTGCTATGCACGGCTTGAAAAGGTCGGTAATGAATCATATATCTCAAAGCTGAGCCTTGAGGCAAAATCGATGGGCGGCAAGGAGCAGTCAGAGATGATACGCTCCATCAATTTGATCGTCAAATGGGTTGGCATAGTTATTATTCCGATTGGGCTTATATTGTTCTGGCAGAGCCATTTTGTGAATGGCGAGTCTATCACAAAGAGTGTTACATCGACAGTTGCAGCGATTATAGGAATGATACCGGAGGGCTTGTATCTGCTGACCACAGTGGCGCTTGCCTTAAGCACTATGAAGCTTGCAAGGAAAAAGGTTTTGCTTCATGATATGAAAAGTATTGAGACGCTTGCGCGTGTGGATGTGCTTTGTGTGGATAAAACTGGCACAATTACTGAGCCTGATATGAAGCTTAAGGAAATTTTTCTCTGTAAAAACAGTGGAGCAGATGGCACACAGACAGCTTTGACATTGGATGAGCTTAAAAGTCTTATTTTAGATTATGCAAATGCTTCGGTTGACAACAATGCGACCATGCTCGCACTAAAAGCATATGCGGCGGAAGCTTTGACAAATAATACATCTGCACTGCATCGTACAGCGGTTTCACAGCAGGCATTTTCGTCGAGCCTTAAATATGGCAGCGTTACTTTTTCTGACGGAACTTATCTGCTCGGAGCGCCGGAGTTTATCATGCATGATGACTTTGCGCGCATTGAGGAAGAAATCATACCGTACGCTGACAAAGGCGACAGAGTACTTTTATTTGCAAGGTACAATGGGGAGAACGTGGAGAATGGAATAAATGGCAGCGTTACTCCGCTTGGATTTGTGGCACTTGCCAATCCTATCAGAGCAAATGCAGTAAAGACATTTGAGTATTTCAAGAGTCAGGGTGTTGCGATAAAGGTTATTTCAGGTGACAATCCGCGTACTGTTTCAAGGATTGCCATACAGGCAGGAATAGAAAGTGCAGAAAGCTTTGTTGATGCGGCAACACTCGATACTGAGGATAAAATAGCCGATGCAGTGAATAAATATACTGTATTCGGACGAGTGACACCAAAGCAGAAGAAACAGCTTGTAAAGGCTTTACAGGCTAAAGATCATACAGTTGCGATGACCGGAGACGGAGTCAACGATATACTTGCCATGAAGGATGCCGACTGCAGTGTGGCTATGGCATCGGGAAGTGAGGCGGCAGCCCAGGCAGCCCAGGTTGTCCTTTTGGACTCTGACTTTGCACACATGCCGGATGTGGTGTATGAGGGCCGCAGGGTGGTAAACAATATCCAGCGCTCAGCAAGCCTGTTTCTTGTGAAAAATATATTTTCACTGTTACTTTCACTGTTTTCGGTTATCCTTATGGTTACGTATCCGCTTGAGCCGGCACAGGTATCGCTCATCAGTATGTTTACCATAGGAGTACCGGGATTCTTATTGGCACTGGAGCAGAATAAGGACAGGATAAAGGGGCACTTTATCACCAATGTCATGCTAAAGGCACTGCCCGGTGGACTTACGGATGTAATAGCTGTCGGAGCGCTTGTCGTATGCGGAGAAGTATTTTGTATATCAGATGCAAGCATAGGAACGATAGCGACGCTTGTACTTTCAGTAGTGGGCTTTATGATTCTCTTTAAAATCAGTGAGCCGCTAAATGGAATGAAATATGCTGTTATTATCGGAAATATAGCAGGTCTGGTATTTTCGGGTTTCTTCTTAAAGAAACTGTTTGCACTGACAGATTTGTCAAATATATGTATTCTTCTCATGATAGTGTTTGGCTTTGCGGCTGAGTCACTGTTTAGGAATCTGACACTTCTGGTTGAGAAACTGAGAGGCTCATATGAGAAAAAGAAGGGCTTCAATGTCTGATATTAAAAATCTGCATGGCACCATAGGTGTGTGGCAGCTTAGGACCAGGGGCCTTTCTTGATGGGCACGACAGATTTTTACAGTTTGCGCAGGTATTACAGAGCTCTTTGATATTTTTCTGCTTTTGTGAGTCAAGCTTTATTATGAGGGCGGCTGTCTTAAGTGGCATGAGCATATTTGAACCGGTGAGATGTATACCATCAGGGCTTACGTGCTCAAAAATCTCAGGCAGCAGCTCGAGCGGATATTCATCGCCTAAAAATGACAGTTCAATGGCATAAAGAGAGCTTTCTTCTTCGACAGCCTTTGCAAACTGCTCATATGCGTTTGACAAAAGCATGAGGCTTAAACAGTCTGCTATGTAGGCCTCCTCAAGCTGCTCATGGTTTAAATACAGCTCTGACAGCTCGTCTGCACCGTTTCCGAGTGTTACGAGACCGTAGGCATAGTGTGCCAGTGATACCCCGGGCAAATCCTGTTTTATGGAATAATATGCAAAGGCATCCACCAATGGAAGCATTGCTGTGTATATTGCCCGGATAAGCGGCAGCTTATCGTTATCAAAATGAAACCGGCTGCAGAATTCTTTCCAGTCTTTAGATGATAATTCAGGTGTGATTTTGCATTTCATGGTTTTTTGGTTACATCATCAGATTCTTTATCATCAGAACCCTTTAAAAGTCTGTATACAAATGAATATGCCCAGATAAGCACCGGGATAATGATAGTTGCGGCAACGGCAGCCTTCCAGTAGCGCATGTCACTCGTGTGATCGAGCACAGTGGCAACAAATGCCGCAATATATAAAAGTAATAAAAGGATGGCACCGATCAGTGCCAGAATACGTTTTGTCTTTTTCATGAATTGTTCTCCGTGGTTTTAGTAATGTAACGATTCAGAACCATCCCACGCACATTCGCAAAAACGCACGATACTCGTGCTTTCTAGCTGCTACACAGCTAATTTTGCTCATATGTGTGGTGGCTCTATTCGAGCCACCCTGAGAACAAGAAAATCTGTTGCTTACATGCGAGCATGACGCATCAGTTTTTCTTGTCCTCAGTCGTTCTGAATAGTTATTTAATAATTATAATATAAAAAAACAAAATTGACGTCAAGCTGTTATTTTGGTATAATACATCCATATGTGAAGTTGAGGCTGTTTGGCCTCATATCAGTTTATAAAAGATAAAGGTGGTAGTAAAAATGGCTTTATTAGAAGAGTGGCACAAGATTGCCTACAATGACAAAGCAGATCAGGGAGAGTTACAGCGTTTTTGGCAGCATTATTTCCTCTTGGAGAAGGGTGTATATGAGAAGCTCCTTGCAAATCCGGATGAGGCAGTAGAGGGAACAGTCAAAGAGCTTGCTGAGAAATATGAGTTATCAATCATGGAGATGACAGGCTTCTTAGACGGAATCAATGACAGCCTTGTCACACCAAACCCAATCGAGGAGATGGATGAGGACACAAAGGTAAGCCTTGCTTTCGATAAAGAAAAACTTTATAAGAACATGGTAGATGCAAAGGCAGACTGGCTTTACAATCTCCCGGCATGGGATGAAATCTTTGACGCAGAGACAAAGCATGCGCTTTACCTCGAGCAGAAGAAGTCAGGAACAGTGGTAGTAGGTAAGAAAATCGGCCGAAATGACCCATGTCCATGCGGTTCGGGCAAGAAATATAAAAAATGTTGCGGAAAAAATGCATAAAGTACTTTACAGATTAGAAAAATAAGTATATTATCATTTTTTGAAAAGAACATTAATTGTTCCAAAGATATGTATGGCACATGTTTGCGTATATTACATACATATGTGCAACAGCATAATAACAATACGTTGAAGAGCACAGTAAGTATATTAAAAGCAGCAGAGAGGGAAGCCTTGGAAGACGAGAATCAAAGTCCAAAGAGTGGTGAAAGCTCCCCGGTGGATGATATACCGAACACCAGCTTGGAGTGGCTCCAATAAAGCCCGGTGACACCGTTATAGTCAAATGAGTTTCTGTCGGATACAGACAAGCAGTATGTTTCCAGGCGGAAAGAATGTGGGTGGAACCACGGTAACAAAGCTTATCGTCCCCGATGTCGCAGCAATGCGGTGTCGGGGATTTTTTATATTAAAAATAAAGGAGAGATAACCATGAAGATAACATTGAAGGATGGCTCATCAAAAGAGTACAGCGAAGCAAAAAGCGTATATGAAATCGCAAAAGATATAAGCGAGGGACTTGCAAGAGTAGCCTGCGCAGGAGAGGTTGACGGAGAAATTGTTGACTTAAGAACAGTTCTTGACAAGGACTGCACACTTAATATAATCACAGCAAGTGATGAGGAAGGACTTCGTGTTATCAGACATACAGCATCACACGTGCTGGCACAGGCAGTAAAGAATCTGTTTCCGGATGCAAAAATCACAATCGGACCGGCAATTGACGATGGTTTCTACTATGATTTCGATTCACAGCCATTCTCAAGAGAGGATCTCGATGCACTTGAGGCAGAGATGAAGAAAATCATCAAACAGGGTCATGAGATAACAAGATTTACACTTCCTAGAGAGGAAGCAATCAAATTCATGAAGGAAAAGGATGAGCCGTACAAGGTAGAGCTTATCGAGGAGCTTCCTGAGGGTGAGGAGATTTCATTCTATGACCAGGGTGGATTTGTAGATTTATGTGCAGGACCACATCTTATGAGCACAAAGGGAGTAAAGGCTTTCAAGCTCACAGCATCATCAATGGCATACTGGAGAGGTGATTCAAACAAGGCAAGACTTCATCGTATCTACGGAACAGCCTACAATAAAAAAGAGGATTTAAAGGCACATCTTGAGAGAATGGAGGAGGCTAAGAAGCGTGATCACAATAAGCTTGGTCGTGAGATGGAGCTTTTCACAACAGTAGATGTAATCGGACAGGGACTCCCGCTTATGATGCCAAAGGGCACAAAGATGATTATGAAGCTGCAGAGATGGATTGAGGACCTCGAGGATAAGGAGTGGGGCTATGTGCGTACAAAGACACCACTCATGGCAAAATCAGATCTGTACAAGATTTCAGGACACTGGGATCATTATCTTGACGGCATGTTTGTTCTCGGAGATCCTGAGAAGGACGGCGAGGAAGAGGTTATGGCACTTCGTCCGATGACATGTCCGTTCCAGTATTATGTATACAAGGCAAAGCAGCACTCATACAGAGATCTGCCTTACAGAATGGGTGAGACTTCCACATTGTTTAGAAACGAGGATTCGGGAGAGATGCACGGATTGACACGTGTCAGACAGTTTACTATCTCAGAGGGTCACAATGTTATCCGTCCTGACCAGTGTGAGGAGGAGCTCAAGGCATGCTTCAATCTTAACAGATATGTCCTTAAGGTGCTGGGACTCGAGAATGATGTGACATACCGTCTTTCAAAATGGGATCCAAAGAACACAGAAAAGTATTTAGGAGATGATGAGTACTGGAACTCAACACAGGAGGTTCTTCGTAACATCCTTATTGAGGAAAATGTTCCTTTTGTTGAGGCCGACGGCGAGGCTGCATTCTACGGACCAAAGATTGATATCCAGGCCAAGAACGTATACGGTAAAGAGGATACCATGGTAACAATACAGCTCGACTGTGCTATTGCTGAGAATTTTGATCTGTACTATATTGATCAAAACGGCGATAAGATCCGTCCATACATCATCCACCGTACATCACTTGGCTGCTATGAGCGTACACTTGCATGGCTTATCGAGCACTACGCAGGCAAGTTCCCTACATGGCTCTGCCCTGAGCAGGTTAGAGTGCTTCCTATCTCAGAGAAGTATGCTGATTATGCTAAAAAGGTAGCAGATGAGCTTAAGCGCAATGATGTCGATGTGACAGTTGACAACAGAGCTGAGAAGATCGGATATAAGATCAGAGAGGCTCGTATGGATAAGCTTCCATATATGCTTGTTGTCGGAGCTGACGAGGAGGCAGACGGCACAGTATCGGTAAGAAGCCGTTTTGAAGGAAATGAGGGTGTTAAGCCACTTTCAGATTTCATCGACCAGATTTGCAAGGAAATCCGTACAAAGGAAATCAGAGTGGAGCTTCCGGAAGAGGAAAAACATAGATAATCGTTTAAAAAGTATAAAAAAAATCAATCAGGACATACTAGCCTATGCATAAGCAAAGGAGGCAAAAGTATGACAAGACTTGATTGTAATGTTGAAAAATGTGCGTATAATGCAGATAACTGCTGTAAGCTCAGAGAAATCGATGTGAAAGGAACTAAGGCAAAGAAAGCCTGCGATACACAGTGTGGCAGCTTTTCAAATAAGGCCTGTGACTGTGAGGTATCTGCAGAGTTAGCTATTCACAAGGAGACAGATGTGCACTGTGATGCGGCAAAGTGTAAGTACAATGACCACAATAGCTGCATGGCCAATCAGATTGGCATCAAGAAAAATTGTACACCAAACAAGTGCAGTACAGAGTGTGCAAGCTTTGAGTGTCAGGCGTAGACTAAGAAGCGCATAATGACAGTTGCCCGGAGTATCAGGTTTATGGTGCTCCGGGTACATATATTTTCGTAATTTGTGATTGCTGCAGTATATATTATGGTGTGACAGACAGCAATTACAGTCAGGAAAGGAAAAATATGGATTATAATATAAATTTCCCACATCTTCATATATATCTGCAGCATGTGATAAAGAGCATATCAATAGGAAGCTTTGATATTGCGATGTATGGCATAATAATAGCATGTGGTATGCTTGCGGGGCTGGGCGTGGCCTGCTATGCGGCTAAAAAATCAGGACAAAATCCTGATACATACTTTGATCTGGCACTTGTGGCAATCATATGCTCGGTGATAGGCGCAAGAATATACTATGTGGTATTCAGGTGGGATTTGTACAAGGATGACCTGCTTAGCATATTCAATATCAGGCAGGGAGGACTGGCAATTTACGGAGGAGTGATAGCAGCAATTATCACCACATTCGTTTTTGCAAAGGTCAGAAAGCTGTCGTTTCCACTGTTGTGTGATACGGCGGGGCTTGGACTGATACTGGGACAGGCGATTGGCAGATGGGGAAACTTTTGCAACAGGGAGGCATTTGGCGATTATTATGACGGACTTTTTGCCATGCAGCTTCCGGTATCAGCTGTCAGGACATCGGATTTGACTGAAAAGCTTATGTCACATACAACTGTGATAGACGGAGTGGAGTATATCTCGGTGCATCCTACATTTTTGTATGAATCCTTTTGGAACCTGTGCTTATTTATTTTGTTGATGCTTTATTTTAAGCACAGAAAGTTTGACGGAGAGGTGTTTCTTCTATATTTATTAGGCTATGGTATAGGAAGATTCTGGATAGAAAGCCTGCGTACAGACCAGCTTCTCATCCCGCATATCAATTATCCGGTGTCTATGGCACTTGCTGCCACTTTGGTGGCAGTATCAGCCATATGGATAGGTATTGTCAGATATAAGCAGATGAAAATGGGCAAAATGGTGGACACTCCACCACAATCCACCACTAAAGAGTAAATTTCATATGTATTTTATAAAAAAGACGCAAAGTCCACGAAAAGACTGAGCGTCTTTTTTGTTGCTTTTTTATGGGAATTTAGCTTAAAGCCTTGATTTTGTGGGCTGTTAGGTGTAATATTGTAAACAAGTGGTGGAAAGTGGAGCAAAATACCATATAAGTGGAGTGAAGTGGTGGAAAGCTTCAAAATGAGGAAAAGGAGGATGGATGCCATGTTCATGGGCGAATATAATCATTCAATAGACGCCAAGGGCCGTATGATTGTCCCGGCGAAGTTCCGTGAACAGCTTGGTAATGAGTTTGTAGTTACCAAGGGCTTAGATGGCTGTCTGTTCGTCTATTCCAACGAAGAATGGCATCGCATTGAGGAAAATCTTCGCGACAAACCACTCACATCAAGAGAAGCAAGAAAATTTATGAGATTCTTTTTTGCAGGAGCAGCCACCTGTGAGGTGGACAAGCAGGGCAGAATCCTCTTACCGGCGAACTTAAGAGAATACGCAGGTATAGATAAGGAAGTTGTATCTGTCGGAGTATACAGCAGAGTAGAAATCTGGAGCAAAGACAGATACCTTGAAAACTCTGATTTTGACGATATGGATGAGATAGCAGATCATATGGCAGAGCTTGGCATAGGCATTTGACATTAAATGGAGAGACCACATGGAATTTAAGCATTATTCAGTATTAAGGGACGAGACAATTGAAAATTTAAACATCCGTCCTGACGGGATATATGTGGATGGTACTCTCGGAGGAGCCGGGCACTCGTATGAGATAGCCAAGAGACTTTCGGACAAGGGCAGGCTGATAGGCATAGATCAGGATGCAGATGCCATAAAGGCGGCAGGAGAGAGACTTGCGGAGTTTGGAGACAGGGTAACGATAGTCAGAAGCAATTATTCTGATATGAAGAATGTGCTTCATTCACTCGGAATTGAAAAGGTGGATGGTATTATGCTGGATCTTGGAGTGTCATCCTTCCAGCTTGATACACCGAAGAGAGGCTTTACCTACAGGAGTGAGGATGCACCGCTTGATATGCGTATGGATGACAGGAATGCCCTTACTGCAAGGGATATAGTAAATACCTACAGCGAAAATGATCTGTACCGTATCATCAGGGATTACGGTGAGGACAAGTTTGCAAAGAATATTGCAAAGCACATTGCAGCAGCAAGACAAAAGCAAGAGATAACGACAACAGGAGAGCTCAACGATATAATAAAGGCAGCGATACCAAAAAAGGTCAGAGCTACCGGTGGTCACCCGTCAAAGAGAACATATCAGGCTATCAGAATTGAGCTGAATCATGAGCTTGATGTGCTAAGGGACAACCTGGATGACATGATAGATTTACTTAATCCGGGCGGTAGGATATGTATAATCACATTCCACTCGCTTGAGGACAGAATAGTAAAATCCAATTTCAAAAAAAACGAAAATCCATGTACATGTCCACCGAGTTTTCCGGTATGTGTATGCGGTAATAAATCGAAGGGAACGGTTATCACCAGAAAGCCTATCCTTCCGTCAGAAAAGGAACTTGAAGAGAATTCACGCTCGAAGAGTGCAAAGCTTCGTGTGTTTGAAAAGAATGAATTGTAGAATGACAGCAAAAGGAGCAGCTAAATGAATAAAACTACTTATTATATAAATGGGAACGCAGTAAGAGAGCTTGACGAGGCAGCACCGGTCAGAAGACCACAGAAATCGACAAGAGAGCTTGAGGAAATAAGAAGAAAGAAAAACAGAAGAAAATCTGCAAGAAGAAATCAGGAGAGAGCACTCTCAATGAACAGGGCATTTGTAGCCTTTCTCACAGCGTGTGTGGCAGCTTCAGCACTTGTATCTGTTTCACTTATTCAGATAAGGTCAAATGTGACACAGCAGATGAATGAGGTTGCAGCACTTGAGAGCCGGATAAATGATATGAAGGCTGATAATGATGCCAGATACAAGCAGATTACTACATCTGTCGATTTAAATGCAATCAAGGATGCAGCTATCAACAGACTTGGCATGAAATATGCTTCACAGGATCAGATAGTTTATTACTCAATTGATAAGAACAACTATATGGATCAGTACAATGATATTCCGGAATAAATTGGAGGAATAATATTGGCAGCCAGGACAAGAAAAAGACCGGTAAGAAAAATCGGACGCAAAATGAAAACAAAGCTGTTTGCGTTGTTTATGTTAATAGTTGTAGCCATGCTTGGACTCATTGGCAGGCTGATGTTTATTGAATATACAAGCGGAGACGCATATACTAAAAAGGTACTATCATTACAGTCATATGACAGCAAAACAATACCGTTTCAGAGAGGAAATATTGTGGATTCAAACGGCACAGTGCTTGCTACGAGTGTGGCTGTTTATAATGTCGTACTTGATTGCTCGGTTATGACCAGTAAGAAAGAGTATATAACTCCGACGATAGATGCACTGACACAGTGCTTTCCGGATTTAGACAGGGCAACACTTGAGGATTATGCAAATAACAGCAAGGATAACAAATATATTGTACTGTTAAAAAAGCTGTCATATGATACAATTCAGCCATTTGTACAGCTGCAGGATGCAACAGACGAAAAGGGCAATCTGAAGAATCCAAACATCAAGGGTGTGTGGTTTGAGACAGAGTATCAGAGAAATTATCCGTTTAAAACACTGGCAAGCTCAGTTATCGGCTTTACCTCCGCCGGAAATGTAGGTACAACCGGACTTGAAAACTATTACAATGACACTTTAAATGGTGTAAATGGCAGGGAGTACGGCTATCTGAATGCAGACAATGATTTCCAGAAAACAGTAATTGCTGCACAAAACGGAAATACCCTGTACACAACTATAGACGCAAATATCCAGTCGATTGTTGAGGATAAGATAAAACTGTTCTCAGATACTTATGCAAATAATGCAAGAGAAGGACTTGGCGCAGAAAATATTGCAGTCGTTATAGAAAATCCTAAAAATGGTGAGATACTGGCCATGGCGAATTATCCAAACTTTGATCTGAACGATCCGAAGAATATGAAGGATTACTATACACAAGAGCAGCTTGATGCAATGAGTGATGATGATACATTAAATACTCTGAATAAGCTGTGGCAGAACTTCTGTGTTACACATACATATGAGCCGGGGTCTGTACAGAAGCCTTTTACCGTGGCATGTGGACTGGATACAGGCACGCTCACTACTGATATGACATTTTTATGTGATGGATACGAGATGTTTGGCAGTGAAAAGGTATCATGCGTCAACCGTAGCGGACATGGCATAGAGACACTTGAAAAGGCACTCATGGATTCATGTAATGATGCACTCATGCAGATGTCATATAAGATTGGTGCAGAAAATTTTCTGTACTATCAGAGTGTATTTGGCTTTGGTCAAAAGACAGGTGTTGACCTGCCGGGTGAGGCAAATACATCAACGCTCATGTATACACTCGACAATATAAAGCCTGTCGATTTAGCGACAAACGTATTCGGACAGAACTATAACTGTACCATGATAGAGATGGTCAGTGCATTTTCCTCACTGGTGAATGGAGGAAATTATTATCAGCCGCACGTAGTAAAGAAAATCGCAGATGACAACGGCAATACAGTAAAGACAATTGAGCCTACACTGCTAAAAAAGACAGTGTCAGAGAATACAAGTGCGACACTTAAAAACTACCTGCAGAATGTAGTTGCAAACGGAACCGGTAAGGTGGCAAAGGTTGACGGATACTCAATGGGAGGCAAGACAGGAACAGCGCAGATGTATGATGAGACAACGCACCTTAGAAAGAGGGGCTGCTATCTTGTATCATTTATAGGCTGTGTGCCTGCGCAGGATCCGCAGCTTGTTATTTACACTGTAATCGACCAGCCGAATGTACAGGATCAGCCTCACAGTAACTATGCACAGAACCTGACCAGAGAGATATTAAAGGAAGTACTTCCGTATATGAATATATACCCTGATGAGGAGCAGACCGGTGTAAATGCTGACCTTACGATAACAGGCGCAAATCCTCCGACAGGAGAAAAGGTCACCCAGGAGGGTGAGCAGGGCGAATAGAGAATAGCCTCAATATTTTTTGCATATATTAGTGTAAAAATATTGAGGCATTTTTGTTCATGATACTTAACAATACGCGCTACAGAAGAAAAATATGCGTATTTTGCAGTATACTGACAGCTGTTCTTATCGCCTTGTGTTTCAGACTGTTTTATCTCATGATAGTAAAAGGCGGTTATTACAGTAAAAAGGCAAGTGCGCTTCAGGAAAGAGAGCGTGATATTGCAGGAATACGCGGAGATATAGTGGATAGAAATGAAAGGATAATAGCGACAAATGAAACTGCATATAACATAAGCGTTATACACAATCAGATAACCGACAAGGAAGCAGTCATCTCTGTTTTAAGCAGTGAGCTTTCGATTGACGAAAAGACTATCCGCAGTAAGGTGGATAAGGTTACATCCATTGAAAAAATAAAGAACAATGTCTCTAAAAAAACAGGCGATAAAATACTATCATATGGCTTGGCAGGGATAAAGGTTGACGAGTCAAGTGTCAGGTACTATCCGCTTGATGAACTGTTTTCAAAGGTTATAGGCTTTGCAGGAGCAGATGGTCAGGGTGTTGTTGGACTTGAAACCACATATGATGAAATTCTGCGTGGTACACCAGGGCGGATATACACTGTATGTGATGGCAGAGGTGTGGAGGTGAAGGGCTATAAGGAGAGAAGAGAAGCTCCCCAAAAAGGAGACACACTTGTCACTACACTCGACATAAATATACAAAGAGTATGTGAGAAAAATGCAATGATGGCATATGCACAAAACCTGGCAGACAGTGTGAGTATAATTGCCTTAAACCCTAAAAACGGAGAAATATATGCCATGACCGACTACCCGGAATATAATTTGAATGATCCTTTTTCATGTGAAAACCATGATGAAGCCTGGAGAAACGGCTGTGTAAGTGATACATATGAGCCCGGTTCCGTATTCAAGATAATTACGGCAGGAATCGCACTGGAGGAGGATGTGGTGAGCCTTGATGACCGCTTTTACTGCCCGGGATATATTACTGTGGAGGACAGACGCATACACTGCCATAAGAGAACAGGACATGGAAGTGAGACCTTTGTGCAGGGAATACAGAATTCATGCAATCCGGTCTTTATTGATCTAGGCCTTAGAATAGGCAGTGAGAGGTATTATGCTGATTTCATGAGGTTTGGTCTGCTTGATAAGACAGGTATTGATTTGCCGGGAGAGGCCGCCACCATAATGCATCAGCCGGATAAGATAGGCCAGGTGGAGCTTGCAACAATTTCATTTGGACAGTCATTCCAGCTCACACCCATCGAGCTTATGACAACAGTATCATCGCTTATAAATGGTGGTAACAGAATTACTCCTCACATAGGTAAGGAGATTCATGGCACCGAAGGTACGGTAAAGGAGGTGCTGTCCTTTGAACAGACGTCAGGTATATGCAGTGAAGAGACATCTGATACACTGCGAAAGCTTTTGGAGGGCGTGGTAGCAGAGGGCTCAGGAAAAAATGCAAAGGTTGAAGGTTATGCGATAGGAGGAAAGACTGCTACATCGCAGACACTTCCGAGAAGTGACAATGTATATATAGCCTCGTTCCTTGGGTTTTATCCGGTGGATGATCCGGCACTTATGGTGCTTGTGAAAATAAATAATCCAAAGGGCGGTGCATACTATGGCGGAACAATCGCTGCACCGGTTGCAGCTGAAATATTTAGGGAAATCATACCGTATGCACAGGAGATAGGAGTGTTTAACTGATTTACGGGCTCTTGCGAAATAGAACTAAATAACGTATACTATAATTTAATGATTAAGGCAGTCGTTTGGAGAAATTGATTTGTTAAACATATCCATACGGATGGCTGCAATAAAAGATGGAGGAATAAAAATGAGCTTACAAGGAAAAAAGGTACTTGTTGTCGGAACAGGAAAGAGTGGCATTGCAGCGACTGAACTTTTGTGCGCAAATGGCATCGATACAGTATTGTTTGATGGAAATAAAGAACTGGATTCAAAAACACTTTATGAGAAAGCACCAAAGCTTAAGGAGGTGCCGCTTATTTTAGGCGACCTGACAGATGAACAGATTGATGAGTTTGATGTGGCTGTGCTAAGTCCGGGAGTACCAACAGACATTCCTATGGTCAATGCCTTACGTGACAGGGGCGTTAAAATATGGGGTGAGATAGAGCTTGCATACACATTTGGGGCAGGTGAGATCATCGCTGTCACAGGAACCAACGGAAAGACGACCACTACAGCTCTGACAGGTGAGATAATGAAGAATTACTTTAAGGATGTGAGAGTGGTAGGAAATATCGGAATCCCTTATACATCAATGGTCACAGGAAGCACCGGTGAGACAGTAACGGTTGCAGAGATTTCAAGCTTCCAGCTCGAGACGATAGATACCTTTAAGCCACATGTAAGCGCAATTTTAAATATCACACCCGATCACCTGAATCGACACCATACTATGGAAAATTACATCAGGGCAAAGGAGGATATCACAAAAAATCAGACAGCAGATGATTACTGCGTGTTAAATTACGAGGACGAGGTGCTTAGAGATTTTGCAGCAAAGTGCCCTGCTAAGGTTATATTTTTCAGCAGTAAGTCTGAGCTTTCAGAGGGCTTTTATCTGGACGGAGATATCATCATATACGCACACGACGGTGTACGCGATGAGGTAATTGATGTAAATGAGCTTAATCTCCTCGGAAAGCATAATTTTGAGAATGTGATGGCAGCGTGTGCCATGTCTATAAGCTTTGGGGTACCGATGGATAAGATTGTCGAGGTGCTTAAGGTATTTAAGGCAGTTGAGCACAGGATAGAGTACGTGACCGAAAAGCGTGGAGTCAGATTCTACAACGATTCAAAGGGCACCAATCCTGATGCAGCCATTCAGGGTATACGTGCCATGAACAGACCGACACTTCTCATTGGCGGTGGATATGATAAGCAGTCGGAGTATGATGAGTGGATAGAGGCCTTTGACGGCAAAGTAAAGGAGCTTGTGCTTATCGGTCAGACTGCAGATAAAATCGAAGAGTGTGCACACAGACACGGATTCATGAATACTGTAAAGAAGGATACGTTTGAGGATGCAGTAAATTATTGCTATGAGCATGCTGTTTCAGGTGATGCAGTGCTCTTATCACCTGCATGTGCAAGCTGGGGCATGTTTCCTAACTATGAGGAGCGCGGACGTATCTTTAAGGAAATAGTAAAAGGATTTAAGGAGTAAATATTTTGGCAGGAAAGCGTAGAAGAAGTAGCAAGAATAAAGAAAAAAAAGAAAAAGGAATACCTTATTTCGACTACAACCTGTTGTTTATAGTTATATTTCTGCTCTGCTTTGGTCTTGTTATGCTATATAGCTCGAGTGCATACACATCGGCCATCAAAAATCATGACAGCATGCACTATCTTAAGCTTCAGATACGAAATATTGTACTGGGACTTATACCTATGGTATTTCTGGCAAAGGTTGACTACAGATATTGGAAAAAGCTTGGCTTTTTTGCGTATATAGTATCGCTTATACTGTGTGTGCTTGTGTTTGTGCCGAAAATAGGCTCAAGCTCACATGGTTCATCGAGATGGATTGGCATAGGACCAATACAGTTCCAGCCTTCAGAAGTGGCTAAAATTGCGGTCATACTGTTTATGGCTATGATTATAGACAAGATACCCAAGCAGTTTGATAAGTTTTTAAGTCTGGTAAAGGTGCTTGCTATGCTTATTCCGCTCATAATAGTTGTTGCAATCAGCAATCTGAGTACGGCAGTTATCATCATAGGCATTTCAGTCTGTATGTTGTTTGTCGCAAGCCCAAAGTATCTGCAGTTTATTATTGTAGCAGTGGCGGTAGTTGTGTTTGCAGTGGCGTTTGTCATGCTGGCAGGCTATAGAAGTACACGTATTGAGGCATGGCTGCATCCGGAGACTGCGGGAACAGACGCAGTATTCCAGACTATGATGGGACTTTATGCGATAGGCTCGGGCGGATTGTTTGGAAAAGGACTTGGAGAGAGTTTACAGAAGCTTGGCAATGTGCCGGAGTCACAAAATGATATGATATTTACAATTATTTGTGAAGAGCTTGGACTGTTTGGAGCTATCTGCCTTATTTTACTTTTTATACTGCTTATATGGCGTATGATGGTCATTGCAAACAATGCAAGGGATTTGTATGGCTCACTTTTAGTTATTGGTGTGATGAGTCATATTGCAATCCAGGTGATACTGAATATTGCGGTAGTTACCAATTCACTTCCAAATACCGGTGTTATTCTGCCGTTTATCAGCTATGGAGGTACGTCAATCATATTCCTGATGGCGGAAATAGGGCTTGTTTTGTCTGTGTCAAGAGGCATCAGGCTTGAAAATGTGTAGATTAAGGCGTGAAATATAATGATTAAGAAAAAAAGAAAACATAAAAAGAGTTTAAAGCATTTTTTTATGGGACTGCTAATTACGATAGCAGTGCTCGCGATACTGTTTCTCATTGCACTTAAGCTGTTTACGGTAAAAAGGGTAGTTGTCGAGGGCAATGAGCTTTACGACCAAAAGACTATAGAGGATGCGGTGCTTAATGATAAGTACTCATGGAACTCACTGTATGTCTATCTGAAATATAAGGTAAAGGATACTAAAAAAATACCGTTTATTGATACAATGAGCATAAGCCTGGATAGTCCGCATACTCTTCATATATCAGTTTATGAAAAAGGAATGCTTGGATACATATATATTCCGGGAATTAATGAGAATGCATATTTTGATAAGGATGGCTTTGTGGTGGAAACATCTTCTGACACGGTGCCGGGTGTGCCATGTATAGACGGCATAAGCTGTGACAAGGTAGTGCTTTACGAGAAGCTACCTATTAAGCAGGCTATGCTAAAAGATATCCTTGAGCTTACCCAGGGATTAAAAAGGCAGGACCTTGTGCCGGATTCTGTGGATTATGGTGCGCAAAATGCACCGGTAGTCAAGTATGGTAATGTGAGTGTGATAATTGGTGACACGACAAAGCTTACACGTAAAATAGAGAGGCTTAAGGCTATCATGCCATCGCTTGAGGAACAGTCCGGTACACTACATTTAGAGAGCTGGACGGAAGAAACAACAAATATTGTGTTTGACAAGTCAGAATAATGTAAAACTAAATAAAAAAAATCATATTTTATAGTTGATTATTTTGGAGAAAAATTATATTATAGAATAAATGAGTTTAAGAATATTCGATATTTTTATATAGAAAATTAAATTTTGGGAAAGAAAGAGGAGGAATCACCTTGCTTGAGATAAGAACTAACGAGGCTGATAACAGCGCAAAGATTATTGTCATTGGAGTCGGAGGAGCCGGTAACAATGCAGTTAACAGAATGATTGATGAGAATATTGGTGGAGTAGAGTTTATCGGCATCAATACAGATAAGCAGGCTTTACAGCTTTGTAAGGCTCCTACACTTATACAGATTGGAGAGAAGCTTACAAAGGGACTCGGCGCAGGTGCGCAGCCTGAAATCGGTCAGAAGGCCGCTGAGGAGAGCGCAGAGGAGCTTCAGGCAGCAGTAAAGGGCGCTGATATGGTATTCGTCACATGCGGTATGGGAGGCGGAACCGGTACAGGTGCAGCTCCTGTTGTTGCAAAGATAGCAAAGGATCAGGGCATACTTACAGTTGGTGTTGTTACAAAACCATTCAAATTTGAGGCAAAACAGCGAATGATTAATGCTGTTTCAGGAATAGAGAGACTTAAAGAGAGCGTTGATACACTTATTGTCATTCCAAATGATAAGCTTCTTGAGATAGTAGACCGTCGCACAACAATGCCGGATGCACTCAAGAAGGCAGATGAGGTATTGCAGCAGGCAGTTCAGGGAATCACTGATCTTATTAATCTTCCTGCACTTATCAACCTTGACTTCGCAGATGTACAGACTGTCATGAAGGACAAGGGTATGGCACATATCGGTATCGGTAGTGCACAGGGGGATGATAAGGCTATCGAAGCTGTTAAGCTTGCGGTTGCTTCACCTCTTCTTGAGACAAAGATAAATGGTGCAACACATGTAATTATCAATATCTCAGGCGATATCTCCCTTATGGATGCAAACGATGCTGCAAGCTACGTACAGGATCTGGCAGGAGAGGATGCCAATATTATCTTTGGTGCCAAGTTTGATGAGAGCATGACTGATCAGGCTTCTATCACTGTTATTGCTACAGGACTGGAGGATGTTTCAGAGAAGATAGATATGCCGGGCAAGCAGGCAGCGCCTGGTGCAGGAATGGCAGGCGGTATGCAAAACCGTATGGTATATCCGAATCAGACAGCTGCAAGACCTGTTTCAGGCATGGGAACACAGTCCACAGCAACAGCAGGACTTCATACAGCTGCCCAGCAACAGCAGACAGCACCTGCACATGCATATACAGGTATTCAGAAGCCACGCCAGCCTGAGAGCACGGTTAAGCCGGTAGAGATTAATATTCCGGATTTCCTTAAGAATTCAAGACGATAGTTTATAGGACATGCAGCTTTTTGGCTGCATGTCTTTTTGATTATTGTCGACATATTACGGCACTTAAAAACCTGCTTTTACGCTATTCTTGTCTGTGAAAGTGAGGTGAAAAATTATCTATGCATTTTATCTCGATATTTTTCTTCTTCGTACATTTATCACCAATTGTCTCATACTTATATTTGTCATATATATGCTAAAAATCCCATTGATCGGGAAGGTGGTACGTCTGATTGCTTCAGCGGTGGGTGCATCGGTATGTGAATGTGTACTGCTTCTTTTGGCAGGCAGCTATGCGTTTTATAAATGGACCTCTGTTCTGGTGGTCGTACCGCTTGCGGCAAGGCTTGCAATAGGCAGACAGGCTGGCAGAAAAATCCCGTTTCTAAGACTTTTTGCACTTTGTATGTTTGTAACAGTGCTGACCGGAGGCATAGTAACAGCTCTGGACAGCTTTTTCAGCTCTGATGCGACAGTTATGATATGCTTTGGTTTTGTCATATCATACATAGTGTTAAAGTGCTTCTGTGAGCGAAGTAATGAGAGCAGAAGACTATATAGGGTCACACTTTTAAAGGATGGTAAAAGGGCTTGTGCCACAGCCTTGTATGATACGGGAAATCTGCTAAAAAAACAGCCACAGCAGATTCCTGTGCACATAGGCGGGAGTGCATTGTTTGATATTGTAGGAGAAGATGCCAGCTTTTTTGATGTGCCGTACAAGAGCCTGGGAAATGATGGTGGGAGCATTAAAGTGTGTGAATTTGATGAGATGACAGTCATGAAGGGAAATGGTAAGCTGATTTTACATAATGTGCTGGTGGGAAGAGCATCGGATAGTTTATTTGAGGACAATGCATATGATATGATTTTGAATGAAGCTGTTTTTAGTAATAAAACGGGTATGGAAAATACTCTGGGGAAGCAAGCCGCACACAAATGAGGTGTTTTACATAGGAGGGACGGAGGTGCTGCCGCCTCCGCTTGAGACGGATGAGGAGAAGTGCTGTCTGATTGCACTGGTGGATAAAAATGTGGCAATGTCAAAGGAACAGGCAAAAAAGCAGCTTATAGAGCACAATCTAAGGCTTGTGGTGTATCTGGCAAAAAAATTTGAAAACACGGGAGTATGCGTGGAGGACCTTATATCAATTGGCACAATCGGTCTCATAAAGGGGATAAACACATTCAATCCTGAGAAGAAAATAAAGCTTGCCACATACGCATCCAGATGCATAGAAAATGAGATTCTTATGTATCTGCGTCGCAACAACAGAGTGAAGCTTGAGGTATCCTTTGATGAGCCATTAAACACGGATTGGGACGGAAATGAGCTGCTTTTATCAGATATACTGGGGACGGATGAGGATGTCATATATAAGGATCTTGAGACTGAGGTTGAGATTTCACTGCTAAAAAAAGCCATGCTGTCATTGAACGAGCGTGAAAGACAGATAATAGAGCTTCGATTTGGAGTAAACCGTGTGGAAAATAAGGAGCTGACGCAGAAGGAGGTGGCAGATATTCTGGGAATTTCACAGTCATACATATCAAGGCTCGAAAAAAAAATAATGGCAAGATTGAAGAAAGAAATACAGAAAATGGCATAAGTGTGGTATAATATTTTTATCATAAGTAACTATTCAGAATCACTGAGAAGTTTCTATTATAAAACAGAATAGGAGATGGTAGTATGGTATTGGAATTTATCGGGGCTGACAGAGAGGTTACTGGAAGCTGTCACTATCTGACATTTGGGGACACACATGTACTTATTGACTGTGGAATGGAGCAGGGAGCTGATTTGTATGTGAATCAGGAGATACCGGTCAATCCTTCGCTCATAGACTATGTGTTTGTCACACACGCACACATTGACCACTCAGGTCTTTTGCCACTCATATACAATCATGGTTTCAGGGGCACCATTTTTGCGACAAAGGCGACAACAGATTTATGTAACATCATGCTAAAGGATTCTGCACATATTCAGGAATTTGAGGCGGAGTGGAAGAACAGAAAGGCAAGACGAGCCGGAAGACCGGAAGTGACTCCTATGTACAATGTGGAGGATGCACAGAATGTCATGCAGCACTTTACACCGTGTGATTACAACAGTGTGTATGAGATATGTCCGGGGCTTAAGGTGAGATTTGTGGATGCAGGTCATCTGCTTGGTTCATCATCCATTGAGATGTGGGTGACTGAGGAGAATGTGACCAAAAAGATTGTCTTTTCAGGTGATATCGGAAATCACAACAGGCCGCTCATCAAGGATCCGCAGTATGTGGACAGTGCTGATTATGTGGTTATGGAATCTACATATGGCAATCGTCTGCACGATACGCCGCCTGATTACGCGGTGGAGCTTGCAAAGGTCATCAATGCGACCTTTACAAGAGGCGGCAATCTGGTAATCCCGGCATTTTCAGTGGGCAGGACGCAGGAGATGCTCTACTTTATCAGGCGTATAAAGACGGAGAATCTGCTGCCGGAGCATCCGAATTTTGAGGTTTACATCGACAGCCCCCTTGCTGTTGAGGCAACAAATGTATTTCATGAGAATATATCGGACTGTTTTGATGAGGAGGCTATGGAGCTTATTTCGGCAGGCATCAATCCAATCAAGTTTCCGGGACTTCGTGTGGCAGTATCATCGGATGAGTCAAAGATGATTAATTTCGATAAGAAGCCAAAGGTTATCATCTCAGCATCGGGTATGTGTGAGGCCGGACGTATCAGACACCACTTAAAGCATAATCTTTGGAGAAGCGATTCGACAGTTCTGTTTGTAGGATATCAGGTTCCGGGAACGCTTGGCTATGCGCTTTTAAACGGTGCTAAAAAGGTGAAGCTTTTTGGTGAGGAAATAGAAGTAAGGGCAAGCATAGTAAATCTGCCGGGTATCAGTGGACATGCAGACAAAAATCAGCTTACAGAGTGGCTTGGCGCAATAAAAAACAAGCCGGAGCATGTATTTATAGTCCATGGAGAGGAGACCACAGCAGAGTCCTTTGCAAACCACGTGCATGTGACCTTCGGCTATGATGCAGTGGCACCGTACAGTGGTGATGCCTATGACCTTATCACGAATCAGAAGGTGGCAGATGGCTCCCGCAAGCTTGTGGAGAAAAAGGCTTCATATGGCATGGCGAGCAGAGAGAAGACTATATTTGACCGTCTGGTGGCAGCAGGACAGAGACTTGTATCTGTTATCCAGAAGTGTCAGGGCATGGCGAATAAGGATTTGAGCAAGTTTGCAGACCAGATAAATGCGCTGTGTGATAAGTGGGATAGATAGAATGTAATCACAGCATATTAAAGTAATAAAGCAAAAAGCTCTGTGCATACATATAAGTGTATGACACAGAGCTTTTTTATTTTATGACGCGCAGCTTATTGAAAGTGCTATGTATGTAACTACGCCTCGTCCTGCTTGAAAATTACATTTCTGTATTTCGAAAGTATTCCTTTTAACAAGCTTCCAAGTACACAGATTGAGATAATCTCACCGATTCCGACTGTAACTGCATTGAAAAGAAGAGAGATATCAACACCCTTGTATACAGTCGTAAAACCGTATCCGTATCTGAGCACGAGTGGCACGATAATTATGTTGGCGATGACCGGTGGCAGGGTGTATACAAACTTCTTCTTTCGAAGGAAGTAAGTGCCGAGTGCGCCGAGCAGTGTAGCGATGCTTCCGAAGATGATATCCCAGATGATGCCACCTGTGATAAGGTTGGAAATCAGACATCCGATAAAAAGCCCAGGAATGGCTGCCGGTGTGAAAACCGGAAGGATGCAAAGCGCTTCAGAAAAGCGTACCTGAATGGTGCCTGATGCGAGACCAAGCAGATTGGTGATATACGTGAGCACAACATAGAGTGCTGCAATCATAGCTGCCTGTACTGCAAATAATACTTTTTTGTTTCTCATATTTAGTTCTCCTTTAGTTTTGTTTTACGTCAGGAAGGTTTCGAACTGACGCATTTATTTTCGCCTTGCTATGTTAACAAAAAATGCTTTGAATGTCAAGAAGTACATAAAGCTAACATCGGAAGCACTGTGCTTTTGACAAACGGCAAAAAGGCCAAAATAATTTTTGTGACGGAGAAGTATTCAAGGCCTACAGTTACATTGCTTGAAGACAACAGTGTGCTTGCTCTTAAGGATGAAAAGGATATAAAAATAGCGGCAGTGCTGTAGAATTATATACGCATATTAATTGAATAAAATTACTGTAAATGGGAATGCTTTAGATAAAGAAATTTATCCGGAGGATTCCCATGTCTGTATATAAGGTTGATATATGTGGAGTGACCACATCAAAACTGCCGGTACTTAAGGATGATGAAAAAGAAGAACTGTTTGAGAAAATAAAAAAGGGAGATAAGGCTGCAAGAGAAAAGTATATTCGTGGAAATTTAAGGCTGGTGCTTTCGGTAATCAGAAGGTTTTCAAACCATAATGAAAATATGGATGATTTATTTCAGATAGGCTGTATCGGACTTATGAAATCAATTGATAATTTTGATCCGACTATAGGTGTTAAGTTTTCCACCTATGCTGTGCCGATGATTATCGGTGAGGTGAGACGCTATCTGCGTGACAACAGTGCGTACCGCATTCCGCGTTCGCTCAGGGATACGGCATATCAGGCTATTAAATCAAAGGAAAAGCTATCCAGAAAGCTGGTACACGATCCGTCTTTAGCAGAAATATCAAAGGATTGCGGCATTCCTGAAAACGATATACTATACGCACTTGATGCAATCCAGACACCGCTTTCCCTCTTTGATCCTGTATATACTGATGGTGGTGATACACTTTATGTGATGGATCAGATATCGGACAAGAAAAACAAAGAGGAAGCATGGGTGAAAAATCTGGTTCTCGACGATGCATTAAAGCTGCTTGATGACAGAGCGAGACAGATTATTAAGCTGCGATTTTTCGAGGGCAAGACACAGATAGAGGTGGCAGAGGAGATAAATATCTCTCAGGCACAGGTATCAAGGCTTGAGAAAAATGCGCTTAAAAATATGCACGGATATCTGGAAGCATAAGCAGATAATTGAATATTTAGTCTGCCTGTGCTAAAGAAGTTTTTTTAAGCACAGCCGCAATTATGACTGCATATACACCTCCGATAACAGCAGTGATAAGCTGTGTCACTGAAAACTGAAGCTGTAATACCGGCAGCATCTTGTGCATTGGAGCAGGCAGAAATGCAGGTAGAATGATAAGTGCAATGGCTATTCCCATGAAAACGGCCTTTAGTATGGCACCTATTGAAATTGATACAGGAAAACCGGCAGCTTTGCCGCATTTTTTGCGAAGCAGTCCCACACATACCACGAGAATGATATTTCCTATCATGATACATGGAAACATTGCAGGAATAGCCGCCATAACAGGACTTCCTGTGATGAAAAATGATGTGACAGGTGTGATAATGCTTAGGATAATGCCACATGCCATTCCGGCATAGAGCACGGTAAGTATTAAAGCTGCATTAATGATCGGACCTGTGATGTATACGCTTAAGTTCTTAAAGAACTGGCTGACAAGACAGATTGCAAGCATAATTGCAGTGACGGTTATTTGTTTAGTTTTTATCTTCATTGATAAGACCTCCTTTAAATTTTCATATGAAATCATACTCCTTTGGGGGAGCAAATGCAAACGCTATATTTCGTGTAATGCGTATCCATTCCTGTAGCTCTTTACGGGCTTCGTCATCTCTTCGGTAGACAGCGGAGAAAGGAATTTTTAAAGTAGGATCTCCTACCTGCAGTATAATGGAATCAGGAGAAAGCTTAAGGGTTGACAGATAGCTGTTTAGTGTAAATGCTACACCGTAGCCCTGCTCAGCAAGGCGTATGCCTGCATCAATGCTGCTGATTTTATATGTCAGCTCAGGTAGGACATCAGAATAAAGCAGTGCATCCTCCTCAAGCTGTCGTATACTCTGATTACTGTGCTGCAAGATGAATCGTTCCTTTGCCACATGCGATAAATCAAGCCAAGGATATATACAGGTATCCTTTTTTTCGGCATGGGCTGCTGCAGGATGTTTTTTGGGAAGTACTATTACGAGACGGTCTTCATATATTGTCTCATATGATAAACGTGAATTGCTTACACTGTTGTAGCCGAAAAACATATCAAGTTCGCCGGATAAGAGACTTTCCTCGTGGGTTGAGAGATGACCGTCGATGGCATAGACAACAGACTGTGGATAGAGTCTGTGAAATTCTGTCATGACAGCAGGAAACAGAGTTGCAATCTGTCTGACCATGTATCCTATATTAAGTTTCACTGCCACGTTTTTGCCTATATCCTGCATGCGGTCTTCAAGCTCGAAGCATTTCATGGTGATTTCACGCGCTGATTTTACAAATTCCTCACCGGCATAGGTGAGAATCATGCGTCTTCCCCTTCGTTCGAAAAGAGGGATGCCTATTGAAGTCTCAAGCTGTTTGAGATGTATGCTGAGTGCAGGCTGTGACAGAAACAGGGCATTGGCGGCTTTGGTCAGATTTCCGTAATTTGCAATAGTAAGGACATATTGCATATCTTTTTCTGTGATCATATCTATAAATCTCCTTTATAGTCTGGAATAACAGTGGATATTTCAGGATAATAATTATTATTGAAATGGTTGGTACGTAAGCTGTATATATCACATTATATTAATTAATTGCTTCAAATTCAATAAAACTATAAAATAAATTTATACTTTTGATAAAAACATAAAATTTCACATTCTGACCGCGTTATATTAGAATAAAATCAAATATAAATGACTCAGAGCCCGTAAATTCTACTATGAATTAGCAAAAATCTGAGTGTGAAAGGAGTAACAGATGAATACGCATACAGAATTTAGTGAAGATGCAAACAAAGAAAACGTAATACAGCCAAAGAAAAAGTGGAAAACACCGCATACATTTGTCATTCTTGTGGCAATTATCTTGATAGCGGCGGCAGCTACTTATTTCGTACCGGCCGGAGAGTTTAACAGATATGAGGATAAGGCAACAGGAAAGACTCTTGTTGAGGCGGGCAGTTATCATACTATAGCTTCTAAGCCTATTAATCCACTCAAAATTCCGGTTGCTATATATACAGGAATTGTTGATTCAGCACCTATTCTTACATTCATGTTGATAATTGGTGGTGCATTCGAGATTATCACATCGACAGGAGCGCTCACGGCTCTTTGCAAGAAGCTGTCGAAAACATTTTCAAAGAAAAAATATTTCGTAATTCCGGTTTTTTTAACAATATTTTCAATATTCGGTTTTACAATGGGCATGTCATCTGAGGTCATGATTTTTGTGCCAATAGGAATTACACTTGCAATGCTTTTGGGACTTGACAAGGTGACCGGTACAGCGATGATAGCTCTCGGTGCCGCAATAGGATTTACAGCCGGAATATTAAATCCATTTAATGTCGGAGTGGCACAGGATATAGCTGAGCTTCCTCTTTTTTCTGGAATGGGCTACAGGATATTTATTCTTATTGTTTTGCTTGCAGCGACAAGTGCATACATCATCTGTTATGCAAAAAAGGTTGCTGCCAATCCTGAAAAGAGCATTATCTACGGAATAAAAGAGGAACAGGAATATATTTTTGACGATGTCTCAGATACTATGAGCAAAAGACAGATTGGAGTGCTTGTCGTTATGGTGGCGTGCTTTGGCATTCTGATATACGGCTTGTCTAAGCTGGGATGGTATTTTGAGGAGATGTCAGCACTGTTTATTTTCATGGGAATTGTCTGTGGATTTGTAAACGGATATGGCCCAAGCAGGATTGCAAAGGAGTTTGGTGAGGGTGCCAAGGGTATCGTTGTGGGTTGCCTCATTATAGGTATTGCGAGAACGGTAGAGGTCATTTTAAGTGATGCATGTATTCTTGATACAATCGTATACGGCATCGTAAATATCGTTGGAGTGCTTCCAAACTCAATCAAGGCGGTTGGAATGTTTTTGTGCCAGTCATTGATAAACTGTGTTATCGTATCGGGAACAGGCCAGGCTGCGGTTACAATGCCGCTTATGGTGCCTGTTTCAGACCTTGTAGGCATATCACGCCAGACTGCTGTACTTGCTTTCCAGCTTGGAGATGGATTCTCAAATTCAGTGCTTCCAATGTCATCGTCACTCATGGGATATCTTGCAGTTTCAAAGATTCCTTACAGTAAATGGCTCAAATTCATGCTTCCATTGTTTGGAATCTGGACGGCACTCGGTTGTCTGTTTATGCTTGGCGCACTTATGATTGGATACTAAATAGAGATGGTTCATACTATTCGGAGGTGTGATTAAATTATGTCGCAGGATTTGAAAAAGCTTCTAGGTGAAGTGATAGAAATGCATAGGGCAGAATTATGTAAAATGGCAGATTTAATATATGATTTTGCAGAAAAAAGCGCAGAGGAATACAAGTCAATGGAACTGCTGACCGACTATCTGCAAAATGAGGGATTCACTGTTGAGAGAGGAATAGCGCTTGATACTGCTTTTAGGGCAACATGGGATAACTGCAGGGCGGCAGTAGATGATGAGGAGAAAAATACAGCACCTGTACTTGGAATACTCGTGGAGTACGATGCACTTGAAGATATTGGACATGCGTGCGGACATCACATGCAGGGACCGGCAGGAATCGGAGCTGCAATTGCGATAAAAGAGGTGATGAAAGACTATCCGTTTAAGCTTGTGATATATGGCACACCGGCAGAAGAAACACTGGGCGGTAAGATAGTTATGCTTGATGCTGGTTACATGAAGGAGCTTGATCTTGCACTCATGTCACATGGTTCACCAAATACATCAGTTGATGAGAAATGCATGGCATTGGAGAATTTTGTTGTCACGTTTCACGGAGTAAAGAGTCATGCGGCTATCAGTCCGGACGAGGGCAGAAGTGCACTGGATGCAGCACTTTTATCATTTCATGCTATCGAGATGCTTCGTGAGCATGTGAAGGACGATACACGAATGCACTATACTATAAGAAATGCCGGAGGACCGCCAAACGTAGTTCCGGATTTGACCGTTGCTGAATATACACTTCGCTCATACAGCACAAGCTATCTTAACACGGTAGTTGAGAGATTTTACAATATTTTAAAGGGTGCGGCACTTATGACAGACACGACCTACGATATACAAAGAGACCTGCCTTTTAAGAGCAAGATAGTCTGCCACAGTGTAAATGACCTTCTCATGAAAAATGCTGCATATGAAAAAGCACCTTCCATAGCGGCACCGCGAAAAAAGACAGGCTCTACAGATTTTGGAAATGTGCTATATGAGATTCCGGGTTCCTGCATCAGGATTGCATTTACAAAGCCTGATGCACAGCCACATTCACAGGAATATCTGGAGGCCGGAAAGACTGACAAGGCGCATGATGCAATATGCTATGCCGCAAAAATTATGGCAGATACATTTTGTGATGTAATCACAACTCCAGGGCTTTTGACACAGATAAAAGAAGAGTTTTATGCTGCAAAGCAGAAGGAATAAAGAAATAGGTCATAGAACTTGATATTGAAAGCAATTCATTTGTGTGCTAATATAAGTATATTCGCTGTTTGACGCAAAACAGCTATATATCAGGAGGAATACAATGAAAAAACTGATTAATTTGATATCAGAGGAAGTGACAAAGGCATTCGTCAGTGCAGGATATGACGAGAAGTACGGAAAGGTTACACTTTCAAACAGACCGGACCTTTGTGAGTTCCAGTGTAACGGAGCAATGGCAGCGGCAAAAGAGTATAAGTGTGCACCATTTATGATCTCGGACAAGGTAGCGGAGCTCCTTGAGTCAGATGAGATGTTTGAGTCAGTAGAATCAGTAAAGCCGGGATTTCTTAATATCAAAATGGATACCGCTTTTCTGGCAAAATATATGAACGATATGAAGGATGACGAGGGCAGATACGGCTTGGAGAAGGCCAAAAAGCCACTCACTATAGTAGTGGATTACGGCGGACCAAACGTCGCAAAGCCTCTTCATGTAGGACACCTTCGTTCGGCAGTAATCGGAGAGAGCGTTAAGCGTATCGCAAAGTTCATGGGACACAATGTGATTGGTGATGTGCATCTCGGTGACTGGGGACTTCAGATGGGACTTATCATCACAGAGCTTCGCGAGAGAAAGCCTGACCTCGTTTATTTTGATGAGAGCTATACAGGAGAGTACCCGAAGGAGGCACCATTTACCATATCAGAGCTTGAGGACATCTATCCGACAGCCAGCGGTAAGTCAAAATCAGATGAGAGCTTCAAGGAGGCAGCTCTTCTTGCCACAAAAGAGCTTCAGGGAGGCAGGAGAGGTTATCAGGCACTGCTTTCACACATTATGAATGTATCTGTAACAGATCTTAAGAGAAATTATGAGAATCTGAATGTTCATTTTGAGCTGTGGAAGGGCGAGTCGGATGCACAGCCATATGTACCGGGGATGGTTGAAATGATGAAGGAAAAGGGCTTTGCACATATGAGTGAGGGCGCTTTGGTTGTGGATGTGAAGGAGGATACAGATACAAAGGAGATTCCGCCATGTATCATCCTAAAGTCTGACGGAGCCTCACTTTACAGCACTACAGACCTTGCAACACTTGTTATGCGTATGAAGGAGAACAACCCTGACCGTGTGATTTATCTGGCAGACGCACGTCAGTCAATGCACTTTATCCAGGTGTTCCGCTGCGCAAGAAAGACAGGCATAGTACCTGATACTACAGAGCTTGTACATATCGGCTTTGGAACCATGAACGGTAAGGACGGCAAGCCTTTCAAGACAAGAGACGGTGGAGTAATGCGTCTTGAGTACCTCCTCAAGGAAATTGACGATGAGATGCTCAATAAGATTAAGGAAAACCAGAAGGAAAAAGAGAATTTAAATATTGACGAGGCGGAGGCTAAGCAGACAGCCAAAACTGTAGCGCTTGCAGCAGTCAAGTATGGTGATTTGTCTAATCAGGCGAGCAAGGATTACATCTTTGATATCGACAGATTCACATCCTTTGAGGGTAACACAGGTCCATATATCCTTTATACAATCGTGCGTATCAAGTCAATCCTCTCAAAGTATGAGGCAAAGGGTGGCGACATCAGCGCACTGAAGGATGCGATCATGCCGGCAGTCAATGCAGGACAGAAGAATCTAATGCTCTCTCTGGCAAAGTTCAATGCTACAATTGAGAGTGCATACGAGGAGTCTGCACCACACAAGATATGTGCATACATCTACGAGCTTGCCAACGCATTCAACGGCTTCTACCATGACACAAAGATTCTTTCTGAGGAGAATGAAGAGCTTAAGAAGTCATATATTTCGCTGCTTGTGCTCACAAAGGAGATACTTGAGGCTTGTATCGATATGCTTGGATTCTCAGCTCCTGACAGGATGTAAAAAATAATAATTTTCACGTTCTAAAACAATTGGACATGTAATATAAATAGGACATAGATGATTTATCAGAATCGTCTGTGTCCTTTTTTTAATTTGAATAACTGTCGGTGGCGATAAGGGGTGAAAAATATGGATATAATTGATTATCTGCCACAAAAGATGAAGGCTGAGGCAGAAGCGTACATGCCGTGTGGTCTGGAGGAAATCAGGGTGCGTGCCGGAAAGCAGGTGCAGTATATGTTTGCGGGAGGATGTAGAGCCGGAGTGTATATCTCACATAGCGATATTGAGGAGATGATAAATTATCTGAGCGGATATTCATTCCACGCGATAGCACCGCAGCTTGCAGCAGGCTATTTTACAGTGGAGGGAGGTCATCGTGTGGGAATTGCAGGGCAGATGGGCTGCGATGGAGGAAAGGTTACAGCAGTCAGTGAGATAGCGTCCTTAAATATCAGAATTGCCCATCAGATAAGGGACGTTGCAATGCCACTGATGCCTTATATCCGGGATGAAAACAGCATTTACAATACATTGGTTATATCACGGCCGGGAGAAGGAAAAACAACATTTTTAAGAGACTGCATAAGGATACTTTCAGATGGCTGTGACGGAAAAAACGCTCTTAAGGTGTCGGTGGTCGATGAGCGTTCGGAGATAGCAGCGTGCTACTTGGGAGTGGCTCAAAATGATATAGGCAATTCCAGTGATGTGCTGGATAACTGTCCGAAGTCACTTGGCATGAGGATGCTTTTGCGCTCTATGTCACCGGATGTGATTGCAGTGGATGAGCTGGGAGGTGAAAGCGATATCGAGGCACTAAACCAGCTTGTGAGTTGCGGAATAAGGATACTTGGCAGTGTACATGGCACCAATGCAGATGATCTGCGAAGAAAAATGCTGCCACATGCCATAGAACGGTTTGTGTTTATAGACCATGATGAAAAAGGGGTGAGGCGTTATAGCATTTATGATGAAGCTTACAGGCTTTTGTATAGTACTGTTTGCGGTATCGGGGCTGATAAACGATTACAGCAAAAGAAAAAAGGCAGATATAGCGATGCTGTATGATTTTATGCTTTTGCTTGAAAAGGGGGCATTTTATCTGGCAGGAGAAAGAATGAAGGCGCCACAGTTTTTTGACAGCATAAGAGGAAAGAGCGAGGTGTTTAATGAAGGATGCAGGAGAATGGGAGAAGTGCTTTCAAACAGGAGCTGTAAAAGCGGGGATGAGGGCTGGATGGCTGTGTGGGAGAAGGTGCTTTGTGGCAGGGTATCTGATGAAAAAATAAATAAAATGATAGTTGAAATGGGAGGTGCGTTCTTTGAAAAAAATGCAGCTGCGATGGAGCAGCGGCTTAAGGAATGTGCTTTGGACATACATAAACAGATAGATTTTTACAGGAAAGATTATGTTGAAAAAATGAAGGTGATTTGTCCGGTGGGTATTTTGGGAGGGATTATGATATCAATAATGCTTATATAAAAATGTTTGTATAAAAATGTGGTAATCCGATTAAACATATTGTTGTATGCGATGAAAGGACTTGATGATGGAGATTTCGATTATTTTTAAGATAGCAGCACTTGGAATAGTGATTACGGTGCTCGGACAGGTCTTAAAACACAGTGGAAGGGAGGAAATGACTTTCCTGCTTAGTCTGGCCGGGCTTGTTATTGTATTGTTCTGGATTGTGCCATATATAAGTGAGCTGTTTAAGGCAATGCAGGATATGTTCTCTTTGTAATATGTTGAAGATTGGGATAATAGGAATTGCGGCAGTATTTTTTTCAGTGCTTTTAAAGCGTGACAGACCTGAGCTTTCAATGCTTCTTTCAGTGGCCTGCGGCACTATAATTTTTGCTTTTGCATTGGAGCGGCTCGGCACAACAATTGAGTTTTTTAAAGGACTTATTTCAAAGCTTCCTGTGGAACCGGCATTTTTTGTCACTATGGTAAAGATGCTTGGGATTGCATATATTGCGGAGTTTTCATCCTCAATCTGTAAGGACTGTGGTCATAGCGCAATTGCATCGCAGATAGAGCTTTTTGCGAAGGGAGCAATTGTTGTGATGTCAATTCCGGTGATGTCTTGTCTGATAGAGCTGATTGGAGAGCTGTTTTGATTTGTAAAAAATATATTTTGATAATAATCATATTGGCTGTAGTGTTTTTGCCGCAGTGTTTTGTGTATGCGTCGGACACCGAAGTTACAGATAAAATTGAGCAGCAGATGCTTGAAAAAATAGATATGTCAGAGATTGAAAAATATTCAAAGGATTATCTGCCGGACAGACTATCGTTTTCGGATATAGTGGATGCCATTCTGGCAGGAAATCAAAAGGCAGGTGAAAAAATCTGTGAGTATATTTATGAGCTGTTTTTTTATGAGATAGCGGCGGTGAGGCCTGTTATTATAAATGTGTTGTGCTATACGATACTTTTTATGGTGTTTTCAAGGCTTATTTTCTGGCGGCAGGATTATGTATACAATGTAAGCTTTCTGTTTATGTATGCATCGGTTATATCAATGCTTATGGCATCTTTTTTTGTGTTGTCTGATGTGGCAAAGGGCTGTATTGATGTGCTTTTGACTTATCTTACAGCGCTTGTGCCGGCATATGCGACAGTACTTCTTGCGTCCGGAAAAGGATTTTCGGCGTCAGGCTTTTACATGCTGGCATTTGTGCTCATTTATGTAGTGGAGTGGCTTATAAAGCTGGTGCTCATACCGGGAATTCATCTGTTTCTGGTGCTTGAGGTGCTCAATCACGTATCTAGTGAAAAGAAGCTTGAAAAGCTTGCAGAGTTTATTGAATCAGCAGTTACAAAAATAATGAAGGCATCCATAAAGATAGTGGCAGGCATAGGCATAGTCCAGGCCATGATTGCTCCCGCAAAGGACAAAATATCGGAAAGTCTTATCTTAAAAAGTTTTCAGGCGATACCGGGTGTGGGGAGGCTTGGGCAGGGTGCAGGTGAAATTATGCTTGGCTGTGCGATGCTCATAAAAAACAGTGTCGGTATGGCGGCGATTATCGTGCTCTTTTTCATTGTGCTGACCCCGCTTGTAAAAACACTGATCTTTTCGCTGATGTACAGATTGCTTTCCGCTGCGCTGCAGCCGGTTTCAGACAACAGGATTGTGGAGGGCATAGAAGCCGTTGCCAGGGCAGGAAATCTGTATTATATCGTGATAAGAGATGCATCTATATTGTTTTTTATAGTGATTGCGATAGTATGTGCATCTACAAGCTTTATGGGAGGTTGATAGGGCATGAAGAGTTATTTGTATCTGGCATTTTTTTTCATGGTAATGACATATTTAACGCCAAAGGAGCAGTACAGGAGGTACTTTAGGTTTATGCTTGGGGTGTTTTTGGCGGTCATTATTCTAAAGCCTCTTGCGGCAGGGTATGAATATGACATGAGATTTGCTGAGCTTACAAAGAAAATAGAGGGGATTTCGTATGAATATGACGCGGATACGACAGATTTGTTTACGGCTTTCGAAGCTGAAGAAAACTGACTACATAGTGATTTTACTTGTTGGAGTACTGCTTCTTATTGTGGTGCTTCCGGTAAAAGAGGATAAAAATACCTGTAGTAATTCACAAAAGAAAGCTAAAGCTAAGTCAGTAAGTGAAAGCACCTACGATGATGAAGAATATGAGAAGTTGCTTGAAAAAAAGCTTGAGGGTATTCTTGAAAGGATGGACGGTGTGGGTGAGGTATCTGTGATGATTACGCTGTCAGACGATGGCACAAGGATAGTGGATAAGGATACTAAGGAGACCTCGGAGAGCATTGAAAAGACTACGGTCATATACGATGACGAGGATGCAAGCGTACCTTATGTCACAAGCACGGACAAACCGACTGTTTCAGGAGTGCTTGTGGTAGCGCAGGGCGGAGGAAACCCACAGGTAAACAACGATATTTCTAATGCGGTTTCTGCATTATTTGATGTGCCCATGCATAAAATAAAAATAGCAAAAATGATATCCAGGGAGGAATAAAAGTGAAGAAAGGCAGCCATAAGAATCAGATAATTATTACGACACTTGCACTTCTTTTGGCAGTGGTCGGTTACATAAGCTACGATAACAGGGATACCTTTATGAATGCAAAGGATGTGCTTTCCACTGAAATCGAAGCTGTAAATGGAAAGGCAGATACAAAGGAGTCTAAGGAATGTGAGGATACACAGACATCAGATGAGGTTGCGCTTGAGACAGACTCGACAGAGGAAATATTAAATGCCGGCGAAACGGTACTGACAAGTGCATCCACAGAGAGCGAGGAGTGTGTGGCACAGGTGAAGCTGGGACGCGAGCAGGTGCGCTCAAAGAACAAGGAGGCCCTGCAGAAGATTATCGATGATGCAGGAGTGTCAGAGGCAGAGAAGAAGAGTGCGGTCGATGCCATGGTGAAGCTGACAGAAAATGCACAGATGGAGGAGGATGCCCAGATGATGCTGGAGGCAAAGGGCTTTAAGAATGCTGTGGTAAGTCTCAGTGATGAATGCTGTGATGTGATTGTGGGAAAGGAAGATGTGACTGATGAAAAGAGAGCTCAGATAGAGGACATTATCAAGCGCAAGACAAATATCGGGGCATCAAATATTGTCATATCGACGATGGACTGATACATAAATTTTTAGTGTCTTGAAATGGAAACCGTTTTAAGCTATACTATACTCTGATTTTGTTTGGAGGAAATATCAGTGGATAACTTAAGACAGGAAATAGAAAAAAGAAGAACATTTGCAATAATTTCCCATCCGGATGCAGGAAAGACTACTCTGACAGAGAAGTTTCTTTTGTATGGAGGGGCAATAAACCAGGCAGGTTCGGTAAAGGGAAAGGCTACGGCAAAGCATGCTGTTTCGGACTGGATGGAGATAGAAAAGCAGAGAGGTATTTCGGTTACTTCATCTGTATTACAGTTTAATTATGACGGATATTGCATCAATATCCTTGATACACCGGGACACCAGGATTTCTCAGAGGACACATACCGTACACTCATGGCAGCCGATTCGGCCGTCATGGTAATTGATGCGAGCAAGGGTGTTGAGGCACAGACCAGAAAGCTCTTTAAGGTCTGTGTCATGAGACATATCCCGATTTTTACATTCATAAACAAGATGGACCGTGATGCCAACGATACGTTTGAGCTTCTCGATGACATCGAAAAAGAGCTGGGCATCGCGACATGTCCTATCAACTGGCCGATAGGCTCAGGAAAGCAGTTTAAGGGTGTGTATGACAGAAACAGCAAGGAGGTCATGACCTTTGCAGATACCTTAAAGGGTACAAAGGAGGGCTCTGAGAAGATCATCCATATAGATGATCCGGCTCTTTCCGATGAGATCGGAGAGGAATTTAAAAGTCAGCTCATGGATGAGATTGAGCTGTTGGATGGTGCCAGTGCCGATTTTGATATGGAGCTTGTCACAAAGGGAGAGCTTTCACCTGTATTTTTCGGCTCTGCTCTTACAAACTTTGGTGTTGAGACATTTTTACAGCATTTCCTTAAGATGACATATGCACCGACAGCAAGACAATCTGACATCGGAATGATTGATCCTTTTTCAGAGGATTTTTCTGCATTTGTATTCAAAATTCAGGCCAACATGAATAAAAATCACAGGGACAGAATAGCATTTATGCGAATCTGCTCAGGACAGTTTACAGCCGGCATGGAGGTATACCATGTGCAGGGAGGCAAGAGCCTAAAGCTTTCACAGCCGCAGCAGATGATGGCAGATGAGAGAAAAATCGTGGACAAGGCATATGCGGGCGACATCATAGGTGTGTTTGACCCGGGCGTATACTCTATAGGAGATACACTCACGACAGCAAAGGATAAATTTGAGTTTGAGGGCATCCCGACATTTGCACCTGAGCATTTTGCGAGGGTATCACTTGTTGATTCCATGAAGAGAAAGCAGTTTGTAAAGGGTGTTACACAGATAGCGCAGGAGGGTGCTATCCAGATGTTCCAGGAGTACAAGGGCGGCATGGAAGAAATCATAGTCGGCGTGGTCGGTGTGCTTCAGTTTGACGTACTTAAATTCAGACTTGAAAATGAGTACAATGTGCAGATCAGACTTGAGAATCTGCCATATGAGCATATCAGATGGATTGAGAACAAGGATGAGGTCAATGTAGATACAATTAACGGAACAAGCGATATGAAGAAGGTTGTCGACATGAAGGGCAATCCGCTTCTTCTGTTCATCAATGAGTGGAGCATCGGCATGACACTCGATAGAAATGACGGACTCGTGCTTACTGAGTTTGGAAGAAACTAGGTAAGGATTTCAAGGTTGAATTTAGACTTGACGTTAGTGAGAGATTATGTGTATAATGAAGACAGTTGTGAGAGCAACTGTCTTTTTAATTATGTTTTATTTGCATATTTTTGAATATTTTAGCTATAGCTGTTTTAGAGTATAGCGTGAGGCACAAACAGCAGCGCGGGCAGCTATCTGATTCTGTAATTATTCCAATTTATTTATTGACAATTGAATAGAAGTGTATTATTATAATAACAGAACGAACGTTTGTTCGCGAGAGGATAGGAGATTATTATGGCAAAGGAAGATAAATTAAAAGCATTAGACGCTGCCATCGCGCAGATTGAGAAACAATACGGAAAGGGCTCTGTCATGAAGCTTGGTGACAATTCAGCCAATATGAATGTAGAGACAGTACCTACAGGCTCATTAAGCCTTGATATTGCATTAGGACTCGGAGGCCTTCCAAAGGGCAGGATTATTGAGGTGTACGGACCGGAGTCATCAGGTAAGACAACGGTTGCACTCCACTGTGTTGCAGAGGTACAGAAGCGAGGCGGCATAGCAGGCTTTATAGATGCGGAGCATGCTCTTGACCCTGTATATGCCAGAAATATAGGTGTTGATATTGACAATCTCTATATTTCACAGCCGGACTGTGGTGAGCAGGCACTTGAGATAACAGAGACAATGGTACGTTCCGGCGCTGTGGATATCGTGGTTGTCGATTCTGTTGCGGCACTCGTACCAAAGGCCGAGATTGACGGAGATATGGGTGATTCCCATGTCGGACTTCAGGCCAGACTTATGAGCCAGGCACTCCGTAAGCTCACGGCAGTTATCAGTAAATCAAATTGTATAGTTATATTCATCAATCAGCTTCGAGAGAAGGTAGGAGTGATGTTTGGAAATCCTGAGACTACCACAGGTGGAAGGGCATTAAAGTTCTATTCATCAGTGCGTCTTGATGTCAGAAGAACTGAGTCACTCAAGCAGGCCGGTGAGATAGTCGGCAACCATGTCCGCGTAAAGGTTGTTAAGAATAAAATAGCTCCTCCTTTCAGGGAGGCAGAGTTTGATATCATGTTTGGCCAGGGTATCTCAAGAGAAGGAGATGTGCTTGATCTTGCAGTAAATGCAGGCATTGTCAACAAATCCGGTGCATGGTACGCATACGAGGGAGACAAGATAGGACAGGGTCGTGAGAATGCAAAGACTTATATCCATGAGAATCCGGCATTTTTTGATATGCTTGAGGCAAAGGTAAGGGATTTTTACTTTACACAGCCTGAGGACGAAGATGATGCAGTACAGGAAGACTCTGAAAAGTCAGAGGCAGATGAGCAATAAGTGAGCAGGGTTATATATGATAGAGATTACCGGATATGAGAATATTGGTAAAGGCAAATACCGCACGACCTTTGATAATGGCACGACATGTGTGCTGTACCGTACAGAGGCCGTGCGGTACTCTATTATGGAGGGAGCCTTTATCAGTGAAGCGGATTACGAAAAGCTGATAACTGAGGTGGTAGGAAAGAGAGCCAAAAAGAGAGCACTGCATCTGCTTGAACAGATGGACAGGAGTGAAAGAAAGCTTAGGGAAAAGCTCACACAGGGCGGATATCCGGATTGCTGTGTGGATGCAGCAATAGATTATGTCAAGAGCTTTCATTATCTTGATGATTACAGATTTGCTTCCACATATGTCAGATATCATCAGGACAGCTTAAGCCGCAGGCAGCTTGAGCAGAAGCTTATGGCAAAGGGTATAGGCAGAGATGATATAAATTGTGCCATAGACAGCGAATACACTGCTGATGAAGAGAAACATATAGCAAAGCAGCTTGAAAAGAAACACTATGATCCTGATAACTGTGATGAAAAGGAGTTTCGCAGGATATACCAGTTTCTTATGCGCAGGGGCTTTAAGAGCAGCCAGATTCTTTCAGCAATGAGATCACAATTACCTTGACAATTTGCACCAAAAAGTATAGAATTTAATTGTTGTAATTTGTGAAATACAATGAAAATTTAATAAAGGAGGTGCTCCTGTAATGCTACCGTATATCATTACTGCTGTAGTTTCTATTATTATTACTGCATTGATTGTATGGTTTGCAGCCGCTTTATACCAGAAGAAATCTGCTAACTCCAAGATCGGAAATGCTGAGGAGAAGGCAAGAGGAATCATTGATGAGGCTGTAAAGACTGCGGAGGAAAAGAAGCGCGAGTCTATGCTTGAGATCAAGGAAGAGTCTATAAAGGCTAAGAATGATCTGGATAAGGAAATCAAAGAGCGTAGAAACGAGATTTCCCGTAATGAGCGTCGTATCGTTCAGAAGGAAGAAAATGTCGACAAGAAGCTCGAAGCTATCGAGAAGCGTGAAGCCGGATTTGTAGTTAAGGAAGAGGAACTCAAGAAGCAGAAGATTGAAATATCAAAGCTTAACGAGCAGCGTTTACAGGAACTTGAAAGAATCTCTGGATTAACCTCCGAGCAAGCTAAAGAATATCTCTTAAAGACCATTGAAGAAGATGTAAAACTTGATACTGCAAAAATGATTAAGGAAATGGAAAACAAAGCAAAGGAAGAGGCAAACCGTAAGGCTAAGGATTACGTGGTTACAGCTATTCAGAAATGTGCAGCAGACCATGTGTCTGAGACTACTATTTCAGTAGTATCGCTTCCGAATGATGAGATGAAGGGACGTATCATAGGAAGAGAGGGACGTAATATCCGTACTCTCGAGACTATGACAGGTGTAGATCTGATTATAGATGACACACCTGAGGCAGTTATCTTGTCAAGCTTTGATCCAATTAGAAGAGAGGTTGCAAGAATAGCTCTTGAGAAGCTTATTGTTGACGGAAGAATCCATCCGGCCCGTATAGAGGAGATGGTTGAGAAGGCTCAAAAAGAAGTCGATAATATGATTCGTGAAGAGGGTGAAGCTGCCACACTTGAGGTGGGCATACATGGTATTCACCCGGAGCTTGTGCGTCTTCTTGGAAAGATGAAGTTTAGAACAAGCTACGGTCAGAATGCGTTAAAGCATTCTATCGAGGTTGCACAGCTGGCAGGTTTACTGGCTGCTGAAATTGGTGAGGATGTCAGAATGGCAAAGCGTGCAGGCTTATTACATGATATAGGTAAGGCAGTAGATCACGAGATGGAGGGTTCACACATCCAGCTCGGTGCCGAATTATGTAAGAAATACAAAGAGTCACCACTTGTGATTAATGCAGTAGAATCACATCACGGTGATGTTGAACCGGAGTCACTTATTGCATGTCTCGTGCAGGCAGCTGATACAATCAGTGCGGCACGTCCGGGTGCAAGAAGAGAGACTTTGGAGACATATTCAAATCGTCTTCAGCAGTTAGAGGACATTACAAATGGTTATAAAGGGGTAGAGAAATCTTTTGCTATTCAGGCAGGTAGAGAGATTCGTATTATGGTAGTTCCTGAGCAGGTCAGTGATGCCGACATGGTTATCATGGCCAGAGATATATCTAAGCAGATTGAGTCTGAGTTAGAGTATCCGGGTCAGATAAAGGTTAATGTAATACGTGAGTCACGTATAGTGGATTACGCAAAGTAGCGCATTAGCGTATTGTCGGTTTGACATAATAACATGTACATTTGAAAAGGCTTCGTATGAAGCCTTTTCTTTTTGGAAAAACATAAAAACGTAAATGCACCGATTTTTACAATGTAGTGCTTGTGGTATGAAATAAATTATCGGTAACTGTTCATTATTACAGAAGATACTTGTGTATATTGCATAAAAATATATGTATAAAATATCTTGTATTCACAAAAATAGATAATGGTACGTGACAAAATTAGTAAAATGTTATAAAATAATAAATGTAATATTTAGTAACTATTCAGTATTTGATGGTGGCATTAATCATAAATATTACAAGGGAGAAACTATATAATAAAATATCATATGGAGGGTTTTACAATGCAGAGATTTACATTACCAAGAGATTTATATCACGGAAAGGGTGCGCTTGAGGCATTAAAGAGCTTTGAGGGAAAGAAGGCTATTATCTGTGTGGGCGGAGGCTCAATGAAGAGATTTGGCTTTTTAGACAAAGCCGAGGCTTATTTGAAGGAAGCAGGTATGGAAGTAAAGCTTTTTGAGGGAATTGAGCCGGATCCGTCAGTTGAGACAGTCATGAAAGGTGCGGCTGCCATGGCTGAGTTTGAACCGGACTGGATTGTAGCAATTGGTGGTGGCTCACCTATAGATGCAGCAAAGGCTATGTGGATTAAGTATGAGTATCCGGATATCACATTTGAGGATATGTGCAAGGTATTTGGTATTCCTAAGCTTAGAAAGAAGGCACATTTCTGTGCTATTTCATCTACATCTGGCACAGCAACAGAGGTTACTGCGTTCTCAATCATCACAGATTATGAGAAGGGTATCAAGTATCCAATCGCAGACTTTGAGATAACACCTGATGTTGCAATCGTAGACCCTGAGCTTGCAGAGACAATGCCACAGAAGCTTGTTGCACACACAGGAATGGATGCCATGACACATGCCATCGAGGCATATGTATCAACAGCCAACAGTGACTTTACAGATCCGCTTGCACTCCATGCAATAGAGATGATACAGCATGACCTGATTGATTCATACAATGGTGATATGGCAAAGAGAGATGCGATGCACAATGCGCAGTGTCTGGCAGGAATGGCATTCTCCAACGCACTACTTGGAATAGTTCATTCCATGGCACACAAGACAGGCGCAGCTTTTGCAGATTATGGTGCACATATCATCCACGGAGCAGCCAATGCCATGTATCTGCCAAAGGTTATTGCTTTCAATGCAAAGGATGAGGCAGCGAAGAAACGCTATGGCGTAATAGCAGATTTCATGAAACTGGGTGGAGAGACACTTGATGAGAAGGTTGAGCTTCTTATCAAATACTTACGTGGCATGAATGATGAACTGAATATCCCACACTGCATCAAGAATTACGGAGCAGACAGCTATCCAACAGAGCAGGGCTTTGTACCGGAGGAGGTATTCCTTGAGAGACTTCCTGAGATTGCAGCAAATGCTATCCTTGATGCTTGTACAGGATCAAATCCTCGCCAGCCAAGCCAGGAGGAGATGGAAAAGCTTCTCAAATGCTGCTATTATGACACAGAGGTGGATTTCTAATCAAAACGGTAACTCTGAATTTAAATTATTTAGAAGGTAAACAGGAAAAATGATTGATGAAATGAAACGGCAAAAAAGAGAGCTTGTATATAAGGGCTCAATACTCGATATATACAAGGATACAATGCAGTTTGCAAACGGTAAGACTGAGGAATGGGATTTTGTCTCACACAGAAAGGGCGCTGCGGCAGTGCTTCCGGTGCTTGATGACGGCAGGATAATCATGGTGCGTCAGTATAGAAACGCTCTCGAGAGGGAGACAATAGAGATTCCGGCCGGCTGCAGAGACTTTGTGGGAGAAGATACCAGACTGTGTGCAGAAAGGGAGCTTAAGGAGGAGACGGGTTACAGCTCTGATGATATCTCGTTTTTACTTTCACTTCGCACAACAGTTGCCTTTTGCGACGAAGAAGTAGATGTCTATCTTGCCAAAAACCTGAAAAAGGGCGAGCAGCATCTAGATGATGCCGAGTCAATCGATGTAGAAATATACACCCTAAAGGAGCTGTGCGACATGATTTATGCCGGGAAAATCCAGGATTCCAAAACAGTCAGTGCAGTTCTTGCTTATAGTAATATGATTAAATAATAAACCGACAAAATAATGCAAGCCACAGGATATATACTCCTGTGGCTTGTGTTTTGCAAAAAAATGTGTGTATAATTTGTGGCTTAGGAATTCATTTCTGCAATGTCGTAGATAAGCTTCTTTGAATCCTCCCATCCTAGACATGGATCGGTGATGGATTTTCCGTAGACATGCTCACCAATCTTCTGGCTGCCCTCCTCAATATAGCTTTCAATCATAAGACCCTTGACAAGTGATTTTATATCAGAGGAAAGCTGTCTGTTGTGCATAACTTCCTTGGCAATACGAATCTGCTCCTTGAACTGCTTTCCGGAGTTGGAATGGTTGGTATCGATGATAGCTGTCTGGTTGACAACATCCATCTTGTCGTACATTTCATGCAGACGGATTAAGTCCTCGTAATGGTAGTTTGTTATAGTGTTGCCATGCTTGCTGACAGCACCTCTTAAAACAACGTGAGTCAGAGGATTTCCTGATGTCTCAACCTCATAGCCTCTGTAAACAAAATGATGTGGGTGCTGTGCTGCGTAAACAGAATTGAGCATGACGGAAAAATCACCGCTTGTAGGGTTTTTCATGCCGCTGGCCACATCGAAGCCGCTGACGGTGAGACGATGCTGTTGATCCTCAACAGAACGAGCGCCGATTGCCACATATGAGAGAAGATCCTCAACATAGCCCCAGTTCTCAGGGTAAAGCATCTCATCTGCACAGGTGAGTCCGCTCTCTGCGATGGCACGGATGTGCATTTTTCTCATGGCGATAAGACCCTCAACCATGTCGGGAGCCTTTTCAGGGTCAGGCTGTGAGGCAATTCCTTTGTAGCCCTCGCCGGTTGTTCTTGGCTTGTTTGTATATACACGAGGGATGATGATTACGCGGTCCTTTACATCCTCCTGAATATTTGTCAGGCGGCTGACATAGTCACAGACTGAATCCTCGTTGTCGGCTGAACACGGTCCGATAATGACGAGAAATCTATCATCTTTTCCACAGATAACATCTGAAATCATTGCATCGCGCTTCGCTTTAAGCTCGGTAAGCTCCTTTGACAGAGGATATTCCTCCTTAATCTGTGCAGGAGTTGGAAGCTGGTTTAAAAATGTGAAACTCATAATAGTGCTCCTTATATAAATAGTAATTTTATTAATTAAAATGGTATATTTTTATGGCATATCGGAAAAAATTTCCAATATATAATGCCCAAACAGTTAAATAATAAGATAAATGAAATATATTGTCAAATTTTTATCAATTATAATAGTATGCATAAAAAGTTATAATAAAACACTAAAAGTCTATAATAAGAAAAAAGTAACATTGAAAAAAAGTAAAAGATGTGATATAAATAGTTGGTAACTTTTTTGTGACCGTAGTTTAATGGATAAAATTCCGGACTCCGACTCCGGCGAGTGCGCGTTCGATTCGCGTCGGTCACATACTTTGATTTTGATATGTTAGGTTAATGGAGGAATCACATGAAGGACTTTTTTAACAAGGAAACATTGGATAATATAAAGCAGTTTTGCGCAGAAAATAAAAAATACGTTGGAGTAGCAGGTGTACTTGTAGGACTCATACTCATACTTATAGTAGTTGTCGCAGGAGGCAATAATGGCAGACAATCCAATACCGAAGCCGGATCACAGACAGAGATTTCGGTGAAGGATTTTGAGTTTGAAAAGGATTACACAAATGACGCAAAGGACGATATCAGCACATTACTTGCTGATTATTATAAGGCATACGTGGGTGATGACCTTGATACCCTTGGCAAGCTTGCGACACCTATGAGCGACAACGAGAAGAGCTATATTGGTGTTGTCAGCCAGTACTATGAGTCGGTCAATGACATCACACCTTACACCAAGAATGGTTTGAAAAAGGGAACATACTTTGTGTCTGTTAAAAACAGTATAAAGTTTACGGGAGTTGATACACAGGCACCTACACTTGACTTCTTTTATATAGAGACAGATAAGGACGGAAAGCTCTTTATAAATAATGTATACAGTAATTTCAACAGAACATACTGCGAGAATGAACTCGATGACGATATTATGGAGCTTATTTCTAAGTATACTGCTTCATCTGAGTTTGCAGACCTTCATGAGGAGGTACAAAAGGCATATGAGCAGGCGGTCGGTTCTGATGCCAATTTAAAGACTATGCTTGAGACAACACTCACAGGTGCTATAAAGCAGTGGTACACATCGTCAGGCATTGCCAATTTAAAGAAGTCTGATGCAGACACACAGACTACAGAGGCAGACACACAGCAGGCAGATGATGCATCGCAGAGTGGTGACCAGCAGACTACAGATGCAAATGCAGGACAGACTGCAGATCAGCAGACTACGGATGCAAATGCAGGACAGACCACAGACCAGCAGACCACGGATACAAATGCAGCAAATCAGCAGACAGCCGAGCAGCCACAGGCACCGGCTGAGTATCAGGTAGTGACAAAGGATGTTGTAAAGGTACGTGACGGTGCAAGCACAGATGCAAAGGAACTTGGTCTCTTAAAGGAACAGGTAACACTTACAGCATATGGCACAGAGGGCGACTGGACTATAGTATCCTACAGCGCCGGAACAAATGGCAGAGCTTATATCAAGACAGAGAATCTCCAGACAGTAGGACAGTAAAAGCAATACAAAGTAACAGATGTGCATACAATAATAAGAAGCAACACGGAGGCTTAAAGGTCTCCGTGTTTTAATCTACATAGCAAATGGCTGCTGCAAAGAGTAGAAATGGCTACAGCGTGGTTTATGTATATCGGATAAAGCAATCTAAAAAGAGGATATGGTATGGAAGAAAATGGTGTAAGAATAAATAAATTCCTCAGTGAAGCGGGCGTGTGCTCAAGGCGTGAGGCAGACAGGCAGATAGAAGCCGGCAAAGTAGGAATAGACGGCGTGACAGCAAAGACAGGTGACAGAGTTCTAAAGGGACAGACTGTCACATATAATGGACAGGTAGTATCAAAGGAAGAAGAGATGATACTGATTGCCCTCAATAAGCCGGCCGGCATAGTCTGCACAGCAGAAAAAAGGGAAAAAAACAACGTTATAGATTATCTTAATTACCCAAAGCGCATTTATCCCATTGGCAGGCTGGATAAGGATTCAGAGGGACTTTTACTTCTGACCAACAACGGAGAGATAGTAAATAAGATGATGCGCTCTGGCAACAGACACGAAAAAGAGTATATTGTCACAGTAAACAAAACAATATCTGACAGCTTCATAAGAGGGCTCGCAGGAGGCGTACCGCTTGTAGAGCTTGGTGTGACAACCAGAAAGTGTCATGTGAAAAAGCTGTCCTCAAAGCAGTTTAAGATTATTCTGACACAGGGCTACAACAGGCAGATAAGACGGATGTGTGAATACTTTGGCTACCGTGTGGTTAAGCTTGAGAGAGTGAGAATTATGAATATTGAGCTTGGTGACCTGCCAAGAGGAAAGTACAGGGCAGTGACACCACTTGAATACAAGGGACTCAAAAGATTGATTGCGGATTCCTCAAATCAGCCGGTTATGCCTGATACGAATAAGAATCATTCTGATAAGAAACATTCTGATAAGAAATATCCGGATAGAAGAGCAAAGTAAAGCAGACAGGGGATTATTACAGCATGGAGAATAATAAAATAAAAGATAAGATAGATGAGCTTGTTGAAAGTCTTAACCGCGCATCAAAAGCCTATTACAATGGCGCAGATGAAATAATGCCAAATTACGAGTGGGATGCACTGTTTGATGAACTTACACAGCTTGAGGAAAAAACAGGATATATCCGTCCGGACAGCCCGACACATAATGCAGGCTATGAGGCAGAGACTGGAAATCGTGAGCCACATGAGTATCCGGCGCTTTCACTTGCAAAGACAAAGAGCATTGATGAGCTTAAGAAATGGGCAGGCAATATGCCAATATGGCTTTCATGGAAGCTTGACGGTCTGACACTCGTGCTCACATATGACGGTGGCAGGCTTGTGAAAATACTGACGAGAGGAAATGGAACTGTAGGAAGTAACATCACCTTTTTGCAGGATGCCATAAGCGGCTTCCCAAAGGAGATACCATACAAGGGGCATATGGTTGTAAGAGGGGAAGCGACAATTTCCTACACGGATTTCAAGCTGTTAAATGATACAATCGAGGACGATGATGAGAAATATGCCAATCCAAGAAACCTTGCCTCCGGTACATTAAATCTCGATGATGTGGAAGAGGTGAAACGCAGACATGTTGTGTTTTATGCATTTACACTCGTGCATATAGATGATGATATCATATCATGGGGTGACAGAATGAGCTATCTTAGTGATATGAAATTCAATGTTGTCAAAAGGGAGGCAACAGATGCGGCAGGCCTTGATGAGGCTGTAAAACGCTGGACAAGGGATGTCGAGAGTGGCAGGATGGATGTGCCTGTGGACGGACTTGTCATATGCTATGATGACACTGCCTACGCTGCAGGCGGAAGCGTCACAGGGCATCATGCTACGAGAGCCGGCTTTGCTTTTAAGTGGCAGGATGAGGCTGTAGATACGAGACTTCGTTATATTGAATGGTCGTGTGCGGTTTCGACAATATCGCCGGTGGCTGTTTTTGAGCCGGTGCAGATAGAGGGCACGACGGTTTCGAGAGCTTCGCTTTGCAATCTGACTGAAATAGAAAGGCTTGGAGTGGGAAAAGAGTGTACACTTTCCGTGATAAAAGCCAACAAGATTATTCCGAAATGCATAGCTGTAAAGGATGCGGTGGGAGCAGTTGAGATACCGAAGGAATGTCCGGTGTGTCATCATCCGACACGCATATTTGTAAGTAAAAACAGCGGTGTGAAGACGCTGCATTGTACAAACCCTGACTGTACAGCCAAGAATGTCAAAAAGTTTTCAAGATTTGTCAGCAAAAGCGGAATGGATATAGATGGACTTTCGGTACAGACAATGCTAAAATTTATAAATGAGGGATTCATAAAACAGTTCCCTGACATATACCATCTGCCAGAGCATTTTGATAAGATAAGCAGCATGGAGGGCTTTGGAGAAAAATCATGCATGAATATGCAGACTGCCATCGAAAAAAGCAGACATGTCCACCCGGTCAATCTGATATTTGCACTCTGTATACCTCTTATAGGTACCGATGCAGGCAAGAAGATTGTCAACGCAATAGGTTTTGATGGCTTCGCGGACAGAATGAGAAATGCCACAGATTTTGTGGATATAGACGGTATAGGCCAGGAAAAATCAGGCTCCATACTTGAATGGTATGCAAATCCCAAAAACAGCGCGATGTTTGAAGCACTGATTAAGGAGCTTGACATAGAACAGGTCGATATAAAGGATATGTTAGAGGGCAGCTTAAACGGCAAGACCTTTGTCATCACAGGCGATGTGCATGATTTTGCCAACAGAAGCGAGTTTAAGGCCTATGTGGAGTCACAGGGTGGCAAGGTGACGGGAAGCGTGTCAAAAAAGACAGACTATCTGGTAAACAACGACACTGAATCTACTTCATCAAAAAATAAAAAAGCAAAAGAATTAGGAATACCTATCATCTCGGAGGATACATTTATAGAGATGTTTGGGCGTTAGAAAAGAGGTTATAAAATGCCTATAAAGACACAAAATGATTTACCTGTAAAGGAAATACTTGAGAGAGAAAATATATTTGTGATGGACGAAAACAGGGCATCACATCAGAACATCAGACAGCTGGAGATTGCGATTGTAAATCTCATGCCATTAAAGGAGGACACAGAGCTTCAGATACTGCGCTCGCTGTCAAATACCCCTATACAGGTTAATGTAACGTTTGTGACCACATCTACTCACGAGGCCACTCACACATCACTCAGTCATCTGAACAAATTTTACGAGACCTTTGACGATATAAAGGACAGGTACTTTGACGGCATGATAATCACAGGGGCACCGGTTGAGCTTATGGAATACGAGGAGGTAGACTACTGGGATGAGATATGCAGTATAATGGAGTGGAGCAAGACACATGCTTTCTCCACACTTCATCTGTGCTGGGGTGCACAGGCAGGATTGTATTATCACTACGGCATACCAAAGCGTGTGCTTCCAAAGAAGAAGTTTGGTGTGTATGCGCACCACGTAAAGAACAGAAAAGTCCCACTTGTCAGAGGCTTCGATGACGTGTTTTACGCACCACACTCAAGGCATACCGAGGTCTTAAAGGAGGATATATTAAAGCATCAGGAGCTTACCATACTTGCGGAGTCGGATGATGCCGGAGTATTCCTTCTGATGGATCAGGACGGTAAAAAGATTTTTGTGATGGGACATCCTGAGTATGACAGATATACTCTTCACAATGAGTACGAGAGGGATAAGAAAAAGGGGCTTGATATAGATATGCCGGTGAACTACTATCCAGATAATGATGATACACAAAAGCCGCTTTTACAGTGGCGGTCGCACGGCAATATACTTTATTCCAATTGGCTTAATTATTACGTGTACCAGGAGGTGCCGTACGAGTTCATAAACAACCGCGAGATAATTGGAAAATAGCGGTATTCTGGGGCTTCTTAGGAAAAATTAAAATTACATAAAAACACCAAATCTTGGTATAAGTTGGCATAAATTGGCATAATTTTTCATGCCGTGGGTTTAAAATGGTGTTTTTGGTGGTTCATAAATGGTGTCAAATATGAGCTGAAAATACAACTGAATAATGAATGACGTAATCCATATGATTAGGACATCTTAATAAGACCATATCAATTGTAATAGATTGTGTGGTCTTATTTTAGTGCCTTAAAAGTGATAGACATAAAAATATACACTGATGGTCTTAAAATGCCTGTATGAGCCGATTACAGCGTCACAGAGGCATTATATGATCAAATTAAGAAATACGCATTTCATTAGAAAAAATACAAGGAGGAATTAAATGTTTGGAACAGTAACGAGATATTTTAAGGACAAAGGATATGGGTTTATCCGTGGTGACAATGGGAAATCATACTTTATCCATAATTCAAAGCTGAATGGTGAGTACATAGAGTGTGATTATTACGTGTTTTTCAGACCATTCCATAACAATAAGGGGAATTGTGCAGAAATTATATCTGTTATCGAGTCACCAGAAAGGAGTAAATGATGCTAAAGAAAGAATTTTTAGACAAGGTAGCTGAAAATGCGGGATTGTATAAATATCAAGCATATATGTTTTGGAAAGCATTTGAGGAAGTTCTTATAGAGGAGCTACGACAAGGCGAGAAAATTAAAATTGATTGCTTTGGGACATTCTATACATCAGAGTCAAAAGAGTACAAAATTACTAATACTATTGCAAAGAATAGTGAATGTCAAGTACCTGCTCAAAAAAGAATACGCTTGAAGCCTAGTAAGATTATAAAAAGAAAACTGAATAGTAAAGGAATAGAAGAGAATGAGTAATATTTTACATATCAAGGATGCTTATTTTGAGTTGCCAGAGAAATGCAAGGATGATATAGGCTGCATGGTAACTATGTTAGATATACATTTACAACAGAATAAGGATGTATCAGAAGATGATACGTGTAACATTGAGTATGAGATTATAAATAAATAATCGGCAGACATATACCGATTCTAAACAAATGTATGGATATTTCCCAACAGGCAGGAAGTAAAAGAAAACCTGTATCAGAGATCAAGAATATCTATAGTGCGATTCTGCACATTTTCCAATAAGAAAAATTGAATAACACGACTGCTGCATATAGCAGTTTATTAAGGTGCGTCATTTATGCCTAGCCTATTTCTTGACATCTGATTTAATAATAAGGAGGACTATGATTAGTGAAATTAAAAACAATGAAACAAAAATATGTAAGAAGTGTGGGAGGGAACTTCCATTAAGTAAGTATTCAAAAATATATGGAAAGGCATGGGCTGTAACATGTAAGGATTGTGTTATCGACACAAGAACAAAGAAATACTATGAGAATGGGTTGACATTATATAATACAGATAAATCCATGAGAACAAAAAGAAATTATAAGACTATACATAAATCAAGAATACTTACAAAAGCAGTATCGGGAATAGCTCATATTGCAAAAGACGAGAGATTTGTACGATTGCTTGATTATAAAGATACATGGATATCTAACTATGGTAGAAGTATAGTAAAAGATGGTGATAGATACAAGCTCTTAAGAGGCTCACGCTCACACAATAATAAAGAGTTATATTATACTCTTAGTAAGAATGTATACTTTAAGACTAAGAAAGAGTGGGGACATAGGAGAAAGAAAGTCAAGGCTAGTGATCTTGTAATCCAGACATTTATTGTAAACTATGATATGCTAAACAATACATGTATATGGCATGAAAACAATGATATAAAGGATAATTACTATAAACACTTGTATCCAGTCACAGAATTGCAGTATGGAGCATTAAAGCAGATATATGATGAGAATGGTGCGGTAACTGAAACACAGATTATGGATATCATAAATTCTGTAGAATATAAGCCTGATAATTGGAATCCTTGGCATTTTAGAAGAACATATGAAGGTGTTGGGTATCTTGGTACAGATGATGTTGATTATAACTCTGACGAATTTAATCGTTGGAAAAATATGATACAGCGTTGCTACAATAAGAAGATTCATGTATATAAGCCGTATTACAAGGATAAATCAGTATGTGAAGAATGGCGCAACTTTGCTAATTTCCGTATATGGTATAGAGAGCATATAATACCAAATGAAAAACTTGATTTAGATAAAGACTTGCTTGTACCGAATAATAATGTTTACAGCCCAGAAACATGTGCATTTATGACACATTATCTCAATACTGTATTCGAGGGAAGAGGTGTAAAAAGAACTATCGAAAAGAAAGAAGATGGTTTTAAGGTTCAGATGGATATTTTAAGTAAGAAAATGGATGTTGGTACGTTTGATACGAAAGAAGAGGCATACAAAGGCTTCTCAAGATTTAAGGAAAAATATATTAAAGAACTTGCAGAGAGTTGTAAGGGCAAAGTACAGGATTGCGTGTATAATGCTATGCTAAATTGGAAAGTCGAGATAGCTGATTGAGTCTAATGTATTTAATTTTATAGGGCATATTGGATATTAATTTATCTGATATACCCTTTTTTTTACGTTTTTTGCAATATCGTACACTATATCGTGTGCTTGGGAAAACGTTGATTTTACGGCATCCTTAAAACGATATAGAGTTGATTTAGGTGTTTTTTGCATATAAAATCGTTATCGGTAAAACCCTTATAAATCAAGGCTTTTTTGAAATTTAGAGGTAAAAAGTTAAATTTAGATTTAATATAGAATAGTTCATTTTTGAAGTAATTTGTTGAGAGATTATTTGAAGTTATTGCTTATCGTAACATTGAGCTGATTTTTGTTTTGATGATATATCTAATAAAAAATTTTGCATATTTCTTGACGATATTATAAGTCTGTAGTACTATTCGATAATATAAAGTAATACTTTTTGGGAGGTAATGTATGGAGTTAACACATGAACAACGTTTGATAGGAATAAAATATAATATATTATCGTTATTAACTGAGGATATTAAAAATAATAGATATAATGAATTACAACAATTGTATGATGTTCTAAATTTTAAAAATAATGAAAAATTAGTAGCCAAGTTGTCAGAAGAAAGGACAATAGCTGAAAGTTTTACTAGATCAATTTATAGAGATATATTGTATGTTATTGCAGATTATATAAACACAAGACCAGAGATTAGTGATATGGTTGATGTATTATATGCCAAAAGATGTCCTAAAATTAAGAAAGTGTTTATTGATTGGGAAAATCAATATAAATCTACAAAAACAGTTGTTGGAAAAATTTTAAGATGTCATTAATTGAAAACTTCTATTTACGTTTCTTATTATATCGTTCAGATATAATTACAGAACCAAATAAGATATTAAAAAATTTTGACTTTGAAGAGGATAGGTATCAATTAAATTTTCGGTTTTTAATGTCTGATAAAAATCCATTTGATAATGCACTGATTTTTTGTACAGAAGCAGATGAATTAAATAAATATATTCAAGGAGATAGAGGGGAAAAAGAACTTGTTTTAAGCTCAAAATTTTTTGATAGGTATTTAATTAAAAGGAAGAAAGAACTTGCGGATTATTTGAATATCAAAGAGGATGATTTAGGTAATTATATTCATAATGAAATGAAATCGCATAGCTTAAATGGGGGTTCCCCACTTAGAACGGGATTAGTTGGTCAAACTGAAAACTTCACTAAGGATATTATATCTAATCATAATGGCGGTACAATATGGTATAATGTTATGACAACAGATGATAATGAAATGATTTTTGAGCAACCAATTAAATATATTCCTAATGTAGATGGAATAATTGAATCTTATTTTAAATCATTTGTGTCTGCAAAATATGCTGAAATAGTTATCGAAAATAAGAGCGAATTCACAAGATTAACATTGGCAAGAGAGTGTATTCCACAAAACTATGAAGTAGTGTATCAGGCTATTCTTTGTATGTATGAAATGGATGTATTGTATAAGATGTTTACAATGATGCAGAGACAGTACTATATAGATTTTTCATGGGAAAAAATTACAAATCAAGATTTGACAGCAAGGTATGAAAGCATTATATCAAATCTTGAAAAAACTATTACTGAGAAAGAAAATAAAATAAAAAATTTATCACAAAAAAATACAACATTGTCTTTACAGATTAATACTGAAAATTCTAAACATACAGCTCCTTTAGTAGCAGAAAATAACAAGTTGATTAAAATTATTGAGAACAAGAATGATGAAATAGCAGAATTAAAGGCTAAATTAGAATGTCAAGAACAGTTTATTTCTGAATTAAATAAACCTGTTATTGAAATCAAAGATAATACATATGATTTGGGAACACTTCAAAATAAACGATTTTTGTTTGTAGGGCATATCGGAGAAGCTTTGCCAGAGCTGAAACATAAGTTTCCCAATAGTATATTTATGGAATCGGAAACAGCTAGTCTGTCTGGAGTAGAAGTTGATGCTATTGTAATGCTTATAAAATGGATGTCACATAGTATGTTTTACAAAATAAAGTCAAGCGCATTAGCACAAGCAAAAACAATTATGTGCAATACAAAAAATATAGAAACAATTTTACAAAAAATGTATGATGAAATAATTTAACAAATAAAATAGCTTTTCTCCATTTGGAGAAGAGCTATTTTTTTACACTGCTGCACACTATACTATAAATGACAAAAAATTGTCGTTATATACAGGTCGGTGTTTTTAAGGCTATTTTCATACAAAATAAGACTACTTTTCAGTAGCCCTATCAATTTTACTCAAATGTTCCTTAAGCACCATATTTACATATTGGCTGAATGACCTATCATCATTCTCTGCAAGTTGTTTTATTTTTTCAATTATATCCTCATCAAGTGTAAGACTCACTCTGTTCTTTAATGGCTTCATTCTTTACCTCTTTTTGATGATAATATATCACTTTACACGATAAAATATTGATAAGTAATACAAAATATGATAAAGTAGTATTTATAGAGCTATAGTACTGTTTAAAGGAGGAGAATAATATGTTTATGATTAAGTGTCCAGAATGCGGTAAAGAAATATCTGATAATGCTTTAGCATGTCCTAATTGCGGTTATCAGTTACATAAAAAGAAAAAAGGATATTTGCCTTTAGCAATAATAGGTACAATTCTTTCGGTATTAGAAATATTTGGAATGCCGTTATATTTAGTAGGACTTCTTTTATGTATTATTTCAATTGTGTTGAGTTTGAAAAAAAAGAAACAATATAATTATTTAAATATTACACCAACGATAATAATTTGTATGATTGGTATAGTCTTAGCTGTTTATACTACGGTTGTTTCAATAATAAATAATGTAAACATATCTAGCAATGTATCAAATAATAAAAATATTATTGTTGACGGTATATTTAAATTAGATCCTGATAATAGCGATATGATAGAAAATCCATTAGATAATAATACTGCTTATATAATAGTTGTCTATGGTTTAAAAAATCCATCTAACACTAACAAGAAATTGGAGTTTATTTCTAATTCAATTCAATTACAAATGGGCGATAATAATTATGAACAAAAGGATAGTTATATATACGAAGAAGAGCTATATTCTGAATTTGTAATGGCTTCAGGATATAAAACTTCTCAGGACTTAGAAGAAGTACCAGGCGGTACATCTAATCCAATACGCATGATGGCAACATTTGCAGTTAACAAAAATGATTTTGAATCTTTTGACGAAGGAAAAATAAGGTGGAATTTATCAAATGATTATAAACTAGATAAAAAATTTAAGGTCAATTCGATAAAAAATATTCAAATGTTTGATGGAATATTTGAAGTTGAAGATAATCCAGATGATTATCAAATTGCACGTTCATTATATTCTAGGGCTAAATCTGTAGAATATTATATTGATAGTGCGATAGCACAAGCTAATAATGGAAATATGGAAGCTTCAAGATTAAATATTTCTTTAGCACAAAAAATGTTTGAGCAAGGAATGTGGATTGAATATAAAGAAGAAGGCGGAATAATAAGCTCTGATGCACCAGAGTATAATAGTTCGGCAATAAAAAAGGAATTGCCTGAATTATATGATTGTGCAAACAATCTTGAACAAAATGTTGATGAAATTGCAGAATTATTTGATTCTCTTTTAAGTAATCCTTCTCAAACAGATGCAGATAAAATAGATCAAGATGTTGTAAATGTTGACAACTTGTGTGATAAAATATATAAATATTTTGAAAGCTAGTTGGTGAATATTTCGCGCCAGCGACACCATCAGCACTCTTTTGAGTTCTATCTATATTAACGATATGGAACTCCTGAGATGAAATAACCAGCTATAGAATAATTAAAAAAGGGGAACTATTATGGCAATTATAAAATGTCCTGAGTGTGGTAAAGAAATAAGCGATAGTGTAAAAAGATGTCCTAATTGTGCATATAAATTGAAAAGAACAAATAAAAGAAAAATAGTTATCATAGTTGCAATTTTGGTTGTAGTATCTATTGTGGCAGGATTGGGATATGTGTATATAAAAAACAATACTTGTATTTTAGGTCATGACTGGAAAAAAGCAACTTGTGAAAAACCTAAACAATGTACTAGATGTAAGGAAAAATCTGGTGAACCTTTAGGACATGATTGGGATGAAGCAACTTGTGAAAAACCAAGTATATGCAAGCGATGTAAACAGCAAAATGGTGTAGCATTAGGACACACAACACGTATAGGGTATTGTGATAGATGTGGTAAATATGTAGATGAATTATATGATGTTTTGGAGTCTTTTAATAACACGATTAAGGAAACATATGATATGGTGCAGAATTCGCTTGATACAATGGCTCTGACTGATTCGTTTTATGATACATCATATATATCCCAAGCAAATCAGATAGATTATGAAATACAAGATAAATTATTTGAAGCATCAAAGCAAGCTTATCAATATCCAGAGTTTTCAAAAGTAGCATATTATTTTGAAGCTGCAGGAGCAAAAATATATTTATATGATGATTTAGATAAGAACACTGGATTCGGTTCATTCGTGTATGAAACAAATATGGCACAATCGCTAACAGCGTGTGTTGATTCTTTAAACGAAGCACAGTCATTATTGAATGATATGAGTAAAAAACAGTAAGCATAAAATATGATATGAAAGGATTGCAAAGTATTATGCAATCCTTTTTTCGTGTATTTCTTTATTCTATGTGCAAATTCTACACAAAAAATGTTCAGACGATAACTTGTTAGGATAGATCGTTTTATGCGAGATTTTATAACTGTGGTGTGATAAAGTGCAATAAATTAGGGTATGTATATAGGACAGTCAGGTACTTAAATTTTATAATGTAAACATACCCCCCGGTAGAGTGGAAGATAAGCTGATAAAATATCGGAGAGGTTATATTTTTTAGTCGGTGTATAGAGCAATCAGATATATAGATCCTGGAAAATCAAAACATAGAAATTAGTTTATAGTACCCCTACTTTACAATTTTTCAAAGTTCATGCGAATAGTGCAGATAGTACAGATTTACAATATCAAAAACACTTTCAGAATGAAAACCCACCCCACCACAAAAAATAAGAGTGTAACAACTGCTACACTCTTATAATATCTATCAATTATGTATTTGTGATATATGGTTTACTGTATCGTTTGTAATAGGTTTATCAATGCTATTACAAGGACTTGGATGCTTTGCTAGTCCTTGCGTGTCTATGCCGTTCTCTAACTTGCTAGGAACTGTTATATTAAGCTCTATATCATCATGCACATATATATAATGATAACTACCAACAACAGCACATGCACTAAGAAAACAAGTGAATATAATAACTATAATAAATGTGGCTGTAATATGGTTCTCAATAACCTTGTGCAACTTGTATAATTTGTAATTGATTGATTTTAACATAATATTATACTTCCTTCCTTTGTGTGGGTGTAGGCTTTATTACCTACACCCTTTTATATTACTGAATACCTAAGATATAATTTACTGCTTTTTCTGCTTTACTGCTTGCCGATACAATAAACTTGTTGTCATTCCTAAGAACCTTTAGCCAACTTTGTATATATGCCGTTGAGTTTCTAAAACTCTTTGTTGTTTCTATTCCAACGATGTTCATAAGTTGAGCACTTCCAACCTCTGCAACAAGTTCTTCTTTGCTATACTCTTCCGAACCAAACGAGACAACTTTTCCTTTTCTGTCCTCTTGTCTGTTGCATCTGCTTGTTTTCATTGTGCTATGCACGGATTCGTGAAAAGCTGTGCTGTAATATTCTTCTGACTGTTTGAACTGTTCAAACAATGGTAACTGTATTTTGTCAAACATAGGACTATAAAAAACCTTATCACCTTTAACATGTTCAATTGTTATGTTTTCTCTGTTCCAATAGTCATTTAATATCTTTTCAGCCTTTTCTATTGGCTCTATGTCGTGTGTTACCTTTTGTTTGAGTGGCTCTACTCCGTCAACTTGTGAAATGTGAAATACATTTATATATTTTAATAATGGTATTGTTTTTATAATTTCTGTTCCATCGTCTTGTTTTTCTTTTATTGGGTACATTTTCCAAAATACAATTATTTCTGATTTTTCAGCCTTGCGAATATGACCGCCTAACTCTTGCCATTGCTTAAATGTTGCATATTCACCATTATATTTTAGTAGCATCTGATTGAGTATTGAATAAGGCTTTTTGCTTACTCTGTTAAATGCGCCATCCAACGTGCCACTCCACGGCTTCTCCCACGGTACGATGTTATTTTCCAACTGCTCAATAATTCGATTTGTTACCAACTCATATACGTTAATACTCATATGAAACCTCCTTAAAAAGTGCTTTGTTTTATTTGTTAACTATATTATATACATTAGTACCAATATATGCAATATACATTAGTACTAATATTGCATACTGTTTTTTGTGCAGATCGGATAATAATGCTAAATGTATTGGTACTAATATATAAAAACGACTATTAGTACCAATATAATTTTAGCTATTATGCGAATTGAAAATATATTAGTACCAATGTATAATACAGTTACAAGGTCAAGGAAATGACCTTAACAAATCAATAACATTTTTTATAAGGAGGTACGCTTTATGTGTATGACAAAGAAAGAACTTGAGAACAAAATCAATGAGTTAAGGAGTCTTAAGGCTCTACAACAAGAAACCGCAGACGAATTAAAAGCGATTGAGGTTGAAATCATAGACTATATGAAAGAAAACAACCTTGATACTGAAATTACAGACACGGCAAAAGTTACTTACAAGCCACAGACAAGAACCACACTCGACAAGAAAAGACTTGAGGAAGATTTAGGAGACTTGACAGACTACGAGAAAGTTACAACATACAACGTTTTACGTGTGAAGTAGTAACCGACAACGGCAAGGGTGGAGCCGTAAATCCACCCACTACAAAGCGGAGGACAGATAGAGCATGAAACATTTTATATACAATGTACTGTTGACAGTATCAATAATTATCATGGTGTGGTTCGTTGCTAGTTACATAAATGTAATTATGCACCATATGACAAGCGGTTATATATATCCAAGTTGGAATTTTTTCAACATATTTTAGAAGGGAGTAAGAGCATGAGCAAATTACAACATCTATTCAAAGTCGGTCAGAATGTCAAGTGCAGAATAGATGGAATTATGCAGAAGGGTATTGTTACAGAGGTACACGATGACTATATTATCGTTGATATTCCAGAGATAAACAATCACTGTTGGTTTGAAGAGGGACTTAATCTCGATTGTGTATATCCAATATACAATTTCTAAACTTGCAGAAGCTTTAAAGTCTAGTCGGTTTAGCCGTAGCATCAAAGCTGACTAGGCTATCGGAAGAAATGCCATAACAACAAATCAATAAAATACAAAGAAAGTAGAGGTAATTACTATGATTAAAAGACCATTATCCGACAGTCCATTAACCGCAGAGGAGAGAGTATTTGCAGAAGCGCACCATAATTTAATGTATCGTTACATGAGAATACATGACCTTGACATAGAGGAATGGTATGACCGCTTGATTATTGCTTATCTCAATAGTGTTAAGAAGTATTTGAGATATGAGAAATTGCAGAGCCTTAAATTTGAGCAGGTGTTTTTCAGGACACTTGACAATGCAAGGAGCAACTATTGGAGAGACTTAAACAGATATAAAAGATGTCCAGAAGGCGGTATATGGAGCATAGAAGGAATGGAAGCCATTAATAATAATGAAGCTGAAGCTGATGACTGCGATTTTTATAATCTTTTGAAGGATGACAGAATATCACTCAATGACATTGTAATAGATAGCCTTTATACAAGTGCTTTAATTGATGAACTTGAAAAAAGAGCAGTACAAGAAAATTGTTTTGTTACTTATAGAAGGCTACAGCGGTAAAGAAATTAGCAACATGTTACATATTAGCTATGGTAGGTATTCTCGTTATATCGCAGAAATCAAAGACATCATTTTAATGTGTATCGGTTAATCAATTACATAAGGGGAGCTGAAAAGTTCCCCGATTATCAGAAACAGTGTAGAAGAATAGAGAGGTACGATAAATGGAATTAACAAGACTAACAGATAATGAGCGCAAGTTTGCAGAGGACAACCACAGATTAATATACAGCTTCCTAAGTAGCAAAGGGTACAGTATAGAGGATTATTATAATATTGTTGTGTTCGGCTATCTCAAAGCGGTACAAGTGTATAGCAAGAGAGCAGACCTGCAAGAGAAATATAAGTTCTCTGTAATAGCATGGAAATATATGAAATCAGAAATTGGAAACCATTTTAGAACGGAAACAGCGCAGAAGAGAGCCACCGAAGAATCTTTATTAAGTCTGGATGCAGATAATGACGATACAGAGAATTTATATAATATGGTAGGTGGGAAATCGGCAGAATCAAATATTATGGAAAATGCAGCAGTTCAGGACATATTGAGTAAACTAACGGAAACACAAAAGGAAATTGTTTGCATGAAAGCAGAAGGTTATAACAATACGGAAATCTGCACCTTGATAGAATTGCCACAATCATCGTTTTACAAGGAAATGACAAGAATAAAAAAGACACTGAACAGTAGGAGGTAATAGAACTATGAAAGCACTTTTAATTAACGTAATGGAAAACAATACAGAGGTTGTAGAAGCGAATGAGCTTAAAGACTATTACAGACTTATAGGCTGTACAACAATAGATATAGTAAACAGAAGCATCAAGGGAAAGAGATACGAGATTATTTGTGACGATGAAGGCACATTTAAAGCTGATCCACGAATATCAGCCATAGATGATATGGGAAATGCTATGTTAGTTGGTAATCTGATTGTATGCGGTCAAGCTGATGAAGAGGGAAATCTTACAGACCTAACAGAAGCCGATATTAAGCATATTAAAGAATTCACAAATATCATGGGAACTCGTAAACATCCAGAAGGCTTATTAATGATTTGTCAGATGGAATATTAATATAAATCCTCTGCTTTCTGTATTGGATAGCAGAGGGAAAATGAGGTAAAAAGTATGTACGTTATCACTAATGGAAATACATATATAACAAAATCTAGGTCGGGAAAAGTTGGAAAGACAAGTAATATACTAGAAGCAGAGTGGTTTGATAGTATAGATATAGCCAATATAATATTTCAACACGCACCAAGCAAAACAAAAGGATATTATATCAAAGACTTAGAAACATGTTATGTTTACAAGCGTTATACAAATGGAAAAATTAAATTTCCCAGAGAGGTCAGAGAGCTTATCTATAATAATGCAGAAGGTAAATGTGTACTATGTGGACGAAAAATCACATATGATGATATGACATTAGACCATATAAAACCGCTTGCCAATGGTGGAAAGAATACAGTAACCAATTTACAATGTACTTGTGAAGCGTGTAACAAGTTTAAAGGTTCAATATTACCAGAAGATTTTAGAGAGCGTGTAACAGAGATATTCATGTATCAGACAAGCGAAAATACAAAGCATAAGATCATGTGGAGTATTACCAGAAGATTATTGAGCCTATGTATCAAGTTGTAATTTTTTTATTTTATGATATACTATCTTAGTATAAGAAAGAGAGGACAAGATGTTGGCACTTTCAGACGCACAGAGAAAAGCAAACGACAAATATATAAAGAACAATTACAAACAAGTCAAGTTATCCATGCCAAAAGAGGAAGCTGAAACACTAGACAACTACTGTACAGCTAAAAATTGCTCAAAAGCAGGATTTATACGTCAAGCAATCAAAGAGAAGATGGAGAGAGAACCATAAATGGTTGAATTTGCACTAAAATGTGCAAAAATATGGTTGAAAATGCACTAACTTTTCCAATGAAACCCATGTTTCTTTTATATTCAAAAAGGGTACTTGATTTCTCAAGCACCCTCATGTATAATCTACTTAGAAAGTGAATCGGATATGACTCCGATTTACCCTCAGTTAAGAAAAACTAATAAGAATAGCATCCTAAACTTTGCGAGGGTTGGGGATGCTATTTCTTTTTATTATTATGAATGTCTATGTATGACAGAGCCGCAAATATGACGAGTAGAAGAGTTAATACATTATCTAAACTCATAGGGCATCACCCTCCTTTGTAAACTAGAGGGCATCTAACAATCGGAAAATCACATCCAACCTTCTGTTCAATTACATAAACGATTATATCATATGCAAAACAAATGTTCAATAATAAACACCAATGGAAAAATCCAAAGGTGTTTATTTTAATTTTTGCTATTAAGTTGTACTGCTGCTTTCTCAAGCTCTACACTGCGCCAGTTGTCACGAATAAGCTGGTATTGTAACTCATTCATACGTTTATCAATATAATGTTCAGTCCAATTCATAAGGGAGCTTGGAATCATATCTTCTGGAATGCATAAAAGCAATTTAAACGCAGTATCTTCTATATTATTATGTATCTTATGTAAAAGCTCATTGAAGCGATTACGCTCGTGTATTTCTATATTCATTATTTACCTCATAAAAATTATTTTGAAAAATTGTTGGAAGTGTGGAGAAATTGAAAGTGTTTTTATTACATTGATAGTATAAGATAGTACAACAGAAATGACAATAAAAACTTTAGTACCTAATCTGTTACGGAAATGGAACTTTCCTTTATTGGTGCGGTTTACTGGAAGCTATCAAATAAATCAATGGAAATAAGAACTAAATATTGTCAATAATAGGAACTTTTAAGGCGGTGATATATTGAATAAGAAAACTGTCGCATTGACAGAGGAACAATACAAACTAATCATAACAACAATTCGACAGGGTTTTATCTGTTCAGATGGTCATATTGTAAAGCCAAATAACAGAGTTGCTACAGCCTTATCACTTGAAGCAAATCTTGGACTTAGAATCAGTGACATATTACATTTAAGGCTATCAGACATAATAAGAGATGGTGATAGATACAGACTAAACATCATAGAACAGAAAACGCAAAAGCGGAGAGAGTTTACAGTACCAACAGATATATACATTTACATTCAGTCATATGCACTGGAAAACAATATACATCCAAATGCAAAACTATTTGATATATCTGAAAGAGCTGTTACAAAGCATTTGAAACTTACATGTGATTACTTGGAGCTTAAGGGAATCGGTTCACATTCATTTAGAAAGTATTTTGCGACAAGTATCTATGTAAACAATAATTATGATATTAACTTGGTGCGTGTACTGCTGCAACATTCCTCAACAGTTACAACCCAAAGATATATAGGACTACAATCACATGAGATTGAGGATGCACTACAAAAGCATATCAAGCTAATATAAGAACACATTAATATAGAAGAAACGCATTCAGAAAGGAGCTATTTATGTTATTAGTAGACGAAAAGAAACTTGATACAATGTTAAAAGAAAAATATGATAAAGGTGTTGCAGACGGAATCAAAACTGGCATCCGACTCATGGAAGAAAGAATATTACTTGCATGTGAGAATGGAAATCCACTTGATATTAAAGGCAAGGCATACTTTATTAAGTCGGATATTCAAAATCTTCGTGATATTATGGATGATATTGAAGCAGAATATAACGCAGAAATGGAAAAGAATGAATAAATCGGCTATCGAACCCTATATCGCAAAATGCGGAAACACTTGATTTTCCTATACTTTTTTGCTTAGGAAGTACGATAACCTACCTATTCACTAAGAATTGAATGACATCGTAAAAACTTTGTAACTACAATGTAATTATAAAAAGCAATTTTTAAATTTAACAAGTAATATTACAACCACAACACACAGGAAAGAGAGGTCAGCACAATGCAAATAAATGTAGAAACAAAATTTGAAGTAGGACAGGAAGTTTTTCTTATTAAAAAGGACAGGAAAGTGATTGAAAATAAGGAAAAATGTAAAATATGCAATGGTGAAGGACACATTATATTTAAAGGATATACAATAAGTTGCCCTGAATGTGAAGGAAGTAAGGAAATTTGTGTAGATTCAAATATTATAGACAATTATTTTACAGATAAGAAACCACACGCAATTACAAGCATCGGAATAAAAATTACTGCAAAGGGAAGTAAATTGACATACATGATTGACGGAAAACTATTTGAGAGGAAAAAGGTTAGTGAAAATGAAATATTCCTCACACAGGAAGAAGCAGAAACCAGATGCAACGAACTTAACAAGGAGGTCACAGCTAATGGCAACAGATAGACAGACACCTTGCTTATATTATGTATGTGCAGGACTTTGTACTAAGGGCAGAAAAGCGGATCACGCTCATTACTGCCAGCATTGTAATAAATATAGACCGAGAGCAAGGGTAAGATATAAAAATCAGAAGAAGGAAAAGCTGGAGAAGATCAGAAAGAATGAGAGGTATTAAGACAATGACACAGCCAAAATACAGATTAGAAGATTTAAATTTAAAGAGTGATAAGGAATATCTCGACATAAAAGAGCAGCTTATCGGATTTTTAATTGATAAAGATATAGAGATACCTTTTAGTATCAAAAGAAATTTAGAGAAAATAATTAACAATATGCTTTCTGAAAATTTTTTTAAAACTCAGCAAGTGTTATATCCAAAAGATTTTGAAGCATGTATTAGCGTAGAAGTGGATACAAAAACAAATGTGATGATGGTAAATACATATATATATGATGATCAAGATTTGGGGTTACATACAAGTACAAACGCAAATGTTTTACAGGGATATGATAGTATAAAGCATTTTTTCTTTGATACATTGATATGGATAGAGTCAATGAGAATTGCTAATTTACGAGCTACAGTTGTATAGGAAATTATAAGAAAATACTATTTTCAAAAATTGATAGTATCACATAGAAATATGTGTTATTATATATAAGCACAGTATGAGTACCTCATGCTTTGTATTGATTTGTTACAGATTAAGTGTCCTGAAAAGGATGCTTTTTCTGCTTTTCGAGATAATTTATTTATAAAGAAAGATTATAGACGATAGTTTGACTGTCAAATAAAAATGCAAATAATATTAAATAAAGATTTATAATAAAAACAAGCTGATTATCGAACTTAAGCTCGAATTAATTATATAAGTATCAGCCTTGAATTATAAGGGATTTTTGTATCGTCTAATCGGACTAATCATAGTGTATAGTGTTCGATAGCCAGAAATTGTTGATGCAAACAGAGAATTATATAATTGTATGGAAACGGAGGAGATAGAAAAGCACAAGCCCAAGTTGGACATGTGCTATCTTTGGAAGAAATTGCAAATCAACTTGGGACTTCAAAGACAAATCTCACAAGAGCTTTATCCATTGAACGAAATCTTACAGAACCAATGAAATAACTTCTTGATAAAAGAAAGCCATCGGAGTTAATCTCTGGTGGCTTTAATAATATACAAAAATAATTATATCTCCGCAGATTTAACTATTTTTAATATATTATTTATTTGTGATATGCTTTATTATAAGCATGATAGCGTTACTTATCTCTAATTGTTTGGCATCTAATTCGCTTTTACTTGATTCAAAAGTAGGAACTGGAACAGTAAAAGAATAATTCAATTTCAGCTTATTTAGATAGACTGTTGATAAATCTATAACTATATTAAATAATTCATCAAGACTGATACTGGTTTCGTGATGTTTACCAGATTTAATTCTGTCTATATATATAAAAATATGGCGATTGAGGCTATCAATCCACATTGCTAATCCCATCATATCTTCGTGGGTTGTGTTAGAATTTATAGCATTTATATCTTTTAATAAATTAGAATAAGTTTCACGAACATAAAATAAAAACGAATCAGTATCAGCTTTTTCAAACGCTTCATGTAAATTTATGACATAGTTCCTTGCAACATCATCCAATGATGTATAATATTCTTTAGCATATTTTTCACCAAAATATTCTGGATCAGCATAAGAAATAGGCATTGTATAAATTGTATCTGTATGCTCAAAATCATTTTGAAAATTACTAATCATAGATTCTATAGTACCAAGCAATGCATTCCTATCAAGAGAATTAGTCCTTTTCTTATATTCGTCTAAGAAAACATCCCTTAATTCCGATATAAGATTATCAAGAGAAATAATTCCTTCTGAAAACGAATCATTAACAAAATGACCACCTCTTTTATCTGAATCATATCTTGTTTCAAAAGGTGAACATAAATCTGCTTCTGCAATTTGTTCAGCTTTTGTATCATCTTTTTCATTATGAAGTAGTTTGTATATTTTTATAATGTCCTCACGTTTTATTTTTTTTAATCGTCTGCTTTCTATTTGAGACATCCATGCTCTGTTGTTGCCAATAGCTTTAGAAAGTTTTTCGGCAGTAAGTATTTCACCATTTACAGGATATTCTAATCTAAGTTTTCTAAGGGTAGCAGCAACTTTTTCTGTTAAATCCATTTTTATAGGTAGCATAATTTCACCTCTTTCATGGATTTATTATAACAGAATCACAAAATTATATCAAATAAAAAATAAATGGGTGAAAATGGTGAAAAAATATTGACAACGGTATAAAACGGTGATAATATTAAACTTGTCAAAAGGGCAAAAGTTTAGTTCTTCCAAAACATATAGACAAAAGGAAAGAGCCGATGTTTGGCGACACCGACTCTTGAAAGGTCTATATCACATATGGCTTTGGCGAGTCATAGTGAAATAGAAATTGCACAGACTTGAATCTGCACTTATGTATTAACGCAAAATTCATTATAGCAGATATGTTTGAAAATATCAAATAAAAAAGTCTTTGAGCAATTCGCTCACAATTTCCAAAAATATTTTATGAATCGTGGAGTAATCCGCAACAGTTTTATTATATTGATAATAGAACAAATGTTTTGAGCATTAACAATTACACAAAAAGTCAATGAAAAAGAGAGAATGTATATATGAAGGCTGAAATGCCTAAAATTTTTTACATTCACATGATTTGATTGGCTATCGTCCATGTATTGAAAAGAGGTGAAAATGGGTGGAAATTGATAAGTTACAGTTATGTATCTTGGCAGTTCTGGAAGAAAACAATGCAACAACACCGGGTACTGGCATGACACTTCGTGAGATTGGAAGCGTGATTAATACAGAAGAAGAACATACCTATTCACAAATCACAATCAATCGAAAAGTGTGGGGATTACGTGATTTAGGTTATGTAACCTCTAAACTGAAAAGTAACAAAGCTGATATGTTCTACATTACAGCAACAGGAAAAGAAATGAAAGGAATCTTATTACATGAGTAATGAATTGAAAAATGACATAAGGTTTATTGCAGTAGGTGCAGCAGGTGCTAATGTCGTAAAGATGTTGGAGCGCAAGGATTATAAATCTTACTATATAAATCTTGCAAAGCAGGACTTGGATTTAATTGATAGTCCTAACAAGTTACATATCTCAAATGGCGAGGGAGCAAGCAAAGACAGAAATAAAGCAAAAGCAGTATTAGCGGAGTCGGTTGATGATGTTATGAATACGCTTGATAATCAGATTACAGAGCAGTATATCTTTGTTGTGTATTCACTTGCAGGCGGTACAGGTTCGGGGCTTGGAACATTTTTAGCATCTGTAATAGCTGAAAATCCAAACAAGAAAGTCGGTCTTGTTATCATACTTCCTTCAATGAATGAATCATTGCAAGCTAGAATCAACACATATGAGGCTTTATCAGAGATTATAGAGATAAAGAACGAGTTATGCTCTATCTTTATACTTGACAACAATCAGAGAGAGGACAAGTTCTCAATCAATCGTAGCTTTGCAAATTTGTTTGAAGCCTATATTAATGTGGCAAATAATACTTCGATTAGAGGTGTGATTGACATAGCAGAGCAGAAAAAATTGTTAGAGACTTCTGGTATGGCAATGATCCATAAAGCTACAGGAACCAAGGAAGATTTACTTTCTACTATTAATGAAGGAATCTATGTGCCACTTGAACCTAACAAGAGAGTCAAATATATCGGCTTATCACAGCCAGATACAAAAGATACTATTGATGTTGCTGATGTTATTAATGTTGTCGGTGAGCCGATTGATTACTATTGTGGATATGGTAAGACAGAGGACACAGTGCTTTATTTAGCAGGTCTATCATTCCCAAAAACCTTTATTAATAAGTTGGCTGAATCAATCAAAGCGGAGCAAGACAGAGTTAAAAAGGTCATGGAAGATGATGATTTATCAATGGATATGAACATTAACTTTTTAGCGACTAAACCAGTCGAAAAACCACAGAAACCAAAATCAACCATGCGTGATAGATTGGTTGCAAGTATAACAAAATAAGTAACTAAAGAGAGAACAATATAATATAAAGCGGTCAATCCGTTCGATTGTTAAAAGAAATTGCAAGCATTTAGCTTATTCTGCCTGTACAGGAAAGGAGAATCACATGTATAGATTATTAAGATTTATTGACAATGAAACAAACACAGCACCAGATTACGAGGTAGTACTTGAGCTTGATAAGTTTGAGGAATCAGAAGAGATATTGAATAAATTTATCAAGGTCTGCAAAGAAAAGAATCTGCCGTATTCTGATGGTTACTATGATTATATGGTAATAGAGTATGCTTGCGAAGTACCTATTAAAGCAGAGTCTATATTCTACTACAAGGACAAAAAATCTGCATTCGATGTTGTTGAATGGGATGGCAGAGTTATCGCTAGTTCGGCTCTTGGTTGCGATTTTACAGACCAGAACTATCTTGAGATTACAAACAATGTAACTGACAAGGGATATATTCAGTGGCTTGAGGAGTTTGTAAAAGCTGTTGTAACTAAAGCAAAGCTGAAGTGTTCAGAGATTATCATTGATGATATAGAGTGGAACAGAAATATTTTTCTGAATATAGATGGACATGAATATGACATAAGAACATGGAACTTTATACCATCGGAAGAGGATAAAAAAGGACATACATGCGCTGAATCAGTATCATACACTCTGTTTAAGAATGTTAAGGATACTACAGGTTCGCATGGCGAGGAAGTATCAGATGGTATATTAAACATCACATGGAAAAATAAGTAAGGAGTACAGAAGATATGGCAAAAGGATTGACAAGGTGTAATGTGTGTGGAAGGACGGCAGAACAAGTATTTGAAGGACAGATGCTTATTAGCATCCATGAGCGTATCGGCTATGGCAGTGAACATGATGGAAGTATGCTTGACCTAGACATTTGTCCTGACTGTTTTGACAAGCTGATTGATGGCTTTGCAGAAGAATGTGCAATCAATCCTATAAAAGAGAATTTTTAGAATACGGAGGAATTTGAAATGTTAGGTACAGTCAAATGGTTCAATAACAAAAAAGGTTTTGGATTCATCAGAGACGAGGTTGGTAATGATATATTTGTTCATTTTTCAGCGTTGAACATGGATGGATTCAAGGAACTTAAAGATGGCGAAGAGGTAGAATTTGATGTAATGGAAACAGAAAAGGGGACACAGGCTGTAAATGTCAAGAGAATTTCTAATAATAAGAAATACGATGACATGACACAAGCTGAATTAATAGAAGAATTTGTCAATATTATAAAACAGAATTATGAGAATGGAATATGTTTATTAGATTCTAACTATGAACTGATACAATTTGATCAAATCTTAGAGAAAGATATTATTAAAATTGATGATGCAATTAGCATTGTGCGTAATTTAAAGAGAATGCCAAATTTTAAAGAATATTGTAAAGGTATGACTCAATAATCAAATCAGTAAAAATCAATCTCCAAGTGGAGAACAATATATTAACAGAGATTATTGTTGCAGTGAGACGAAGCAACCGACTATTGAAGCGAATAGTTACAATTCAGAACGTATTTACGAATCCCCTTTTATTAAAACATATATCAGTGAAGATGCTGATTACATAATTTGAACGGAATCACAATACCATTGAAGATAATGGTTATACATATTGGACGGAATCACAGGCACATTACCTTTATGGTGGTGTGCCTACATTAAATTGAAAGAGAGGTACATTTATATGGAACAGAGAGAAATCATATTAAGACAAAAGTTAGGTAAGCATGGCTATAAATTAAAAGGTGCAAACAAAAGATTCTTTGTTAAAGGTACATATACAGACAAGGTAGCATCACCATTAGATGATAAGAAACAGCCAGTTTATATGACATTGGATGAAGTTGAAAAATGGCTGAACGACAGAATCAATGAAGAAAAGCAGAAGGAGCAGCTATGGAAAGACAAGCTCAAAAAATATAAGAGCATTCTGAAATATCCACAGTATGCTGAGTGGTGCAAGGATGTTGTGTTTGATACTTTGAAGGAATATAAAGCAGTTATAAATGAAAATATCGACTTTATCAAAGCAGAGGTATTTAATTCCGAAAGTGAATTATACGTTTTTGTGGGATATAACGTAGAAAATATTTTGGATGAACTACAGATTCACAAATACGATATGTCAATGTCAGAGAGAATCAGAATTGCTTTTTCGGAGACATATTATAAAAAGTATGAAGAACTGAATGCAGATGTACTTGAAAAAGAAGTGGACGATGGAGAGTATATTTTACAGGATTTGGTAGGCGATGGCGAACTGACAGAGAATGATTTATTGGAGATTGCTTTCAATGACATTGGTGTTGATGGTCTGAAAAAATATATTTTGGAATAAGATTGGAGGAATGAATTATTATTACAGAAGAAAGAACAGACTATATGGATTATCTGAATCCATGTAATAAAAATCAGACAGCAAAAATATTAGAGAGATTTTTTTATGTCTCGAATGGGAGAGAGTATATATCTGTTATACCAGATGAAGCAGAAAGAATAACAAAATTACCAACACTTGACGAAGTGAAGGAAGATACAAATAGAGTAGTCACATATGCAAAAGAGATTATCCTGAATGCTGATAAATATAAGGATATGGATATAGAAGAAAGTGTTTTAAAACAGTATGCGTGCGACATAGATCCTTTGCTTGATAAGATTATTGCTATAAATATTGCCGATATTTTAAGCCAAAACAACAAGCCTCAGAATAAGGAACAGTTGAAAAATGTATGGGTTGGTTCTCTTGAAGAATTAAAAAAGGATTTTATACAAGGATTTGAAGAGGATAATAGCTTATTACTACCGCAAAATGCTGTAGGCGGTATTGATATATCGAAACTTGAAATTGGTATGACTGTTAAAAACTATAAAATGCTATGTGAATTGCTAGGGCAGGAAGTTAAAAGCGGTAAATCAAAGAAATATCAATTAGAAGATTTTGCACGTTACTTTGAATGGGAAAAGTCCGGACAGAAATTTATTATTTCAGATATATATGATACTCCATTAACAAAAGAAGATAAGCGCAAATTAGGTAATAATTCAATTTATGTGCAGTGTATAGAAGTGATTTTATTACAGTACCTATCAAAACAGGAAGGCTATACAAGAACATTTACGAAACGCAATTGGTGGGAAATGTTAGGTATGGCAAGTCATAAATATGGAAGAACACCAGAAAATAAATTAAAAAATCTTGATTATAGAATTACCTCATGGGAAGTTAGACATTTTTATCAAAGATGTAATAAAAAATTAGAGCAGATTCTTTTTTCAGCATTGAATAGTTTGAAGAACAGAAAACTAATTACTTATGAAATTCAGACAGTTATTGTCACAAAAGACAAAAGAGGTAAAGAACAGTATTTTGAAGCTACTGATCTTCAGAAAAAGCAGATTCTTGAAGTTGAAAGACACATCTTACATAACATTATGGGATATGAAAAAATGTTCCAAGTCTTTATCAGATTCCAACAAGCAGATTTTTATCAACAAGTGAATGATTTATTGTATCAGCAGTACGGATGGAATCACTACTTTAAGCAGATAAAAGTGATTTATACATTTGATGGAGTTAAAGAGGCATTACCAGAATTGGAAATGAAGCTACAAAAAGAATTATTAAATAAGAAAGTAGTTGATTATCTAAATTCAAATGCGAAAGACCTGTATGAAAAAAATAAAGCAGAATATCAACAACAGATGAAAAATCTGATTGAAGAATATTGGGGTGATACTCCAAGAATTGAATCGTATAAAAAGAAAATGTGGAATCCACCAGATACATATTTAGATGCACAGAGCATTTTGACTGATGAACTAATAAGGATAGGTCATAAGGATAGAACATTTGTAATGGAAGAATTTCTGGAAAGTAATTCAGATATTGATGAATTATTTGTATTTGACCAGTGATTATAAAAAGTTGGCACTTTAAAACGGGATATATAAACAATCCTTTATATGGCATTATAAAGTGCCAATTTTTGAAAATACGAAATTCATTATATAGGAATGGGGTAACAATTTAAAAATTAAAACTAAAGTATTTTTTGATCGAGTCTGAGTTGGACTGACATATTGCGAGCCTTAAGCGAAGCAATGTGGCTGGACATACTCGGACAAATCACGGGCTAAAAGGTCAGCTTTGCTGGGCTTTTAGGCTGTGTCTACTGTCAGAGACAACACATAAAAGGAGAAAAATATTATGACCATTAAAATAAAAGATAATTCATATATGGATGAAGATATTATTAAATGCCTTGTAACATGTGAAAAAGTAATCAGCAAAAATGCATACCTTGAAAAGAAATGGAAGAATTATCAGTTACTTGCTGATTATAGTGCAGCAGAACAATACAAGGATGTTCGTATTGAATGGATGGGATATAGAGAAAAATTACGTTCTTTATTATTGGATAATGTTTCCATGAAAGAAATTATTCAGAGAACTAGGGCATGTACAGATAAAGCAACACAGAAGATGGTCAAGGAGATTATTTCTTTAATGGAATGAAATTGTATCCTACTTTCTTTGCAACCAACCTTTTCTACTAAGCTACACAACGCAATCAAAGATTGCTGTTCCGCTAAGTGAAAAGCCTGCGCCAAAGAAAGATAGCAAAGAAAGCGCATGAATTAGTGAATCTATCTAATAGACACTTAATTTGAGCGTACCTTAGATGGTTCAAAATAGAATTAAACTGATTATTCTTTTCGCTAAAGAGAGAGTATGTCGGCTGCCTAGCGGCATCCGAAATAAGCAACCTCTATTTATCTGAATAATAAGTTTACAATTTTTCACTTGATGGAAATGGGATGAACTTATGAAAGAGTGTACACCTGTAGAAGTAATTGTGTATGAGTAAAGGAGAATTTAATAATGGGATATAAAAAACCAATTCCTGTAGAAATAAATAAAATTGTTATCGGGAAAAAATATTATACATGTAGTTATTCTGGAACTATTAGTGTGATTATTTTGAAAATATTTAAAGATACAAATTCTGTATTAGTAAAAATTAATTCAAAGAAGAAAGAGAGTAATCCATTTGTGCGTCATATGAATTATATTTTTGATAATCCAGAAATGGCAAAATCTGCTGGTAGAACTTGGGAACATGATGAGCGTAAACGTAAAAAGGAACAGAAAAAGAAACAGAAGAAAGCATAAAGGAGAATAGATATTATGTTAAAGATAGACGATTTAATTATTGATAATGAATTTGAAGAATTGTTACCGGCTCTTACACCAGAAGAATTTAACCGATTGGAAAAGAGTGTTGTGAAAAATGGTATGCTCGATCCTATTAAGGTTTGGGAAGAACCATGTACCGGGAAATACATCATTATTGATGGACACAACAGATATAAGATTTTAAAGAAAAATAATCTTGTTTGTCCTAATTGGAATATTTATACAATCACTGAAACAACTTTGAAAACTAGGGATGATGTAAAGCGTTGGATGTTGGAACAACAGTTAGGACGTAGGAATTTATCAGAAGCAGAAAAATATGAGATTGTCCAGAAATTCAAGAGTGTCTTTGAACAGAAAGCAAAGAAAAATCAATCTTTAGGTGGTAAAGGTTCGGCAAATTTGCCAAAGGTTGACACACGAAAAGAAATGGCAAAGGCAACAGGTGTTTCGGAGGGAACATATAGAAAGATGGATATTGTAATGAAGTCTGATAATGAAGAACTGAAACAAAAGTTGCGTGATAAAAAAGTGTCGGTTGACGCTGCATATAAGGAAGTTAAGAGTGCGGATCAAAAGCCGACAACACCAAAACAACAGATTGATAAGTTGGATAAGAGAATAAATGAGATAGATAAGACCATTAAATCATTACAGGCTGAAAAGAACGATATTATAAAAAGACGTACTTCAATATTCTATGCTTTAGATGTTAAGTGTCCTGTTAAATACAGATGGGATAAGGATAATCACACTGATAGTTTTCCTTCTTTTTGGAAATGTGTAATATACATTGAAAATGAAGGTCAGGAAAATATATTTTATAAAGATTCAATCTATGAAGAATATCCTTCGGATTATAAGATGGGAAAAATTCCAGAAAAGTATAAAGATGATTTTCGTATGGTATGGAAACAAGCATATGAGGAAGTTGTAAGGTTACAAAATGAAATAAATGAAAAATCTATGAAAGCTGCAAGAGAACAAGATGAACTTATGAAGAATTTATTAGATTTAATTCCGACCGAAGAGGACAAACCTATATTGAAAAAGTTCTATCGTGTACTTGCGAATACATATCATCCTGATAATAAGGAAACAGGTAATGCGGAAATGATGGGATATGTAAACGATTTGAAACAGATGTGGGGAATATAGAAAGGGGTATGAACATGACTAGAGAAACAGTTATTCAGAACATTTTAACCAATTATGGACAATATATTTCAAAAGAACATGTTGAGTCAATGGTAGATAGTGGAAAAGAGCAAGGTCTTACATATGATTTGATTTTTCTGACGTTAAAGGCTCAGTTATCACAGTTAGCAGGTGAAGAATTTTATTGTACAAGTTCTGATATGGCGAAAGCACTTAATGTATCAGAGGATGAAATAAATAGGCTTATAGAGGAATCAAGAGAAGAATTAGCTGCTGTTGGTGAAAATCCAGATGATTATTTCAGAACGACTCAAAGCACAACTTATATGATGTAAAAGAGAGAATGATATAGTACAAAAGAATTTTATGAATGGGAGGATGATTGACATAGGCAAGAATAATATAAACTATACCAAACTGTTAAATCCAATATATATTGAATCTATACAAGCAAATCAAATATATCTAAATGACCTAAAATCAAAAGGTTGTGTGAAATATAAGATAAAAAATGAATGGATAGAGCAAAATAAAATATATACTAGAAGAGCTGTATTAGCCGATAGTTTGTTTCTAAGATTTATTGAAGAAAGTATTACAAGAATAAATGGTAAATTTAGCAAGGATTTTATTATTTTAAAATTTGATTATGATACTGAATATAAGATTAATGATGAAGAACCAATAAAAATTAAGAAGGATGAGTTAAGAACATATTACTATAAGAATGGAGTGACATTTACATCCGAAGTAAAGGACACAAAAAAGAGGAAACAAGCAAAAGAAAATGAGAGATGTTCTCCGATACATTATAAAATGCTCATGAGATCCCCCGGTAAAGCAAAAGACGGTGAATGTGTATTTATCCGTGAGAATTTACATCATAAAGCTATTAATTTTTTGACTATGGGATTATATGATTTAATGGATGAGCAATCAAAACTAGATCCCGATAAAATATTTAAAATTGTGGAGCTGTCAGCATATTTAACTTTAACAACTGCTGTTGCAAATGGATATATACAAATTCCTTTGAATAGAGTGTTAGTTGTACCAGACGAAGAAGTATATTCAAAGCCACAAAAAGCTGTAATAGTAAGTAATAAATCTGTTCCATATACTTATGAAGAAAAAGAGTTTGTTATTGATTTTAATAATCCTCATGTTGAAGAATTAATAAATAAAAAAGGTTTTACTTTTGAAAAAGAAAAAGCTAGTGAAACTATAAAATATATTGAAAAAACAAAAGAAGCTCTTAAGAATAATGGTATTAGATGGAATGGAAATTATGGAAATACTGTTGTAACTCAAAAAGAATTAATACAACAAGAGTGTGATGCTGAATATGTATCAAATGAATGTGTAAAAAATGTTTTATGGGATGGTATGGGGCTGATTGATGAGTCTGTTTTTCCGAAAAATATGAATGGATTTATATATTGTAGGTCACATTTCTTTAAGAGTTGTTTATTCCGTGGCAATATCAAAGAGTTTTTTAAGGATTATTGTACAGAACATAATATTGAGTATGATAAGTTTACCACAGAAAAGATTGACCTGTTTGGACGTAAACTTAGTTTGGCAAATATTGATGTTGTGATTACAGACAAATCACTTAAATGGCTTAAATTTATTGATATGATGGGTGGTACAAAAAAGAAAGCATTTGATTACTATAAACAATATATGAAAAAACAGAACAATTGGTTTACTATTGTTAAAACGGCTCATTCCAGTAAATGGGGAGATATGCAGTTAATGGCTTATCAAATGAATAATTCTCTTCCTTCCACAGATAAAGAGACTCTTTCAAGAATTGCTGATATGTCAGTAAATTATCTTAGAGCGTTGAAAAAAACAAACGATGAGACATATTTGGAGTATCTTAAAAATAAAAAAAATAAGTTTAACATTAATGAGATTATTTTATCTTTAGTAAAGTGGAATCCAGATTTTAGAAAAACAGCTTTCTTTAGAGACAAAAAAACCAAAGATATTAGCAAACTGAAAAATGAATATTTTAAGCAAGGAAGATTATTACAAGAAGGAGATAATCTAACTGTTATGGGAAATCCAATTGCTTTACTTATGAAGGCGGTTGGAGATAATCCTTTAGAAGAAAATATTTTTGAACTAGAATCTGATGCAGTTCAATGTTATACTGCAAGATTTAAAGATAATGAAAGACTAGCTTCTTTTAGAAGTCCTCATAATTCTCCGAATAATATTTTACATTTTCACAATGTCTATTCAGACAAATTATCCAAATATTTTGCAAATTTAGGACGAAATGTAATTGTAATAAATATGATTGGAACAGATGTACAAGCTAGAGCCTCCGGAATGGATGAAGACACCGATTTTGTGTATACAACAAATCAACCAGATCTTGCGGAGCTTGCGAGAAAAGCTTATACAAATTATCCTACTATTATTAATGGTGTGGCAGAAAAGGGCAATAGTTCATATCATTTTAGATTAGAAGATTTTGCACAAATGGATAATCAAATTGCAGCAGCACAACAATCTATTGGCACTTCTACTGATACAGCGCAATTAGCTTTGAGTTATTACTATGATGAGGGGATGGATGAAGGTGTAGATGGAAATGAATTGAAAAAATGTTTTGTTATTTTATCTGTAATCGGACAGATTAGTATTGATCTTGCTAAAAAGGAATTTGATATAGATGTAGTAAATGAAATTAACCGTATTAAAAGATTGCCGTGTATGAAAGGTAAGGATATACCTGAGTTTTTTGCAAACACAAAAAAGAGTCGAAATAATAAAGAGTTTGAAGATGATAAAATTCGCTCAATGAATTGTCCAATGGATATAATTGCCAAGAATATAGATAGTAGAGTTATTGGTCATGCCTTGGGAACAACAAGAGTTCCAGTTCATAAATTCTTTAATGAAAATATCAAAGGTAAAGGAAATACATACAAATATAAAAAAATTATTGAGGCTTCTAAAACCTATAATAATTCTATTAGATATATCGAAACACATAAAAAACAATATAATGAAAAAAGTTATATGGATTTAAGAATGGATTGTATGAATCATTTTTTAAATTGTGTTACGAGCAACTTAGATCAAGAAACAGTAATGTTGTTAGTAAAATATGCTTTCAGAAATGACAATTCCGATGTGTGTCAAACTATTCTTAACTTTCTTTTTAGAAATCATTATGACAAATTTATGAATTGTTTTGTGAAAAAGTGCTAAAAATATAGCTTTAAATTTATGAAAAATCCACAAAATGCTTAATTTTAAAGGGGAAACAATATCTCCCTATGGAAGAAAGTACTGCGTATGAAAAGACCGTAGGCTGAGTAGTACGTGGGAAACTATCCATTAATCGTCTATTCAAAAATACATGGAGTGAACAGCTCCACACTTGATAATAACACTCAACTCATTCCGTGATAATCGTTTTTTGTTTTTGTATTTGCGGATCTCTGACGCATTCTCGAAACCAGCACGATACATTTCTTGAACACCTGTTAAATAATCAGATGCACTTTTTCCGTATTCACTTTTAATTGAGTTGAGTGTTTATTATAAATTTTGGGTAGGAAATGACTCCACCTACCCGACCGATAGTAATGATTGCTAGTAGAGTGTTCCTAGTAGTCTTTATTATAAAATTTGTCAGTATATTGTCCTCAAACAGCAATGTATTGATAATTAGTACCGAATGCCGATATTATTGTCGGATGTTCAAAACAATTACAGTGACTAGGGCAGATTATTTCAAACGTAATCTGTCCTTCCAACTGCACGAAAAGAGTTATCAGAGTATTTGGCTCTGATAATATTTTTTTATGTCTACAAAAATAGATAAATAGCTAGAAAATAAGGGGGGAAAAGCATGACACAGGAAGAATTACGCAATGAGTTAATAGAGCGTACAAAGCGTGAGAAGCAGGTTTATATTGCTAATACTTGTGGTATTGACAAAGATGTATTATCACGTTTTAAGCTAGGTAAAATCGACCTAAACGACAATCTTTTTAGAAAACTTGAAAGCTATATCATTAATACACATTAATCAATTCTGTCGGATTATTCAATCCAAAATCTCAAAGGAAAATTATGCTAAATATCGGAAATCGAATTAAGTACAACAATACAATTTATAGAATAGTTGGGATAAATTTTTCAACTTATTATCTTCGTGCTGATAATAGTACAAGCAGTTATGATTATGATATGCAAGACGTTTACAGACAATACAAAGATTTTGAAATCTTAGGAAGGAAAAAAATATGATAACTATGAATGATTTAACAAAAAGAATATTAAAGACACTTGTTCAGTGTGATTTTATGAACACAATTTATTTAAGAAAGATGACAATTGAAGATATTATAATGGTATTCAGCTCTAAATCAGAGTATGATCAAGCAGTTTCAAATCTTGAAAAAAATGATGGTGATTGTAAGTACATACTATTATCTGAATTAGAAATGATATGGAACAATTTACAGTAAAGACATATATAGGAATAGATAAATAACGAATAAGGAGATAAACAATGTTTACATATGTAAGAATGAAAAGAAAAGAACACAGAGTAAAGTTAGCAGTATATACAGCTATTGACAAGATAATCAAGGAGCAGGAGGGAATTACTAAACTGGTAACAGATTTATATAATACACTCAAAGATGTTCCGACTGATGAGTTTCAGACAAAGTTTATTACAGCACTTGCAGAGATAGCCAAGGACAAAGCTAATGGCTAAAATTACAAGCTATGCAGAACTTGAAAAACAGATTAATAAAGCGTGTTCAAAGGCGGTACAGAATACATGTAATAAGTTGTTAGAAGTATTACAGCAGTACATTATGTCAGAGTATTATGATGTATTCAATCCGAAGAAATATCACAGAACCATGCAGTTTTATAGGTCAGCTATGACAGAGATGTTATCAGAGACTTGCGGTATTATATTTATGAATCCTGATGTTATGTATTATCCGATACAAAAAACTGGATGGTCATGGGATGGGGCTTTACAGATATATGAAGCAAATGAAGGTTCTCATGGAGGATGGACAACGGAAGAATCTGTTAAGCATAAGTACTTTTATGAGTTTGAAAAGTATTGTGCTAAAAATGCAGTTAAAATGTTAAAACAAGATTTAATAAAACAAGGAATACTAATTAAATAACTGGAATAGTAGGTGTAATAGCCTACCTTTCTACTTCCTAATATCTATATCACATAGATATTTTTTTTATTTTCAGAAAGGAAACGACAATGAGCGAATTTCAAATAGGATTGGTTGCAAGTCTTGACAGTTCTAAGTCTAAACAGCAACTAAATTCAGATATAGAAGCCTTGAAAAAGCAACTTACAACAGTTGAAGTTCAAGCAACCTTGGGTAAAGATGTCGTTACAAATCTTACTCAACAACTTAATGCGGTTCAGATAAATCTAAACAATGTCAAAGTAGACCAGACCGCAATTAACAATATGATTTCTCAGTTTAATACTGCATTTAGCAAAGTAAATATTAATTTGGGAAATATTAATACAAATGGGGCTACACAATCTGCACAGAAAACAGGTCAGCAGATAGGTAATCAGCTCGGCAATTCTATTAATCAGAGTCTACAGGCAAATCTTAATCATGTCAAACAAGATATTCAGAATATATTTTCTTCATTTTCAGTACAAAAATTAAACAACGCTGATATATTCAAGAACTTTAATCTCAATAGAGCAAAGATTGATCCGTCCGTAACAAAGGATGTACAGTCTCTAACAGCAGAAATTAACAAACTAGCTCGTGAAGCATTAAAAACTAACTCTGACAGTGCATGGGAAGGCATTACACAGAAGATAAGTAATCTTTCTGATGTACTTAACAAGTTTGGAGCTACAAGAGATTTAAGTGGCTTTAAAGAGCAGATGGACTTACTTGATTATTTTCAAGGAAAGAAAATCTTTGTAGGTGACAAAGCCGAAGCAATACAAAGCACTGGAATGTCAATACGTGAGCTTAATAATCAGTTCAGAAACTTAGGTGTTACATTTACAACAGTAGAGAATGGCTCAACAAAACTCGATGAGATTTGGAGTGAGTTATTTAATATCAAGCCTAGTTTTCAAGGTATTGATTCGTTTGGTGGTCAGATAAATGCGGTTGTAAATGAACTTAAAATAGCCAAAGAAGCTATGTATGGTGATAGTAATTTAATGCCTGCTCAAAGAACAGGTGCGACTACCACATACTTAAACGCATGGCTTGAGATGTTGGAAAAGCTCTCTCAAAGGATTGAAATACTTAAGACAGAACAAGCTAATCTACAAAATCAGATGGCACAAGCATCTAATAATGCCACTAACGCTGTCGTTGCTAATCAGCAGAAACAACAGCAGGCATATCAACAGACAGGCAGTGTAATTCAAGCAGTTACTTCTAATACATCAGTTATTGGTAATATGCCAAAAGAAGCAAGTGATATTGGAGACGCAAAAAATCAACTTAGTCAGTTATTGCAAAATGAAAAAGCTGTAATTGCCACAACTCAACATTTTGACAATGATGGTATGATGCGAACTTTTACACTGAATGTAAAACGTGCGACTGGTGAAGTAGAGTCTCTTAACTATGCTTTTAGACAAGTAACAGATAACAATGGGAATGTTACTGATACATATTTTGAGAACACAAGCTCTCATCTCAATGATTCAGGAGCTATTAAGCAGATAGACGCTATTGAAGAAGCATTCTCTGATTATACAACAGAGATTGCTAAATTCAAGTCAACAAATGCTGAAATACTTAGTGGTCTTGATACACCATTAAAAGATTTTGAGACTAAACTTGCAGGACTGAAAACAGGTGCAAGTACAGTCAATGAAGTCAAGAGTGCATTTAATTCACTTAATACGGAAGCTGCCAAGATTACACAGAATTTTAGTAAACAGCTTAGTCCTATTGATCGAGCAGTATCTAAAATTGCAAATGGTGAAGAGACTATTAAGGGATTACATGCAGAGCTGAAAGGACTTGATAATACACCAAAGGATTTATCAAAAGAACTTAATCAGTGTGCAAAAGCATTGCAGAAAGTCAAGGATATTGAAGCTAATGAAGGACGTACTGAAAATTGGTCAAAGGCTTATAAACAGTGGGCAGAATCAATTGATACAGTAACATCAAAGATTAAGACTCTTAAAAAGGAACAGTCTAATGTTGCTTCTACACAAGTATTTAATACAAGTGACTTAAAAGCCAATAATATAGCTTATATGAGTAAGGTTCATAATACAATTGAAAAGCAGATGGTAGAGATAAACCGACTCGCTAATGCTAATGGTTGGTCTGATGTAAAGGTTACTGGTGTTGAAGAAGCAAGCGGTAAGATACAAAAACTCACTCTTACAGTGCGTGACGCCGAAGGTGCTTTAAAGCAGTTCAATATGCAACGTGAAAAGATACAAGGAAACGGCAAAACGCAAGCAGGACTTGTACAGACTGGTGATGTAAAGGTACTTGAAACTGCGGTACAGTATGCAGAAAAACTCAAATCTATTGAGAGTTCTATGGGGCAGTTTGGAAACACTACTACCTCTATTGCAAATCTTGAAAACTCCTTTACAAAATTAGGACTTTCTACTGATGAAGTAAATTCTAAAATGGAAGCGGTTAAGACTGAATATGCTACTTTGCAGAATATGATGAGTAATGGTGCAAGTGGTAATGAGATAGTAAATCAGTTTGAAAAAGTGAACAGTGTGTTAAAAGAAACACAGAACTCTTTGAAACAGACCAAAGCGGAATATAGTTTACTTGCAACAGAATATCAGAGATTAACACTTGCAAACTACATAGAAGAGTGGAATCAGAAAAATACTGCTGCGACTCGTGAGGTTATAGCACAGAATGAAATCTACATTTCTTCGCTTCGTGATTTAGATGTTGCTATGACAAAAGTTGAGCATAATAATATAGCTACTTCATTTAAGCAGACAGAAAATTCAATGCGAGCTTTAAATAAACTGGGAGCAAGTTTTTCAAATCAGCTTAGACAAGCTATTGACTCATTTAAGGTGTGGGTATCAGCTACAACAGTTGTTATGGGTGCAGTTAATCTCATAAGACAGATACCAACAGTTGTTAATGAACTTGATACTGCATTGGTTGATTTGAGAAAAACTACCACCATGACAGATGCACAGTTAAAAGAGTTCTATACAGATGCACCTAATATTGCAAAGCAAATGGGTGTAGGTACTAAAGCTATTATTGAGCAAGCATCGGCATGGTCACGTTTAGGATACAGCTCAAAGGATGCTGCTACAAAGATGGCTAAGTATTCTGCTATGTTCAAGACTATTTCTCCTGGCATGAATCTTGATGACGCAACTAATGGTCTTGTGTCAGTGATGAAGGCTTTTAATATTGGTAATGAGAATGTGGATGATGTTGTTGACGGAATTATGTCAAAAATCAACATTGTTGGTAATACTCAAGCTGTAGATAACAGTGATATAGTGGACTTCCTTACAAGGTCATCAAGTGCGATGGCAGAAGCAAACAATACTCTTGAACAGACAATAGCCCTTGGTACTGCTGCGACAGAAATCACAAGGGATAGCGATTCCGTAGGAAATGCCCTAAAAACAATTTCTATGCGTGTGCGAGGATATGATGAAGAGACAGAAGCCTACACTGGTGATGTAGAGCAATTAAGCGGTGCAATTGCAAATCTCACAAAAACAGCAAAAACACCGGGCGGTATTTCACTTTTTACAGATAGTTCAAAGCAGACATTTAAGAGTACATATGACCTCTTGAAAGAAATCTCCCAGATATATTCACAGCTTTCAGATAAGAACCAAGCACAGTTGCTTGAAGTATTAGCAGGAAAGCGCCAAGGACAGATCGTAGCTTCGATCATAGGTAATTTCTCTGCGGCTGAAAAGAGTATGCAGTCAATGGCAAATTCAGCAGGTAATGCACAAGCCGAGATGGATGTTGCTATGGATTCTATTGATGCTAAGGCTAATAAGTTAAAGCAAACTGGTGTTGCAATATCTGAAAATCTGTTATCACGAGATAATGCAAAGACAGTACTTGAAATTGCAAATGGTATAGCCGAAGGTTTTGAGCTTGCTACAAAGCACTTAGGATTATTTAAGACAGCATTATTAGGTCTTAGTGTTGTCGGAAGTGTAAAGAATATAGGTCTTTTTAAGACAACAAAGAATGATAGTGAGACTTCATTATCAGGTCAGAAAATCGTAACAGCACTTACATCAAGAAAGATAGCACAGGAAGAAGCTGCTAAACAATCAGCACTTGATATAGAATGTTTACAGAGATATGAAGCAGAATGTCAAAAAGGCTCTGTATCAACAGAGACATTTGCAACCACAATGAAAGGTGCATCTGTTGAAGCTCAAAAGTATGCAGTAAATATCAAGAATGGCACAGGTTCAGCACAGACATTTGCTACAAATCAGAAAGCAATTCAAACATCTGTTACTAAAACTGGTGTAGCTTCAAAAGTTGCAACAGTGGGACTTAATATTTTTAAGACCGCACTGAATATGGGTATAATGCTTGGAGTATCAGAGCTTATTACTGGTGTAATAGAACTTGCTACATATTCAGATAAACTTGCTGATAGCGCACAGTCGCTTGGTAATGATTTTAAAGATTCAGAGAATGATATTTCTGATTATAAGGACAGAATCCAAGAACTTAATGATAAGATAAATGATTCTTCTACACCATATGCAGATGTTATTCAAGCACGTAAAGACTTAATGACCATACAGAATGAAATGATTGAAAAGTATGGTGATGAAAAAGGTGCTATAGAGGATATTACCAATGCAGTCAAAGGTCAAGCTGATGCGTTTAATAATCTTAATATGACACAGTATAATAAGATGGTTAACGATTTCAATAAGACAGGCGGTATTGTTGGTAAAATTCAAAATGCTTTTAAAGGCTCAAACTTTGAGCAGATGAAGAAAAATGAAAAATCTTATTCAGATAAAATTGATATGAGTTACAATTCAGAGCTTGATAATTATATCAAGAGTCTGGGTGCTAAACAAGTTATATCTGATAGAGGTTCATATTTTGAATTAAATGGTGCTCTTGAAGAAGTATATGAGAAAATGCAGAGTATTCAAGAGGTTGCTAATCAATTAGGCGAAGATAAATATGCCAATAGATTATCAGACCAGATAAATGATGCGCAAGAGCTTACTGATAAGTATAAAGATATGTATGATGCATATGTACTTTATGATCAAGTATTAAAAGATCCTGATTATTCAAGTGCATATCAAAAGGCTATGTCGGATTATCAGAACTATCAGAAGCAAGCAACAGAGAATGGTCTTGATTCAGAAGAAGCAAAGAAAGCATCAGAGCAGTACGCTCAGAATATGTCAGAAGCTATACAGAAGGCTCTTGAAAATGGCGATGATGAAGTTGCTAATTATTTTGAGAGTTTATATCCTGATCTTCAATCTGTTGTCGAAACATGGAAATTCAAAGCTAAAATCACACCAGAATGGGATGATGGCTCAAAGAATAACAAGTACGACAAAAAGACCGATAAAGAGATGAAAGAGGCTCTTGGTGCATTCAATAATGCGGAAGAGATTAAGAACTTCAACTCTGAAACGGCAACAGAAAAACAGAAAAATGCAATGACAACATTGGGAAAAATTGCCGAGCAAAATTTCCACAATGATATTGATGCTTTGGTTGATGCTGCGGTTCAGTTATATGATTTGAGGACGCAAGGTGAACAAGACTTTATTAATAGGATAAATGGAAAATCGTTAAATAATAATGTTCCAGATAATCTTACAGCCGGTGCATCAGCAGCTTTATCCAATGATTCAAGATTTAATGAAAGCGAAGCTATCGAATTTTATAAATCTCTTAGTGAAGAACAACAGAAACTTGTTAATAACCAAGCATTTGTAGATGCACTTAACGAACAGAACGATTCATTAAAGGATGGAAAATGGTCTGCTGATAGTTATGCAAATGCTCTTAAAGAAGTTGAAAATGCTGAAAATACAGAGTCTAGTATCCCTTCTTTCTCTACTCTCTTTGATGGTTCAGATTTTGGTGATCGTATTTCGTATCTCAGTCAGCAATTTCAGAATGGTAAAATTTCAGCACATGATTATTTCCAGTCGATTCGTGATGAATTAGCTAATACAGATTTTAGTGAGTTTACGGATCAAGCTGCGGCTGCACAACAATTCTTTACGGATTCCACACAGCAAGTAGCTTCTGGTATGTCAGACCTTATTAATAGTTATAATAAGGGAGAAATATCAGCTACGGAATATCTTGATGGATATACTTCTATGGCTGAAACGTTGTCTGCTCTTACTGATGATTTACAAAATAATTCAGCAGCATGGAACGAAAATGGTGAAGCTATATCTGATGGAACAAACCAAGCTCTTGACAATGCTCAGAGTGACCTAGCTTCGGCTATTGAAGGCATCAATCAGTATCAAGACAGTATCTATTCGCTTGAACAGATTACAAGTGGGGCTATTACGGCTGGTTCAGATGAGTTTACTGCTCATGCACAGGTTATTGCAGAGGATTTAGCTTATATTGTTCAAAATGGCGGTTATATGGCTGACCAGATTGCAAGTACTATGGGAACAACCACTTCCGAGATTGCAAATAGTCTTACTAATAGTGTAGATAATCAAGCTTTAGCATCACAAGCAATAGCAGGTAATACTAACGCTTCTATCGAACAGATGGCAAATGCTGTAAGTACATTATTTGCTGAACTTGGTAATCAGATAGGCAATTTCAAAGCTACAATAAATTTTGCCCCAAAAGTAAATGGAGTTGAACATTTCTCAGCCATTAAAATTGGTGGCAAAGAGATTGTTGGCGGTGATATTCCGAACCTAACTTATGATATTAAGGGAAGTTCTTCTTCTCTTAAATCAATTGGCTCTGCTATATCTAGTTTTGGTAAGGTTTTATCTTCCAATATTGCTTCACAGAAAGTAGATTATAAGAAATTTAGTACTACTCCGACAGATTCAAGTGGTAAGGAACGAAAGTATACTCCTAGTAAAGGTGTAACCAATAACTATAATAATAAGCTGAAAAATAATAAATCTTCTGGCAAATCTGGCAAGTCTGGTTCAGGTGGTAAAAATTCTGGCGGTGATGCCGAAAAGCAGAACGAAGAATATCTTGACAAATTCATGGCTTATCAGAAAGCTCGTCTTGAAGCAGGTAAGATAACATATCAGCAGTATTCACAGTATGTTTCTGATGAACTTGAAAGAATGTATAAGAATGGTGAAATTTCTGCTAGTAAATACTATTCTGCTGTCAAGGACATGATTGATGAGCAAAAATCCATCTATGATGCTGCGCTTAAAGGTATCACAAAACTTCTCGATGATGAAATTGATAAATGGCAAGATAAGATTGATGTTATTGAGAAGAGCAATGATAAACTTAACAAACAGAAAGATAAATACGACTCTATTTTATCAGCAATTCAAAAAGTATATGATGATGAAATCAAAAAAGCTAATAAGAAAAAAGATTCTATTCAGGATGTCATTGACGCTATGTCTGATGAAAACGATGAATATGAACGTCAGAAAAAGTTACAAGAAGCTATTTACAATCTGAATAAAGCAAATTCTCAAAAGACAAAATATCTTTTAAAGGATGGTCAATTTGTATATAGTACAGACAATTCTGCTATTCGTGATGCTCAAGATTCATTACATGATGCACAATATGATGTAGATGTTGCTAATTTAAAGAAACAACAAGACGATATTGATAATTATATTGATACTCTTAATGAGTTTAAAGATAAGTGGAATGAAATATCCGATGCTTTTTCAGAAGCACAAGATGCGATGAATCTTAAGCAATATTTAGGATCAGAATATCAACGTATAATTCTTTCAAATAATCTTGCTGACATTGAAAATTTCAAAAATCAATATGTTGCTGTTGAATCACAAATTAATAGTAATGAACAGCTAAAGACAAGTTATGAAGAAAAAGTTGATTATTATAATAATTTAAAACAGCAATGGGAAGATTGCACTTCTAAATACGATGATGAAAAGAATAAGCTCTATGCTTCTCAAATTCTTGGTGCAAATTGGGAAGCTGAAGTACTAAGCGGTAGACAACAGACACTTGCTAATTTCACATCAGAATATGAAAAACTTTGTCAGAGACAAGCCGATGCTACTGTAAATGCCTACAATACGGAAGTACAAGCTGCAAAAAACGCTGCGGCTGGTATTGCCTCTGCTTCTTCAAGTGTTGCAAGTTCTGGTGGAGGTAGTAGCTCAGGTGGAAGTGCGACAGTATCGACCAGACCAAAGACAGTTTATGATAAAAATAATAACCCGAATAAACCTGCGCTGAAGTCTAATGATTATTGGACTTATGAGAAGCTAAGTAAAAAAGGTTATAGCACAAGCGGTCAGGCATCAAGCCAAATTAGTAATTATGCTTCCAAGGGTGCGAATGGTTTTACGCAAATCGGTAACAAGTATTTCATTGTTAAATGGATTGCAAATGCTGGTTCTCCAGCTAATGCTTCAAAAGCAAAGAACAAGCTTGAAAAAGATAATCCTAAGAAAATAGGTAAATATGGTTATGCTAAACGTTATCATAAAGGTCTTGAGCTTGGTAAGATAGAGGCTCTTCCAAAAGATAAAGCCTTTGATTTAGTACAGGATGTAGGTACTAATGGGCTTGAAGCTGATGAAGTACCAATTATTGCACAAAAAGGGGAAGCTGTTCTTACTGAGGAACAGATTGAAAATCTTGCTAAGACATTGCATTTAGTTCCAGTTCAGAATGAAATTATGGAGAAAATGAGTAAAATTAGTCTGGGTGATCTGCCAATGAATACACCTAAGATGAATTTTGATGCGAACAAGGTTGGTCAGAATGTTACTAAGAATAACTTTGCTCCAAATGTAAATATTACATTTAATTGTCCTAATTTGACGAATGAGAGTGGTGTTCGATATGTTGAGAAAGCTATGGATAAATATATGAATAAATTTGCTAATGACTTTTATCAGGCTTCTCTTCATTATGTAAATAGGAAACAATAATTATAGTAATACATAGTATTATGATTAAAAAGACAATAGGACTTGGCTTGTGCTAAGTCCTATTTTAATTTGGAGGGTACATGACAGAAAATAAAATAATACCTTTTTGGTTAAAACTTAATATGACAGTAAAAGAAGCATCTGCATACTCTGGGATAGGTGAGAAAACACTTCGTAATATGCTATCTCAAAGAGGGTGTTCTTTCCTATTTAAAATAGGAAACAAGAATATGGTTAAGCGTAAGGAATTTGAAAAATATCTTGATACAGTACATTTTGTATAGTTTTACATGACATAATTTATGTGATATAATCATATAATCATATGGATTATGCTCATAGAAAGGAAATAGATGGGCAAGGATCTAAAAGGAAAAGAGCTTGGACACGGAATATGTCAGAGAAAAAATGGAAGATATGATGCAAGATTTGTAGACCGATTTGGAAAAAGACAATCTATATCTGGAAAAGATTTAAAAGACGTTAAGCGTAGATATAACGAAGCTTTATATGAGAATGAAAAGCAAATTAATATAAAGCAGAGTATTATACTTGACGAATGGTACAGTAAATGGATGAATGTATACAAATTTGATGTAATACGAGAGAACACAAAAAGGTACTACAATCAGATTTATAAAAAGCACATATCCCCGACACTTGGTAAGCTGAATTTAACAGATATTGACCAACTTACAATTAAAAAGCTAATAAAAAAGCTTAAGCAAGATGGTTATGGTTATGAGACTCAGAATAAAGTTAAAGTGGTTCTCATAGACATTTTCAATAAAGCTCTTACAAATGAATATATAAGGAAAAATCCCGCAAAGGGGATTTCCGTAAAAAGAGACGAAAAAAAGGAGGTTAAAGTTCTTTCAGAAGAAGAACAGATATTATTCTTTGATTGTGCAAAAGGAACATTTTATAATAATCTGTTTGTCGTGGCAGTTTCTACTGGTATGAGAATAGGAGAGTTGGCAGCACTTAGATGGTCAGATATTGATTGGGAGACAAATGTTATAAAGGTAACGAGAACACTTGTATATCAGAAATATGAAGGTGATGAACAGAAAAGCTTTCATTTTGAGAATCCTAAAACTGCTACTAGCAAAAGAAACATTCCAATAAATCATCAATGTGAAATGGCATTAAAACGACAATATATGCAGAAAAATGTTATAGCACAGAAAGCACCTAAGAGTAAATCAGTAGATAAGCAATACGCTGATTTGTTATTTACAACTAAATTTGATACACCAATTAATTCGCAAATTATATGTGAAGCAATAAAAAAGGTAGTTGATGAGGTAAATCTGACAAGAGATTATGTTGATGAGATAGAAGTATTCTCACCACATTGTTTTAGACATACTTTTGCGACACGTTGTTTTGAGTCAGGCATTCAACCTAAAACAGTACAAGCGTATCTAGGACATGCTTCTTTGCAAATGACGATGGATTTGTATACATCAGTTATGCCAAAACATATGAGCAATGAAATGGATAAAGTGTCAGAGGTGCTTGACAGATTAAGTACAAATGGTGATACTATTACAGAAGATAGTTACAATAAAGCAGTTCAAAATAACAAAATTATCTCATTTTATGGTGATTCCGTGGTGGTATAGTATATGCTCGTGGTGTCAAATAATGGAAGAATGGTTTAAAATCAATGTTTATAGAAACTATATGGTGACAATATGAGATTCTTATTACGTGTACCAGGAAGTGCCGTACGAGTTCATAAACAACCGCGAGATAATTGGAAAATAATTACAAAAATTATAGTATTTTTTAGTTAATTTTGAATTGCATAAATGCTAAAATGTGGTAAAATATAACTATAAACCATTATAAACAACCAAAATAATTGCAAAAGCTAACAAAAATTTAATGAAATTAAACAAGGGGGATTTTAATATGGCAAAAGAGCTAGTTGCGATGCTTCTTGCCGGTGGTCAGGGCTCCAGACTTTATGCACTGACGCAGAAACTTGCAAAGCCGGCAGTTCCGTTTGGAGGCAAATACAGAATTATTGATTTTCCACTTTCTAATTGTGTTAATTCAGGCATAGATACAGTTGGTATATTGACACAGTACCAGCCGTTTGTGCTGAATGAGTACATAGGAAATGGACAGCCATGGGATCTTGACAGATTATATGGAGGAGTGCATGTGCTGCCACCGTATCAGAAGGCTTCAGGCTCAGACTGGTACAAGGGAACAGCCAATGCGATTTATCAGAATATTGCATTTATCGAGAGATATGATCCTGAGTATGTTATCATACTTTCTGGAGATCAGATTTGTAAGCAGGATTACAGCGATTTCCTTAAGTTCCATAAGGAAAAAAATGCTGAGTTTTCTGTAGCGGTTATGGAGGTTCCATGGGAGGATGCATCACGTTTCGGTCTCATGGTAGCAGATGATGACGATAAGATCACAGAGTTTCAGGAGAAACCAAAGAATCCTAAGTCTAATCTTGCATCCATGGGTATTTATATCTTCAATTGGGATATACTTAAGAAGTATCTTATCGAGGATGAAAATGATCCGGATTCAGAGAATGATTTCGGTAACAATATCATTCCAAACCTTTTGAGGGATGGCCGCAGGATGTATGCTTATCACTTTAACGGCTACTGGAAGGATGTAGGAACAATACCTGCACTCTGGGAGGCAAACATGGAGGTGCTTGATCCTGAGCACAGCGGTATCAACCTGTTTGATGAGAACTGGAAGATATACAGCCGTAACAGCGGCCATACAGGACATTTCATCGGCAACAGCGCAGAGGTTACAGACTCTATGATTACCGATGGCTGTGTAGTGAAGGGCACAGTAAAGCATTCAATTCTTTTTGGCGGTGTCATCGTAGAAGAGGGCGCTGTGGTAGAGGATGCAGTTGTCATGGGTGATACTGTGATAAAAAGAGGCGCTAAGGTCACACACTGTATAGTTGCAGAGGGCGTTACAGTAGGCTGTGATGCAGTTATTGGAGAAAAGCCGGCGGAGGACGTGACAGGTGATGTTGCTACAATTGCACCGGGAGTTACAATTGGCGACAGAGCGGTTATAGGACCAAAGGCAATGGTATATAATGATGTTGAGGAGGGCCAGGAACAATGCTAAACATGAACAACGAAGAGGCTTTGGCCGTTATTTTTGCAAACAGCTATGATGCCCTCATTCCTGAGATGGTATCCGAGAGACTTATGGCTTCCATTCCGTTTGCAGGTCGTTACAGACTCTGCGATTTCCTGATTTCGAGCATGGTACATAGCGGAATAGACAATATATCTCTCATAGTTAAGAAAAATTATCACTCTCTGATGGACCACCTGGGCTCAGGTCAGGAGTTTGATCTAGCAAGAAAAAATGGTGGTATCAATATAGTTCCGCCTTATGCACAGAAGCAGATTAAGGTGTATGAGGGCCGTGTTGAGGCAATCGAAAGCCTTAAGGGCTATCTGAGGAAGTGTACTCAGAAGTATGTTATCATGGCTGATGCCAACTATGTATTCAATTTTGATTTCAGGGAGCTGATTGAGGCACATAAGAACACAGGGGCTGATATCACTGCAATGTACCGCAAGCAGGAGGTACCGAAGGTATTCCTAAGACCAAACGGCAACAATGATGAGATGTACTATACATTTGATATAGATGATGGACGTATCAAAAAGATATATATCAATGCCATGGATATGGGCAAGGTAAACTTTGGCATGAATATCTATATCATGGAGAAGGAGAAGCTCATTAGAATAGTGGATGACGCTTTTGTACATGGTTATTCTTATTTTACAAGGGATCTGATGGCTGCAAACACTGATTCACTCAATATCCAGGCATATGAGTACACAGGCTATGCTTCACAGATTACAGATATGAAGAGCTATTTCGAGGAGAATATGAAGCTCCTTGATGAGGATAACAGGGAAGCGTTGTTTAAGACTGGCAATTCTATCTATACAAAGATCAGGGATGATAACCCTACAAGATACATAAATGGCTCAAAAGCCAAGAATGTCATGGTTGCTGATGGCTGTGTCATCGAGGGTACCGTGGAAAACAGCATCCTATCAAGAGGCGTCAAGATAGGAAAGAATGCAAAGGTCAAGAACTGCATCCTGCTACAGGATACGGTAATTGAGGATGGCGCCAATCTGGAGTACGTGATCACAGACAAGAATGTTCGCGTATCAAGAAATAGATCACTTACGGGAAATGACTCATTCCAGGTTTACGTGGCAAAGGGACAGACCGTATAGCCGGTTAAGGAGGAACATGGACATGGCAGAGAATAGAAACACAATAAATATCAAATCAGATGAGTCTGGCGAGATCAAGGTAGCAGATGAAGTTGTAGCTATCATAGCAGGTCTTGCTGCCACTGAGGTTGAGGGAGTAAGCTCCATGGCAGGCAATATCACAAACGAGATTGTCAGCAGGCTCGGTATGAAGAATCTCTCAAAGGGAATTCAGATTGAGATAGCAGACAATGAGGTAATGGTTGATGTAGCACTCAATATTGCTTATGGATACAGCATCCCTGAGGTTTCTACAAAGGTACAGGAGAAGGTTAAGTCTGCAATTGAGACAATGACAGGGCTTTCTGTGGCTACTATCAATGTTCGTATAGCAAGTGTTGATATGGGAGAGAATTAAATAGTTCTTTTTAAATGATCACAAATGTAGTATAATTAAGGATGTCGTATAGACATCCTTAATTTATATAAAATATTATTCACGAGAGGAATTTAAATGACAAGAAGCAAGATAAGAGAAAACGTTTTTAAGATGCTTTTCAGGGTTGAGTTTCATGACAAGTCTGAGCTTGCAGAGCAGATGGAGCTTTTAAATGATGAGCTTACAAATCCTACAGACGAGGAAAGACAGTATATTGATGAAAAATGCAGTGCGATTATTGAGCATATGGCAGAGCTTGATGCACTCATCGATGAGAAGTCTACAGGCTGGAAGACCAATCGTATGGCAAAGGTTGATCTGGCAATTATCAGATTGGCAGTTTATGAGATAAAGTTTGAGGACGATATTCCTACAAAGGTTTCAATAAATGAGGCTGTTGAGCTTGCAAAGAAGTATGGTGCAGATGAGTCAGGTGCATTTGTAAACGGAGTGCTTGCAAAGTTTGCATAGCTTAAGAGGAACAGCGATATAGAGCATTGAACATGGCAAATAGAAATATATATTCGGTAGCGCAAGTAAATAGCTATATTAAAAATATGTTCGCTCAGGATTTTATGCTCAGACAGGTGAGTATAAAGGGAGAGGTAAGCAACTGCAAGTATCACACGAGCGGTCATATTTATTTCACAATAAAGGACGCGGGAGCAGCCATGAACGCTATTATGTTTGCGGGCAGCAGGGCGGCAGGACTTTCCTTCCACATGAAGGAGGGGGACCAGGTTATTGTGACAGGTTCCGTTGAGGTGTATGAGAAGACCGGCGCATATCAGCTTTATGCCAAAAAGATAGAGCTTGACGGAGAGGGCAATCTGTATCTCAAATTCGAGCAGCTAAAGCGTGAGCTTGAGGAGATGGGCATGTTTGCTGCAGAGTACAAGCAGCCCATTCCGCAGTATGCCGGCCGTATCGGTGTGGTTACAGCACCGACAGGTGCGGCTGTGCAGGATATAAGGAATGTATCATCGCGCAGGAATCCATATGTACAGGTCATACTTTACCCGGCACTTGTGCAGGGCGAGGGTGCGGTTAGTAGCATAGTGAAGGGCATACAGACATTGGATGCGATGAAGCTTGATGTGATAATAGTCGGCAGAGGCGGTGGCTCCATAGAGGATTTGTGGGCCTTTAACGAGGAGGCTGTGGCGAGAGCCATATTTGACTGCCGCACTCCAATCATCTCGGCAGTAGGTCATGAGACAGACTGGACAATAGCGGATTTTGTGGCAGACAGGAGAGCTCCTACACCTTCAGCGGCTGCAGAGCTTGCAGTCAGTGACTACAGGCAGACATTAGAGCGTCTTTACAATCTGCGCCGCAGGATGGACAGAAATCTGACAGGCCGGATTGATTTTTTCAGGGAAAAGCTGTCACATATTAAAACAAGACTTAATTTCCTTAGTCCACAGAATAAACTAAATGAGAATAAAAGGCGTCTGGCAGATATCGAGGATGCACTTGAAAGGATTATGAAGCAGAGGCTTTCGGATTGCAGACAGCGTCTGGCACTGCTTTCAGGTACACTGGATGCATATTCACCGGCCAAAAAGCTGGCACAGGGCTATGCGTATGTCGAGGTGGAAAAGAAGGGGGCACTGCACAGTGTATCCGATATCAATGCAGGCGATGACATAAATATATATCTGATAGACGGTCATGCAAGGGCCGTAGTTTCGGAGGTTATTAACGATGAACAAAGAAAATGAAAAAACACTGACACTCGAGGAGCGCTTTGCACACTTAGAGCAGATAGTGGCGAGGATGGAGGATGCGGATGTATCCCTGGATGAAGCCTTTGAGCTCTACAAGAAGGGGCTTGATGAGGTAAAGAGTGCCAATGATATGGTACAGGGCATGGAAAAGGCCATGCTTGTGCTAAACAGCGACGGACAACTGGAGGAATTCTGATGAGCTTAAATGGGAATTTAAATAAGTCACAATTCATGGAAGAGCTGCAGCAAAAGGTAGAGCATATAAATAATGTGCTTGAGAAGTTTCTTCCCGCTGAGGAGGGAAAGCAGAGGATTATTTTTGAGGCCATGAATTATAGTGTGAGAGCCGGTGGAAAGAGGCTTCGCCCTATGCTCATGGAAGAGACATACCATATGTTTGGCGGAAGCAGTGCAGTGATTGAGCCATTTATGGCGGCAATCGAGATGATACACACCTACTCACTGGTGCATGATGACCTGCCTGCCATGGACAATGATGAGTACAGGCGTGGAAAGAAGACCACACATGCTGTGTACGGTGAGGCTATGGGCATTCTTGCAGGTGATGCACTTTTAAACCTGGCATATGAGACCGCAGCAAAGGCTTTTGACATGGAAGTGATCGATGCGCGTGTGGCAAGGGCATTTACAGTGTTTGCAAAAAAGGCAGGCGTGTATGGCATGGTCGGAGGACAGGTGGTTGATGTGGAAAGCGAGAAATCCGATGACTGTCCTATCACAAGGGAAAAGCTTGACTTTATCTACAGGCTTAAGACAGGCGCACTTATAGAGAGCTCGATGATGATAGGCGCAATTCTGGCAGGGGCGTCGTCTGATGAGGTATCACGCGTTGAGCAGATAGCGGCAAAGCTGGGGCTTGCGTTTCAGATACAGGATGATGTGCTTGATGTCACAAGTACACTTGAGGTGCTTGGAAAGCCGGTAGGCAGTGACGAGAAAAATAATAAAGCGACATATGTCACATTTGAGGGATTGGATAAAGCGGTTTCTGATGTGGAGCGCATCTCCAAGGAGGCAGAGGAGCAGCTTGATGATTTGGGATACGACGATGCATTTCTTAAGGAGCTATTTGAATATTTGATCCATCGGGAGAAATAGGATGGTTTTAGAAAAGATACAAAAGGAAAATGATATAAAAAAACTGACACCTGAGGAGCTTGAGCTGTTAAAGGATGAAATCAGGCAGTTTCTTATAGAGAGCATATCGGTGACAGGAGGTCATCTGGCATCAAACCTCGGAGTTGTGGAGCTTACCATGGCGCTGCATCTGTGCTTTGATCTGCCGAAGGATAAGATAGTGTGGGATGTAGGGCATCAGTCGTACACACACAAGATACTCACCGGCAGAAAGGATGGATTTTCATCGCTCAGACAGTATGGAGGCATGAGTGGCTTCCCAAAGGCGGATGAGAGCGACTGTGACTGCTTTAATACAGGACACAGCTCCACATCCATCTCAGCGGGACTTGGGCTTGCGACAGCCAGACAGGTAACAGGAGAAGACTACCACGTGGTTTCTGTAATAGGAGACGGTGCGCTGACCGGAGGCATGGCATATGAGGCGCTCAACAACGCTTCAAGCGTGAAGGGCAATTTTATTATAGTGTTAAACGACAATAATATGTCGATTTCAGAGAATGTCGGAGGCATCAGCCAGTATCTTTCAGGCTTTCGCACAGCGGATGCATACAGGGATTTTAAGAATAATGTCATGAATTCCCTAAACCATATACCAATCTACGGAGAGCGTATGGTAAAGCATATCAGGAATACAAAGAGCAGCATAAAGCAGCTTTTTATTCCGGGTATGTTCTTTGAGGAGATGGGCATTATCTATTTGGGACCTGTGGATGGCAGTGATATAAAGGAAATGTGCCGTGTGTTTGATGAGGCAAAGCGTGTGGATGGTCCGGTGCTTGTGCATGTGCTCACGAAAAAGGGAGCAGGCTATGGCCCGGCTGAGCGTTATCCTTCCAGATTTCACGGTGCAGAGCCATTTGTCATAGAGACAGGACTTCCAAAGAATAAGCGCACGAAGGCCAATTACACAGATGTCTTCTCAACAGTCATGAAGAAGCTGGGCGAGAGAAATCCAAAGGTGGTTGCGATAACAGCTGCTATGGCAGAAGGAACAGGGCTTCGAAGATTCCACCGCAATTTTCCGGATAGGTTTTTTGATGTGGGAATAGCCGAGGCACATGCCACGACCTTTGCGGCAGGTCTTGCAAAGTCAGGACTTATCCCGGTATTTGCGGTGTACTCGTCATTTTTACAAAGGGCGTTTGACCAGATACTTCACGATGTGTGCATACAGAATCTGCATGTCATCTTTGCAATCGACAGGGCAGGGCTTGTAGGCAGTGACGGAGAGACACATCAGGGAATATTTGACATATCATATCTGTCGGTCATCCCGAATATGACAATCATGGCTCCGAAGAATAAGTGGGAACTGTCTGATATGATGAAGTTTGCAGTAGCATATGACGGTCCGATTGCACTCAGATATCCAAGAGGGGCAGCCTATGACGGCCTTAAGGAAATCAGACAGCCGATAGAGCTTGCAAAGAGTGAGCTGATCAGAAAAGGAAGCACGGTGGCTATCATGGCACTCGGCAGTATGGTAAAGACTGCCGTTGATGTAGTAAAGCTGCTTGAGGCAGAGGGAATCTCTGCTACACTTATCAATGCGCGTTTTGCAATGCCTTTTGATAAGGAAGCAATTAAGGAACTGCCGGCTGAACACAGTCTGCTTGTGACTATGGAGGAAAACGTGCAAAGCGGCGGTTTTGGTGAGCATGTGACGGAGTATGTCAAGACTAACGGCATAGTTCTTGAGGTGTTGACAGTTGCACTTCCTGACTGCTATGTGGAGCATGGCAATGTAGAGGTACTCAAAAAGGAGCTGCATGTGGATGCCGAATCGGTGGCTAAGCGTATAATAGCAGTATTATAGATAGAGGTAACATACAGTATGAAAGAAAGATTAGACGTATTACTTGTAAACAGAGGCCTTGCATCATCACGGGAAAAAGCAAAGACCATGATTATGGAGGGCAATGTTTTTGTAAATAACAACCGTGAGGATAAGGCAGGAAGCACATTTCCTGATGACTGCAATATTGAGATTCATGGAAAGACACTGCAGTATGTGAGCCGTGGAGGGTTAAAGCTTGAAAAGGCTATGAAGCACTTTGATATCACGATGGATGGCAAGGTGTGCATGGATATAGGTGCTTCAACAGGCGGTTTTACAGACTGTATGCTTCAAAATGGTGCTAAAAAGGTGTATGCCGTGGATGTCGGATATGGCCAGTTTGCATGGAAGCTGCGTCAGGATGAGCGCGTGGTGTGCATGGAAAAGACCAATATCAGGTATGTGACGCCCAATGACATAGATGATGAGCTGGATTTTGCATCGGTTGATGTGTCATTCATATCACTTACCAAGGTGTTAGGTCCTGCAAGAGCACTGTTAAAGGACGGTGGCGAGATGGTTTGTCTTATCAAGCCACAGTTTGAGGCCGGCAGGGAAAAGGTAGGTAAAAAGGGCGTGGTCCGTGACAAGAGCGTGCATGAGGAGGTAGTGAACAATATCATATCCTTTGCACTTTCAAATGGATTTAGTGTGTTAGACCTTGAGTATTCGCCAATCAAGGGGCCTGAGGGCAATATAGAGTACCTCGTACATATCAAAAAGACAGATGATCCTATAAAGGAGGAATCAGTGGATATTCATAGTGTGGTCGAGGCCGCGCATGGAGAGCTGGACAGGAAATAGACTATGAAACATTTTGTTGTGATAGCAAATGCCTATAAGGACAGGGACTTTGCACTTACAAATAAAATAGTGGCATACATAGAGCAAAAGGGCGGCACGGCAAAGGGTCTTATGAGCAATGTCGAGGCTATATCCGATAACGAGTTTGAGCTTGAGGATATACCACAGGATACGCAGTGTATTCTTGTGCTCGGCGGAGATGGTACACTGATTCGTGCAGCTACAAGGGTGGAGACACTTGAGATTCCGCTTATGGGAGTGAATCTCGGCACACTCGGCTATCTGTGTGAGGTGGAAGAAGCTACGGTATTTGACGCTATTGATTCGCTCATGGCTGATAAATACATGACAGAGGACCGTATTATGCTCACAGGGCATAAAAGAGGCAGTGAGACCTCGAGAGTTGCATTAAATGATATAGTCATCCATAGAAAGGGCAATTTGCAGATATTAAGCCTCAATGTGTATGTAAACGGTGAGTTTTTAAACAATTACCATGCCGACGGCATCATAGTTGCGACTCCAACAGGCTCTACAGGCTACAGTATGTCGGCGGGAGGTCCGATTGTGGATCCGAAGGGTGATATGATACTGCTCACACCGAACAATGCTCACAATCTTACGTCAAAGAGCATTGTGCTTTCAGGCGATGATGAGATAGAGATAGAGATTCTAAGCCGCAGGGAGCAAAACGATGAGCTGGCGTGTGTCAGCTATGATGGCGACACCGCGGCAGAGCTGGCTGTGGGAGACCGTTTTGTTATTTCAAAGGCAGCCAATCATACAAAGATCTGCAAGCTCCACAAGAGAAGCTTTTTGGAGATACTCCGCAAAAAGATGGGAAATTATTCATAACACAGATAAGGATTGTTATAATGAATAGTTACAAATAATATTTATGAGGTGACAGGACATGAAAACAAACAGACAATCCAAGATAATTGAGATAATCCAAAAGAATGAGGTAGAGACGCAGGATGAGCTCTCTGCGCTTCTTGAAAAAGATGGTTTTCGCGTGACTCAGGCCACAGTATCCAGGGATATCAGGGAGCTTAAGCTCACGAAAATCCCTACCGCAAGCGGCAGACAGAAGTACGCCGTGATAACGGATGCACCTGAGAATCTCTCAAAGAAATATGAAAGAGTACTCAGAGAGGGCTTTTTGTCAATGGATATGGCACAGAATATCCTCGTTATAAAGACTGTATCGGGAATGGCAAGCGCTGTCTGTGCTGCAATAGATGCCATGAAGATGAGAGAAATCGTCGGTTCGATTGCAGGAGATGACACAATCATGTGTGCAATCCGGACTGTTGATGATACATATGCGGTGATGAAAAAAATCCGCAGAATTGTGGAATAATGTTACATGAATATCAGATTATAGCTGAACTGTAACAGAAAATAACATATATCGTCATGCCTGGGAGAGGAAGGAGAAAATATGTTACAAAATCTACATGTAAAGAATCTGGCACTCATAGATGAGTGTGAGGTTGAGTTTTCTGACGGACTAAATATACTGTCGGGAGAGACCGGAGCCGGAAAATCAATCATCATAGGCTCTATCAATCTGGCGCTTGGGGAAAAAGTGCAAAAGGAGATGCTAAGAGACAATGAAAAGCCTGCTTTTGTGGAGCTTATTTTTTCAGTTGAGGACCCAAAGATTATAGAGGCTTTAAGGGAGCTTGATGTGGAGGTCGAGGACGGATGCGTGATTTTAAGCCGCAAAATCACACAGTCGCGCGCAGTCGGCAGGGTAAACGGTGAAGCCGTGTCTGTTTCGCGAATGAAGGAAATAGCCTCATATCTCATAGACATCCACGGTCAGCATGAGCACCAGTCACTTTTATCAAAGAAAAAACACCTTGATATACTTGATGAGTACGCAAAGCAGCCGCTTGGAGATAAAAAGCAGCAGCTTTCAGTCACATACAAAGCATATAGGGCACTTAAGGATGAGTATGAAAAGTCAAATATCGACAATGAAGAAAGAAGTCGTGAGCTGTCATTCCTTGAGTACGAGGTGAAGGAGATAGAAGAAGCTTCCCTGGTGTCTGGTGAGGATGAGGAGCTTGAGGCGCAGTTTAGGAAGTTTTCAAACGGAAAGAAAATCATGGAGGGCGTAAATGCTGCATATTCTGCCACAGGAGGCGAGATGGAGAGTGCCTCAGAGCTTATTGGCAGGGCGGTAAGAGAATTGTCACTGGTATCAGGCTATGATGAGGATGTGGAAGCTCTGGAGAGTCAGCTGTCAGAGATAGACAGTCTGCTTTCTGATTTTAATCACGAGATATCAGGATATATATCACAGGCAGAGTTTGACGAGGAGACCTTCTATGAGACACAAAAGCGTCTGGATGAGATAAATCATCTAAAGAGTAAATACGGCAACTCAATTGATGATATACTGATAGCACTCAATGAAAAGAGGGAGCGTATCAGTGTCCTGAATGATTATGATTCTTATTTACAGAAATTAGAGCAGCAGCTTGCGAAAAAGGAAAAGGAGCTGGCACAGATATCGGATGAGGTATCAGAAATCAGACAAAGGAGTGCTGTAAAGCTTGTGTCGGAAATTAAATCAGCACTTAATGATTTGAATTTCCTTGATGTACAGTTTGATATGCAGTTTGACAGATTGCCGGACTATACGGCAAACGGCATCGATGCGCCGGAGTTTCTCATATCAACTAACCCCGGAGAACCGCTTAAGCCGCTCGGCAAGGTAGCTTCAGGCGGAGAGCTGTCGCGTATCATGCTTGGCATCAAGACAATCATGGCAGAAAATGACCACATTGAGTCGCTTATTTTCGATGAGATTGATTCTGGAATCAGTGGACGTACAGCTCAGATGGTCTCTGAGAAGATGAATGAGCTTGGCCGCAACCATCAGATTATATGTATCACACATCTGCCACAGATAGCAGCTATGGCAGATGCACATTTCCTTATTGAAAAAGCAGTCGAGAACAAATCCACGGTTTCAAGGATTCGAAGGCTAAGTGACAATGACAGTGTGGCTGAGCTGGCCAGAATGCTTGGCGGTGCAAAGATCACAGATACCGTGATGGAGAGCGCACGCGAGATGAAAGAGCTTGCCATGGAGAAAAAAATCTGACATTATCAGTTTACGGCGCGGTTGATTACCAGTATATCACCGGTGGTCAGCCGTACGTTTCCGTTTGGAATGATTACCTGCCCGTTTCTTTGGATCATTATTATAATCTCATTGTGTTTTTTTGATATTTCAGACAGCAGTTTATTGTTATATCTGCTGTCTTTTTCTATTATTTTTTCCACCAGTTTTATACCATGCACCTCATCAGGTGTGATGGCACTAAGCACGAGCACATCATTTTGCAGAATTATTGTTTCACCGTCCGGTATTATATTCTGCTCACCTCTTCGTATAAGCACAATCAGTGTCTCAGGAGGCAGCGTCAGGTCCTTTAGCTTGTGGCCACACCACAGATGATTTTCCGGTATGGTAAGCTGTATGAACTGGATATCTGCTTCCTCGGAGTAATCATTGAAGGTCTTCATTACATCGGCTGTTTTATCAAGCATGTCAAGCTTTCGTGATATCCATGGAAGCATTGAGCCTTGAAGCAGTATTGAAAAGAGTACTATCATAAATATTATGTGGAAGGTGTCGAGGTCATCATTGGTGGCGGTATATGCCATGATGGAAAACACTATGGATGCAGCTCCTCTTAAGCCGGACCATGAGACAAGCAGCAGCTGTTTTATTTTGCTGCGAAATGGTGTGAGCACAAGTGCGACAGAAAGAGGTCTTGCCACAAAGGTCAGCCACATAAATATTAAAAGTGCCGGTACTATGACGTGTGGCAGCTTTGATGGGAAAGAAAGCAGACCAAGCAGAAAGAAAATAAGCATCTGCATGAGTCCTGTTATGCCATCAAAGAAATTTACCAGATTCTTTTTATTTTCTATTTCTGTGTTACCGAGTATAATGCCGACTATATAGGCACTTAAGAAGCCGTTTCCGTCAAAGTAAGCAGGCAGGGCATACGATATCAGAGCAATTCCCACCATGAAAATCGCATCAAACCCCGCGCTTTTGAAGCGTATATATCGAAGGAGCATGATGGAAAGCTTTGCAATCAGGACGCCGAAGATTATGCCGAAGGCAAGCTGCTTTACTATGAGTATGGCAATATTTCCCGGGCTTGCGCTGCCCTGAGATATGGATATAAAAGCAACTGTGAGCATATAGGCACATGGGTCATTACTACCGCTTTCCACTTCAAGAAGAGAGGCGGTATTGTATTTCAGATTCAGCTTTTTCGAACGCAGTATGGAGAAAACGCTCGCTGCATCAGTTGATGAAATCAGCGCACCGAGGAGAAAGCTTATTTCCCAGCTCATATTAAGGGCAAAGTGACAGAACAGCCCTGTGAGAAAGCATGTGATAATAACACCGATGGTGGACAAAAGCACAGACTTAACGGCAACAGCCTTTGCACGCTGCCAGTTGGTGCCAAAGCCGCCATAGAACATGATAAATATCAGCGCGGTAGAGCATATCTGTTCAGCGAACGCGTAATTGTCGAAATCTATCTTCATTATTCCGTCAGAGCCAAAAAGCATGCCGAGCACGATAAAGGCTAAAAGTGCCGGAATGCCTATGCGATTGGAGACACGATTTAGCAGGATACATAAGAAGATTACTATGGATGTGATGAGCAGGTATGTATTCATGGAATCCCTCCTTTATTAAATGGTGATTTAAGAATTATAAAGCTATTACAGTATTTATTTGTAACGGACAACGTGGGAATTATATGTGAAATTTATAATAAACATATAAATATATCGAAATTATATAGGAAAACACCTAAACTGTCAAACTATACCGGCTTTTGCTCAAAATAATTTGGAATAGTTAAAATGAGATAATAAGATATTAAAAGAATAAAAGAAAAATGACAGGAGCATACTAATCCAAATGGAGGTAATAGTATGCGGAAGTTTTTTGGAAAATTTGTGAGTGTCACGCTGGCTGCAGCAGTGATAGCTATGTTTGCACTAAGCAGTGATGATAAGTGGTGCAGCAGGGTAGATAAGGCATTTGATGAAAGTGTATTAGGAAGTTTTTTAAATGAATCAAAGGCCGGATATGGAAGATATGCGACAGGGCTTCCCGGACAGGCGGCCAGTGTATTGGCTGATTCGGGCGAGAATGGTGAAAATGGTGAAAACGGCGGAACCGGTGAAAACAGTGGAAACGGTGGAACCGAACAAGGCATAGGACAGACAGCAGATACAGCATCAACTCACAGAGCTACTGACAGAGATTATGAAGAGACAGGTAAAATAAGTGATGGAATAAGTGTTGAGGGCGTATATGCCTGTGGCAGGCTGACAGGCATATATGAGCAGACAGAGGGCGTGCTTGTAGTGAATACGACGGAGGTGACAGACGAGGATGGCAAAAAAGTCAATCCTGCAGATAAAAAGGTGCAGTGCGGTGATTATATCCTATCTGTCAATGGGCGCACTGTGGCAGACAAGGAGGAGCTTTCTGAAGCGGTGAATGACATAATGAAGGAATATGATGAAAGCCTGGATGAAAGCCTAAAAGATAAAAGAACGGTAAGCATCAAATTTCTTAGAGGCAGTGAAGAAATGTCAGCGGATATCGCGCCTGTCAGGATGGACGATGGCAGATACTATATGGGAATATGGGTGAAGGACGATCTGGCGGGAATCGGTACTATCACTTATTATACAAAGGACGGCCGTTTTGGCGCGCTGGGGCATGGAATAGGAGACGGAACACAAAGCGGCAATCTGTTGTATGCAAACAGCGGTGATTTGTACAGCATGAAGCTTACCAAAATCAAAAAGGGAAAAGCCGGCGCGCCGGGCGAGATAGGCGGAGTGGTATATTTTGGCAAAAAAAGCCATATAGGCACACTTGACTGCAATAGTAATCTGGGAATTTACGGACAGCTTGACAGCGATGAATTGTCGGAATATGCCGCAGAGGATACGTATTATCCGGTTGCCGGCAAGGATGAGATACACACAGGCAGTGCACAGATGATATCGGAAATATCAGGAAAACTTGAAAAATATAATCTGGAAATAACAAATATAGATAAAAAAGCGACAGATACAAACAAGGGAATGGAGCTTAAGGTGACAGACGACAGGCTGATAGAGCTCTCCGGTGGCATAGTGCAGGGCACATCCGGAAGCCCTATCATACAGGATGGTAAAATAATAGGAGCAGTCACCCATGTGTTTGTCGATGATCCGACCGGAGGCTACGGCATCTGCATTGATGAGATGCTGTAATTACTGCTCCATTCTGCGAAGCTCAGGTAGCACAGTGCCAAGCATGGTTACAAAGCAGATGCTTCCGCCAATCACGTTTGATACAGGCTCTGCCATAAATACACCGTCGGTTCCCATACCAAAGGAGTAAGGCAGAATATATGTCAGCGGTACAACGATGAACACCTTGCGAAGCAGGGAGAAAAATATAGCCCGCTTCTTTTTGTTCAGTGATTTAAAGGTGGTCTGTCCGATGTACTGCAGATCCATAAATATGAATGCCGCAAAGTAGATATTTAAAGCCTTCACCGCATCATCCATAAGGGTGGCATCGGAACTGAAAATAGCAATCAGGGCATGAGGAGCAAGTATAATTACACTCCACATGACAGCTGTATATAGAAGCACGAGCAGTCCCATAGTGAAAATAGATTTTCTCACCCGGGCCGGCCTTTTGGCGCCATAGTTGTAGCTTAAAACAGGAGATGAACCCTCCACAATTGCATAAATTGGAGTCTCGACCATCTGCCTGATGCTTGATACGATGGTCATTACCGATATGTACAAATCGCCACCGGTCACTGAAAGCACATTGTTGCAGCATATAGATACCAGGCTGTTTGTGAGCTGCATGACACAGCCTGAGGTTCCAAGGCTTATGATGTCCTTTGCATAGCGCGTGTTTTCACTGAATTCAGAGAGTGTCATAAGGCGCACCTTAAGCTCAGCCTTTTTCCTAAGAAAGTGAAGCACATAGAGAGCAGACAGTATTTGTGAGATGACCGTAGCAATAGCTGCTCCTTTGATACCGAAATTAAATCCAAATATAAAAAGCGGGTCTAAAACCAGATTGGCAACGGCTCCGATTGCAACAGACAGCATGCCGGTAGTGGAGTAGCCCTGAGCGTTGATAAAGGGATTCATGCCGGTTGAAATCATGGATGGGAGTGTTCCTATCAAATAAATGAGCAGGTATGGCAGAGCGTATTTGAGAGCATTTTCAGATGCGCCAAACACGATTAAAAGAGGCTTTGCAAAAATCATGCACAAAGCTGTAAAAACGACTGCGAATGTGCAGACCATTGTAAAGCTCGTATTCATTATAGTATTGGCGGCTCTGTCATCACTCATGCCTCTTTTTATTGAAAAAAGCGGAGCACCACCGCTTCCAAAGAGATTGGAGAAAGCGATTGTCAGCATTATAATAGGAAAGCAAAGCCCCACAGCACCGAGTGCAGTGGTTCCCATATCCGGTATGCGGGCAATGTATATGCGGTCTACTATATTGTACAACAGGCTTAGAATCTGGGCTGCCAGCATGGGCAGAGCAGCCTGCAATATATTTTTCTTTATTGAATCATTATCAAAATCTATTTTTTTCATTGTGAAACCTCTTTTTGATTTGCTTCGCCCATTATATCACCTCATATAAAAAAATCAAATGCTCAGCAAGTTTTGATATAGATTTTATTTATGACAAACTAAAAGAAAAATATATTTTACAATGACAAAAAACTACAGTAATATATGGAATATAAAAATTACAAATTATTGAATAAACATATATACCGGAGGATAACATGAAGATTACACAGATACATACAAACAAACCACAGTCGCTCTCCTTTGAGATATTTCCACCAAAGAAGGAGGAAGACTTCAAAAATATAGACGAGATGCTTGAGATACTCTGTGATTGTCATCCTGAGTACATCAGCGTGACATTTGGCGCAGGCGGCAGCTCAAACAATAACAAGACTATCGAGATTGCGAAGAAAATCAAGAACCAGTACAATGTGGAGCCGGTCGTACACCTTACATGTCTGTGCTATAACAAGGCAGAGATAGATGAGTTCACCAGACAGCTTTCATATGAGGGCATCGAGAATATCCTCGCTTTAAGAGGAGACAGAAATCCAAATGTGCCTGCAAAGGAGGATTTTCTCCATGCAAGCGACCTTATTAAGTATATAAAGGACACCACAGGTGATCAGTTCTGTATCGCAGGTGCGTGCTACCCGGACATCCATCCGGAGGCAGCTGATAAGGTAGATGATATTAAGAATCTTAAGAAAAAGGTTGATGCCGGTGCAGAGCTTCTTTTATCGCAGCTCTTCTTTGACAATGATACCTTCTTCAATTTTGCTGAGGATTGCAGGCTTGCAGGTATCAATGTGCCTGTTATCCCAGGCATCATGCCTTGTATCAATGCGGCTCAGATTCAGAGAATGGTCACAATGTGCGGAGCAAAGTTCCCGGAGAAGTTCCAGAAGATTGTGCACAGATACGGAGACAACAAGGCGGCACTTTTTGATGCCGGAATGTCTTACTGCGAGAGTCAGATAATTGAGCTTTTAGCTAATGATGTGGAGGGAATTCATCTTTACACTATGAACAATGTGAGAGTTGCAAAGCGTTTAACAGAGGGAATCAAGAACCTTATTTAGGATAATAAATAGTACGGAACGCAAGCCCCGGGTACCACTGGCGCACACGTACTTCTGCCGTAGCTACGCTACCAAACTGCAAATTCGAATAAAAAATATCAACCGTTGCAAAAAGTACTCTAGATGATTATAATAGGTATATTAGATTTGTAAATGGAAACAATGTCCATATTAAATCGAAATTAAATTATATAATATATTAAGGAGACAATAGAAAATGAAAGAAAAATCAAGAAGCACTTTTTCCGGCAACATTGGGTTCGTTCTTGCGGCAGCCGGCAGTGCGGTAGGACTTGGAAATATATGGAGGTTTCCGTATCTGGCAGCAAAGGACGGAGGAGGACTTTTTCTGCTGGTGTATCTGATACTTGTTCTGACCTTTGGCTTTGCATTGCTTACCACTGAGATTGCAATAGGACGTAAGACCGGACAGGGACCGCTCACCGCGTATGGTCTTATCAATCCAAAGGGTAAGTTTATCGGTGTACTTGCGTGTATAGTACCGGCTATTATTCTGCCTTACTACTGTACTATAGGTGGATGGGTTTTAAAATACTTTACACTTTTCATTACAGGAAGCGGTAAAAATGCAGTTGCGGATGGATATTTCACAGGCTTTATTACAGGCCAGTGGGCACCAATCATATTTGGAGTGGTTTATCTGCTTATAACAGCAGCAGTTGTCATTGGCGGAGTCAATAAAGGTATCGAGCGCTTCAGCAAGGTGCTCATGCCTATCCTTGTTGTGCTTATTTTTGCAATCGGTATTTTCTCACTGACGCTCAATTATAAGGATGCATCAGGTGCAGCAAGAAGTGGTCTTGAGGGTCTTAAGATATATGTGGTTCCTGACTTCAAGGGGCTTACAATGCAAAAGCTTGTCACAGTATTTGTTGATGCGCTCGGTCAGCTGTTCTACTCAATCAGTGTGGCTATGGGAATCATGGTTGCATATGGTTCGTATGTCAAGAAGGAATCAAAGCTCATGGGCTCAATCAACCAGATCGAGATTTTTGATACACTTGTTGCATTCCTTGCAGGTCTTATGATTATTCCGGCAGTATATGTATTTATGGGCAGAGACGGCATGTCAGCAGGACCGGGTCTTATGTTTATATCACTGCCAAAGGTATTTAATGAAATGGGAGTAGCAGGAGATATTGTTGGACTGATATTCTTCATGATAGTTGCATTCGCAGCAGTCACATCGTCTGTATCAATTATGGAGGCTATTGTATCGAGTCTTATAGACAGATTTCACTGGAGCCGCAGAAAAAGCGCAATTTTAGTCACGGTATACGGTCTGATTGCAGAGATAATAGTCTGCCTTGGCTACAATAAGCTCTATATGGAGGTTAAGCTTCCAAACGGCACAGTCGGACAGATACTTGATATCATGGATTATGTAAGCAACAATGTGCTTATGCCAATCGTTGCACTTGCCACATGTATCCTCGTTGGCTGGATAGTAAGTCCAAAGGTAATAATAGATGAGGTGACACGCGGAGGCAGCAAATTTACCAGAAAAGGACTTTATATAATCATGGTTAAATTTATTGCACCGGCATTCCTGCTTATATTATTGCTGCAGGCACTCGGAATCATTACTTTTTAGAATTGAATTAAATTTATTGTATATTTTATATAAATACCCCTGAAAATGCTGTAATTAAAGACCAAGTAAAATTATTTAACATCTCTCCAGATGCTGGTAATGTCAAACTTACAGCAACATTATATGATAAGGAAACTGGCGAACAAATCCTTGATGCCGATGATTGAAGCTCTTGGTATCAAAAGAAAAAATTTTGATGACAAAGCACTGCCTCTATGCTACAATCAACTCAAAGCATTATATTTCTGTAAGCGGCACCACATGACAGTTTTTTATAGGTGCACACCACTTTGAAGAGGGCAGACCACTTCGCATTATTCTACAAAGGACATGGAAGTTTTCGATGCTTTAATTACCAATCAACAGCAGGAAAATTGAAATGCCGTATGTAGACAGAATGCAGAAAATGTAGTAAGAAATAGATAAATGCAGTCAAAACAGGCAGATGAAATGTATACAGAGTGTAAACATAAAGAAGGACAGCACATGTATACTTCATAAATTGTACCATTGTACGCTCATTGGCATCAAATTTTCCTGCTCACACAAGAGAACAGGAGGAGAAGGATTGAGCGCAAAGGACTCAATGGCAAAGGAATACTTTGCAGACAATGCCAGATTTGCGGATCTGTGCAACAATATACTGTATGGAGGAAGAGAGGTCATACTGCCGGAAAACCTTAAGGAAAGGGACACCACGGAGGTACTGACCGCACTTGGACTTGACAAAAAGACCATAGCGATGCAGAAGCTGAGGGATATCTTCAAAAATGCCAGCATCAAATATACCGGCAAATCATATGTCGTACTGATAGGAGTAGAAAATCAGTCGGATATACACTATGCCATACCTGTAAAAAACATGTTTTATGATGTGATGGCATACGGCAATCAGGTAAAGGAAACAGCCAAAAAGCACCGCAGGGAAAAGGATACTACAACATCAGATGAATTTCTCTCGGGATTTACGAAAGAGGATAAGCTGATTCCTGTAATTACGATTACAGTATATCTCGGAACAAAAGAATGGGATGGTCCAAGGAAGCTGTCAGATATGTTTGGTGATGTGGATGAGGAGCTTCGGCCATTCATACCGGATTACAGGATTAATCTGCTGGCACCGAGGGAGATAACAGATTTTACAGGATTCAGGACATCCATCAGGCAGCTTTTCGAGGTACTGAAGAATGCGTATGATAAGGAAAAAATGCAGGAAGTGCTGCAGAATGACGAAAAGTTTAGCAGGGTGGACAGAGAGACAGTCGAGGCAATCAACCTGTTTGCAGGAACGGATATAGACATAGATGAGAAAGACGAGGTGATTGATATGTGTAAGGCGTGGGAAGAACAGAAAAATGAAGGCAGAGAGTTAGGCAGAGAAGAAGGCAGAGAGTTAGGCAGAGAAGAAGGCAGAGAGTTAGGCAGAGAAGAAGGTCGAGAAGAAGGCAGAATTCGTCAGGCAAAAGTAACTGCTTTAAAACTTCAGAAAAAAGGTCACTCAATAGAAGATATAGCTGAATGTGTGGATTTTGATGAGGAAACTGTAAAAAAATGGCTTGTGAGCTAATATTGTAGTGAAATGTAAATTAGAGGAAGCAATCTTTGGGCGAGAACTCGGAGGTTGCTTCCTCTTTTATTGAGATAATTGCAGGCATTGGCAGTAGGACAGGGCTTCATCGCTTACAAAATAGGGGGATTATGTAAAAGTAAATTGGTTATAACAGATGCACAACTGCCTTGATTGTGGTAAAATATTGAAATAAAGTTTCACGCAAGAAGGTAATCACCATGAAACAACACAAGTTTTTAAAGATAACAATTTCACTCATTCTCCTCGTTGCGCTTATCACGGCTGCGAGCATCTTTTTGTCATACAATGTTTTGACGGTCAGGACATTTTCGTATGAGACGGACAAGGCTGTGGACCCGGTGCGGGCGGTAGTGATTTCGGATCTGCATGAGCACGAGTTTGGAAAGGATAATGTGAAGCTGGTGGAGAAGATTCGGGAGCAGGAGCCGGATATTATTTTGATGGTGGGGGATTTTGTGAATCAGGATTCGACGGAGTCGACGGTTGCGGTGAAGCTGGTGGAGCAGCTTAGTAAGCTGGCACCAGTGTGCTATTCACTTGGCAATCATGAGGAGTCTTATATGGCGAAGACGGACTGGAATTTTCCAACAGAGATTGAGAAGGCGGGAGCACATTTTCTGGATAAGGAGTATGTAGATATGGATATTCGCGGGACGAAGCTGCGGATTGGGGGGATGTTTTCCTATGCATTTGGAGCGGATGGAAAGGATTCGGCGGCTGCGGCACCGGAGGATGTGAAGAATTTTCTGATGGATTTTCAGGATACGGACCGTTTGAAGATCATGATGGCGCACAGACCGGATTCCTTTATATTTGGAGATGCGGCGTCGGTGTGGGATGTGGATCTGGTTGTGAGCGGACATGACCACGGTGGACAGGTAGTCGTGCCATTTGCGGGGGGAGTGTTTGGCGGAGACCAGGGATATTTTCCAAAGTATGTGCATGGCATGTATGAAAAGGACCGGCTGCATCTGTTCGTGTCGAGTGGGCTTGGAAGCGCCAACGAGCCGTTGCCGAGGGTGAATAATCTGCCGGAGGTGGCTGTGGTGGAGATTGAGAAATCAACTCAAACTTGATGATGCGAAGCAGACATGCTATATTATATAGGAAGAAAGACGAAATATCCTAGAAAGAATGAGGAGAAAAGATGAGAGTAGACGAAGGATTTGTATTAAGAGAAATTGCAGGAGATTATGTGATTATCCCAACCGGTAAAACGGTGCTTGATTTTAACGGAATGATAACGGTCAATGAAGTGGGAGTTTCTATCTGGAAGATGTTGCAGGAGGAGACGACATTTGAAAATATAGTGCAGGGCATTTTGGATGAGTACGATGCCGATGAGGAGACCGTGAAGGCGGATGTGCAGGAATTCTTGGACCGCATTAAAGAGGCTGGGATATTGAAATAGGGGTGTATGAGAAAACGAGTCTCAATGTTTATTTTTTAGATGGCTTCGTAGTATGAAAATTACCAAATCATATCAAATTTTTTAGATTATATATAAATAAATCTACAAATTATACAAAATATAACATTTTTGGGATGATTTACCTATTGTATTTTCATCAAAAAAACTTTAGAATATTTTAGAATAAATCTATTGCTAAAACTATGTTTTCACGTAGCAGTAGAAATAACCTATTAATCATACTCAATTTAAAGGGAAGGGAGAGGAAAGTATGAGAAAAAAATTTAAGAAACGGTTGCTCGGAATCATCCTTACCATCTTGATGGTAGTTAGCGTGATACCTGTGCAGCAAGTACAGCCCGTAAAAGCGGCAGCAGGAGATACGATTCCAGCGGGAACAACTATTTATTTACGCCCTAATGCTGCAACAACTTGGATTAAAGATAATGCAGTTATGGCATTTAAGACTAGTGCGAACAATAAGCAATCGGAAATTGTTGTTATGACAAAGATGGATGATGATCTTACATGGAGTGGAGAGACAACTGCAGAGGCGACCAATATTGATTTTCTTCGCTTAGATCCCAATGACAAGCATGTATGGAATGAAGCGGGTACATGGCCGGGCTTAGAAAGAGGAAAAAACTTATATACGTTTGCATTACACACAGGAGTAACTCCAACAGGAATGTGGACTACATATTCAAACACAGGAAGTGAGACTACATCCTATTTTAATGTAAATGCTACATTAGTTGATTATTTCAATAATGGACGTGTGGAACAGCCAAAAAATACACTTTACAATGAGGGTAATATGACTGGAGAGAAAAACGCTCCGTATTCGCAATTGAACCAATGGATTTCAAATTTACAGGGTTACGCGTTGAATGGAGTTGCTGACTCGAAAAATGATAATGCACCAGTGCCTCTTTACTTTGGTGATTTACTGCATGCAAAGCAGGCAGGTGGTAACCTTACATGGTACTGGCAAGGCGCAAATGTTGCATTTGGCCCAAATAAAGAGACAGCTAGTAAGGACGTAGCGCAGGGTATAGTAGGAAAGAATTTAGATGATGGAAATCTGATTACTTCTTACACGAACGAAAATGGTGACCCGGTAAAGGTACCTTTCTTTAATGAAGATGCTTATCCTAATCAGAGCAAATATATGCGATTTTATAACAATTTACAGTTCCCATTTACAAAGACAACAAATGATAAGGGAGTATCTACATATTCGTTTGATTCAGCAAAAAATACTGTTTATTATGATTACGATAATAAGAAAATTGTAAGAAATGATGATTTAAAGATTCATGATGCAAGTAAAGAAAATAGTATAGGATATTTTCCATTCAATAGTACTGATCCTAATCCATCAGCAAAGGGCAATTTGAACTATGGATTTGGTACACAGTTTACGATTCCATTTACTGTAACAGAAACTGGTAAAAATGTGGATGGTTCAGACATGGAATTCAACTTTACCGGTGACGATGATGTATGGGTATACATTGATGGTGCATTGGTATTGGATATGGGTGGTGCTCATAATAAAGCTGAAGGAAAAATTAACTTTGCAACACAGGAGGCTACCATTACAACAGGTACATCTAATGCAAAGCTGGGTAATAGCCTTACAGTTGGCGGAAGAACACCAGCTGAACCTAATGGAAATACCACAGTAAAATTCGAAAATATTATGGTAAAGAAATCAGGTAGCGAGCCCGTTACGTTAGATAAATATATGAAAGAGTCTGGAAAAGTACACGAATTAAAGATGTACTATATGGAACGTGGTATGTGGAACTCCAATATGTCCATTTCATACAGTTTCGTTCCGTTGCCGTCAGGTCTCACTCTTAGTAAGACACTTGACACAACAGACGTAAATGCAGGATTAAAGAATGCAGTACAGGGTCTTGATAACTTTGATTTTAAGATTCAGACAAAGAATCTGAGGAAAGGTGAAGCAAATTATAGTGATGTAGAGAATTTGGGATATACATTGTACGATTACGATGACCGTACATTTCCAGGACAAGAGGCTAAAAATAGTACGGCTACATTTAGCTCATCATATTTTGCAAGTGACTTTATTAATACTAAAAATAAAAATAACAGTAGTGCATTCTACGCAGGAACAGGATTCCAGATTACAGAATCTATTCCACAAGGTACAAAATTACAGTATGACACATCCAAGACGAGATGGGGAGTTTATGACAGTGTTACATCAAGAGCAGCAATAAAAACAGAACCAGGTACGGTTGCTACTTTTGACATGGGTGATGCTTTTTCGTCTGATATGGATGTTGTGAACAGATATGTTAACTTTGTTAATACACCTAAGGTTGGTAGCTTATCAGTAGAAAAGATCTATGAAGGAACTGCACCAACAGATAAAACCTTTGGATTTACAGTAATGGTAGATTTGACAGGCCACGAATACTATGATCCATATAAACTGGAATATACTAATGGTTCTCAAATTGGAACAACAGATGCGAAAGGACATTTCACATTAAAAGCTGGTGAAAAAGTTACATTTGCAGGTATTCCAGCAGGCGCTACTTATAAGGTTGTTGAAGATGCGCCAGGAGCAGGCGATACATGGGTGCAGGATACATCACAGTGTACGGGTCTGACAGGAAAGATTGCAGCCGAAGTTCCATCTGCAGCAGTTGTAACAAATAAGACAAAAACAACTAAAAAAGATTATGTAATCTACGCAGAAGCTGGAAAGACAGTTACTTATGCACCTAATGGTGTAACTATTACAGAACTGACTAAACCAAATACAGGTGATACAGATATCGAAACTAATGTAAATACAAATGGAGAGGGTGAATTTACACCAACATCTCCAAATAAAAAGTATGATGTAAATTACGAGGGAACCACTACTGATAAGGGTAATTTTGCAGGTAAAATTACTGTACTTACATATGAGGCAACTAATAAGGTTTATGTATTCGATTACGGTTTAGAGTCAAACATTGCAGATACAACAACAGGAGACGGATTATTCCAGGGTGGTATATTCTACAATGAAAAGGCTACAGGTACTATGGCTACAACAGCTAAGTTAGGAGAAATCACTCCAGCACAAGAAAATTCACAAACTACAATTAGCGGCTCTAATATTGAAATTGATAAAGATGGAAAAGCAGCAAGCGCAGTAACATTCAAGCCTATTGCATTCATGGATAAGGCTGAGAATTACAAATATACAGCAAATATTGCTAAGGTGAGTACAGAATTGGATGATACTAACCCAGAAACTGGTACAACAGTACATGGTACAATTAAGACAATGCCGGCAAACGTTGTTTACTATGAAGATAACTTCAATGCATCCAATAATACAGATGACAGCAGTGTAAAGATTGTATACACAAACTCAAAGCCAACAAATGACCCAACATATTCACAGAGTAATGACCAGAGTGAAAATTACGGACATGACAAGGCTTACAATGGTGACTTGGAAGAAAGTGGAAATAGTGCTACGGAAATGAATAATGGAGATGGAGCATATTTCACTTTCACAGGAGACGGATTTGACATTGTATCCAGAACAAATGAGAATACAGCAGGTCTTATCGCATATGTATACAATGGAAAGAAAGATGCAGAATACTTCAGAAATCCTGAAGTATTTAAAGCAGGAACCAAAGATTTGGTAAAATCAATTCCTGTTGATACGTTCTATAGTAATGGTGACCTGTATCAGGTACCGGTTATCAGCACTACATTACAACAAAGAGGAACCTATACAGTATATCTGAAAGCACTGAAAACTTACACAGGACAGTCGGTCATCTATATTGATGGTGTACGAATCTATAATCCACTGGCAGACAAGAGTGCTTATCTTGAGACAGAGAAGAATACAAAAGTGCAGGAACTGAGAGGAATGTTATTAGGAAGTAGTCCGTCAATCAATCTTGTAACGCCAGATGGAAATAATGGATTCCTGATTGACGGTGGTTCAACAGCAGTAGAGCAGTATCTTCCAGAGAAGCCAGAGATTGGTGCATATTTAGGTGCAGAAACATTAGCAGATGTCATGAAAGCAGGACCAAATAATGAACTGTATCTGCCAATTGATAATGGTGTGGCATTTAAGGTTTCTACACCTGTAGGCGATGCAGACTGGACACTTCAGGTTGGAGCAAAATCAGTATCAGCAGATACAAGTACAGAATCAGATGCAGTTGTAGCAGACAAGGCATTTACGGTTTATGTAAAACCGGATGATGTAAAAGAGACAAAATATCAGAAAGTAAAAAATTATACTATCAACACATCAACAGATATGTATTATGATATTAATCTGAAAGAAGTAATTAAAGCACAAGGATGGACAGCAGACAGCTACGATGTAATTGTGTTGAATACAACGGTAGATTATAACAATTATGATATTATATCTCTGACAAATATCAAGTGTGCAGCAGATATGACACTGAGCAAACCAAGCCAGCTGACAAGGATGGGATATAATCTGGCAGGAAGAAATGTTCTGACAGGAAATGATGAGGCAGTCTTGAGCGCTAAATTCGGAGTTACAAATGTAACAAGAGGAAAATATGCAAGTATGACAGTTGTCACCAAAAAAGAGGCAACAGATGTACAGGTTACAGATCCTACAGGAGCAGTTGTAACATCCTTTACGAAAAAGACAAGTTCTATTGATGCAGATGGAAACAAAGAGTGGAAATTAACATTTAAAGTTATTAAGCAAAGAGGTGAGGCAAAATACAGTGTGGATGCTGTAGTGAACGGCTCATTGACCAATATGCCATATTCAACATCTATCATGGTTAGATAGAAAAGTAGTTGAATATGAATAATTTGGAAAGGAGATAGGAAATGAAAAAACAATACAGAAAACCTGAAATTGCTATAGAAGATTTTGTGCTTAACCAGTTTATTGCTGGTTCATGTACAGTGAAAACAAATCTAAGAGACACTTGTTATTCAGCTAATTATGATGAATGGAGTAAAGAACTTGATTCATTTACATTAGCTGCGATTGAAGCAGGACAGTTTATAGAGAAGCTTTCGTGTACAGTGAACGCAGATGATGATAATGACACAATATGCTATCATACACAGGGTAGTCCTTTGTTCCAGTCATAGCAAATAAAGATAAAACGGAGTTATGTATAAATGCATAGCTCCTTTTTTGATGAAAGGATAAGAATGTATCGTTATTATTTTAAATTGGCAAATTTGGTTATTCAGATAAATGCTCCGTTTGTTATCGAAAAATTCTATGAAATGGAAATTTATCGTATTGAATATGCAGAGAAAATCAATGCTCAGTATACAATAGAAATGTTTCCAGAAAATTGGAAAATAGAAGGAAAGTTATTGTTCGATGATAGAAAGTCTAAAATATACGAGACGAAGGAAACGATTCAAAGATATTTTTTTTGGAGCGTACATACAGAAAAAAAATATGTGATGCTTTCTTATAGTAAAAAGGATTTTTCACTTTTTAAGATATATTTACAAAAAGAGTACAAGGATGAATTGTTAAGAGAATTCCATATTTCAGGAATGTTGGCAATGGAGCTTGTTTTCATAATAAATCAGGGATTTCAACTTCATGCATCTGTGATAAATTGGAAAGACAAAGGAATATTATTTTCTGCACCATCGGGAACTGGAAAATCTACGCAAGCCGATTTGTGGAAAAAATATGAAGGAGCAAAAGTAATAAACGGCGACAGGGCCTTAATTAGAAAAGAAAAAGGAGAGTTTACGGTTTATGGTTCTCCATATGCTGGTACATCGAAAATATATACAAATTTCTCAGCTCCAATCAAAGCGATTGTTATCTTGGATCAAGGTAAAGAGAATAAAATTAAAAGGTTGGGAGTAAAAGATGCATTTGTGAGATTGTATAGCGAGTCAACAGTAAATGCATGGAATCAGGAATACGTCATTCGATTTCTGGATTTATTACAGGATTTGATTGAAAATGTGCCCGTTTACCATCTCTCCTGTCGCCCGGATCAGGACGCAGTAAATACGGTGAAAAACGAAATTTTAAAAGAGTTATAAGATAACAATAAAACAAAGAATGCAGATTAGTGAGGGTGGAGTGCACTCTCACTATTCTAGGTTTAAGGAGATTTTGAGGGATAGGTTGTAATTTATTGGAAGATAGTTTATAGTAAAAGATAAAAAGATGAGAAAATGGAGGGCACTATGAAACAGAAAAAGAAATTAGGGATTATAATTGCTGTTGCAATAGCTATAATAGTGGTGGGAGTTGTAATACTTTTTGCATTAAAGGCAAATAAGAGTTCTTCACAGAAAGAAACAAAAGAAACCAACGAATATGAAATTGTAAAACCTGGAAAGGATACTTTGGATGTTAGTAAGATTCAAGGTTATTCAGCTAAAGTAGGAGACTCTGACAAAAAAGATGATTCTAAGGATACGGAAAAAGCAGAGCAAATCGTTCTTTCCGATCCGAACCTCACGGTTGAGTCCATCGGTGCTTATTCCGGTTCTTTTATAGAAGATGGAAGTGACGAGGCGACAAAGAACGTAACAGCGATGCTGATTACGAACAATTCTGACCAGATGCTTCAGGTGGCGCTGATTGATTTTCAGGTAAATAGCAATGAGACGGCGAGTTTTAAGGTGACGAATCTTCCGGCGGGAACTTCTACGCTGGTACTTGAGAGCAATAAGCGAGAGTTTTCAGATAAAGATACTTATACATATGGCAATGCGGCTACGGGATATATGGATCAGCCGACACTAGAAGAGGATAAGGTAGAGTTAAAGACTGAGAATGGAAAGATTACGCTGAAGAATAAGACGGATAAAGAGCTTAAGAGAGTTTATGTTTATTATAAGTACGTACAGATTGGCGGCGCTTATTTTGGAGGAATTACTTACCGTACACCATTTGAAAATGTGGGTGCAGGCAAGGAAGCTGAGGCAGTTGCGGCACATTTTAATCCGGACAGCAGTCAGATTATGGGAGTACAGATACTTGAGAATTAAAAGAGATTGGGGAATAAGTTCATGAAGAAACAACAAGCACCAATGCAGGCGCAGCTTAGAAAATATCTGTATCAGAAAGCGGCACACAATAAAGTGCCGCTTTCCGGTACATTTGAATTGACACCGAGATGCAATATGAATTGCAGGATGTGTTACATTCGAATGAGTGAAGCAGAGATGCGGGCAAGGGGAAGAGAGTATACAGCAGAAGAATGGATTGAGATGGGAAAAGCCTGTGCAAAAGAGGGAATGCTCTTCTTGCTGCTGACGGGCGGGGAACCATTTCTTAGAAAAGATTTTAGACAGATTTATACAGAGTTAAAGAAGCTGGGGTTACTCATCTCAATTAATACGAATGCGACATTGATTGATGAGGAGACCGTGGAGTGGTTAAAGAAGGATCCGCCGATGAAGGTGAATGTGACACTTTATGGTGGTGGAAATGAGACTTATAAAAAGCTGTGTGGACATCCGACCGGATATGATGCAGCTACGAAGGCGATTGATCTGATGCACGATGCGGGCATTTTTGTGAATATCAATGCGAGCTTTACGAAGTACAATCTGGATGATATGGAGGATATTTTTGCATTTGGCAAGAGAAGGGAGATCCAGGTGAATGCGGCGACTTATATGTTTCCGCCGGTACGTAGTGCGAAGGACGGCGTGACGGATGATGCGGTGCGTTTTACAGCAGAAGAGGCTGGAAGAGCGAGAGCGATGGCGGATAAGTACCGCCTGTCTAAGGAGGAGTTTGAGATTCGATTGAAGGCACTCCATGAAGGAAGAGATGACTTTATGGGCGGTGAGGAAGAGTGTGAGCGTACCCCGGATGAGAAGATGGGTTGTATGGCGGGACGGTCTTCATTCTGGATGACATGGGACGGACGAATGACGCCTTGCGGCATGATGAATGAGCCGGTAGCCAGACCATTTGAGATTGGCTTTTCGGATGCATGGAAGTCAATCTATCAGGCGACGGATGAGATTTTGCTGCCATCTGAATGCAAGAACTGCAAGAAGCGTTTTGCGTGTATGATGTGCGGGGCGCTTACGATTGCGGAAGGTGGCGGATGCAGTTATAAGAAGCCGGAGTATTTGTGCCGGCAGACAGAGGTGTTCCTAGAAGAGATGGAGAAAGAATACCAGAAACGGGAAACAGGGGTATGATGACGAATACACAAAAAGAGCTGTTACAGGCACTTCGGTGCTTTATGCAGGGGGATGAGGAATACCATCTTCCGGAAAGGTTTTCACAGCTAAAGGAGCTGTGTGACCTTGCTGCGATGCATAAGATTTTAGCAATTATATATGAGATGATCCGGAGGGATTCGGTGCTCCTTTTAGAGGAGAATGCGCCACTTGCTGCGAGGTGGAAGAAGAGTGCGATTGCGGAAGTGATGCTGCAGGTGCAAAGGACGGCTGGTTTTCTGGAGCTGTATCAGAAGCTTCAGAAGGAAGGGGTACATCCGCTGGTTGTGAAGGGGCTGATTTGCCGGTCTTTTTATGAAAAGCCGGACTTTCGGATATCAGCGGATGAAGATCTGCTGCTTAGGAAGGAAGAGTTTGAGACCTTTGACTGCATTTTGTTAGAGGAAGGATATAAGAGGCAGGAGCTGGATCCTAAGGATCTGCCGTATGAGATTCCATATCTGAATCCGAGAAATCAGGTATATATAGAGCTTCACTTTTCGTTGTTTGCAGAAGGCGAGGGTGCATATGGTCATCTGAATCAGGAATTTGCAGGGGCATTTGACCGATGCATTTGTGAGCAGATTGAGGGAGTGGATATTAAGACACTTTCGCCGACGGACCATATGTTTTATCTGATCTGTCATAGTTTTAAGCATTTTTTACATAGTGGATTTGGGATCAGACAGGTCTGTGATATGGTGATGATGGCAAAGCATTACACGACGCGGATTGACTGGAGAGAAATTCAGGATAAGCTTGCACAGCTTCGAATGGATACATTTTTCAGTGCTCTGGCAAAGATTGGCAGAGAGTATCTGGGATGCTCCTGGGAGAAAACCGGATATGTGGATTATACGCAGGAGAGTGTGGACTGTATGCCGCTTCTTGTGGATCTGCTGGAAGGCGGTGTGTATGGCGGGAGCACGATGGCGAGAAGGCACAGCGCGAATATGACGCTGGAAGCTGCTAGGAGAGGCAAAAAGGCGACGGCGTCGTCGGTTTGGTCATCGTTGTTTCCGGGTGTTTCTTATATGAAGGGGCATTATGTGTGGCTCTGTAAGTATCCGTGGCTGCTTCCGGCAGCATGGGTGATGCGGCTGTTTGGATATGCGGCAGACAGGAAGCATACAGAGGATCAGAGTAGTTTAGAGATTGGAAATAAACGTGTGGAACTTCTTCGGAAGTATCATGTGATAGATTAGGGGACAGATATATGAAGGTGATAGATACAAGAGAATATGTGTCGGTTCTGAAGCAATTGACGGACGATGGACGGGAAGTCAGCATGCGGATTGCGGGAAATAGTATGGCGCCATTTCTGATTCATGAGCGTGATACGATCTTCTTTCGGAAGCCGGAGGCAAAACTGAAGAAGGGCGATATGGTGTTCTTTAAAAGAAGAAATGGGCAGTATATCATGCACAGGATTCACCATGTGAAGCCGGATGGGTATTATATCGTGGGTGATGCGCAGTGTATGATTGAGGGACCGGTCGCAGGGGAACAGATATTTGCGGTTGTGACGAAAGTCATAAGAAAGGGAAAGACGATACAGCCGGGGGACTTCTGGTGGGAGTTCTTTCGTCATGTGTGGCTGCATATGATTCCACTTCGAAGACCGGTGATGGCTCTTTATACGAAGCTTCTTTTTAGAGGAGGCAGATCATGAGAGAGAAGAAGACACATTTTGAATCGGTCAGAATATTAAAGAAACGATGGAAAGATGGTACATTTTCGGAGATTTTAGAGGACTGGAGATGGATTCTTGGGTATAGCGCAAGGTATAAGGGAGCGATTCTGTTTTATGTTGTGCTGGGAATCTTAAGTACGTCGTTTGGACTTGCGAGCAGTGTGGCGAGTAAGTATCTGATCGATATCATTACGGGTTATCAGACGAGTAAGCTTGCAGTGCTGTTTCTTGTGATGGTCGGCGGACAGGTGTTCAGTCTGTTGTTTGAGAGCCTGATCAACCGGGTTTCCACGAAGCTTAGTATTGATATTAACAATGATATTCAGGCGGATATTTTTGATAAGATTATTGATGCGGACTGGATGGAGATCAGTAAGTATAGCAATGGAGACATTCTGAATCGTTTTAATGGCGATATTCGTACGATCAGCAGCAATGCCATCAGCTGGCTTCCGACGATTATCATCGCACTTTATAAGCTGGTGGCGACATTTATGGTCATCCTGCATTATGACTGGGTGATGGCTCTGATTGCGCTTGGCAGTGCGCCGTTTCTTCTGCTGCTGTCACGGACGGTGCTGAAGAAGCAGAGGGACTTTAGCCAGAAGGTGCTCGAGACGAGCAGTAAGCTGATGGGATTTGAGGTCGAGACATTTTATAACTTTGATACGATCAAATCTTTTGGCATTGCGCCGCATTATAGTAAGAAGATGAGATGGTGGCAGAAGCGGTTTCGGGATGACAGCCTGAAGTATAATTATTTTACGATTAAGACGAATGTAGTTCTGCAGGGAATTGGAATGGTCGTGCAGTTTATTGCATTTGGATATTGTCTGTTCCGGTTGTGGACGCATGATATTACATATGGTACGATGACATTGTTTTTGCAGCAGAGAAGCAATCTGTCGGCGGCATTTAATAATCTGGTGACGATCGTTCCGACATTTTTAAATAGTTCAGTATCGGCGCACCGTATTCGTGAGCTTGTGGAGCTTCCGAAGGAAGTACATATTACAGAGAGTTCGGTGCTTGATTCGTATGCGGCAGATGGATTTTCCATTTCTTTGCGGGATGTGGATTTTTCTTATGTGAAGGAAGAGCGTGTGATCACAGATTCTTCGTTTGAGGCAAAGCCGGGTGAGATTGTTGCACTGGTGGGTCCTTCCGGAGAGGGTAAGACAACATTAATCCGTATGTTTCTGGGGCTGATTCATCCGCAGAGCGGGCAGGCAGTGATGTCTGCGGCAGGCGGCATGGAAGTGGTACTAAATGCAGAGACGAGACACCTGTTTGCATATGTTCCGCAGGGCAATACGATTCTGTCGGGAACCATCGCAGAGAATCTGCGGATGGTAAAGGAAGATGCGACAGAGGAAGAGATGATAGAAGCATTGGAGATTGCGTGTGCGTGGGACTTTGTGAAGAAGCGTCCGGACACGATAAATAGCAATGTGGGCGAGCGTGGCCGTGGACTGTCGGAAGGGCAGGCACAGAGGCTGTCGATTGCAAGGGCACTCTTAAGAGATGCGCCGGTGCTGCTGTTGGATGAGGCTACTTCCGCACTGGATGTGGAGACGGAGCGCAGGGTGCTTCGCAATATTATGACACAGAAACCAAACAAAACATGTATTGTTACAACGCACAGACCAAGTGTGTTAAATATGTGCAGACGGGTATACCGGGTGATGGATACCAGGGTGACAGAGCTTTCGGAAGAGGAAGCTGCAAAAATGGCAATGGATTTTTAAGGTAGAGAGTGGTAAAATGATTGATATACATACGCATATCCTGCCGGGGATGGATGATGGAGCAGTAGATATTGTAGATACGATAGAGATGGCAAGGCTGGCTGCTATGAGCGGAGTAACAGAAATTGTGGCAACACCGCATTTTAATATTCCGGGACTGTATGATAATGCATTTGGAGAGCATTATGTGAATACGTTTAATCAGGCCGCAAGGGCGATTAAGGAAGAAAAGATTCCGATCAGGCTTTTTCCGGGGATGGAGGCATTTTCTACAGAGGATCTGCCACGGCAGATGGCAGATGGAAAGGTGATGACGATCAATCAGAGCCATTATATTCTGATGGAGTTTGCATTTGATGAGGATCCGGACTTTGCAACGAGGCTTCTTGGTAAGGTAAGGGAAGTTGGTGCAAAGCCTGTGATTGCGCATGCGGAGCGTTATTATTTTGTGCAGGATGATCCGCAGATTGTATATCAGTGGAGGAAGAAGGGATATGCCATTCAGGTCAATAAGGGAAGTTTTCTTGGACGGTTTGGTGAGTCGGCAAGGGAGACGTCATACCGCCTGCTTCGTCACCATCTGGTATCGGTTGTGGCAAGTGATGCACACAGCGCGGTGGAGCGGACGCCTTTTTTGATGGATGCGTATGAAGCACTTAGTGAATGTTGTTCAAAGCGGCATCTGGATGTGCTGTTTCGAGACAATCCCGGCAGAATCTGTCAGGATAAGCCGGTACTTGAATTGGAGCCGCTTCCATTTTTACCATACTATTATGATTAAAGGAGAAAACATGATTAGATTGAGAAGAGCCATATGTCTGATATTTGTGTTGGCATGTGCGGTATTCGTTGGATTTATTATAAATGAGAAGATGGTGGAAGACCATGTGCCTCCGGTGATTACCTGTAGTGAGGATGAGCTTGTACTCAGTGTCAATGAGAATCAGGAAGAGGCACTGATGAAGGGAATTAAGGCTACGGATAACAGGGATGGGGATTTGACGAAGGAAGTTCGTATTTCTTCTATCTCTCATTTTATTTCGGGTAATGAACGCACGGTCACTTATGTCGTTTTTGATAAATCGAACCAGATGGGAACGTTAAAAAGAACGGTGAAATATAGTGATTATACGCCACCACGGATTAAGATGCTTCATGCACCAAGATGTAGCGCGGCAGAAGCGGCGAATACAGACTTTGTATCTTATCTGAATGCAACAGACTGTCTCGATGGAGACCTGACCAGCCATGTGAAGCTTTCAATGAATGACAGCCTGTATAATCCGCAGCCGGGAGATTATCCGGTCACGGCACAGGTAAGCAACAGTGCGGGAGATGTCTGTTCGGTATCGTTTGAGATTACGATTACGGATAATGAGAATGAAAGTATGAAGCAATATCCGGCGTTATCGGAGTATATTGTTTATACAAATGTTGGACAGGAGATAGATCCGATGTGTTATGTGGTCGGACTGGAACAAAATGGGGTGATTACACAGTATAATGAAGATCCCAGTGTTATGGAGTCGATTAGTGTGAATTCGAAGGTGGATTACAATCAGCCTGGAGTATATCCGGTAGAATTTTCGTATACCGGAGATGGAATTCCAACGGCTGTGACAAAGATGTTTGTAGTTGTGGAGGGAAATGAAGATGGAAAATAATCGGGAGAATGCATCCGCACAGACGGAGACAGAATTTGAACCGATTTCATTGGTTTGTGATATTTTAAAAAACTGGTGGGTCATCCTGTTTGGAGCGCTGGCCGGTGCAATGCTTTTTTATGTGGCAAGCAGCTTGAAATATGTTCCGAATTATCATACACAGGCAACATTTGTTATCACATCCAGAGCGAATGCCAATGCATACAATAATCTTTCTTCTGCCAATTCGATGGCAGAAACATTCCAGAAGATTCTGGAAAGTACGATTATGAAGAAGACGATCTGTGAAAAATTGGATATGGATAAGCTTGATGCGGATATCAGTGCCAATGTTGTAAAGGGAACGAATATGCTGACCCTTTCTGTTACTGCACATTCGCCAAAGGATTCGATTGATATTATCAAAACGGTGATGGACAACTACACCAGCATTTCTTATTATACAGTTGGAACGACAGTGCTTGATGTTTTGGAAGATCCGAAGATTCCGTATGCACCGGTCAATCCACCACAGAACGGTGAGATGGCAAAGAAGGGATTCTTCCTGGGAATGGCTGTCTGCATACTGTTATTTGCTATCTGGTCTTATATGCATAATACGGTGAAGCAGGAAAGAGAAGTAGAGAAAAAGCTCGATGCCAGAAGTCTTGGAGCGATTAGTTATGAATGGAAGTATAAGACGATAAAGGAATGGATCAAGCACCGGAAGAAGGCAGTTCTGGTGGATAATCCTCTGGCAAGCTTCCGGTTCGTGGAAAGCTTTAAGATGCTTGCGGCCAGGGTGGAATACCATATGTCAAAGATCAACGGTAAGATCCTGGTAGTTACGAGTGTCTGTGAGAATGAAGGAAAGTCATCCGTGGCAGGGAATCTTGCAATCACACTTGCGAAAAAAGGCAAGAGAGTCATTTTGATTGATGGCGATATCAGATGCCCTGCACAGTATCTGTTATTGGGAATGAGTCCGAAAAAAGAAAATGAGCTTGGAGAGTTCTTAAATGGCAGAACAGGTGCCAATAACATTTTGTTAAATACGGAGCGTAAGCGGCTTGGATTTATAGGTGGAAAGGTGTCCTATTCTGCTTCTACAGAGATGCTTGGAAACAGACAGCTTCCGGTTCTTATAGAAGCCTGCAGTAAGATTGTGGATTACGTCATTATCGATACCCCACCATCTGGAATGATTGGAGATGCACAGATTTTTGCACAGCATGCAGATGCCGTAATGGTCGTTGCCAGACAGAACGTTACACTTGCAGAAGATATCAACGAGATGATGGATGATTTCCGTGACAATCATACCAAGGTACTTGGAGTTGTTTTAAATGGTGTCATGACGTTTCAGAGTATCGCGGACAGCCCGGTGGGAGATCATTACAGCAGGTACAGCAGATATGGGCGATATGGACGTTATGGGAAATATACGAATAATAAAGAGGTATAGCAGACATGGATGAGATGAGAGAAAAATCTGGGAAGGAGCAACAGGGTGAAATCGAGAAGATTGATCTGATTGAATTCCTTCGTAGTTTCCAATATGGAATCAAGAAAATGTGGTGGCTGGTTTTGGTTCTCGCATTGATTTTTGGACTGAATAGTTATATCAAAGCAAGAAAGAATTATACCCCTGTCTATACGGCATCAGCGACGGTGGCAGTAACGACAATTGATGGAAGTCCGGCTTACCAGAACAATGCGTCTGCACAGCAGATGGCGGATGTTTTCCCATACATACTGACAAGTGGTGTGCTAAAAGATGTGGTAGCAAAGGATATGAAGCTGGACTCTGTTCCAGGATCCATTTCTGTTAAGGCGGAAGAGGGAACGAATATGCTTACGATATCCGTTACCGGTACGAATGCAGAACTTTCCTATAAGACATTAAAGTCAGTCATTAAAAATTATCCGGAAGTGGCACAGTTCGTACTTGGAAATACGACTCTGAAGATCCTGGATGAAACAGGTGTTCCGGATGATACGACAAAGCAGGGAGTCATTTCTTCTTCCTGGAAGAGAGGGGCACTTAAGGGTGCCATTATTGGTCTTGTGATTCTGTTTCTTTATGTACTTACCAGACGTACCGTGAAGACAGGTAAGGAGATTAAGACCCATTTGAATCTGGTTGATCTTGGAACATTGCCGGAAGTACATGTAAAGAAGAGAAATAAAGAAAGTTTTTATAATTCAGTCAATGTATTAAATAAAAGAATTCCGCAGGGATATCTGGAAGCGTTCAGAAAGGTCGGAATTAAGGTAATGAAACAGATGGAGGAAGAGGAGTTTAAGACGCTTTTGGTCACCAGCTCTGTGCCGGAAGAAGGAAAGACGGCATTTTCTGTGAATCTGGCAATCATAGAGGCAAAACTAGGGAAAAATGTCATACTTGTAGATTGTGATATGAGAAGACCATCTGTTGCAAAAGCCATGAATCAGGAAGGAGAATTTCCCGGACTTCAGGCGGTGCTTCAAGGTAAGGTGAAGATCAGTGAAGCAATGACAACGATAGAACTTGAGAAGTGCCCGGGATCTTTGCAGATTCTGTATGGCAAAACGACAGAAGGAAGTTCTTCCGACCTGCTTGAGAGTAAGCAGATGGAGAGACTCATTTCCATTTTAAAGAAGAAAGCAGACCTTGTAATATTTGATACGGCTCCTTCTGAGATGCTTGCAGATGCGCCGGTACTTGCAAGATATCTGGATGCTGCAGTCTATGTGATCCGCTATGATTATGCAAAGATGCGCCAGATTCGTATGGGTGTGGAGAACATTTCGATGAGTGGAATCCATATGCTGGGTTATGTATTAAACCGCGACCGCTCTACGGGTGGTGGATATGGATATGGTTATGGATACTATGGACGCTATCGTTATGGAAGATATGGAAGATATGGTCGTTATGGCGGATATAGACATTACAGCCGCTATGAAAAACAGCTTGATGAACCGGTTGCAGAGGCAGGTGCGGTAAATCAAAAAGAGGTATTTACAGAGACGAAAGAGAACTGATTGCAAAATCTTTCAAGCTGCATATCATATAGAGAAAATTGCCAGATCATGTAAATTGTGATAAAATATGAAACTAGAGTGAAAAACTATAGAATTTGAGATGACGAAAAGAAACGAGTTGAGTATGAGGAGAAATACTAATTGTATTTTCTCAGGTTATAGTAAAGGGATAGAGACATATGAAAAATTATTTAAAAACTAAGAGCATGGTAGATATGATCCTTGGCTCAGTGGGAATGGTTGTGCTGTCGCCGGTATTTCTGGCGATAGCGGTAGCTATTAAGTTAGAAGATGGCTTACGGGCACCGGTATTCTTTTCACAAAAGAGAGTCGGTGTTCATAAGTCATATTTCCAGTTATATAAGTTTCGTTCCATGCGGCTTAACACTCCGCATGACATACCGACGCATCTTTTGGATAACCCGGAGCAGTATATCACAAAGGTGGGTCGTTTCTTGCGTAAATCTTCTTTAGATGAACTGCCTCAGCTCTACAACATTGCAAGAGGCGATATGGCAGTCGTCGGACCAAGACCGGCACTGTGGAATCAGACAGACTTAATTGCAGAGAGAGACAAATATGGTGCAAATGATGTAAAGCCGGGCCTTACCGGCTGGGCGCAGATCAATGGACGTGACGAACTCGAGATAGACGTAAAAGCAAAGCTTGACGGAGAGTACGTAAGAAAAGCAGGACTTGCGATGGACATCCGGTGCGTCTTTGGTACCATTTTTTCCGTACTCCGTGGAAGCGGCGTTGTAGAAGGTGGAACAGGAACAATGGAGCGAGAAAAGAAAAATAAAAAAGTAATGATTATCACGAATCATTCTTATATGCTGTGGCAGTTCCGAAGAGAACTCATACAGATGCTGATGGAAGATGCAGAGGTCTATATCAGCACTCCATTTGTCGGCCACGAGAAAGACTTTGCCGATATGGGATGCCATATGATCGAGACTCCGGTTGACCGCCGCGGCATCAATCCGATGACAGATCTGCGTTTATATAAGCAGTACCGTGCCATGTTAAAGAAAAAAAAGCCGGACATGGTCATCACTTATTCGATTAAGCCAAATGTTTATGCCGGTTATGCGTGCAGACGCCTGCACATTCCATATTGCGTAAATGTACAGGGACTTGGCACCGCATTTGAAAAGCCGGGACTTTCCCAGGTCGTAACCATGATGTACCGCACTGCTTTAAAGGGCGCAAAGACCGTCTTCTTTGAAAATGAGCGAAATGCAGCACTCTTCCAGGAAAAGAAGATCACTCCGGCAAAGCAGCAGACGATCCTTTCCGGAGCCGGCATCACTCTCGACTTCTATCAGTACGAAGCCTATCCGGAAAATGAAGCATTTCACTTCCTGTATCTGGGCCGAATCATGAAGGAAAAGGGTATGGACGAGCTCTTCTACGCCATTCGCAAGTTACACAAGGAATATGGCAAGAAAGTCGTTCTTGACATTGTCGGATTCTTCGAAGACGAATATAAGGGTGAAGTAGAGAAGTTAGTAGAAGACGGCATCGCAGTCTTTCATGGATTCAAAGAAGACCCGAGACCGTATTATAAAGCAGCAGATTGCATCGTCCTTCCAAGTTATCATGAGGGCATGTCAAATGTCCTGCTAGAAGCAGCATCCACCGGCAGACCGGTTGTTACAAGCAAAATTCCAGGCTGTATGGAAAGCGTGGAAGACGGCACAACCGGATACCTCTGTCAGGTGAAAAATGCACATTCTCTGTACCAGAAGATGAATGAAATCTATCATAAGAGCCGTGCCGACCGAGAAGAAATGGGCAAATGCGCAAGAGATAAGATGGCAAGAGAGTTTGCGAAGGATGAAGTGTTGAAGATGACGGTGGCGAAAGTGAAGGAGTAGAGATGCAGCCAATCAGAGTATTACATATCGTAACCTATATGGGACGAGGTGGTTTGGAAACGATGCTTATGAACTACTATCGTCATATTGACCGCACAAAGGTACAGTTTGATTTCCTTGTACACAGAGACTTCGAGGCGGATTATGATGCAGAAATCTTATCGCTTGGTGGAAAAATTCATCATGTATCCAGACTGGTACCGTGGAGTAAATCGTATCAGAACGAGCTGCGTACTTTTTTTAAGGCACACCCGGAATATCGAATCGTGCATGTACACCAGGACTGTTTGAGTTCAGTTGCCTTAAAAGTGGCGAAGGAGTGTGGAGTACCGGTACGGATTGCGCACAGCCACAACAGCAATCAGGACAAGAATCTAAAGTATCTGATTAAGCTGCATTACATGAAGAAGATTCCTGCATTTGCAACTGCACTTTTTGCATGTGGAAAAGATGCGGGGGATTGGATGTTTGGAGGAAAACAGTATCATGTGATGGCAAATGCGGTGGAAGTAAAGAGATACCAGTACAAACCTTCTGTTGCAGAAAAAATAAGAAATGAATGGAATATTTCTGATGAACTTTTGGTTGGACATGTGGGAAGATTCAATCCACAAAAGAATCACACGTTTCTAATCGACATTTTCTATGAAGTACAGAAAATAAATCCATCTGCCAGATTACTTTTAGTCGGAGACGGAGATGGGAAAAAGGAAATACAAGAAAAAGCCAGAAAGCTTGGTATTGCAGATCATATCATCTTTGCGGGTGTCAGAACAGATGTAGAGGAACAGATGCAGGCAATGGATGTATTTGTATTTCCATCTTTGTATGAAGGATTGCCGGTTACTATGGTCGAAGCACAGGCAGCAGGCCTGCCATGTATCATATCTGACAAGGTTCCGGAAGAATGTATTATTACAACTAATCTTGTAACGACACAAAAATTGACCGATAGTCCTAAGATATGGGCAGAACATATCATAGGGAGGGCAAAGAACACGCGAACGGATCATTACGATGAGATGAAGTCTCATGGTTATGATATTGAAGAGGCAGCAAAATGGCTGCAAAACTATTATATTGCACACAGTGGAGAATAAGAATGGCAACACTTACAGTTTTTACTCCGGCATACAACCGGGCGCATACGCTGCCAAGAACCTATGAAAGCTTACAGAAGCAGTCATGTAAAGATTTCGTCTGGCTGATTGTAGATGATGGATCGAAAGATCAGACAGCAAAATTGGTAAAAGAGTGGCAGCAACAGGAAAAAACGTTTGAAATCAGATATATCTATAAAGAAAATGGCGGGATGCATACGGCGCATAATGTAGCTTATGAAAATATCGATACTGAGCTGAATGTCTGCATCGATTCAGATGACTGTATGGCTGACGGGGCTGTGAAGAAAATCATAGATACCTGGGAAAAGGTAAGAGACAAAAACTATGCCGGATTAATCGGACTAGATGCAGACTTTAAGGGAAATATCATAGGAAAAGGATTTCCAGAGCACCTGAAAGAGACGACACTTGGTGACTATTATGCAGCAGGAGGACAAGGGGATAAGAAACTTGTTTACCGCACAGATGTAATAAACAGTGTGCCACCGTATCCGGTATTTGAGGGAGAAAAATACGTAGGACTGGTATATAAATATACGTTAGTCGATCAAAAATACAAATTATTTGTAATGAATGAAGTATTGTGTGATGTGGAGTATCAGGCTGATGGGTCAAGCGGAACGATGTGGAAACAATACTTAAAGAATCCAAATGGATTTGCATTTCTTAGGAAGGTATCGATGCAATATCCAAAATCAACGAAAAGATTAATCATAGACTGTATTCATTATTGTTCAAGCAGTCAGATTGCAGGAAACAGAAAATATATAAAAGAATCGCCCAAAAAGCTATTAACTGTTTTGTGTACACCCTTTGGGTGGTTATGGACGGCATATGTGAGATATAAGGCAAAGAGGATATAGAGGACAAACGATGTCAAATTATATTTTGATACTGGTGTGGATTGTAATATTAGGAATTGCAGCCATGTTCATAAATGTGAAAAGACCAGAAGTGGTCTGTGGAGAAAAAGTAGAGCGCTATTATGTGGTGTGGGCATTTTTGATATTTGTTCCACTGATTATCTGGTGTGGATATAGAGGAAATATAGGAGATACATCCATGTATATCTCTAGTTTTTATGATATGCCAAGTGATTTTGGTGGTATAGAAACTTATATGCAGGGAGTAAAAAAAGATAAGGGATTTTTCTGTTTTTCAGCGGTAATAAAATGCCTGATTGGCAATAAGCCGGAAATTTATTTTATCATTTTGGCATTGATTCAGGCAACATTGTTGATTCTTGTATACCGTAAGTATTCGCCAGAATTTCTCTTTACTTTCTTTTTATTTATTGCATCGACGGATTATATATCCTGGATGTTCAACGGAATTAGACAATTTATGGCAGTGACCATTACCTTTGCATGTTTTGGACTGATTCTGAAAAAGAAATATATAGTTGCTATTTTGCTAATCTTATTAGCTTCCCGGTTCCATGGTAGTGCACTGATTGTGATACCGTTTCTTTTTGTGGCGCAGGGAAAGGCATGGAATAAGAAAACTATTCTTGTTATAATGGCAACAATCGCAGCTGTTACGTTTATAGGAAGTTTTACGAACCTGTTGGATTCTGTGCTTGCAGATACACAGTATACAAATGTTGTTTCTGACTGGCAGAACTGGCAGGATGATGGAACGAATATATTCAGGGTATTGGTTTATGCAGTACCGGCGATTCTTTCATATATAGGTAAAAGATATCTGGATGAAGCAAACAATCCGTGTATTAATTTCTGCGCGAACATGTCTATTATATCGACAGCAATCTATGTTGTGTCGATGTTTACATCTGGTATCTTTATAGGAAGACTTCCTATTTATTTTTCCCTATATAGTTACATTCTGTTGCCATGGGAGTTAAAAAATATGTTTAATGAAAAATCAAAACAATTTATTACGGGAGCGGCTGTTCTAGGTTATCTTGGATTTTATTTTTATAGTATTATTAATATGGGAATGATATAAATGCATGAAAGGAATCAATATGAATAAGCAGGAGCGGAAAGAGTGTCAGTACTCTGATTATTATAGAATGACAGGTGAAGGAGAACATACAGGTTTAAGATGTTTAAAAAACCTCTTTCTTTTTCATCATTTGGCATTTATGTATTGGTATCGAAAATGTCAGCAAAAATCAACCCTTTTTCGAAGATATATACTATATAGAATGTCTAGAAAATTTGGACTGGAGATTTCGACCAAAGCCACTATAGGAAAAGGGCTTTATTTGGGTCATCCATATAATATTACAGTAGCAGAAGGCGTACAAATGGGACAGAATGTAAATCTGCATAAAGGGTGTACAATTGGCCGTACTAATAGAGGAATTGCAGGTGTACCGAAAATTGGAGACGGTGTATTTGTCGGAATCAATGCAACAGTAGTTGGAAATATTGAAATCGGGGATGATGTATTGATTGCACCCAATAGTTATGTCAATGTGAATGTCCCATCACATTCTATTGTGATAGGTAATCCTGCCACAATACATCACCGTGACAATGCAACAGAAGGATATGTGAACTTTCGCGTATAACATGGAGGTTAGTATGATACCAAAGAAAATTCATTACTGCTGGTTTGGAAGAAAAGAACTTCCAGAGAAAGCAAAGAAATGCATCGCAAGCTGGAAAAAATATTGTCCGGACTTTGAAATTATCGAATGGAATGAAGATAATATCGATGTGTATCAGAATCCGTATACGACATATACGTATGACAATAAGCGGTTTGCCTTTTTGAGTGATTATTTAAGACTCTTAATTGTTTATAAAGAGGGCGGGATTTACTTCGATGTGGATGTGGAAGTGGTTCGTTCCATTGATGAATTGCTAGAAAATCAGGCATTTTTTGGATTTGAGACAAAGGATTATATCAATACAGGCCTTGGATTTGGAGCAGAAGCAGGAAATGCAATTGTAGAAGCGATGATTAAAGAATATGATTCGCTCTTAGATGGGACGAAGGGAACGATAGGTTGTCCTATTTTAAATACACAGGCATTAACAAAACTGGGGATGGTTCCAAATGGAGAAAAACAAAAGGTGGAAAATGCAGTGATTTATCCGATTGAATGTTTTAACCCATATGATGATCCAACAGGACGATTATATAAGACAAAACAAACTTATTCCATTCACTGGTATGCAAAGAGCTGGATGGATAAGAAAACTGTTATGCGAAGCAAGTTAACAAAGCCATTGCACAGGCTGTTACAAAGGAGAAGTTAGATGATCTCATATTCCATTGCCATACGTACCTTAGGAAAAGCAGGAAAAAAGTATCAAAAATTATTAAATAGCATTACCAAATTAAATGTACAGCCAGAAAAGATTATTGTTGTTCTGCCAGAGGGATATAAACCTCCGGTAGAAAAGATTGGAACAGAATGTTTTGTATATTCTAAAAAAGGAATGATACCGCAAAGACTTTTTGCACTTCAATACATCACATCGGAATATACGCTGTTTTGTGATGATGATGTGGAATTGTCGGCTGATTTTATAGAAAAGCTGGCAGAGCCACTAAAAAGTGGAAGATATGACTGCTCGGCAGGCCCGCTTCTTGAATTCTTTCCACCAAAAGGAAAGAAGTACTTACTGGCATCTGTATTAGGCGGAGCCTGTGTGATGCTTCATGGAAAAAAGGATACATATGTAAGAATCCTGAAAACAGGAGGCTGGTCTTATAATGATTCAATAGATACTTCTTCCCATCGTATTTACAAGACGGAATCTTTACCTGGAACTTGTTTTTTTATTCGTACTGAAGCTATGAAACACGTTCGTTTTGAAGATGAAATGTGGGCAGAAAAAAATGGTTATTCCGCATTTGAGGATCGTATTTTGTTCTACAAGTTACAAAATAATGGACATCATAGTTGCGTGGTATCTGATGCAAAGTATTTACACAACGATGCAAAGACATCTACACAGACTTTGCGAACAGAACCGGTCTATGCGGCAGCATATAATCATTATGTTTTCTGGTACCGGCACATTTATCAATGTACATCAAATGTTTTGAATAAAGGATGGGAAAAACTCTGCATCTGGCATTATATACAGATGCAGAAACTCTATCAGAAAGTATTGATGCGTGCCGGACGCTCGAATGCAGACTTAAATGCTGCAATGATACAAGGGTTTCAAGATGCAAAGAAATATGTAAAAAGTACTGAATACAAGTGTATTCCATCAGCAGTGATAAAGGAATGAATATGAAAAAGAAACTTTTAGTAGTATTTACGGGACCAATGGAATTAGGTGGTATTGAAAAAAGCCTGATTGGTCTTTTAGATGCTATAGATTATGAACAATATAGTGTGGACCTCTTTTTATATGGGCATCATGGAAGCCTTTATTCCAAGATTAATAAAAATGTTAATATCTTACCAGAGGTTAAGGAACTGGCTTATACTAGAGAATCGCTGATGACTAAGATAAAGCATGGGGCATTTTATTCGGTCTGGAGACGAATCATAGATGGGGTTCGGCATCTTCCAAATGATGATTCCTGGAATCTGATTTTGAAACATGAGGTAAAGAAGCTTTCGGGAACGTATGATCTGGCAATGAGTTTTTTCCTGCCGTTTGATCTGATCAGGGATCACGTAGATGCAAGATGCAAAGTAGGATGGATTCATACAGATTATTCTTCTGTGGAAGGAATCAATTATGAAGAATTGAGACAATCCTATAGTGGGTTAGACAAGATAGTAGCAGTCAGTTCGGCATGTGGAGAAACATTTACTAAACTTTTTCCCGAGCTTAGAGGAAATATGATGGAAGTAGAAAATATTCTTCCACAGTCAATTATTAGAAAAGATGCCGAGGCTTTTGACGGAGAAAACGAAATGCCGGTCATAAAAGATGGATTTCGTCTTCTCTCGATAGGACGTTATTGCATTGCTAAAAATTTTGATAATGTGCCAGCTATTTGTTCTTGTCTGTTAAAAAAGGGATTCAAAGTAAAATGGTACATTATCGGATTTGGCGGAGATGAAGAATTGATTCGACAGAAGATAGCCGAATCAAAGATGGAAGAGTATGTCATTCTTCTTGGGAAAAAAGAGAATCCATATCCGTACATTAGGGCATGTGATCTGTATGTACAGCCAAGCAGGTATGAGGGAAAAAGCGTTACAGTCAGAGAAGCACAGATGTTTGCAAAACCGGTAGTGATTACGGCTTATCCTACATCAGGCAGTCAGTTAGAAGATGGTGTGGATGGTGTAGTTGTACCAATGGATAATGAAGGCTGTGCCGATGGCATAGCTAAACTATTAGATGATCCAAAGAAGATGCAAAGTCTTAGTGAAGCATGCAGAAGGCGGGATTACAGCAATCAAAAGGAAGTAGAGAAATTATATGAGCTGCTTAGATAATAGGAAGAATAAGACACTAGTCAGTGTAGTTGTTCCGGTATATAAGGTAGAAAAATATTTGGACAGGTGTGTAAAAAGTCTGGTTAATCAAACATATAAAGATATAGAAATCATTTTGGTAGATGATGGTTCACCAGACAGCTGTCCTGGATTATGCGATGAATATCGTAACAAATATGAAAATATACGTGTGGTACATAAGAAAAACGGCGGACTCAGCAGCGCGCGTAATGCAGGATTATCAGAGGCAAAGGGTGAGTATGTCGGCTTTGTAGACTCTGATGATGATGTAGATGTTCATATGTATGAGAGAATGTATCAGGTAATCACATCTGAAAAGGTAGATTTTGTCATGTCAGATTACATCCGTGTGTTAGATGAAGGTAATCAGTATTTGAAAACACTGGATATACAAGAAGGGCGATATGATAAAGCAGCGATTAGAGAAAAAATATTTCCGCAACTGATTATGGGAGAGAATCTGGAATATGGTCCGCTCTTATCTGTGTGGCATTGTCTATACCGAACAGAATTTCTAAAAGAGCATCAGCTGACTTTTGATGAAGAAGTGAGATGGTCTGAGGATAATATTTTCAGTGCATTTGCTGGATATTATGCAGACAGCTTTTATTATCTGAAGGGCGAAGGCCTTTACCACTATTATAATAATCCAGGAACGATTACGACGGCGTACCGTCCGGGAGCATGGAATGTCTACTGCACGATGAACAGACACCTGCATCAGTTTTTTGATTCTGTTTCGGAATATGATTTCCAGAGGCAGTTAAAGCTGCATATGATTTTCTATGCCTGTAATTGCATGGGTCAGGTTGGACAAAGCGGTGAATCAAAAGAAAAGCAGATGGAAATCAGAAAGCGTATTCTTAATTCGCAGGAGCTAAAGGAGGCGTTTGCAAAGTTTTCATTTCCAAAAGAATGGTCATGGAAATTAAAACTACAAGTGATGCTAATGAAACACAAGTGGAAGAAGCTTTATTCTATACTGATTGGATAGAGGAGAGAAACAATGTGTAAGATATCAATTATCATGCCAGTATATAACAAAGAAAAATACATAAAGAAGGCGATCGAATCCATCCTGAACCAGACATTCAAAGATTGGGAGATGCTTATCATAGATGACGGTTCAACGGATGATTCGCTTGCGGTGTGCAGGATATTCGAGGATCCAAGAATCCATGTTATATCCACAGAAAATAGTGGAGTATCACATGCAAGGAATATCGGAGTTGATAAAGCACAGGGTGAATATCTTACATTTGTGGATGGAGATGATTATCTGGCAGCAGATTATCTGGAAAATCTCTACATAGAGCCTTATGATATGATCATAGGCGGCTTGACCAAGGTAGATAAGGCTGGAAAGGTGTTAGCTTCTGTAGTACCGGAATTAGAGAAAGAACATCGAATGGAGAAGATAGCACCTTGCTTTTACAAGGAGCAGCTGACAACAGGGATCTATGGATTTGTTGCGGGAAAAATGGTGAAGCGTTCGATTGTTACACAATATCAGATCCGATTCAACGAGAATATCCGTCTCGCTGAAGATTATGATTTCTTTTTAAAGATTTATGCAAAGATTGAGAGTATCTACTTTACAAAGGCAACTGGATATTATTATATTCAGGAAACGGAGAATTCGGCGATTGTACTGGATGACAGCAAGATTGACTTTTTTACACAGATAGAGATTCAGAGAAAAACAAGACAGTTCCTCGAAGATAAAAAGTGTTTTCATAAAGAAAATGAAGCCATGTATCTGGAGCGGATGACAGGATATGTCTATACGATTTTTCTGAATCAGAAACAGGTACGATATAGAGAGATTCGTACAACAGCAAAACGTTTGAAGCAACTTGTTCCTGTGGTATCCCCAAAGTGCAGCGGTTTGCAGAAGATATTTATGGGACTATATAAAAGAAACTGTTATATGCTTATGTACTTATGTTTAAAGATGAAAAAGGCAATGAGCAGACACGGAGGATGAAAATGAAATTAGTAATGTACGCACATGGCGGCAGCAAAAACCATGGCTGCGAGGCAATTGTAAGAACAACTGCAAAGCTTTTAACAGAGATAGATTCCAGGCCGATTCTGTTATCCTACAAAAAGGAAGAAGACGAAGCCTATGGGTTACACCAATTTGTTGAGATAAGACAGGAACTGCATGAGATTAATAAGAAGTCACCGGATTTTATGCTGGCATATCTGCGACAAAAGCTGTTTCATGATTATCACAGAATGGATGCGCTGATGCACAAAAAAGCGATCAATGAGCTTCCAGCCATCGATGCAGCTTTATTTATCGGAGGCGATAATTACTGTTATTCCGATGTGAAGAACTATGCACCGATCAATGACTATATGCAAAAGAAAGCAAAGAAACTGGTGTTGTGGGGAACATCGGTGGAGCCGGAACTGTTAGAGGATAAAGCGATTCGAGAGGACATCAAAAGGTTTGACTTAATTGTTGCAAGAGAAAGCATTTCCTTTGAATCCTTGAAGAAAGTAAATGGAAATACCATCCTTTTGCCGGATCCGGCATTTCATCTTCCGTGCGAAAAAGTGGAACTACCAGAAGGATTTGTGGAAGAAAATACCATTGGCATCAATCTAAGCCCATTAATTATCGAACATGAGAAAGAAAAGGGATGTGTATTAGCCAATTATGAGAATCTGATGGAGTATATCATCAAAGAGACTGATTGTCAGATTGCACTGATTCCACATGTCGTATGGGAGTTTAATGATGACAGAACGCCATTAAGACAGCTATATGAAAAATATAAGGAAACAGGCAGAGTAGTACTTGTAGAGGACCATAACTGTATGGCACAAAAGTACATTATCAGCAAGTGCAGAATGTTTGTAGGAGCCAGAACGCATGCAACGATTGCAGCTTATTCAACCTGCGTGCCAACGCTTGTTGTGGGATATTCTGTAAAGGCAAGAGGAATTGCAAGAGATCTGTTTGGAACAGAAGAGAAGTATGTGATTCCGGCACAGTCACTTAGCAACACCGGGCAGTTACAAGAGGCATTCCGGTGGATTAGAATGCATGAACAGGATATTCGAAGCCAGTTAATGCAAAGACAGGCAGAGTACAAAGAATACCAGAATGCATATGCAGAGGATTTGAGAAGATGAAGATAGAAAATGAATTGGTGAGTGTCATCATTCCCATTTACAATGTAGATAAATACCTTGCGGCATGTATTGAATCTGTTCAAAAACAGACCTATCAGAATCTGGAGATGATATTGATTGATGATGGTTCTACAGATGGAAGTGGTAAAATATGTGATGAATACGAAAAAACAGACAATAGAATAACAGTAATACATCAGGAGAATCATGGAATCTCCCAGGTTCGAAACAGAGGAGTAAAAGAAGCAAGAGGCACTTACATTTTCTGGATAGATAGTGATGATTATGTTAGTGAAAGCATTGTAGAAGAACTGTATCATAACCTGATAGAACAGAATGCAGAGATGTCTATTTGTAATTATACACAGGGGAGTGAAAGAACATATACATTTGTTCATCAAGAGGAAGAAAGGTTAGAAGTATTTGATGCCAGAGAAGGGTTAGAGCGAATCTATAAGAATCACCATTATTCATTTATTATGGCAGCTTCCTGGGCTAAACTGATTAAGAAATCGCTATATGAGGGATGCGAGTACCCGGAAGGAAAGATATTTGAAGATATCTATATGAGTCATAAGCTCATCAGCAAGTGCAAAAGGATTATATATACAAACAAAACCATGTATTATTATTATCAGTGGCCGAAAAGTATTCTAGGAAAAAAGCTTTACATAGAAAAGCTTGATTATCTGGGAGCATTTGAAGAAAGGATTCATTTCTTTAAGAAACTTGGATATGCCGAATTGGTGGAGAAGGCAAGAATTCAGTATCTGCATTCACTGATCTGGGAATATTCGAGGGCAAAGGATATCTTGCATAACAAAGAAATGGTAAAACATATAAAGAGAGAATACAGAAAGTATTATACATTCGGAACTGAGAACAAAGAGGTAGAAAATGAAACAAAGGGATATATGTTGAAGTTCTACTTATCACCGTTCTTGCTTGATTTTATGGGAAAAGTAAAGGGAAAACTAAAAGGAAAACTAAGATGACAAAACCATTAGTTAGTATTATCACTCCTTGTTATAATGGAGAAGCATTCTTAAAACGATATTTTGAATCTATACTGAATCAGACGTATCCGAATCTGGAACTGATATTTATCAATGATGGTTCTACGGACCGGACAGAAGAAATAGCACTTTCGTATCGGGAAAGGTTGGAAAAACGAGGAATAACATATATATACGAAAAACAGGAAAATGCAGGGCAGGCAGCAGCATTGAATCGTGGATTGAAGTTATTTACAGGGGATTACCTCACATGGCCAGATTCGGATGATGAAATGGTTTCGGATGCGGTAGAGAAGAAAGTAGATTATTTGGAGCAACATCCAGACTATGGATTCTGTATATGTAAAACAAAAGTGGTAAATGAAAATAATCCAGAAATGAAATGTGGATATTATGAACGAATGAAACCAGAAGGAGAAGATTATTTATTTGAAGACATTTTGTTTCTAAGAAATATATATTTTGCTCCCGGTGCTTATATGGTAAGAAGTGAAGAGCTGCTTGAAGTATTGCCAGACAGAGAGATTTATACTGGAAAAGGTGGACAAAATGCACAGGTACTGTTGCCGATGGCGTACAGTTACAAATGCGGATATATGGATGATATATTATATTTGTATTACATCAGAGAAGAAAGTCATTCACATAGTATTACAGATTCAAAAAAGGTAATACAACAGCTTGAATATTATGAAACTATTTTACTTGAAACGTTAAAAAAGATGGGAAATGATATATACGAGAAGTACGAGGGGAAAATAAAATGTTTTTATGCAGCAAGAAAGTTTGGAAATGCAGTTGATACAAGGGATAGAGAGTTTATTAGAAAAGAGTATTTAGAGATGCAAAAGCAAAATTTTTACATTCCATTTAAAACAAAATTACTCTATATAAAGTCAACCAATCGTATTTTAAAATCAATAGTAGATAAAGTAAAAGGGAGATAGAATGTTTTTTAGAGTGAGCGATAGATTAAAAATGTGGGCAAATATAAATATACATCGTTATATTTACTATAATTATTTCTGTAAAAAGGTAAAACGAAATGGAAATGGAAAAATCGTTCCGTTTAAAAATGTTATCATTGACCTTGCATCAGATTCCAGGATTATTATTGAAGGCAATGGAAATGTTGAGATAGGAACCAATAAATTAAAAGGTTCAAAAGAGGAGGCACACGTAAGATTGCGAGAGGGGGCTGTCTGGAAAGTTAAAAATGGCTGTAATCTTGCATATGGTGTGACGGTGGAACTTTTGAAACAGGCAGAATTTGAAACAGGTTTTTTTACAATGAATACAAATAGTACACTGATTGCTGCAAAAAAAATTACAATAGGGGAAGATGTGATGATTTCCCGTGGTGTAACGATTTATGATAGTGATTTTCATCCAATAGAGAAGAATGGAGAAAATATCAATTCAGAAAAAGAAATATGGATTGGAAACCATGTATGGATTGGAGCAAATGCTACAATATTAAAGGGCGTCGAAATTGGGGAGGGTTCCATTGTTTCTGCTGAAACATTAGTGACAAATCGAGTAGGAAATCAGATAATCATATGTAATGAAAAAAGAAACTTTGTATTACATGAAAATATAACATGGCATAGATAGAAAAGGGCAGGATAGATGAAAAGAAAACTGATTTCAATCATTATTCCAGTATATAAAACCGAGCAGTATTTAAAAAGGTGTGTTGATAGTGTATTAAATCAGACCTACCAGGAGTTAGAATGCATCCTAGTAGACGATGGCTCACCAGATGAAGCTGGAAAAATATGTGATGAATATAAGAAAAAAGATGCACGTATAAAGGTTATTCACAAAGAAAATGGCGGACTATCGTCTGCCAGAAACGCAGGACTTGATATTGCAAAAGGAGACTATATTGGATTTGTGGATAGTGATGATTTTATACACCCCCAAATGTATGAAATGTTGGTAGATGTTTTAGAAAAAACAGAGAGCGGAATGAGTTGTTGTGAAAGCACGAGTTGTCAGGTTAACGAATCTATTGCAAAAACAAGTTATAAAATAGAAAATATACTAGATGACGTAAAGGTATATCGCTCAGATGAGATTATTTCTAGTTATCCGCACATGTATCAAAAGATGTTTGTTATCGTGATGACAAAATTGTATAAAAGAGAAATATTTAATGCATTGCGTTTTGATGAGGGTAAAATATACGAAGATAATCTGATTTATCTGCAATCCGTTTATAATGCGGGAAAGTGTGCGGTATTTCCTGCAAAATTGTATTATTATGTCATGTCTGATGACAGTATTACTCGAAGCGGATTTTCCTCAAAGAAACTTGCAGACATTGATGTTCAGATAAAATTTATTGATTTTTTCAGAAAACATCAGTATTGGAAACAGGCCAATATATCTGAAAAAAGATATTTGGATAAAGTATTGTTTTATACTTATTTTTCTGCCAATCAGGAAGATCCTGATTCAAAACAAAAGATGAAGGTATATCGAAAAGGATTATTGTCAGAAAAAAAGAGTATTTGGAAAAATCCCAAAATTCACCGGCTTTTGAAATTGGCTTTTTTGGTATTTTGTATAAATACAAAAATATCCAAATATTTTTACATCCTTTATGATAGATATGGAAGAGAGGAGGATGCGTGATGCAAGGGTTAGTTAGTATTGTTGTTCCTGTCTATAATTCAGAAAAAACAATAGACAGATGCATAAAAAGCATTCTGAATCAAACATATTCAGCCGTAGAAATTATTTTGATTGATGATGGTTCTACAGATTCCAGTCGTAAAATCTGTCAAAAGTATATAGATTCTAAGGATATTCATTATTATTATCAAGAAAACAAAGGTGTTTCAGCAGCACGCAATTATGGAATTCAATTGTGCCATGGTGAGATGATAGGCTTTATCGATAGCGATGATTATGTGAAACCTACATATATAGAAGAATTATATGATGAAACTGTTGATTTATCTCTTTGTTCCTGTGCAGATACTTTAGAGGATGGAAAGGTAATAAAAAAGTCAGAGACTCCGATGGAGGGGGTTTATGATAAAATAAATCTGGATTTTATAGAAGTTTATAAAACTGGATTATTAGGCGTTTGCTGGGGAAAGCTTTTTAAGAAATCATTGCTCCAGGAGTTAGAGTTTAACGAAAACTTGATGGTTTGTGAAGATACTCTTTTGGTGAATCAGTATTATGCAAAAGCACAAAAGATAAAGTTTGTAAAAAACATTAATTATTTATATACAGTTGGAAATGCAAATTCCCTGAATAATTCAAAGTACTCTATCAAGCTGTTAGACATGCATAGAATGGCAAATGAAGAAGCGCTGAAGTGTTTAAAAGAAGATGGAACATTTACAAAGAAAGACCTGAATTTTAAACGTGATTTGTTTCTAATGTATTATGCAGATTATTTTTATTATTATCTTTTTCAATCAACAGATAAATGGAAGATGCGAAAAAAAATATTATCAGAGTTATATCAAAAGGTATATTTCAAAGAATTAGAAGCACAGATACATAAAATTCTTGCTACGGAAAGTAAAAAATACAGAAAAATTTTACTGCTAAAAAAACCATCTGTGGAGCTTTTTATATGTCAGATTATAAAACAATGTCAAAAGAGAAAGGATAAAAAATAAAGTGGAACAGAATTGGACAACTATTATAAAACCCAAAAACAAGCTAATGGATCTCAAATTAAAAGAAATATGGCAGTATAGAGATCTGATTATGATGTTTGTAAAGAGAGATTTTAAGACACTGTATAAGCAGACGGTGTTAGGACCATTATGGATTTTGATTACACCATTGTTAACAACTTTTATGCAGGTATTAGTGTTTGGAGGAATTGCTAATATATCAACGGATGGGATGCCACAGTTTGTATTTTATATGGCAGGCAATACATTATGGCTATACTTTTCAAGCTGTTTAAACAAAACGGCAAATACGTTTGTGGGTAATGCAGGGGTATTTGGTAAGGTATATTTCCCAAGATTAGTAACTCCAATTTCAATTACCATCTCAGGTTTGATTTCATTTGCGGTGCAGTTTTCTATATTCGTAGCTGCAGTAATCTATTATGCCGTAAAAGGCAATATACATCCGAATGGTTATCTGCTGTTACTGCCAATTCTGATTATAGAACTGGCAATGCTTGGAATGGGATGTGGTATTATCATTTCAGCACTTACAACGAAATATAGAGATTTAACGGTGCTGGTGGGATTTGGTGTTCAGTTGTGGATGTATGGCAGTGCAATTATTTTTCCGGTGTCCGCTGTACCAGAAAAATGGGGAAAACTGTTAATGTTAAATCCGGTTGTTCCAATCGTAGAGGCATTTCGTTATGGATTTACCGGAAGCGGTACATGGTCACCGATGTATCTTGCAATCAGTATGGGGATGACGGCAGTTATCATGTTTATTGGAATTGTAATATTCAATAAAGTTGAAAAAACTTTTATGGATACTGTATAAAAATAGCGAAAGAGAATTGTAAAGATGATACCAAAAAAGATACACTATTGCTGGGTAGGGGGAAATTCCAAACCACCACTTGTCAAAAAATGCATCCAGAGCTGGAAAAAATATTGCCCTGATTATGAAATAATCGAGTGGAATGAAAGCAATTATGATATTTCAAAAAACATATATATGAAGCAGGCGTATGAAGCAAAAAAATGGGCTTTTGTAACAGACTACATGAGGCTGGACATTATTTATGAACATGGAGGAATATATCTTGATACAGATGTGGAATTGATAAAAAATATAGATGATTTATTATCAAACGAAGCATTTGCAGGGATAGAGTCGATTAACGAGAACGAAAACAATGTTGCTCTTGGATTGGGATTCGGAGCAGAAAAGGGACATCCACTTATCGGAAATATGCGAAGCTGTTATGATGAATTACAGTTTTTAAATAGTGACAATACGTATAACATGGTAGCAATTCCGGTGTATATAACGAATTTTTTAAAACAACTTGGATATGAAAATCAAAATAAATTGCAGAAACTGCAGGGGATTACGATTTATCCGTCGGAGTATTTTTGCCCGAAAAGTTGGACAACTGGTGTAAAGAGAATAACGAGACATACATATTCGATTCACCATTACAGTGCATCGTGGTATGATGAAAAAAAACAAAAACAGTATAGAGAAGAACTAAAACAAAAGAAAAAAGATTATTATAGGCATATGCCAAATCGAATCATAAAAGGAATATTAGGAGACAGCAAATATAATAAGATAAAAAAACTATTTGGAAAGTAATGATAGTTTTGTGCAAGGAGAAAATTCATGGATAACGAATTAGTACTAAAGGTGGATAATATTAAGAAACGTTATCGCCTTGGCGTAATCGGAGGGGGAACCCTTCAAGGAGATATTCAGAGCTGGTGGGCCAGAATCAGAGGAAAAGAGGATCCAAATCTAAAAATAGGATCCGATACAAATACAAAAAGGGGTTCCTTCATGGCACTCGATGGGATTAGTTTCGAGGTTAAAAAGGGAGAACGCCTCGGAATTATAGGAGGAAATGGAGCAGGTAAGTCCACAACACTGAAACTCTTGTCACGAGTAACGGCTCCGACAGAAGGCACCATTTACATTAATGGACGAATCAGCAGTATGCTTGAAGTCGGAACAGGATTTCATCCGGAACTGACAGGTAGAGAAAATGTATATTTGAATGGTGCAATTCTTGGAATGTCTAAAGAAGAAGTTGATAAGAAGATAGAAGACATTATTGATTTTTCAGAATGCAGACAGTTTATTGATACACCGGTAAAAAGATATTCATCGGGTATGTATGTTAAGCTAGCCTTTTCCGTGGCTGCACATTTGGATTCTGAAATACTGATTATGGATGAAGTCCTTGCAGTTGGAGATATGAATTTTCAGAAAAAATGTTTGAATAAAATGTGCGAGGTTGCAGAGCAGGAAGGAAGAACAATTCTTTATGTAAGCCATAATATGAATACAATTAGACAATTATGTGACAGATGTATTGTTCTCCAGAAAGGTCATCTGGTATATGATGGAGATGTAGAAGAGGCGATTTCTATTTATATGAATCAGTCAGATGAATTAAAAACATCTTATGATTATTCAAATATTCCCAGATCAGAGAATGAGACCAGAAGTATTCAACTGCTGGGGCTGGATATTAATGATAGAACAGAAAATCGTGTATCACAAGGAGAAAATCTAAAGTTTACTTTACATTGCAAAGCAAATGCAGAAGCAGAAAATGTAGGATTTCGCTTTGAAATATATTATAAAGATGGAACGGTTGTGGGTACTGTCTTTACGAACAAAGAATTGTCTGCTTCTAAAGGGCAAAAGGTAGATCTGGATATTGAATTAGCAACCAAAAATTTTGCACCTGGCAGATATCATGCGGTAGCATTAGCGTATGAATATGATAAATTCGGTAATCAGGTGGGAGTAGATCGTGTCGATCCAGCATTAGTATTTGAAGTGACGAATAAGGATAAGGGTAGCCTGATGTGGTTACATCAATATTGGGGACATGTATGTTTTGATGATATGCAGATAAAAAATATAAGGATATTATAAGGTATGAGAATTACGGTATTTACTCCTGCGTATAATCGCGGATATATAATTGAAAAATTGTATCGATCACTCCAAAATCAGACATTTCGAAACTTTGAATGGCTGATTATTGATGATGGATCAAGTGATAATACAAGTGAAAAAATACAAAGCTTTATTCAGGATAACAATGATTTTCCTATCATTTTTGAAAAAGTAGAAAATGGAGGAAAACACCGGGCAATCAATCTAGGAGTTCAAAAAGCCAGGGGAGAACTGTTCTTTATCGTAGATTCTGACGATTATTTAACCAATACTTCACTAGAGATTGTGGATCAGGTGGAAAAGGCTATTCCAAAAGAGCAGAAGAAAAATTTTGCCGGAATTTGTGGCGAAAGGGGATATTCAGAAAATGAGATTATGGGAACCACCTTTAAAGGCGATGTGATTGATATTACTTCACTAGAACGAATGCAGTATGGAATTACCGGGGACAAAGCAGAGGTATTTTATACAAAAGTCCTAAAACAATATCCATTTCCAGAGTTTGAGGGAGAAAAGTTCTTGACCGAGTGTATTGTGTGGGACAGAATTGCAGCTGCCGGATATAAACTTCGATATTTTAATAAAATCATATATATATGTGATTACCTGCCAGATGGATTAACGATGAATTCTGAGAAAATGTTCTTAACATCACCGAAAGGGTATGGATTGTTTTTGTATCAGGAAAAGTTATATCATAAAATGACAGGATTAAAGATGTGGAATCAATACCTGCAATATTACTACAAATTAAGAAATAAATATTCGTTTATGCAAATAGCGAGAAATGTACATATGAATCCAGTGATTTTGTATTTCAGGCTGACAGGAATGAAGCTGTTTTATAAGATATACGATAAATAAGGAAGAACAAAAAGATATGGAATTAACAATTGGAATCCCGGTATACAAAAATGTAGATACATTAAACACTGCTCTTAAAAGCATTGCAACGCAAAAGAATAAAGAAGTTGACTGCAAGGTCATTATATCTGAGGACTTTAGTACAAATGAAATACATCAGCAAATCGTACAATTGTTAGAAAAATGGACGAATCTTCAGATAGAATATTATTTTAACAAACCAGCTCTTGGAATGTCTGGTAACTGGAATCATTGTATTCAGTTAGCAAGTACAGGATACGTAGCACTTCTTCATGATGATGATTTTTTGTATTCAAATTATCTAGATGAAGTTGCAAAAGTAATGAAAAGTAAATTACGATTTGATGTATTATTTTGGGACAATGATGAATGGGCAGATGGGAAAAAAGTGAGGCGTGATTACCATGGGATTAAAAGAGTCTATGATAATTTGAAAAAAGGGAAAATAAAAAAATATAAATCAGGGGATTACTTTTTTGGCGGATTAGAGGGAAAGACACTGCCAACCTGTGGGACATTATACAAAAGAGATGGGTTCGAAGAATATGAACAAAAGTATGGCTATTCAGTTGATGAAATCTATGCTGAAAAGTTATGCAAAAAAAAGAAAATCTATTTTTACAATAAAACTGTAGCGGTACACACTTATCGTACAGAAACAAACTTAAGCTCTACATATAAGGTAAAACGAAGTTTTGTTTTGGAAAGGGAAGAACATCGTCAAAGCATGAGCAATCAATCCTGGATATTCAGATTTTGCAATAAATATTTGCATGATGGAATGAAGCTTGATTCGATGTATCCGTGGCAGGATTGTTTGTTTCCGGAATATATGGTGACGAAAAAAATACTAAACGAGAAAAAAATGTTTAATATTATAAAAAGAATCTATATTTATTCGCAGGTTTTTTCCTATAAAAATATGAAAATAAAGAATCGCAAGAAGTGACTGCAAAAATCTAAAATTAGGATGGTGAATAATGAAAGATAAAACAAGATTAGAATACCTAGATGCTGCAAAAGGATTAGGGATTTTGTTGGTTATTCTAGGCCATATATATGCATCCTGGATTCTCGGATTAACATGACGAGGTTGGTGCCTCAACTCCGAGTGCTTCAT
>ENA-OPBN01000003-OPBN01000003.1-human-gut-metagenome-genome-assembly--contig:-NODE-3-length-215302-cov-7.151380_pt1 | contig 215302 bp, 179 predicted proteins | sample MGYA00241068_ERZ501452 | MGnify/ENA primary metagenome ERZ501452 (study PRJEB25962, sample SAMEA2042507) | human gut metagenome | biome: human gut; feature: human-associated habitat; material: faeces... | reverse complement strand
TTTTGTTGCCCAGGAACTTATAAAAATAATTATCAATCATGTTGCGGAATTAAGGGATGATGATAATATCGGTGGTGGTTACTATAATCGTTCTTCTGATTTATGTAGCCGTACATGGGTGAGTTTTTATCGGGATGTGGACGGTAACCGTTGCCGTCAGGAACTCGACTTTTATTTGGACCGGACAGGCGTTGATTTTATTCGGGTGGAATATCCTAATGGACATGTGGAGACATTCGAATATTATTTCCGTTGGAACTGGGAGAATTATGCACAGACTTCCATTCGCATGGATTACGGTCGCAATGATGTATCTTACCTGGATGATGTATACATCGGAGGAAATCGATTGAGCGGTTATCTGGATGGTCGGAATAATTTCGTAGAATATACAGGTAGGTGAGATAACAGCCGGCAGATGGAAAGTGCCGGCAAATGAAAAGAAAATGATGATTACACAAAAGATGACAGGTAGAGAGATTTCGGATAACGACAGGTAGAAAGATACCACATGGAATAGGTTGAAAAGGTAAAAAGCGATAGGTGGAGGTGACAGGTAAAAAGATTGCGGATAACAAACAGATAATTTAAAGGATAACATATAAGATTTCAGGATATTAAGAATTTAGAGAAGAGATAGGGCGCGAAATGAAAGCTTAAAAGTTTTGAATGGGACTAAATAGTTTTTATCTTTGCGCCCTATTAGTATGTTTAATTCATGGAGTGGTTATATAATCTGTTTCTCGAACATTCTGCCTTACAGGCAGTTGTGGTGCTTTCACTGATTTCTGCGATTGGGCTGGGGCTGGGAAGAGTGCATTTCTGGGGAGTATCTCTGGGAGTCACTTTTGTTTTTTTTGCAGGTATCCTTGCCGGGCACTTCGGGCTTTCGGTTGATCCACAGATGCTGAATTATGCAGAAAGTTTCGGACTGGTTATTTTCGTATATTCACTGGGACTTCAGGTAGGGCCCGGTTTCTTCAGTTCTTTCCGGAAAGGAGGGGTGACGCTGAATATGTTGGCGTTGGCCGTAGTTCTGTTGGGTACTTTGCTGACTGTTGTTGCCAGTTATGCGACAGGTGTGTCGCTTCCTGATATGGTGGGTATCCTTTGCGGAGCCACGACTAATACTCCTGCCTTGGGAGCTGCGCAGCAGACACTTAAACAGATGGGCATAGAGAGCAGTACTCCGGCTTTGGGGTGTGCGGTAGCCTATCCGATGGGAGTGATCGGTGTGATTCTTGCCGTACTGCTGATTCGTAAATTCTTGGTTCATAAAGAAGACTTGGAGATCAAAGAAAAGGACGATGCCAACAAAACCTTTATCGCAGCGTTTCAAGTACATAACCCCGCTATTTTTAATAAAAGTATCAAGGATATAGCTCAGATGAGTTATCCGAAATTTGTGATTTCCCGTTTGTGGCGTGACGGTCATGTCAGTATTCCTACCTCCGACAAGGTGTTGAAGGAAGGCGACCGTCTGCTGGTGATCACAGCGGAAAAGAATGTCCTGGCTCTGACAGTACTTTTCGGTGAACAGGAAGAAAATACGGACTGGAACAAGGAAGATATAGACTGGAATGCAATTGACAGCGAATTGATCTCGCAGCGTATCGTCGTAACCCGCCCCGAACTGAATGGAAAGAAACTTGGCTCATTGAGACTAAGAAACCATTATGGAATCAATATCAGCCGTGTGTACCGTTCGGGTGTGCAACTACTTGCCACTCCGGAACTGATTCTCCAGCTGGGCGACCGCCTGACAGTAGTAGGTGAAGCAGCAGCCATTCAGAATGTAGAAAAAGTATTGGGAAATGCAGTGAAAAGTCTGAAAGAACCTAATCTTGTTGTCATATTTATAGGCATCGTATTGGGATTGGCATTGGGAGCGATCCCGTTCTCCATACCGGGAATCAGTACCCCCGTGAAGCTGGGGCTGGCAGGCGGACCGATTATCGTGGGTATCCTGCTGGGAACTTTCGGCCCACGGATACACATGATCACTTACACTACCCGCAGCGCCAATCTGATGCTGCGCGCGTTGGGGCTTTCCATGTATCTAGCCTGTCTTGGTCTGGATGCCGGTGCCCATTTCTTCGATACTGTCTTCCGTCCGGAAGGATTGCTTTGGATAGCTTTGGGAGCCGGTCTGACAATTATCCCGACGGTCCTGGTCGGCTTTGTCGCTTTCAAGATTATGAAGATAGACTTCGGCAGTGTATCCGGTATGTTGTGCGGCAGTATGGCGAATCCGATGGCGCTGAATTATGCCAACGATACGATACCGGGTGACAATCCTTCCGTCGCTTATGCTACAGTATATCCGTTGTGTATGTTTCTGCGTGTGATCATTGCGCAGGTGCTGTTGATGTTTTTATTGGGCTGACGATGAACATTAAAGGCTGTAATTTGTAATAAGTAGATGATAAATCGTTATATTTATAGCGATAAACGATAAGTCGATAAATAGCATATTGTAAATAGTAAAATAGTACATATAATGACTGCTCAAAGTAATATAACTCCTGAAAGCATAGTTGGCGATCTCCGCTACTTGCAGTTGCTTTCTCGGAGTTTTCCTACTATTGCCGATGCAAGTACGGAAATTATTAATCTGGAGGCTATCCTGAATCTGCCTAAAGGAACGGAGCATTTCTTGACAGACATACACGGTGAATACGAAGCCTTCCAACATGTGTTAAAGAATGCTTCGGGTGCGGTAAAACGCAAAGTGAACGAGATTTTCGGCAATACCCTGCGCGAAGCGGAGAAGAAAGAACTCTGCACGTTGATCTATTATCCGGAAGAGAAAATTCAGCTGGTAAAAGCCCGCGAGAAGGATCTGGACGACTGGTATCTGATCACTCTGAACCAGTTGGTGAAGGTTTGTCAGAATGTATCTTCCAAATATACCCGTTCCAAAGTTCGAAAATCCTTGCCCGCAGAGTTCTCTTACATCATTCAGGAATTACTGCACGAAACGTCTGTCGAGCCGAATAAGCACGCATATATCAATGTCATCATCAGCACCATAATCTCTACCAAGCGGGCGGATGACTTTATTATAGCCATGTGTAATCTGATTCAGCGTCTGACTATTGATTCTCTTCATATTGTGGGTGATATATACGACCGTGGTCCCGGAGCACACATCATCATGGATACTTTGTGCAATTACCACAACTTCGACATCCAATGGGGCAACCACGATATCCTGTGGATGGGAGCCGCTTCCGGCAATGACAGTTGTATAGCCAACGTGATCCGTATGTCCATGCGCTACGGTAATCTGGGTACTCTTGAAGACGGTTATGGAATCAATCTGCTTCCTTTGGCAACTTTCGCCATGGATACTTATGCCGATGATCCGTGTACCATCTTTATGCCGAAGATGAATTTTGCCGACACCAATTACAATGAGAAGACTTTGCGTCTGATCACCCAGATGCACAAGGCGATTACGATCATCCAGTTTAAGCTGGAAGCTGAAATAATAGACCGTCGTCCGGAATTCGGGATGAGTAACCGCAAGCTGTTGGAGAAGATCGATTTTGAGCGTGGAGTTTTTGTGTATGAAGGCAAAGAATATGCCCTGCGTGACACAAACTTCCCGACCGTAGACCCTGCCGATCCTTATCGACTGACCGACGAAGAACGGGAACTTGTGGAAAAGATTCACTATTCGTTTATGAATAGCGAGAAGTTGAAGAAGCACATGCGTTGCCTGTTTACGTATGGCGGAATGTATCTGGTTTCCAATTCCAATCTTCTTTATCATGCTTCGGTACCTTTGAATGAGGATGGCAGTTTCAAGCATGTCAAGATACGTGGCAAGGAGTATTGGGGACGCAAGTTGCTCGATAAGGCCGATCAGCTGATTCGTACTGCATACTTTGATGAAGAAGGAGAGGATGATAAAGAATTTGCGATGGACTATATCTGGTATATGTGGTGTGGTCCGGAAGCTCCTCTGTTTGATAAGGATAAGATGGCGACTTTCGAACGCTATTTTCTGGAAGACAAGGAGATACAAAAGGAAAAGAAGGGATATTACTACACGCTTCGCAATCGTGAAGATATCTGCGATCAGATATTAGATGAGTTCGGGGCATTGGGACCTCATTCTCATATCATCAATGGTCATGTGCCTGTAAAGACTATTCAAGGAGAACAGCCGATGAAGGCAAATGGCAAATTGTTCGTTATTGACGGAGGATTTTCCAAAGCCTATCAGCCGGAGACGGGAATTGCGGGCTATACGCTTGTTTACCATTCTCACGGGATGCAGTTGGTGCAGCACGAGCCGTTCCAGTCCAGGCAGAAAGCCATTGAAGAAGGGTTGGATATCAAGTCAACCAACTTTGTACTGGAGTTCAATTCGCAACGGATGATGGTGAAAGACACCGATAAAGGGAAGGAACTTGTGACGCAGATTCAGGATTTGAAGAAGTTGCTTGTGGCTTATCGCATCGGGTTGATTAAAGAGAAAGTATAAATGAGTAATAGGTAATAAGTATTAGGTAATAAGTATTAGGTATTAACCGTAGCTGCCATTTAGAGACGTATCTGTCTGTCATTCAGACGACTGTAAGGAGGAAGAATCTCTTCTTTGTGACTACAAAAGAGGAGATCTTTCGACAAGTTCAGGATGACAGATACTTATGCTCGTCATTATCGAATTGTTTCACTTTGATAAAGTGATGAAAACTCTGAATGACAGATAGATATACCTCTAAATGACAGCTACGGTTAATACCTAATACTTATTACCTAATACTTAATACTTAATACTTATTACCTATTACTTATTAATCAGCCTTAGAAGAGGACAATACCTGCTTCTATGATCGCTCCTTTATCGAAATTACCGGATTTGTTGTAATACCGTGTCAGTCCGTAACCACCGGTGGCAAAGATGCCGAATTTCTTGCTGATCTGATATTCCAGATTCGCCCGTGCCTGCAATCCATAAAGGCGTCGGGGAATCACTTCATCCTTGTTGGAGCACGTTTCTATATGCTGGAATCCGAGGTCACCGCTAATAGACAAACCTTTGTAAACAGGCACTGCCAGTCCGGCACGGTAAGACGTGCTGATAGAAAACTTATCGTTCAGATTCTGATCGAATGCACCTACTCCCAAGATCGTATAAAACAGTTGGTTCTTGAAACGCACTCCTATGTTGGCGGGCGTGACGTTACCGCCATATACCATCATTTGTATTCTTGTATCGGGATTCGCGTTCACGAGGCCGAGTTGTAATCCTTTCATATCTTCCCTGTAGTAATTGACCAGACCGATCTGAAAGCCATGAGCCTTCGTCGCATAGTTGCATAACCCGATCTGTGCGCCATTCAGGTCTTTTGCGGTGATATTGGCGATACCGGCAATCTGCAGACCGTTCATGTTTTCGCCTACCACATTCAAGAGTCCGGAAGTCATCATACCGTTGAAACTCTGTCCCGTGATATTTGACACGCCGGAAAACTGAAATCCCGAAGCCATGTTTCCCGTCACATTCATCAGACCGCTTATCATTACTCCCGAGTTGTTGTCCCCTCCGATGCCGGTAAGTCCCGAAATAATGACACCCTTTGAGCCGTCGCCCGTGATATTCACCAGTCCGGCGGCGGAAAGCCCTACGGTGTTGTTTCCGCTGATATTGCTGACACCCGCTATCTGAACACCCCGCATCGTACCACCGGCAAGATTGGCTAATCCTGTGATCTGTACTCCGTTCATATCTCCATGAATGACGCTTCCCAGTGCGTTGATGCCAACGCCGTTGAGACGGTTCAGCGTAGACAGCAGACCGAGGTTTACATAAGTCGTCTGAGTGCTGTCATACGGCTGTGTGCAGATGTCTTTCCAGAAGGAAAGGTTGATGCCCGCACTCTTGTTCTGTGCCGGCAAACAAACGGCAGCCATCAGAACAGCTGCCGTGAATATTGTCTTTATTATCTTCATCTTTATTATAACTCTTTTTTTCAGTTTAGGTTCACAGAGTATTCCCTTAATCCTTCACTTCCTTTATCCTTTCGCTTCCTGATACAGATAGCGTTTGATGCTCTTTTTCGGGGTCTTTTCAAATTCTTCGGGATATATCTTCATTTTTAGTATTTGGCTGTATGCCGGTAACATGGCGTTCAGTGCTACGCGGTTTTCTTCCATTACCCGTTCGATATCCTCATTCTTCAGGCCGTGGGCGAATGCTTCGTCAAAGTCCGGATAAACCAGTCCGACGAGTTTCTCGTTCTGCTGTACGATGATGCTTTCCGATACGTATGGCAGGTTGTTCAGTTTATCTTCGATTTCTTCGGGGTAGATGTTCTGTCCGCTGGCGCTGAGCAACAGGTTCTTGCTGCGTCCCTTGATGGTGATATTTCCTTCGGCGTCCATCAAGGCGAGGTCGCCTGTGTGCAGCCAGCCGTCTTTGTCGATCACTGCTTCTGTCGCTTCGTTGTTCTTGTAATATCCCAGCATCACGTTAGGCCCTTTGCAGACGATTTCGCCAACGATATTTTCCGGATCGGAAGACAGTACCCGTACGTCCATACGCGGCGCGGCTTTTCCGCACGAACCCGGCTTGAATCTTGTCCAGTCTTCGTAGCAGATGATCGGACCGCATTCTGTCATGCCGTATCCTACCGTATAAGGGAAGTCTATCATTTTAAGGAATTGTTCTACTTCCTGATTGAAGGCTGCTCCACCTACGATGATTTCTCTGAAATTTCCACCGAACGCTTTGATCATTTCTTCGCGTATGGTTGCTTTTATCTTGTCGTTGATGATGGGTACTTTGAGTAAGATTTTCATGGTCGGCGTTTCCAGTTTCGGTAGTACGCTCTTCTTGATAATCTTTTCGATGATGAGCGGAACGGCAACGATGAGATTCGGTTTTACTTCTTCGAATGCCTGGAAGATAATTTTCGGACTTGGCATACGGGTGAGGAAGTAGATGTGGCAGCCGACGGAGAACTCATAGAGGAACTCGAAGGCCAGTCCGTACATATGTGCCATAGGAAGCATGGAGACGATCTTGTCTCCGGCTTTCAGTTCGAGCACTTCATACGCGAACTTGGTGTTCGACCAGAGGCTACGGTAGGGGAGCATGACTCCTTTTGAGTAGCTCGTTGTGCCGGACGTGTAGTTGATTACTGCCAGTTCTTCGGGTTCATCCTTATGGTATTCGATGTGTTCTTTGCGGAAGTTCTTCGGGTATTTCTTGCCGAACATTTCGTTCAGATGTTCACGTGCGTGCGTCAGTCGTTCGCTGCGTGATACCAGTAAGGTGAAGTCGTTCATCATCAGGATACCTTCCAGCAGGGGCATTGCCGATTCGTTGAGGTTTTCCCACACCATGTCTCCTACAAATAGTAATTTGGCTTCGGAGTGGTTGACGATGTTGTGCACATTGTCCGCCTTGAACTCGTGAAGGATGGGGACGATGACTGCTCCATACGTCAGTGTGGCGAGGAAAGTGACTCCCCAATGGGAACTGTTTCGGCCGCAAACGGCGATTTTGTCTCCCTTGCGGATTCCGCTTTCTTCAAAGATGATATGGAGTTTTTCGATTTTTCGAGCAACGTCTTTATACTGAAGGGTGGCTCCCTTATAATCTGTCAGGGCGTCTAAGTCCCAATTGTTCTTGATACTATTTTCAATGTAAGCTATAAAACTCTTTTCCATTGTTTTTGCACATTTGGTATTAAATTGTGCAAATATAGTAATTAAATTAAGAATGAAGAATTAAGAATGAAGAATTTTTGGAAATGGGGAGTCTTGGGGTAATAAGGGACTAAGATGTGGAAGTATGGGAAAAGTGTTGGGAAGTATAGGGGAAGGAGTTGTGCCACGCCTTTGGCACAAGTGTTTCCGGCCTGTGGCACGATTGTTCCTTACAGATGACATTACTGTTCTCTCTATAAGAAAAGGAAGTTATCAATGCTTGTTAGGGTCGATAAGAATGCATGGTAATGTCATTAACAATGCTTGTTAAGACAGTCCACAATGCATGTCGCAGTCATTAACATGGATTAATCCGAAAAACCGGTTGTTTTCAGTCTGTTTCTTTCTAATTCAGCCCCAATGCGGATAGTTCTTTTTGAATTTATTTCAAGTACCATTCGTACATTCTCCGTACTCCTTCCTCTATTTCTATTTTGTGATGCCATCCCAAAGAGTGTAGTTTGGACGGATCGGTCAGTTTGCGCATAGTGCCGTCCGGTTTGCTGCTGTCGAAGGTTAGTTTGCCTTGATAGCCTACCGTTTCTACAATTCGTTCGGCGAGTTGGCGGATGGTGATTTCCTTTCCCGTTCCGATGTTGATATGGCAGTTGCGGATATCCTTGTCACCTTCTTTGTAGGTATCTTTGAAGTCCACGTGTTCCATTACGAATACACTGGCGTCGGCCATTTCTTCGCTCCAGAGAAATTCGCGCAGGGGAGTTCCCGTGCCCCACAGAGTCACTTCCGTTTCGCTGATACCGTATTTGCGGAGGATATTCAGAATGTCCGCCTTGGGGCTGTCGCCATTGACACCTTCTACAGGACGTTGATTCATGTCCTTGCGGACAGCTTCCCAGTCTCCTTCCTTCAGACAGTGCGCAAAATGAATCTTACGGATCATGGCAGGCAGGACATGGCTGCGTTCCAAGTCAAAATTATCATTCGGACCGTATAAGTTGGTCGGCATCACGGCGATGTAATTCGTGCCGTATTGCAGGTTGAAGCTCTCGCACATTTTCAGTCCGGCGATCTTGGCGATGGCGTATGGCTCATTTGTGTATTCCAGTGGTGAAGTCAGCAGGACTTCTTCTTTCATCGGCTGTTCGGCGTCACGCGGATAGATGCAGGTACTGCCCAGAAACAGCAGTTTCCGGACGTTATGACGGAAACTTTCACCGATGACGTTCTGCTGTATTTGCAGGTTCTTATAAATGAAGTCGGCACGATAAATACTGTTTGCCATGATGCCGCCTACGAATGCAGCAGCCAGAAACACATACTCCGGTTGCTCTTCGTCGAAAAAACGGCGGACAGCTACACCGTCGAGCAAATCCAGTTCTTGATGCGTACGCCCGATCAGATTGGTATATCCCTTATCCTGTAAATTCTTCCAGATAGCAGAACCCACCAAACCGTGATGCCCTGCTACATAGATTTTTGCATTCTTTTCCATGATTAAGTATCATATATGAACACGGATTACTCCGGTTATGCGCATCTCATGTAAAAAATGAAGATCGTTGAATCGGCGTAATCCGTGTTCGGTTTGAGGTCTGTTAGTGCTTGGTAGCGATCATTCTTCTTACTTTTTCCATGTCATGGCGCACCATGATGCTTACCAGTTCTCCGAACGATGTCTTCCTTGGGTTCCATCCCAGCAATGTCCGGGCTTTGGTAGGGTCTCCTAACAGTTGTTCCACTTCTGCCGGACGGAAATATTTGGGATCAACCTCTACCAATACTTTTCCGGTAGCCACGTCGATACCCTTTTCGTCCACGCCTTCGCCTTCCCAACGAAGTTCGATGCCTGCCTCCTTGAATGCCAGTGTGGCAAATTCGCGTACGGTGTGCATCTCTCCGGTGGCGATTACGAAATCTTCCGGAACGTCATGCTGAAGAATCAGCCACATACATTCCACGTAATCTTTCGCATACCCCCAGTCACGGCGGGCATCCAGATTACCTAAATACAGCTTGTCCTGCTCGCCTTGTGCGATACGTGCGGCAGCGAGAGAAATCTTGCGGGTAACGAATGTTTCGCCACGACGTTCGCTTTCGTGATTGAACAAGATGCCGTTAACGGCAAACATGCCATAGCTTTCGCGGTAGTTCTTGGTGATCCAGAAGCCGTATTGCTTTGCCACTCCGTAGGGAGAACGGGGATAGAACGGAGTTGTCTCCTTCTGCGGAACTTCCTGCACCTTACCGAAGAGCTCGGAGGTGGAAGCCTGATATATCCTTGTTTTCTTTTCCAGTCCCAGGATGCGTACGGCTTCGAGCATACGCAGTGTGCCGATAGCATCCGCTTCGGCAGTATATTCGGGCACGTCGAACGATACCTTCACATGACTCTGTGCTGCCAGATTGTAGATTTCATCCGGTTGCACCTGCTGTATGATGCGGATCAGTGAGCTGGAGTCCGTCATATCGCCGTAGTGCAGGTTGATGGTACGTTTTTGTTTCATGTCGCGTACCCATTCGTCAAAGTACAAATGCTCGATACGTCCGGTATTGAATGAGGAAGAACGACGGAGGATACCGTGTACTTCGTAACCTTTTTGCAAGAGAAATTCGGCAAGATAAGAACCATCCTGTCCGGTGATGCCTGATATAAGGGCTGTTTTCATATTCCTTTATTTTTTATTTGAAAATACGGGGGACAAATTTCGTTATTTTATGCTGTATATGCAAACCAAGTCTGTTTTATTTTCCCGTTCCTTTTCCCATTACTTTGTCTATGATCAACGCGATGGCTCCGTCGCCCGTCACGTTGCAGGCAGTCCCGAAACTGTCCATGGCGATGTAGAGTGCGATCATCAGCGCCTGTGCCGACTCGTCGAAGCCGAGCATCGATTGCAGGATACCGAGTGCCGCCATGATGGCTCCTCCCGGAACGCCCGGTGCAGCTACCATCGTGATGCCCAGCATAAAGATGAATCCGGCAAACAGCGGGAAGTCGAACGGCATTCCTTGCATCATCATCAGTGCCAGTGCGCAGGCCACGATTTTCAGCGTGCTGCCGGACAGGTGAATGGTGGCGCAGAGCGGAATCACGAATCCTGCAATGTCGGCGGATACTCCGTTCTTCTTCGTCTGCTCCAGCGTCACCGGAATGGTGGCGGCGGACGATTGCGTGCCCAATGCGGTGAAATAGGCCGGCATCATCCTGCCCAACAACCGGAACGGATTCTTACGGACGAAGAGTGCCGCAATGGAATACTGAAAGACGAGCAGGAAGATATGTAACAGAAAGATAACTCCGATGATTTTGATAAAGACCATCAGAATGGCATATACTTGTCCGGAATGAGTCATATTCAGGAAAATGCCGAAGATGTAAAGCGGCAGTAAAGGCAGGATGACCGCACTGATCATGCGCACGATGATTTCCTGAAAATCCCGTGCTACACTCTTCAGAGCATCGCTGTGCAGTGCCGCCAGTCCCAATCCCAGTGTGAAGGCAAGGATCAATGCCGTCATGACATTCATCAGCGGAGGGATGGATACGGAGAAGTAGGGGAGAATGCCGTGCGCTTCGCTGACTTCTTCGAGCGGTACGCCCACTTCGATGAGCGAGGGGAACACGGTGACACCGGTGAAGTAGGACAGGAAGCCGGAGAAGAGCGTCGCACCGTAAGCGATGAGGGCGGTGACAAGCAGCATCTTTCCTGCACCTTTGCCGATGTCGGCAATGGCTACGGTGACCAGTCCGACGATAATGAGCGGGATGGAGAAGTTAAGAAATTCACTGAAAATTCCGTTGAACGTAACGAATATTCGTACCAGCGGAGCCGGAAAAATAGTGCCAATGGCAATCCCCAAGATGATAGCAATAATGATGCGTGGCAGCAGGCCGATCTTGATTTTCTTCATTCTGATAGTTATTTGTTGACCACAAAAATAGTATTTTAATCCAAAACTAGCGAACAAATGTGCTTTTCAAGTGTTTCTTACATAAACAATATTTTAAAATATATAAGATATGGCAAATCAGAATAAAACAGATATCGGGTTGATCGGTCTGGCAGTGATGGGTGAGAACCTTGCTTTGAATATGGAAAGCAAGGGCTGGCACGTCTCTGTTTATAATCGTACCGTCCCCGGAGTGGAAGAAGGAGTAGTAGACCGCTTTATGAATGGTCGTGCTAAAGGTAAAAACATTGAAGGTTTTACAGATATAAAGGCTTTTGTGGAATCAATCGCCACCCCTCGCAAGATTATGATGATGGTACGTGCCGGCAGTCCGGTAGACGAACTGATGGATCAGCTTTTCCCTTTGCTTTCTCCCGGAGATATTCTGATTGACGGTGGTAATTCTAATTACGAAGATACCAATCGCCGTGTAAAATTAGCTGAATCGAAAGGATTCTTGTTTGTAGGAAGCGGAGTGTCGGGCGGTGAGGAAGGTGCGTTGAACGGTGCTTCCATCATGCCCGGAGGATCGGAGAAAGCGTGGCCGGAAGTGAAGCCTGTCTTGCAGAGCATCGCGGCGAAAGCGCCGGACGGAACTCCCTGTTGCCAGTGGGTAGGCCCTGCCGGGTCGGGACATTTTGTGAAGATGATTCACAACGGTATCGAATACGGTGATATGCAGTTGATTGCCGAGGCTTACTGGGTGATGAAGAATCTCATTGATCTGACGAACGAGGAGATGGCGGACGTTTTTGCCCGTTGGAATGAAGGGAAGTTGCGCAGTTATCTGATTGAGATTACTTCTAATATTTTGCGTCACAAGGATAAATCCGGTGGGTATCTGATCGATAAGATTCTCGATGCTGCCGGACAGAAGGGGACGGGAAAGTGGTCTGTCATCAATGCGATGGAGTTGGGGATGCCGTTGGGCTTGATTGCCACGGCGGTGTTCGAACGCAGTCTCTCGGCTCAGAAGGAGTTGCGTCATCTGGCTTCCAAGCAGTTCTTGTGCAAGCATACATTACCTGTATATAATAAGGCGGAATTGGTGAAGGAGATATTTTCTGCGCTTTACGCTTCCAAGCTGGTGTCGTATGCGCAGGGCTTTGCTGTGTTGCAGCGGGCTTCTGATGCTTTCGGATGGAATTTGGATTTGGCCTCCATTGCCCGTATGTGGCGTGGGGGATGTATCATCCGCAGTATTTTCCTTAATGATATAGCTGCTGCTTTTGAGGCGGCGGATAAGCCGAAGCATTTGTTGCTGGCTCCTTACTTCCGTGAGGAAATCAAGTCTTTGCTCCCCGGATGGAAGAATCTGGTGGCGGAGGCGATGAAGGAGGAATTGCCTGTTCCGGCTTTCTCTTCGGCTTTGAATTATTTTTATTCGCTGACTTCTGACAATTTACCTGCCAATCTGGTGCAGGCGCAACGTGATTATTTCGGTGCGCATACGTTTGAGAGGAAGGATGAGCTGCGCGGACAGTTCTTTCATGAGAATTGGACGGGACACGGAGGGGAGACGAAGTCGGGGACTTATAATGTCTGAGTACTTTTCTTTTGCCTTGATGCAAAAGAAAGGTACCAAAAGAAAAAATCAAGGCTGCACCTACGGAGCTACTCCGGCTGCATCTCCGGCTAAAGGGCAGGAACTCGCTCCGCTCAAACAGCCTGCCCTTCTTCACGCCGGAGATACAGCCTCCGCTTGACGCTCCTTCGGTGAGGCCGGGAGACCGTTCGGATGGTAAGTTGTAGGTGGGGGTAGTAGTGGGTGTGTGGGTGATTATGCGTTAGGGCGGTTGGTTGAGATTGGTCGGTTTGTCGGTTGGTTGAGGCTGGTCGGTTTAGGTGCGGTGATGGATGGATAAAAGGTAAAAAGTTAAAAATACGACGATGGATAAATTTGCAATGATTATTTTTGGTGCTTCGGGCGACTTGACTAAACGCAAGTTGATGCCTGCATTGTACTCTCTGTATCGGGATAAACGGCTGACGGGGAGTTTTACTGTTCTGGGAATTGGGCGTACTGTCTATTCTGATGAAGATTACCGTTCATATATACTTGGGGAGTTGCAGCAGTTTGTAAAGGCTGAAGAGCAGAATTTGGAGCTGATGTCTTCTTTTGTGTCTCATTTGTATTATTTGCCGATGGATCCTGCGAAAGTGGAGGGATATTCGCAGTTGCGGGAGCGTTTGGTAGAGCTTACGAAGGAGGTCGATCCGGATAATTTGTTGTTCTATCTGGCTACTCCGCCTTCGCTGTATGGGGTGGTGCCTTTGCATTTGAAGGCGGCCGGGCTGAATACTCCTCATTCTCGTATTATTGTTGAGAAGCCATTCGGGTATGATCTGGAGTCGGCGCTTGAGTTGAATAAGATTTACTCTTCTGTGTTTGATGAGCATCAGATTTATCGTATCGATCATTTTCTAGGCAAGGAGACGGCGCAGAATGTGCTTGCTTTCCGTTTCGCCAATGGTATTTTTGAGCCGTTATGGAATCGTAATTATATTGATTATGTGGAGATTACTGCTGTAGAGAATCTGGGTATTGAGCAGCGTGGAGGTTTTTACGAGACGGCGGGGGCTTTGCGGGATATGGTGCAGAATCACTTGATTCAGCTCGTAGCCCTTACGGCTATGGAGCCGCCGGCGGTATTCAATGCGGATAATTTCCGGAATGAGGTAGTGAAGGTTTATGAGTCGCTGACTCCGCTTACGGAGACGGACTTGAATGAACATATCGTTCGCGGACAATATACGGCTTCGGGCAATAAGAAGGGGTATCGTGAGGAAAAGGGAGTGGCTCCCGACTCGCGAACGGAGACTTATATTGCGATGAAGCTGGGCATCAGTAACTGGCGTTGGAGCGGGGTACCGTTCTACATCCGTACCGGTAAGCAGATGCCGACGAAGGTGACGGAAATTGTCGTTCACTTCCGCGAGACGCCCCATCAGATGTTCCGCTGTTCCGGCGGTAACTGTCCGAGGGCTAATAAGTTGATCCTTCGTTTGCAACCAAACGAGGGTATTGTGCTGAAGATCGGAATGAAGGTTCCGGGTGCAGGTTTCGAAGTCCGTCAGGTGACGATGGATTTCAGTTACGCACAGTTGGGCGGCGTGCCGAGTGGTGACGCTTATGCCCGTCTGATTGACGACTGCATTCAGGGAGATCCGACCTTATTTACTCGAAGTGATGCTGTAGAGGCTTCCTGGAACTTCTTTGATCCGGTCTTACGTTATTGGAAAGATAATCCGGACGCACCTTTGTACGGCTATCCGGCAGGTACGTGGGGACCTCTCGAAAGTGAAGCTATGATGCACGAGCATGGGGCAGACTGGACCAATCCGTGTAAGAATTTAACAAATACAGACCAATATTGCGAACTATGAGACTATCTGTTTTCCCGTCGTCTATGGAGACAGCCCGTTCGTTGATATTCCACTTGGTGGATATCATGAATGCTGAACCGGACAAAACGTTCAACATAGCAGTGAGTGGTGGCAGCACTCCCGCCTTGATGTTTGATTTATGGGCAAATGAATACGCTGATATTACTCCTTGGAAGCGTATGAAACTTTATTGGGTAGACGAACGTTGCGTTCCTCCCGAAGATTCTGATAGTAATTATGGAATGATGCGTTCCCTGCTTTTGGGGATAGTGCCCATTCCTTACGAAAATGTATACCGCATTCGTGGTGAAGAGAAACCGGCAAAAGAAGCAGCCCGCTATTCCGAACTTGTCAGCCGGCAGGTGCCCAAGAAGAATGGCTGGCCCGAATTTGACATTGTGCTGTTGGGAGCGGGAGATGACGGACATACTTCCTCTATCTTCCCCGGACAGGAGGCTTTGCTCTCTTCCGACCAGATTTATGTGACCAGCACTCATCCCCGCAACGGACAGAAACGCATTGCAATGACCGGATTCCCGATTCTGACTGCCCGCCTTGTTATTTTTCTGATTACCGGAAAAGCGAAGGCGGAAGTGGTGGAAGAAATCTGCCACTCGGGAGATACGGGACCGGCGGCTTATATAGCGCATCATGCGGAGAATGTCGAACTCTTTATGGATGCCGGAGCCGCGATGTATGTGCGGAATGACTGAAAAGAGAGAGACAATATAAAGACAAAGTATATTATATATAAGAAGAGAGAGTAACATTGGAGAAGAGAGAAGCTCACGGGGTCGAAGCCGGGAGCTTCTTGCCTATGTAGCCATTCGGTTTTGATTCGGTTTTATCACCGGATATATCTTATGGGCGAAACTAAAAAACTAAAATTAAAAGAATATGAATCCATTTCAAAATTCGTTCGGCGGTCATATCCCACAGGATGTGGCTGGAAAACAGGGAGAGAATGTAATATTTATAGTCTATAACCTGACAGATTCCCCCGATACGGTTGATAAAGTAAAGGATGTATGTGCCAATTTCTCGGCAATGATCCGTAGTATGCGCAATCGTTTTCCTGATATGCAATTCAGTTGCACGATGGGATTCGGGGCTGATGCGTGGACGCGGCTTTTCCCCGATAAGGGTAAACCGAAAGAGTTGAGTACTTTCTCCGAGATAAAAGGGGAGAAGTATACAGCTGTTTCTACTCCCGGTGATTTGTTGTTCCATATTCGGGCGAAGCAGATGGGGCTGTGTTTCGAGTTTGCTTCTATCCTTGATGAGAAGCTCAAAGGGGCTGTGGTGTCTGTTGATGAGACGCATGGGTTCCGTTATATGGATGGTAAGGCGATTATCGGCTTTGTGGACGGTACGGAGAATCCTGCTGTCGATGAGAATCCCTATCATTTTGCGGTGATAGGCGAGGAGGATGCGGATTTTGCAGGAGGCAGTTATGTGTTTGTGCAGAAATACATTCATGATATGGTTGCGTGGAATGCGCTTCCGGTGGAACAGCAGGAAAAGGTGATTGGACGTCATAAGTTCAATGATGTGGAGCTGTCGGACGAAGAGAAGCCGGAGAATGCGCATAATGCTGTGACCAATATCGGTGATGATCTGAAGATTGTACGTGCCAATATGCCGTTTGCCAATACTTCGAAGGGGGAGTATGGTACGTATTTTATTGGGTATGCTAGTACATTCAGCACGACTCGCCGGATGTTGGAGAATATGTTTATCGGCAGTCCGGCGGGCAATACCGACCGCTTGCTCGATTTCAGTACGGCAATAACGGGGACGCTTTTCTTTGCGCCGTCGTATGATTTGCTGGGCGAGTTGGGTGAGTAAATCACCGGACGGTGCGAACTAGATAAAACGTGGTGGGAAGTTCGGAAAAGATGGTTATGTTTTCCGGATTTCCCACCACGTTTTACTCTTTGAACTCTGTTTCTTTTTGTACTTTCTTCCGAATTTCATGAAATAAAGGGGAAAAAGTGAGAGGAGTGAGAGAGGATTTCTAACATTCGTATTTTTTTTAGTTGAAAATTAGAGAGTAGAAACAGTGAAATAAAAATATAAAAGTTGCAATTCCTCCCTCACACCTCTCACTTTTTTAGGATAAACTTCTTTTTCCTATGCCCTTTGTACTATTGTCGGATCATTGGGAGATTTCTTTAAGAAATCGTTTCTGATAACGTATGCATCCATCTTCTCTGTATCGAAGGGTTTCAGTAAAGAAGCTATTTCGGCCTTGCTCAATGAGGGATTGAGCCATTTCTCTTCCTCCTCTTGGGTGAGTATGGCGGGCATCCGGTGTTTGGTGTTATCGATGTAATCGGTCAGCGAATTGGTGTCAGTGGTGATGATGGAGAAAGTTTTGTGTTCCTCTCCCGTATCCTTGTCCAGCCAACGGTCGTAGATGCCAGCCATCGAGAAGATAGGTTCATCTTTCACATATATATAATAAGGTATCTTGTTTGCTCCTTCATGTCTCCATTCAAAGTAGCCGGTACTGGGCACTATGCACCGTTTCTTCATGATCGGTTCGCGGAAAGACGGTTTCTCGAAAATGGTATCCGCACGGGCATTAAGTGTCATCTTTCTTATTTCTGTCGCATCCTCTTCGCTTCTTACCCAGAAAGGGATGAGTCCCCAGTTGAAAACCTGTACTTCGTCCGAAGAAGTAATGATAGGATATCTGGGGAAAGTAAACGCATTCACATGATACTGTTCGTCAAGAATGCTTTGGTATATCTCGACTACATCCGATTTGCGTCCGTAACGGGCGGCAACTTTGATGGCTTTGGCTGACATGGAGTTGTGGAAACACATATTATCTGCAATTAATGTTTATAATTTGGTTGATATCAGTAGTATAACGTCCGGAGAGCTGTTCTTGTTTGAGCATCCCCCTATAAACAAACGGAGTCAAGTCTTTGCTCGCAAAAAGAAATGCATTAAGATTTAATAGAATATAAAAGAGCTTTAGGTATAATCAAACTTTATGTTATTTTTCTTTGATTTAGTGCTATTGTCCAGCTTGTTCTATAAATAGATAAATAAAAAGTGCTTCCTAGATCGTCCGCCGACGAGGAAGCACTCAACACAAAAACTAAACTAGACTTAACTAAACTATTCTATTCTTGGAATTTCACAATCCCTTTCTGTTCGTTGCAAAGTTACATATAAAACCGATTTCTGACAAACTATAATCGACAAAATTCACTTTTTTGCCGATAAATTAGACAATCATCAGCTTCTTTCATCCAAAAATGCCTGAAAAACCTGCTTGTAACTATCACTAATGGGGATATACGTTTTGTCAAAGACGATACGTCCACGGTCGATCACCCGTATTTTGTCCTTTTGGACGATGAATGAACGGTGTACACGTATGAACCGGCTGGAAGGCAAAAGCTCTTCCATGGCTTTCATGCTCATGAGTGACAAGATGGGTTTGGCATCATCTTCCGTATATATTTTGATGTAATCTTTCAGTCCTTCGATGTACATGATCTTTTTCAGTTCTACCTGTACCAGCTTATAGTCGCTTTTTACAAAGATGCTGTCTATCTCTTCCGGCTTCTGCACCAGCTCGAACCATTGCAGGGCTTTATTGGCTGCTTGCAGGAAAACGACATACGAGATCGGTTTCAGCAGATAATCGAGTGCATTGACACGATAACCGTCGATAGCGTATTGACCGAATGCGGTGGTAAAAACGATACGCGTACGGGAATCTACCATTTGTGAGAACTCCAGTCCGTTAAGTTCCGGCATCTGAATGTCAAAGAAAAGAAGATCGACTTCTTCGCCCGGCAACTCCTTCATTGCCTGAACTGCACTGGAATATTTTCCTGTAAGTTGCAGAAACGGAGTCTTATTCACATAACTTTCCAGTAGGCCCAGAGCCAATGGCTCATCATCTACAATGGCACAACGTAATATCATAATTCTCTATATTTTATTTAATTACCTAAACCGAATATACTCTCAATTATTACCTATTACTTAATACTTATTACTTATTAATACTCTCCCTCACACGGATGCTCAGCCTTGATCTGTACTCTTTGCCGTCTTCCGAAATTCCTTTCTGCCAGGTATACTGGCCTGGATAAAGAATCTCCAGTCGTCGGTTCACCTGTTCCAGTCCTATCCCCGAACCACTCTTGTCCATTATGTTCTTCGGGTGGTTGCTGTTGCTTATCTCGCAGATCACTTCCGTCTCATTTTCCGCAAGATGGATATGGATAAAACTCCGTTCCGTAGGCGATATGCCGTGCTTGAAGGCATTCTCGATCAGCGAGATAAAGATAAGCGGTGCGATAAGAGTCCGACTGTCCGGCAGTATATCAATCTGCGTAGTCATCTGTACATTGGAAGACAGGCGGATGCGCATCAGTTCGATATAGTTGCGGATAAAGTCAGTCTCTTTGCCTAGCGGGACGTAGGTCTGCTGATTATCATACAACACATAGCGTAGGAGCTTGCTTAGTTCCTGCACAGTTTGTTGCGCCTTGTCTGTATCAAAAGCAATTAAGGCATAGATATTGTTCAGCGTATTGAGCAGAAAATGCGGGTTCAGTTGATTGCGCAGATTCTTCAGTTCCGCTTCCGAACGGTTCCGTTCCGCTTCCTTACGGGCAGCTTCCGCTTGTGTCCATCGGGCACTCATACGTATGGCGGCACTCAGTCCGATGGTGAAGACGAGACTCAGCATATCTCTGACAAAGAACAGCCATCCCGGAGGACCACCCGACCGGTGAGGCTTGGGAACAAAGGAAGGATCAAATGTCAGACTCCGCCAAAGGTGCAGCATCAGACCGATGACACACAACAGGAGAATATTGTAAGTAATATACCTCTTGGTCTGGCTCTGAAAAAGATATCGGGGAACCAGCAGGAAGTAGTTGACGTAGAACGCGATCATGAAAGACAACGGTACGGCAGAATGGCGTAAGTATGCCATCCAGTTGATGTTTCCGTTTTCGCGCTCTACAAAGAAGAACGGAAAACCGAACATAATCCCCCAGCCGATAATGTGTATCAGTGCTTCCAGGGGACGACGTGCGGATGTTAGGCTTTGTTTCATAAAGACAAAGATAGTTTTTTATTCGTATCTGATTGCCTCTATCGGGTCTAAATCTGCTGCTTTCTTTGCAGGATACCATCCGAAGAAGACTCCGGTGACGGTGCAGACTGCGAAAGAAAGGAAGACACTCCAAGGTTGGATGAAGATAGGCCAGTGTGCCACGCTCTTCACAATCCAGCTGGCTCCGCAGCCTATGATGACTCCGATAAGACCTCCAGTAATACTGATCATGATAGCCTCGATGAGGAACTGGCTCAGAATATCAACCCCACGTGCGCCGACGGACATACGCAGACCGATTTCACGGGTACGTTCGGTGACGGATACGTACATGATATTCATGATACCGATACCGCCCACTACCAGAGATATTCCGGCAATACAGGCGAGCAGGGTGGTCATCAGATCGGTGGTAGAGTTTAGCATCGTACTCAACTCTTGTTGGGTACGGATGGTGAAATCGTCTTCGTCCGAAGCTTTCAACTTATGGTTGCGTCGCAGGATTTCCGTAATCTCATCGGTAGCATACTCCGTCATGTCTTCCGAAAGGGCAGAAGCAAAGACACCCTGAAGATAGGTGACGGCAAGCAATCGTTTCATGACGGTGGTGTAAGGAGCCAGTACGATATTGTCCTGATCCTGTCCCATAGAGTTGTACCCTTTGGCTTTGAGCACACCGACCACCCGGAACGGTATCTTGTTGAAGCGGATGATTTTCCCTATCGGATCGCTTCCGTCCGGAAAGAGGTTGTCCACAATCGTCTTACCGATCACGCAGACCTTAGCCGAACTCTGTATGTCGGCTTCCGTAAACATATCTCCGCTTTCTACACTCAGCTGGCGGATGTCGAGATACTCCAGCCCGACACCGCTGACGGATGACGGGTAGTTGTTGTTACCCGCGATAAGCTGTCCCGACGAAGACACATTAGGACTGATGGCGGATAGGAAATTGGTCTCATCGCGCAAGGCTTCATAGTCGGTCAGCTTCAACGTCTGCATGGCCGAAGGGTCTTGCCGGACACCACCCCGTCTGTCGGCTCCCGGATGGATCATGATCATGTTCGATCCCATCTCCGATATCTGTTGCTGGATGCTTCGCTTCGATCCCTGACCGATAGCGAGCATCGTGATGACGGAAGCGACACCGATGATGATACCAAGCATGGTGAGGAAAGCACGCAGCTTGTTGTTCGCCAATGCCCGGAGAGCTATCTTAAATAAGTTAGTTCCATTCATAAACTACTATTACTTATTACTTAATACTTGATACTTAATACTTGATATCTGATACTTAATACCTAATACCTAATACTTATTACCTATTACTTATCTTCAATCCTCATCGCTTTTGGGCAATGCGGCCAGTGCTTCGGCGGCGGACAGGACATGCGTGTTGACTGTATCTTCAATGACATGACCGTCGCGCAGGCGGATATTCCGGCTGCTGTATTGCGCGATTTCGGGATTGTGCGTTACGAATATAATGGTACGTCCTTCCGCATGAAGCTTTTGGAACAGGACAAGTATATCAAAAGACGTACGTGTGTCGAGATTTCCGGTTGCTTCGTCGGCAAGGATGACCGCAGGGTTGTTTACCAGTGCACGGGCGATGGCTACACGCTGCATCTGTCCTCCGGACATCTGGTTGGACTTATGCTCCAACCGGTCGCCCAGACCTACTGCCTGCAACGCTTCGATGGCACGCCGGCGACGTTCGGAAGCGCTCACTGATGAGTTGTACATCAGCGGTAACTCTACGTTTTCCACAGCCGTCGTCTTGGGCAGCAAGTTGTAGCTTTGGAAGACGAAGCCGATTTTCCGGTTTCTCAGTACGGCACGCTGAGGCTTGCTCATGGTGCGCACGGAGATGTCATCGAGCAGATACTCCCCGCTGGTAGGAGTGTCCAGACAGCCCAACGTGTTGAGCAGTGTGGACTTTCCCGAACCGGAAGTACCCATGATGGTCACAAACTCACCTTCGTTGATGGTGAACGAAACGCCCCGTAACGCATGGACGGTTTCTTCTCCCACCTGAAAGTCTCGTTTGATATTTTGAAGTTCAATTACTTTTTTCATACTTGGCTACTTGTTGCTTTTCTTTTTGTTGTTTCCCGGAGGGCCTGGCATGAACGGGCTTCTTTCTCCGTTTCCCTGACCCGGTTCTCTATTCATATTCTCGTCCGGCATAGCACCGATAGTGGCTTCCGTGACGACTTTGGTTCCTTCGGCAACACCACTGATGATCTCTGTGGAAATACCGTTACTGATTCCGATTTCTACCGGATGGGCCGTAAAGGTGGTTCCTTCGCGCGTCCATACCTTATGTTCGCCTTCGCAATCTTTCACGATATCATTCTTACCGATCAACGGTGCTTCGGGGGTGAAACGCAAAGCTCTGTTGGGGACAGACAATACATCTTTCTTATCAAGGATAAAGATAGTCACATTGGCTGTCAGACGCGGTTTCAGCTTCAAGTCCGGATTCGGAGCAGAGATCACTACTTCATAAGTGACTACCGTGCTGGTACTTGAACTGGCGCTGCTGCTACTGCTTGCATCTCCCAGACGAATCTGTGTCACGACTCCGTCAAACACATCATTCGGATAAGCATCGACAGTAAAGCTGGCGCGCTGTCCTTCTTCAATACCGCCTATATCTGCTTCATCCACGTCTGCTACTACCTGCATCTGTGTCAGGTCGGCCGCAATGGTGAAGAGGGTAGGAGTTTCGAATCCGGAAGCTACGGTCTGTCCGGCTTCTACATCGCGGCTGATGACAACTCCGTCTATCGGAGAAGTAATCGTAGCATATGACAGGTTACGTTCTGCCTTTGCCAGAGATGCCTTGCTGCTGTCGAAAGCGCTCTTGGCCTTCTGATAATTATAGAGAGCCTGCTCGTAGTCAGTATCGCTGATCAATGACTTATCGTGCAATCCCTTGCTACGTTCGTAGTTCTTCTTCTGATATTCAAATTCGGCTTTGGCACCATCGTAAGTTGCCTGCTGGGATGCCAGTTCACTCTGTAAAGTGACACGGTCCATCTCGGCAATCAGCTGTCCTTTGGTTACTACCGAGTTGTAATCTACATAAATTTTGTCGATGATACCGGATACCTGCGTACCGACTTCTACTTCTATCACCGGTTCGATTGTTCCGGTGGCAGTCACCGAATTGGAGATATCGCCTTTACTGACAGTCGCACTGGCATACATCACCTTGTGCTTTGCCGGAGAACCTGTAAAGAACCAGATTCCTCCGCCCACTACTACGGCAACTGCTACAGCGATCAGGATAATCTTTTTCGTTTTCATTCTATATTCTGTTTTACTTATTTATATTCCGCTTTTAGTAAGGAAGAAGGCTTATAATGCCAGTTTGTCTCCCTGATAGAACTTCAGCAACTGAGTGTTCAGTATCGCCATGTATTTGGCTTGAAGCTGCTCCTGCTGTGCTTGTAGCAAGTTGTTCTTTTCCGTCAGCAACTCTACTGTATTCTTCATGCCCAGATTGAACTGTTCGCTGATTAGGTCGTAGCTGATCTGTGTACTTTTCAGCTTCTCGTTCGCTGCCGCATAACGTTGCTGCGCACTGTTCGCATCCAGCCAGAGTCCTTCGATGGTCTTATACAGTGTTTTCTGTTCGTCGAGCAGCGACAGCAGACTTGTTTCGCGCTGTAACTTCGCTTTCTGCACGGCACTCTTGGTCTGACGGTTATTGAAGATAGGAACGCTGACAGAAACTCCGATGGAGTTGTTCCATCCGTTCTTTACCTGTTCTCCGAAGGTGAAGTCACTGCCGCTGGTGTGGTTCGTTCCGATACCTGCACTCAGACTGATGGTGGGGAGATATCCCGCTTTGGCGATATCGATACCCAGTTCCGAAGCCTCTACGCTCAGTTTGCTCGCCTCGATTTCCGGACGGAGGGTGAGCGCGCTCATATACACATCTTTCTTGGTGGGCAATGGCAACAGTACGTTTTCGTCGGACAGGGCGGGGAGATAGACATTCATTTCATTCTCCCCATCCAATTCGAGCAGTTGTTTCAGTTGTAATTTGTAGTCCTGCAGAGTGGCTTGCGCTGTTACTAATTGATAACGGTCGGTGCTGACTTGAGCTTCCAGTTGTGCCAGATCACTTTTGGCAATGCTTCCGGCATTCAGAAGTTCCTGTCCGCGGTTGCGTTGCGCAATGGAAACTTGCAGCGTGTTTTCATTAACCTTGACGGACTCCGCTGCATAGAGAATCTGAATGTAAATCTGAGCAATGGATTCCTGAATACTATTCTCGGACGTTTCTACATCCAGATTGGCTGCCTGATTGTTCAGCTTCTCCTGTTTGATGGTGTTCAGTCGCTTGCTACCATTATAAATGGTCCACGAAGCATTCAGACCATAATTGCCATTGTAACTGGTCTTGCTGGTTGTCTCGATCACCTCGCTTCCGCTGATCGTTCTGCTTGATTCCTGATACGGACGGTTCACCATGTTCTGGCTCGTTGAGAACGACAGACTGGGGAACAGGGCAGCTTTGGCTGTCTTCACATCGATCTGTGTACTTTCCGCATTCACCCGGTTTTTGCGAATCGTAATGTTCTGTTGCAACGCATAGTCGATGCACGACTGTAAATCCCATTGGGCGGGGAGATTCATCTCGCTCTGGGCGGCTGTCTGCACAGAAGATTCCTGGGCGGATATACCGGGCAGCAGACCCGCTCCAAGAAATGCTATCACTGTCAATCTTCTTACATTTATCATATTTTTATATGTCTATTGATTTACTGGAACGAAGGTACGTACATATTATATTAGCTGCAAAAGCGATAGACAGATGGCGCTTTTTCGCCGTTAAATGTTTTTTTTCTGTCGATAGGCAGGTTTTTTAAGAAAAACCATACAAATCATGCAACATTTTGCCTTACTTGTTTGTTTTAATTATAAAAATTGTATATTTGTACTCATTACAAATTCTAAGGTCAGCTTATGAAGAATACACTGCTTGCAATATGGAACTTTTATTTGGAGGGTTTCCGTAGTATGACGTTAGGTCGTACTTTGTGGCTTATTATCTTAGTGAAATTATTCATTATGTTCTTCATCCTCAAAATTTTCTTCTTTCCCGACTTTCTTGGCGATCATCCTACAGATGCCGACAAGGGTACGTATGTGGGAAATGAGCTGATACAGCGTGCACTTCCGGAGAAAACCACTGATTTTTAACTCTTAAACTACATAAGATTATGATTGAAAGTATTGACACCTCGCTGATCGATTGGTCGAGAGCCCAATTTGCGATGACAGCCATGTACCACTGGATTTTCGTTCCGCTCACCCTCGGACTGGCTGTGGTGATGGGAATAATGGAGACGTTGTATTATAAAACAGGCAATGAATTTTGGAAGCGGACAGCCAAGTTCTGGATGAAACTTTTCGGTATTAACTTCGCCATCGGTGTAGCGACAGGATTGATCCTGGAGTTTGAGTTTGGTACGAACTGGAGTAATTATTCTTGGTTTGTAGGTGATATTTTCGGTGCGCCGCTTGCTATCGAAGGTATTCTGGCGTTCTTTATGGAAGCCACGTTTATCGCTGTCATGTTCTTCGGATGGGATAAGGTGAGCAAACGCTTCCACCTTGCTTCTACCTGGCTGACTGGTCTGGGGGCTACGATCTCCGCTTGGTGGATTCTCGTAGCAAACGCATGGATGCAGCATCCGGTAGGTATGGAGTTCAATCCCGATACAGTGCGTAATGAGATGGTTGATTTCTGGGCGGTGGCAACTTCGCCTGTAGCGGTCAACAAGTTCTTTCATACGGTATTGTCCGGATGGGTACTTGGTGGCGTGTTCGTTGTAGGAATCAGTTGTTGGTTTCTGCTGAAGAAACGTAATCGCGAGTTTGCGCTTGCAAGCATAAAGATCGGTGCTATCTTCGGGCTTGTCTCTTCACTGCTGGCTGTATGGACGGGCGATGGTTCCGGCTATCAGATTGCACAGACCCAACCGATGAAACTGGCGGCTGTAGAGGGACTTTATGAAGGAGGAACCAATGTAGGTCTGGTGGGAATAGGAATGCTGAACCCCGAAAAGAAGACTTACAATGATGGGAAAGACCCTTTCCTGTTCCGGATTGAGATACCCAGTATGCTTTCGTTCCTTGCCGAGCGGGATGTGGACGGGTATGTCCCCGGAATTACCAATATTATCGAAGGCGGCTATCAGCTGAAAGACGGTACGACTGCTTTGTCGGCAGCCGAAAAGATAGAGCGGGGTAAGACCGCTATCGGAGCGCTGGCTGCTTATCGTGCAGCGAAGAGCGCCGGGCACGAGGAAGATGCCGCTGTTGCCTATCAGGTTTTGCAGGAGAATATGCCATACTTCGGATACGGATATATTAAAGATGTGAATCAGCTGGTTCCGAATGTTCCTCTGAACTTCTACGCTTTCCGTATAATGGTTATCCTGGGCGGATATTTTATCCTTTTCTTCATCGTTGTGCTCTTCTTTATATATAAGAAAGATTTGAGTAAGATGCGCTGGATGCATTGGATCGCTCTGCTGACCATTCCTTTGGCTTACATTGCCGGACAGGCAGGATGGGTGGTTGCCGAATGCGGTCGTCAGCCTTGGGCTATCCGCGATATGCTTCCTACATCGGCGGCTATCTCTAAATTGGATGTAGGCTCCGTTCAGGCTACTTTCTTTATCTTCCTGATCTTGTTTACCGTAATGCTGATTGCGGAGATAGGGATTATGGTGAAGGCGATTAAGAAAGGACCGGAAGAAGAGATAAGTAATAGGTAATAGGTATTAAGTAATAAGTATTAATCGTAGCTGCAGGCTGATTTGTCATCATGGTTGACGTTGTTACTTATTATCTATTACTTATTACTTGATACTATACATTGCTTATTACTTGAGCTAATACTTAATACTTAAAACTTAATACTTACATATTATGTATATATTTCTACAACAATATTGGTGGCTGGTCGTTTCCTTGCTGGGGGCCATACTTGTATTTTTATTATTTGTGCAGGGAGGAAATTCTTTATTGTTCTGTTTGGGTAAGACGGAGGAACATCGTAAGATGATGGTGAACTCTACCGGACGTAAGTGGGAGTTTACGTTTACTACGCTGGTAACGTTCGGAGGTGCTTTCTTTGCTTCGTTCCCGTTGTTTTACAGTACCAGTTTCGGTGGGGCTTACTGGCTTTGGATGATTATTCTTTTCAGTTTTGTGTTGCAGGCTGTGAGTTACGAGTTCCAGAGCAAGGCAGGGAATTTGCTGGGTAAAAAGACCTATCAGACTTTCTTGGTAATTAATGGGGTAGTAGGACCTCTGTTGCTGGGTGGAGCAGTCGCCACTTTCTTCACCGGTTCTGATTTCTATATCAATAAGGCGAATATGACGGATACGATTATGCCGGTTATCAGTCATTGGGGAAATGGATGGCACGGACTGGACGCATTGACTAATATCTGGAATGTTATTCTCGGACTGGCTGTATTCTTTTTGGCGCGTGTGTTGGGTTCGCTCTATTTCATTAATAGTATAGCGGATAAGGAACTGACCGATAAATGTCGTCGTGCAGTATTGAATAATACTATTTTCTTCCTTGTATTCTTTTTGGCATTTGTAATCCGTACATTGGTTTCTGACGGTTTTGCTGTCAATCCGGATACATTGGAGGTTTATATGCAGCCTTATAAGTACTTTATCAACTTTATAGAAATGCCGGTAGTTCTGATCATCTTCCTGATAGGTGTAGTATTGGTACTTTTTGGAATCGGTAAGACGGTTCTGAAAAAGACTTTCGACAAAGGAATCTGGTTTGCAGGGATAGGTACAGTGCTGACAATCTTGGCTTTGTTACTCGTAGCCGGATATAATAACACTGCTTATTATCCTTCATATACGGACTTGCAAAGTTCGCTGACATTGGCTAACAGCTGTTCGAGTGAATTTACGCTGAAGACTATGGCTTATGTCTCTATTCTTGTTCCGTTTGTGATAGCTTATATATTCTATGCATGGCGTAGTATCGACCGCCATAAGATTACGGAGAAGGAGATGGATGAAGGAGGACATTCCTATTAAATATAACTTTTCCTAAATGGAATAACCGATTGAATATTTTATTGGGATTTACCGGAAATTCCCCTTATATAAGGCAATTTCTATGATATGGAGTTGACTTACATAAGGGGAGTTCTTTTAATTATAACATCCTCTGTAATAGCTTTTCTTTTATGTAACTCATCTATCGTGTTTCAAGCAGAGATATCTTTTTGGGTATTGTCAGTACTCTTGGCAAATAATAAATATACTAACAGGAAGATATTCGCTATTGGAACGATTAATACCAATAACCACAGACCGGATAACGAAATATCACGCAATCTTTTCATACATTGTGCAAGAAAATACCATAATGTTATGAGAATCATAACTGTAGTTATAAACAGAATGATTCCTCCCCAAAAACTTAATGAAGGTGTTGTTCCCGTTTTGTAATCGCCTCCAAAGTGTATAAATAGATCAATCATGGATATTGCCAGACATACAATGAAATTTATAATTGACAGAATCATGGATAGCAGAAACTCTTTTCTATTAATTGTGCCTTTCAGGTTAAACTTTAATTCGAACATATTCGTGAGGTTTATTAGTATAAGATTTAATTTCCTTTTAAGGAATGGTAAGATGGGGTAGAGTATAAAGGCTGTTTCAAAATAAAAAAGAAACAGCCTTTTCCGTATTATTCAAATATATAGTCTTTTACTTATTCACTACATTTTCCGGTGTTCCGGAGATATAAGCCTGTAGATTGCTAATGGCAATATTCATCAGACGCTCACGAGCTTCTGTGCTTGCCCACGCGATATGCGGAGTAATGTAGCAGTTCTTTGCAGTCAGCAACGGATTGTCGGCACGAGGAGGTTCCGAAGAAAGTACATCTACTCCGGCAGCATAAATCTTGCCACTGTTCAGTGCATCTGCAAGATCTTGTTCGTTAACCAATGGGCCACGACCTGTATTAATTAAAATAGCATTCGGCTTCATCAGAGCAAGACGGCGTGCGTTCACCAATTCGTGAGTTTCCGGAGTGAGCGGGCAGTGCAGACTGATAATATCACATTCGCTGAACAACTGATCCAAATCCATCTTCTTGATTTCCGGTGGCAACTGGAAGTGAGACTTTGAAGTTAAAGCATATACCTGCATACCGAAACCGATGGCAACGCGAGCAGTAGTATATCCTGTATTTCCCAATCCGACAAGACCGATTTTCTTATCCCGCAGCTCTATCAACGGAGTATCCCAAAAACAGAAATCCTTGTTATTGGTCCAACGGCCTTTGTGGACTTCTTCCGAATGATGCTGTACCTGCTGGCAGATATTAAGAATGTGCGCAAATACCATTTGTGCAACGGAAGCTGTGCTATATGCAGGGATATTAGTTACAATAATACCACGTTCTTTTGCTGCTGCCGTATCCACTACGTTGTATCCCGTAGCAAGCACACCGATATACTTCAGTTCGGGCAAGGCAGCCATGTGATCGGCGTTGATGATTACTTTATTCGTCAGAATCACTTCAGCTCCGGCTGCGCGTTCCAATACTTCTTCGGGAGCAGTACGGTCATAGATGGTACATTCTCCGAGAGCTTTCAAACCTTCCCATGATAAATCACCGGGATTGGCGGCAAAGCCGTCTAAAACTACTATTTTCATAATAAGTAATAAGTAATAAATATTATGGGGCATTCCCATTATTTTTTAGTTTTACAATTGTGGCTGTCAGTAATTTAAGAATTTCTAGACAGTCTGTATTAATTGATTCATATTCTTCATCGCTTATATATTCTGTTTGTTGAAGTAAATATAGCCAGTATTCTGTTTCAGAACATTCTTTTAGAGAAATGGAATATTTGTGTATGAAGTCAAGATGAGACTCAGCATAGACAGCCTCTCTTATATTAGCTCCTATCGAAGTCCCGCTACGTAATAATTGTTTTGAAAGAATCGTTTCCTTTTTGCAATCCCTTAAATATTTATATAGATTAATTATTCGAATTGCAAACCTCGTTGATTTCTCTTTCATCAAGTTTTCTTTCACAGCTACGATTATTACTTATTACCTATAACTTATTACTTATTTAAACCTTTCTCCCCATAACTGTTGCATCCGTTCTGCATGCTTCTGTTCGGCGGCATTGTTCTGAGGTTGCCATATTCGTTTTTCTTTCAGCTCGTCCGGCAAGAATTGTTGCTTCACGAAGTTGCCTTCGTAGCTGTGGGCGTACTTGTATTCTTGTCCATATCCCAGTTGCTTCATCAGCTTGGTGGGAGCATTGCGTAAATGCAGAGGTACAGGCAAGTTTCCGGTGGAACGTACCAGCTCTAATGCATCGTTAATGGCACTGTATGCCGAATTGCTTTTAGGACTCGTTGCCAGATAGATCGTTGTTTCCGCCAAAGGGATACGCCCTTCGGGCCAACCGATTTTCATCAGAGTTTCAAAGCAGGCATTCGCCAGCAGCAATGCGTTCGGATTGGCCAGACCTATATCTTCGGCAGCAGAGATAACGAGTCTTCGTGCGATGAAAGCAGGGTCTTCACCACCTTCTACCATGCGGGCGAGCCAGTAAATAGCCCCGTCCGGATCACTGCCACGGATAGACTTGATAAAAGCGGAAATGATGTCATAATGCATTTCCCCGTCCTTGTCGTAAGCCAACGGATTCTGTTGCAGACGTTCGGTCACCATGTCATCGGTGATGACAACCGTTTCCTCTGTGTCCGATTCCACTACAAGTTCAAGTATATTGAGCAGTTTACGGGCGTCTCCGCCGGAGAAGCGCAGCATGGCTGTCGTTTCTTTGAGTTCGATTTTCCGTTCTTTCAGTATGGTGTCGGTGGTGATGGCACGTTGCAGAAGTTCGAGCAAATCTTCCTTTTCCAAAGATTTGAGCACATAAAGCTGGCAACGGGAGAGGAGAGGGCGGATCACTTCGAATGATGGATTCTCGGTCGTTGCGCCTATCAGCGTCACCGTACCGTTTTCCACAGCTCCCAACAAAGAATCCTGTTGCGACTTGCTGAAACGATGGATTTCATCGATAAACAAGATCGGACTGGATTGCGAGAAAAAGCGGTTGCTCTTGGCACGCTCTATCACTTCGCGCACATCTTTGACGCCTGAAGTCACGGCACTCAGCGTATAAAACGGAGTTTCCAGTTTATTGGCGATAATCTGTGCCAATGTGGTTTTTCCCACTCCGGGAGGTCCCCAGAGGATAAACGAAGAAATACGTCCCGCATCAATCATCTTACGCAGGATAGCCCCCGGTCCAACTAAATGTTTCTGACCGATATAATCATCCAATGTCTTTGGTCGTAACCGTTCTGCTAAAGGTTGCATAGTCTTAGAATACCATTAATACCATGAAACGAATACCGTTCTTGTTGATACCCGGATTGTCACGGTAGGTGAAACGATGTACATATTCAACGTGCAGCAACTTGAAAATGTTGTAGATACCTATACTTCCTTCGATATACGGCACCTTCGGGTCCATCACGAAACTGGTGAATTTACCGTCGCGTGTCGGGAAACGGAAGAGGTCGGGGTTGCTGCTCTTGAATGGATTGTTTTTGTCGGTCAATGTCCCCCACAATGCGCGGATACGGAACATTTCTCTCCATTTCAGATTCTTGATCAGCGGGATGCGGTTGAACAACTTTCCGTTCATGTCATAAGAAAGTGACATGGACGCATAACGGTCGTTCAGGAATTCCATATTGTTGATCAGGGAAAATGTCTCACGTTGAGTGATATATGACAAGTTGGCTTCCGGCAGAATCAATAGCGGGAAAGGTACGACATTCCATTCTGCCCCTGCTTTTACGCTACAGTCTATCTTTCCCCACGAAGCAGGAAGCCAGAAACGTTTCCAGATGCTTGCTTCCGTGCGGTTGAAGTTGTATTCTCCGCCCAGCACGCCTTTGAAGCCCATGGCATGAGTCAGCGTGAAGATAGGAGCGTCTAGCGACACCGGAACACGGCGCTGCTTGGAGTTGACGAAAGATTCTCCCGGTGCATAACGCAGTGTCACACTCGCTTCGGAAGTCGTGATGTCATGCACACGGGTTTGTGCGGCGTCATTCCGCAGATATTCCAGTTTTCCGGTAGGCTCGTCATTTCGATGGCGGAGCATGGCTTTCACTCCGAATCCCGTCAGCGTTTCGAGTTCGTAGTTGATGGTAGCATCACGCATATATGACATCTGGTCTACCGTTGTCGTTTTCATCGAAAGGAAGATGTTGTCTTTGTCTGTAAACAGGAACTTGTCCATCGGCGACATTACATCATAACTGTACGTTGCAGATATAAAATGTTTTGGAAACTCCCATACTACATAATCTCGTTTGTTGAAAGAATAAGTCAGCGTTCCGCTATATTTCCACTTTTCGTCTTTCAGACCATAAGCTCCGTATCCGCTCAGGAACCAATGCTTGTCAAAATGGGCAGTAGTCATACCACTCAGGCGGAAACGGGTTCCGTCGATGTAGTTGCTTGAAATCATGGTGTTGATAGGACCGATATCCACTTTGCTCTTATGGCCTTTGCTGCCTGTTTCCACAAAGTTCTCGATCAATGCTTTCGCACCGAAGATGATATATTTGAATCCCGGAATCTGTTCCAGACGGTTGACGAATACATCCATATTGCTTTCCTTTCTGGTCAACGGCACCTGGCGCACACTCGCCCAGTATTCGTCACTTTTCGAAAGCATGTCGGCCTCCTTGATCACAGGACCTTTCAAACGGAACAATCGCTGTTCTATCGGATCAAATTTATAATTGCTGTATTTAGTCGTTCGTTCTACCTGTAACCCTCCTGAGGTTTTGTTGGAACTCCATGAAAGGTCTACCGTCATGTCGTCATCCGCCAATACCCAGTTCCCGTTGGGAAGCTGCTCGTACTGCTGCACGATGTCCATGCGGTTGACAAAGTTGACACCACTCTTTTTAGGCAGGTTCATCGTACACTTCTGAACGGCATAGGTCGAATCTTTCAGCACATAAAGATGCCCTGTAAATCCGAAATCCTGTGAGTTCTGCGGTACGAATGTCAGATGTACGCATTCGCGCCTGTCCACCATCAGCGTATCCATCAGGTAGTATTTATAGAACGAGATGGCATTGTTGCCGATAGGGCTTACGAATCGCTGTTGGAGCAGCCGGATGTCATCATCATAAATGTTGATATCGGCAAAAACATCCTTCAGAACAGTCCCCAGCATGTCTCCTGTGGAGAAAAACTCTTCGATACCATTGGAGTTCTTTCCTTTGATAATGGTCTTTTTGCTTTCGGGGTCTTTCCGGAAAATGGTTTGTGAGGCCGTTTCCTGTACGGAGATAGGGAGAATCAGTTTGTTGGTCGTCTCCGACACTTCCACCTGATCTTTGAGGAATGAGTATTTCTTGTAGATACCCTTTTCCAGTTTCTCCGGAGTCAGGTCGTTGATAGACATTTTCATTTTCTCGTACTTGTCGTACTGGTAGTAATCGTTCACTTCGAGCACTTGTGCTTTTTTGTGTTCGATCACTTTCTTCATGAATTCGACTGCCGGATTATTCTTGCGGGAGTATTTTTCTTTCTGTGGTTTTACGACTACTTCGGTGAGCATTACATCGTCCGGAGAGAGTTTAACATTGACGGTCTGATTTCCGGAGCCTACTTTGACGGTTTTGGTGACATATCCGATGGAAGAGAAAACGAGCGTTCCTCCGTTTCTTCGTGCGTCGAGTTTATATTCTCCGTCAATATTGGTGACAGTACCCATTTCTCTCTTGTCTTGATAATAGACAGAGATATACATTAGTGGTTCATGAGTGACTGAATCAGTTACAACCCCCTTTATTTGCTGCGCAAAAGCATTTGAAACTGCAAATACGACTAAGAGCAGTATTATTATTTTGTTATATCGTTGTATCATAACGTTCGTAGTAGGGCTGCAAAGTTAACAAATAAGTCTGAGTAAAATAGAGTATATAACTTTTTTTACCCATCGTTTTTTGTTATTTACAAGCTTATATCATTCAACAATGGAAGGAGGCAGATTGTTTTTGTCTTTTTATACTTCCCTTTTCAACGTATGCCACATCTTGCGAACCGGCATGCTCCGATTCTTTTCCGTAGTTCCAAAATCTGTTTCAACGGTTGAAACAAAAAGTTTCATGCCTTGAAACTCTAGTTCCCACTGCTTGAAACTCTGGTTTCTACGCCTTGAAACTTTGGTTTCCTCGGCGTGAAACTTTCTGAAACACTTGTCGAACCTGATGGTGGTCGACTACTTCTGTCTGGCTATTAAGCCGGCTCGTTGATCATCGAGTCCGGCTCAACCACTCCGGTTATTTACTTGTTAATATTTGTACGATTCGTTCGGCTGTTCGTCCGTCCCAGCGTTCGGGGAGTTCGCCTTTCTTCCATTCACCTTTCATCAGCGTATCCATAGCCTGAGCGAGTGCTGCCGGATCTTCACCGACCAGTTCATTCGTTCCCACGCGCCACGTTTCCGGATGTTCGGCATATGTGTTGAGCGTGATACAGGGGATGCCGAGGAACGTAGCTTCTTCGGCTACATTGCCGGAGTCCGTGATGATTCCTTTGGCTTTATTGATCAGATATCCGAAGAAAAGATAATTCTGCGGAGGCATGATATGAAGGTTCGGGGCTTCTATGCCGAGGTCTTTGATCGCATTGCGCACGTAAGTGTGCATGGGCGCTACGATAGGCATACCGGCAGCTTTTTCGATCATCGTTTGCATCAACTTCCGCAGGTTCTCTTTGTTGTTGAGCAGTACACGTCGGTTGAGGGTGAGCAGGAGATAATTACCCTCCTGAAGTCCCAGTACGGAGAACCATACCGGTTTGAGCAGCCGGTTCCGGTTGAAGCGGACGGTATCTACCAAAATGTTGCCGACGTAATATACATTTTCACTTTCCGTGCCTGTCTGATTCAGATTTCGGTTGGCCACCATGCCGGCAGTAAACAGATAATCGGATACTCCGTCGGTAATCATCCGGTTTACTTCCTTCGGCATCTTCATGTCGAAGGAACGTGTGCCGGCTACCAGATGGGCTACCTTGATTCCTTGTTTCTTGGCTACGATGGCGCAACTCATGGTTGCTGTCAGATCATCCACTACCAGGACGACGTGTGCCGGATTCTCCGTCAGCTCCTGTTCGAAGGCGATCATGATTCCGGCTGCCAGACTGGTGGGGTTACTGCTTTCCACTCCAAGGTAGACATCGGGAGCTTTCATGTCGAGATCCGAAAACAGGGAAGCATCCAGACTTGTATCGTCCCGTCTGCCTGTGTACACCAAACGGTAGGAGATGCTTTTACCCAGCCCTCTTGCGGCTTCGATGGCGCGTGTGATAGGGGCTATTTTCATGAAATTGGGGCGTGCCCCGGCAACAATTGTTATTTTCATATTGTTTCTATCTAATTCGTGTAGCAAAAGTACATTTTCTTACGGAATTTATTCGTTACTTTGCATACAAAATAACAAATATATGCCCACATTCGTTCAAATTCTTGATTTTATAGGCACATTTGCCTTTGCTATTAGTGGTATCCGGCTGGCTTCGGCAAAGCGTTTCGACTGGTTCGGAGCCTATGTCGTAGGTCTTGCTACCGCTATCGGTGGCGGTACCATCCGTGATGTACTGCTGGATGTGACGCCCGGATGGATGACGAACCCTATCTATTTGATCTGTACGGGACTTGCCTTGATCTGGGTGATCTGTTTCGGTCGCTGGCTGATCCGTCTGAATAATACCTTTTTTATATTCGATACCATCGGACTGGCTTTGTTTACGGTGGTCGGTGTGGGGAAAAGTATCGCTTTGGGCTATCCTTTTTGGGTAGCCATCATCATGGGTAGTATCACAGGTGCCGCAGGAGGTGTGATTCGTGATGTCTTTATCAATGAGATCCCCTTGATTTTCCGAAAAGAAATCTATGCGATGGCGTGTGTAGTAGGCGGCATCGCTTACTGGCTGTGCGATGCCGCAGGGATGGAATCTTATGTCTGTCAGCTCGTTGGCGGATCGGTGGTATTTGTTACACGCATCCTTGCCGTGAAATACCACATTTGCCTTCCTATATTAAAAGGTAGTGAAGAGACTGACGGTGATTCTTGAAGATTTTATTTCTTGTCCAGATCCACTTCTCCCCGGTAGCTGATTGCCTGACGGTTCTGCATCGTGACATCGATGCTGGTAGTGCCGTCGGGGAACACTTTCGCCCTGAACTCAAAGAAGTCTTCCGGACTTCGGGCGGAGAATTTGATAACGGCGTTTCCCTTCTTATCCATATCCATCGTGTATTCTTTGAGGGGAGCGTTGAATATCAGCCCGCTTCCTCCGCCGTAAGGAACGCTGTAAGCACGTCCGTAATAAGGGAGGTAAGAGAATACCGAATCATTTCTGATTTGCAGTGAGTATTGTGAAGTCAGAGGTATAGAACGTCCGCGCATGGGCATAGCAGTGTTGACGTCTATCTTGTAGTCTTCTGATACGATCAGCTGTCTGACAGCTTCTTTCTTCTGTTCCTTCTTCTCCTTCTTGGTCTGTGCCGAAAGAGTCGGGATTCCTGCTAGCATAACCAGCAGTAGCATAAGGATTTGTTTTCTTGTTTTCATATCAGTTACAGTTTAGTGTATATATGTATAACACTCAAATATACTAAAAATAAGGAGTCCCCCTGCTTTCTTTAATGAAAATTAAACAGAAATCCTTAGAACTGTTCCAGAATGGAGATTCGTTTCTCGATAGGGGGATGCGTGGCAAAGAGGCCGCTAAGTCCGCTGAGGGCACTTTTCGACTGGTCGCCCGGATTCTGAATGAATAATTGCGCCACATCCCCACGTTTTACCGCTTCTATATCCGGATCATCGGAAATTTTGCGCAGGGCACTTGCCAATGCTAACGGATTCTTTGTCATCTCCGCCGAACCGGCATCTGCCATATATTCGCGCTTCCGTGAAATGGCGAAGCGCATCAGACTGGCAAAGAAGTAACCGACAGCGGCTATTACTAAGGCAATCAGTATGATGAGGATAGCTCCTCCGCCGTTTTTCCCGTTGCTACGTATGCGCGCGTGCGTAATAGTATAGAAAGTGATCTGCGTCAGCATCGAGAAGATTCCGACAAATACAATCGAGACGATCAGCAGGCGCACATCTCTGTTGCGGATGTGAGTCAGTTCGTGGGCGATGACTGCTTCCAGTTCTTCGTCGTTCAACTTCTGAATAATCCCTTTCGAGAGAGTGACCGTATAGGTGCGGTCGTTGATACCGCTGGCAAAAGCGTTCAATGAATCGTCGTCGATGATATTGATTTTCGGAGTCTTCATTCCGTTTGCCATGCAGAGGTTCTCGACCAGATTGTAGACACGTTTGTTCTCTCTGCGGTCGAGAGGTTTGGCGCCTGTGGCGGCTTTGATGATACTCGTATTCGCCCAGAAAGCTATCAGGAACCAAATCAATACGACCCCCATCGTATAGGGGAGGGCATTGATGAAAAGAGGATTAGCCAATTCCAGGATACTTACTTCCATGCTTTCACCGTGCCCCATAGCGGCCAGCAGATAGCAGGCCAGATAAAGCAATGCTGCTACCAGGCAGGGAAATAGAAATAACAGAAGAACAGAGCGCCGGTTGTTCCGGCTCTGCTGTGTTTGGATTCCGACGTACTGCATACGTGCTCGTTTTTAGAAACTGATCTTCGGTGCCTGTTCCAGATTCGCACGTTCGTTGGTACCCAGGTCGAACATGATTTCTCTGCGGAAACCTGCCATACCTGCTATGATGTTGGACGGGAATGTCTGAACCGCATTATTATATTCCTTCGTAGCCGAGTTAAAGTAACGGCGTACAGCAGCCAATTTATTCTCTACATCGGATACTTCTTCTTGCAGTTGCAGGAAATTCTGGTTTGCTTTCAGGTCCGGATAAGCCTCCAACGTGATTTTCAATCCCGATAAAGCGGAAGATAATTGATTCTCAGCTGCTATCTTCTCGTCGATTGTCTTGGCGCTGACTGCACCGTTACGTGCCTGAATCACCCGTTCGAGGGTATCTTTTTCGTGTGCGGCATATCCTTTCACGGTATCCACCAGTTGCGGAATAAGGTCGTGGCGCTGTTTCAGCTGCACGTCGATGTCTGCAAAAGCATTTTCACGGTTATTTCTCAGTCTCACCAATGAGTTGTACATGGAAGCAAAAATGATTCCCAACAGTACGATTATTCCTACGATAATAAGTATAGTCATGTCCTTTACTTTAAGTTAATAATACTACCCAAAAGTAAGTTATTTTGTATTGCCAAACAAGAAGAAGAGAATAAAAAACGTCCTAAACCACCTAAAAACTATCAAAAAGCACCTAAAATCTATCATTTGACAGTTTCACCCCCTAAGAAATGACGAATTTCCCCCTGTTTGACTCATAAAATACCTTTAAACTTGCAAACGTCAAGAAAGAAACGAAATATTAACCGTAAAACCCTTAAAGTATGAAAAGTTTAAGTTTCAGAAAAGATTTAATTGGAGTTCAGGAAGAGTTGCTTCGTTTTGCTTATAAATTAACTGCCAATCGTGAAGAAGCAAATGATTTATTGCAAGAAACATCATTAAAGGCCTTGGATAACGAGGAAAAATATGTTCCCGATACAAATTTTAAAGGATGGATGTACACAATCATGCGTAACATCTTTATTAATAACTACCGTAAAATCGTACGTGACCAGACATTCGTAGATCAGACCGACAATCTGTATCATTTGAATCTCCCCCAAGACTCAGGATTTGAAAGTACGGAAGGCGCTTATGACTTAAAAGAGATGCACCGCATCGTCAACGCGCTGCCGAAGGAATATAAAGTACCATTTTCAATGCACGTATCCGGTTTTAAATACCGTGAGATCGCTGAGAAGCTGGACCTACCCCTCGGAACGGTGAAGAGCCGCATATTCTTCACACGCCAACGTTTGCAACAAGAGTTGAAAGATTTTGTATAAATAGGGATAACACATTAGTCAAACAATTAATTCTGGTAAGGAGCAACGGGTAAAAACTCGCTTGCTCCTTTGATTTTGTGACAATATGATATTAAACATGTCTTTGTACCCCAACTTATTCTCTCTGTATTTGTTATTATGTCAGAGAACTCAGTATATTTGTATCAACTAGTTAACCTAAGTAATATAAATCTCATCTATTTACGGCAATGAAAAAGGAAATCAAATTCAGTCTCGTTTATCGGGATATGTGGCAGTCGTCCGGCAAGTATCAACCGCGTGCCGATCAGTTAGTAAGAATTGCTCCGTTAATTATCGAAATGGGTTGTTTCTCCCGTGTAGAAACCAACGGAGGCGCGTTCGAACAAGTCAACCTACTGTATGGCGAGAACCCGAACAAAGCCGTCCGGGCTTTCACAAAACCTTTCCACGAAGCCGGCATACAAACTCATATGCTCGACCGTGGTCTGAATGGTCTTCGAATGTATCCCGTTCCGGCAGATGTGCGCCGGTTAATGTATAAAGTAAAACATGCGCAGGGAGTGGACATCACCCGTATCTTTTGCGGCTTGAATGAAGTCAGAAATATTATTCCTTCCATTCATTATGCCCTTGAAGCGGGGATGATTCCGCAGGCAACGTTATGTATTACGTTCTCGCCCGTACATACCGTAGAATATTATACCGCTATCGCCGAGCGTCTGATAGAGGCCGGAGCACCGGAAATCTGTCTGAAAGATATGGCAGGTGTCGGTCGCCCCGAAATGCTGGGACGTCTGACGAAAGCAATCAAGGAACGGCATCCCGAAATCATCATCCAGTATCACGGACATAGCGGACCGGGACTTTCGATGGCTTCTATCCTCGAAGTTTGTGAGAATGGCGCGGATATTATTGATGTTGCAATGGAGCCGATTTCGTGGGGGAAAGTTCATCCGGACGTTATCTCTGTGCAGGCTATGCTGAAAGACGCGGGATTTCAGGTACCGGAGATTAATATGAAAGCCTACATGAAAGCCCGTGCCATGACACAGGAGTTCATTGACGATTTTCTGGGTTATTTTATGGACCCTACCAACAAGCATATGTCTTCTTTGCTCTTGAAATGCGGACTTCCCGGAGGTATGATGGGTTCTATGATGGCCGATCTGAAAGGAGTGCATTCCGGCATCAATCTGATATTGAGAGGTAAGAACGAACCGGAACTGAGCATCGACGATTTGCTCGTGATGCTGTTTGACGAAGTGGAATATGTGTGGCCGAAACTCGGCTATCCTCCATTAGTGACTCCGTTCAGCCAATATGTGAAGAACGTGGCATTGATGAATGTGATGTCTCTGATCAAGGGAGAGGAGCGTTGGACGATGATCGACAACCATACCTGGGATATGATTCTAGGTAAGAGTGGTCGTTTGCCCGGTGCACTTGCTCCGGAGATTATCGCATTGGCAAAAGAAAAAGGATACGAATTTACGGACGAAGACCCGCAGAAGAACTATCCGGATCAACTGGACGAGTATCGTAAGGAAATGACAGAAAACAGCTGGGATTTCGGACAGGATGATGAAGAACTCTTCGAACTGGCAATGCACGACCGCCAATATCGGGATTATAAATCGGGTATTGCCAAGAAACGTTTCGAAGATGATTTGCAGCGTGCTAAAGATGCCGCATTGGCAAAACAGGGATTCTCCGAAGAAGAAGTGAAACGGATGAAACGTGCCAAAGCCGAACCGGTGACGGCAATGGAGAAAGGGCAGATCATTTGGGAGATCGATGTGGAATCGCCTTCTATGCCGCCCGAAGTGGGACATAAATATGGTCCGGACGATGTGTTTTGCTATATTGCTACTCCTTGGCATACATATGATAAGGTGTTGGCGAATTTTAGCGGTCGTGTGATCGAGGTATGTGCCAAGCAGGGAGCATTGGTAGATAAAGGCGAACCATTGGCGTATATCGAGAGGTGTGAGGAACCGGCATAGTCTGTATCTCAAATAACGAAAAAAAGAAATCCCTTTATCCTTGTCTTGTTTCTTGATGAAATAGACTGTGATAAAGGGATTGCTTTATTTCTTTTTCTTCTTCCTGGTGTCTTTCTTATCGACCGCCTTCTTCTCTACAGGCGGAAACTTAGGAACCAGATTCATTAATCGCAATATCTGTTTTTGTCGTTTCAATAGGTAAGCCGAAGGCTTCGCAGAGTTAAACCGTATCGGGTTAGGGAGCGTAGCGGCAATCAGTGCGCACTGTCCTGAGCTCAACTTGGCAGCTGTTGTGTTGAATTTATACTTTGCGGCAGCCTGTGCGCCATAAATCCCTTTTCCCATTTCGATAGAGTTGAGATATACCTCCATAATCCGTTCTTTCGACCAGAATAACTCTATCAGAAAGGTGAAATAAACTTCGAAACCTTTGCGTATCCAAGACGATTGCGGCCATAGGAACACATTCTTGGCTGTCTGCTGACTGATGGTACTTGCTCCGCGCTTCCGTTTCCGTTTTTCGTTTTCCTTCATCGCTTTCTCTATTTCGATGAAGTCGAATCCGTTGTGTTCGGCAAAGCGGTTGTCTTCGGAGGCGATGACCGCCATCGGCAGGTGAGGAGATATTTTATCAAAAGAAACCCACGTGTGTTTCCACGTGGGTTTATCTCCTGACGCAAGCTGCTGTACACTTCGGATGACCATCAGCGGAGTGACATACACCGGCATAAAGCGGTAGACGATCACAGCCAGAATGGTAGATGCAAAGAAGAAAATCAGCAGGTTGCGCGCATAACGCAATATTTTTTTAATTGGAAGCGGCCTGTGCATCTTTAATCATCTGTTCACTTGCGTACATGTAAACTTCTACCCGACGATTCTGTTCTCTTCCGGCAGCTGTGTCGTTGCTGGCGATAGGATCGCTTTCGCCCATTCCCTGCACACCTTTAATCTGGTTGGAAGAAACGCCGCAGTTTAACAGGTAGCTGGCTACACTCTGTGCACGTTCCTGTGACAAGTTCAGATTTTTCTGACGGCTTTGTTCGGCAGTACTGTTTCTCCAGCCCTGATTGTCGGTATATCCGTAGATGGATACGTCCATGTCTCTGTTCTGGTTGAGTACGTTGTTGGCGAACTTGCTCAATGCAGACTTGGCAGCAGCACTCAGAGTTGCATTACCGGTAGTGAAAAGAATACCTGAATCGAATGTAACTTTTACTGCCTGCAATCCGTTGTTGTCAGTTATCTGCTCTACTTGTGCGCCTTCAATTTGTTTTGCTTCTGCTGCCGCTTTATCCATCTTCTTTCCGATAAGGGCACCTGTTCCTGCACCTACTGCAGTACCGATAGCCGCACCGATGGCAGCACCCTTGCCTTTACCGATAACACCGCCGAGGATAGCACCCAATGCAGCACCCGAACCACCGCCGATTGCGGCACCTTTGCCCGTATTGTTCATGCTTGCGCAGCCACTGAATATCATGGTTATACTCATGAAGAGAACCATCCATTTCATCTTGTTCATAATGCAATGTTTTTTAAATAGGTTTATAAAATAATACTTTAATAAATTAACAACGCAAAGATACATATTATTTGCCAAGGTCATACTTTTTAAGTTAAAATAACTCCGGACGATCTTTGTATATGTAAAATAACAAACGACACTACTACCTTGTTGACACGGAAGGCAGATTTAAGCATTTTTTCCTGATCATGGTGAACCATCCCAAGAGAATCAGTCCTTTGGCAATCGTTGTGACGCATACTGCCCACCAGATACCTTCTACTCCCATGCCCATCCGTACAAACAGGATGGCAAGCGGAATGCGCATATAGTTGCATACAATGCTGACAATGGCAGGAGGCACGGTACGCCCGATGCCGTAGAACACTCCCTGCATCGTGATTTCGAGCATCATAAACAGCTGCGAATATCCGTCGATACGCAGAAATACACCTCCGGCTTCGTAAGCTGCCTGTTCGGGGACAAAGATCGAAAAGACCTCATTGCCGTAAAAGACAAACAGCAGCGTGCAGAAAGTTCCGAAGATTCCCGTCATCCATAGGGTGGTGTGCCAGGCTTTCAGTCCCCGTTCTATTCGTCCGGCGGCGAAGTTCTGGGCAATAAAGGCGCTAAGTGCGGTGGAGAAACCTTGGGAGGTATTCCAGGTGATGGCTTCTATCTGTCCGCCGGTGGTGAAAGTCATCAGTCCGATGTGTCCGCCCTGTTCGGATGCGGTACGGCAGAGGAACATATTGACGAAGGCGAACAGTGTGTTTAGGGTAGCTACGGGCAGACCTAGTTTCAGAATACGCCGTGTGTACTTTTTCTTCAGTCGGGAGAAGAAGGGGAAACCGCCGAGCAGGGCATTTTTGCGGAAACGCAGCTGATAGATGAAGATGGCGAATACCGTTGCCTGCGAGAGCCATGTAGCGTAGGCGGCACCGTTTGTTCCCAGTCCGAAGCCGAAGATAAACAGAGGGTCGAGAATGATATTCATAATCAGTCCCGTCCCACTGATGTAAAATGGAATTTTGCTTCGTCCCGCTGCATTATAGATACCTGTGAAGGCAGCAGACAGGAATATGAACGGCAATGCGGTGGAAATAATCCGCAGGTATTCGATGGCATTGGCTGTGATGTGCTCTTCTAGTTCATAGATACGGATGATGGGGCTTGCGAACATGAAAAGCAGTCCGCCCCAGCAGATCGAAATGATCAGAGCAATCGTGATATTGTGTGAAGCGAACTGGCGGGCATCTTCCTGATTCTGCGCACCGATGGATTGGCCTACGCTGACTTCGGACCCTACCTTATTTAATAAGGAGATAGAACCGGACATCCACGTCAGGATTCCTACCGAACCGATGGCGGCTACAGCCTCACTGCCCAATCGTCCTACCCATGCCATGTCTGTAAGGCTGTATGCCATCTGTATAAACGACGTTGCCATGATAGGCATCGCCAGATTGAAAAGTTGGCGGTTGATAGGGCCGTGTGTCAGATTCTTAATTCCTTGCATATCATTTTTTCTATTTAAAAGGAGGCGCAAAGATACATAAAATTACTATCTTCGCACATCAAATATTCATTAATCAAAGTATACAGATACTATGAAACAGAAATTCTCTTCTCTTTTTGTATTGCTGGTCCTGCTATTGACAGGACTGCAAGTCTCGGCACAAAGTACGCCAAAACCATTTGATATTGAACAGCCTTCTCTTCGTGTTTTCCTGCCGGCACCGGAACTGGCGACAGGTCGTGCTGTGGTAGCCTGTCCGGGTGGGGGATACTCCGGCTTGGCGGTCAATCACGAAGGGTATGACTGGGCGCCGTATTTCAACAAACAAGGAATTGCATTGATTGTTCTCAAATACCGGATGCCGAAAGGCGACCGCACCCTCCCGATCTCCGACGCCGAAGCAGCCATGAAAATGGTACGTGACAGCGCTGACGTATGGAATCTGAATCCGAATGATATTGGTATCATGGGGTCTTCTGCCGGAGGCCATCTGGCTTCGACCATCGCTACACATGCGCCTGAAGCACTTCGTCCCAACTTCCAGATTCTCTTCTATCCGGTGATCACGATGGACAAATCTTTCACTCACATGGGCTCTCATGACAATCTGTTGGGCAAGGACGCTTCTGCCGATCTGGAAAAAGAATTCTCCAACGAGAAGCAAGTGACCAAAGAGACTCCCCGTGCTTTCATTGTTTATAGCGATGATGACAAGGTAGTTCCTCCTGCCAACGGAGTCAACTATTATCTGGCTTTAAATAAGAAAGGTGTTCCTTCCGTTCTCCATATTTATCCTACAGGCGGACACGGTTGGGGAATCCGTGAAGATTTCCTCTACAAGAGTGAAATGCAGAACGAACTGACTTCTTGGTTGCGTAGTTTCAAGGCTCCTCGCAAAGATGCCGTCCGTGTGGCTTGTATCGGCAACAGTATTACGTTCGGAGCAGGAATAAGAAATCGCAGCCGTGACAGCTATCCTTCCGTACTGGCCCGTATGTTGGGCGACAACTACTGGGTGAAAAATTTCGGAGTGAGCGCCCGTACCATGCTGAACAAAGGAGATCATCCTTATATGAACGAACCTGCTTATAAGAATGCATTGGCTTTTAATCCTAACATCGTCGTTATCAAACTTGGTACAAACGACAGCAAATCATTCAACTGGAAATACAAAGCAGACTTCATGAAAGATGCGCAGACCATGATCGACGCTTTCAAGGGCCTTCCTTCACAGCCGAAGATTTATCTCTGCTATCCTTCCAAAGCTTATCTTACAGGTGACGGCATCAACGATGATATTATCTCTAAAGAAGTCATTCCGATGATCAAGAAGCTCGCCAAGAAAAACGGCCTGTCTGTTATAGACCTCCATACTGCTATGGACGGAATGCCCGAACTCTTTCCGGACCGTATTCATCCGAACGAAAAGGGAGCGCAGGTAATGGCAAAAGCTGTCTATCAATCTATCTCTACTTTAAAATAAAAAATATGTTACCGATCATTGAGCTTTTAACCGGATAATTGTATTAATAATATAGCCCCTGATAAAAGAAAGGAGAATATTATGATTAGAACAGTTGTTGTCTTTGTTTTTGTGTCTTTTGCTTGTGTTGCTACTGCCTTTTCTCAAACTATAGAAAAGGAGAATAAAATAGATGTGCAAAAGAAAAATAGCTCCACGGAAGTGAGCGGACGTCAGTTGCCCGAAGCAAAAAACATAGAACCAAAGTTACCGGATATAGAGGCTAAAAAGCTCGCAACAGATGATAAGTCCATGCAGACATACGGTCTGACACCTTCAAGTCCTGCATCGGGCTTATCTCCCTATTTTTACGATTTTCCTGCATTGCTGGAAAGTAATCCGGCATTGACGGATTTTTATAATTTTCGTCAGCATTCTATGAATGGACAGTTTTCTTTTATTGGGAGTGCAGAACAAAAGACTTATTTGGGATTGGGGCAATATGTAGCGGTAAATGCCGGAATGCGCTGGATTCCTTCTCAAAGATTTTTCGTTGAAGCGGGAGGAGTCTTAAGCCGGCAATTCTATTTGGCTTTGCCTATAGCGAGACAAGACATAGCAGGAATATATACGAGAATGCATTATTCTTTAGCCAGAAAAGTCCGGTTAAATGTCTGGGGACAATATTTTATGGGGGGAAATACACCTCCTCCGGCTTACAATCCGTTATTTCCACATACAGGGGTAGGAGCCTCTATCTCGGTCGATGTGAAAAAGAATACGGAAGTAAGTGTCGGTGCGGAATACCAGTATGACAAGAATTCAAGGGAATGGAAAATGGAAACGTCAGGCCGTGTATCCATTGGCTTTTGACACATATTTCATCATTCATTTGGTTCTGTTATTTATTTCCCATATCTTTGACGCATTAAAATTATAATGTTTCATTAAAACTAGTGGATGTTTAACTCATCATTTATTACATCGGATTTGGTCTGATAAGAATCTGTTCACTTTAACAGATTCGAACTTTCATACTTTCGGATAATCTTTCCGGAAGTGATTCTCCTATATTATATAACTTTAGTTTTTATACCCGCATACAATAGCAAAAGCATTGTTGTGCTTTCACGTGTATGCTATATACATTAAGATAATGAGTAACGAAAATAATAATCTGTCATTATATGGTTGGAGTGATAATCTATTCCGGCAAAAACAAATCTCACAATTTAAAGATATGTCTCATGGACGAATCATCGTGACACATAAAACCTGTTATGAAGTAGTTGCAGAGGATGGCGTATATTTGTGTGAGTTAACAGGAAATATGATTTATGGCAGAATGCCTGATGAATACCCTTGTACGGGCGATTGGGTGATTTTTCAGCCATTTGATGCAAACAAAGGGATTATAGTTGATACGTTGCCTCGTGAACGGGCGTTGTATCGCAAGAAGAACGGAACGGTAGCCGACCGGCAGGCCATTGCTTCTTACGTCGATAAAGCATTTATTGTGCAAAGCCTTGATGATAATTTCAATGTTCGCAGAGCGGAACGTTTCATAGCCCAGATAATGGAAGAAAATATCAAACCGGTATTGGTGTTTAATAAAGCCGATTTAGGTTGTGACAGGCAGAAAATAGATGAAGCGATTAAACACATTGCCCGTCAGTTTCCTGTATTTATCACAAGTATTCGTCAACCTCAAACGATTCTCCGGTTGCGGGAATCCATAACAAAAGGCGAAACGGTCGTGTTTGTCGGCTCTTCGGGTGTCGGCAAGAGTTCACAGGTGAATACCCTTTGCGGGAAATCGGTATTGAATACTTCCGATATAAGCCTGTCTACAGGGAAGGGGCGGCATACTTCGACTCGTCGGGAAATGGTATTGATGGATGGCTCAGGTGTTTTAATCGACACTCCGGGTGTTCGGGAATTTGGTTTGGCGATTGACAATCCCGATTCGCTTGCCGAAATGTTTGAAATATCCGACTATGCGGAATCATGCCGTTTCAGCGATTGTAAGCATATCGACGAGCCGGGTTGTGCTGTTTTAGAGGCGATACATGATGGTACGTTAGATCATAAGGTATATGAGAGTTATCTGAAACTCAGACGAGAAGCATGGCATTTCTCCGCTTCCGAACATGAAAAACGTAAGAAGGAGAAATCCTTTACGAAACTCGTAGAAGAAGTGAAGAAACGCAAGGCTAATTTCTAAAGAACTATTGAAGCAGGGAATGCCGGTACTTTATCAGACAAGGTGATACTGTATGACGGCTTCTCTGCTTCTTATTGTTTGGTAAGAGTTTACGGCAACTATTCTCTTGCTTTTAGAGTAAAGGCATTTCAACTCTTGTGACATGTTCCTCTTCGGGTACATCCGGATTGCTGTAATAATATTCTATTGATGTTCCCGAAGCCTTATATCCATTTGTTTTTATCCATTCGGTCATCTCATTGTACAGCTGTGCCAGTTCATTGTAATTTCCTCTATGCAGACATACGACTATTCTTCTGGCGGGGAGGATGACAGACTGTATTTTTTCGTCACCCTGTAAAGGTTTCGAAGATTTCAGTCCGATAATCATTTCTATACGATCTTCGGTCAGGCTTTCAAAGTCGGGGTATTCTACGAAGGGGATATCCGTGGTTACTTCTCCCTGTTTCTTGAATAAAGAGTCTATTCTTACAAAATTTTCTCCGATAGCCTGTGACATACCTTTCATGTTGGTTTGTACTTCAATAGCCAAAGCAGGCTGTTCCGGCTGCTGTAAAAGCATGATTTCTGATATCTTTGCCATAGATTCTGTTTTAATGGTGATTATTTCCGTATGACCGGTATATATATTTCTGTTAGTAATTCCGACGTTTCCGTGGTGGACGGATGATTCATATACATCTCAAAGCTGAATGTGCTTTGGGGATGGTATTTACTTTTCGGAAACCATTCCTCATAAATGCTCCTGTACACTTTGTGTAAAGAAGAATAGCTCCCCGTATGTCTGAACACGGCATATCGCCCTCCGGGAATTTGCATGATTCCCGGTACCGGTCTCGCTTTAGTATCATCGCGAAGGGTGATGCCCAGATAGAACCGGCACTTCTCCGTAGGCGTAATCGACGGATCGTCCATGCTAAGGCTGATAAACTTGTCATATCGTGGGTCTGCTTCATACTGTTCGGCATGATGCAGTAGTTTATTCCAAAGTAATCTGTATTTTAGTTTGTTTTTATACGCTTCACCCACTTCGATGCAGAATATCTTTATCGGGCTGATCACTTTTATCTCCGGTTTTATATTTGTTGCCGGATTTTCACCGTTCGGTCTGTGCTTTTCTCTGTATTGAGAAGTTGATATACCAAAATGTTTCTTAAAAGCTTTGGCGATACTGTATTTAGTCTGATAACTCGTTTGCTCTATGATTTGCTTTAGCGTATAGTCCGTAGAGATCAGCAGATGTGCAACGTGCTCCATGCGCAAACGCTGTATGTAACTGCCGATATTCTCTCCGGTAGCGGTGCGGAACACTCTTCTGAAATGAAATTTGGACAGTCCGCTCATCGAACTCAGCGTGTCGGTATCCAGTACCTCCGTCAGATGACCGTTGATGTACACTATTATGTTCTGAATCATCTTATGATGAAGGCTGCTTGTCTCTTGCTTTTGCCGCCATCTGTTCAGTCTGGGAAGGCGTTTGTCCAGTATCTCCCTCAGCTCTTTCGGAGAATAGTCCGTGTCTGCGTATTCATTATATTTATCTGTATATTTTATCCAGATATCGATCATTTCCCACATGGATATATCAACAATGTATTTCCCATCCTTCAGGCAGTAATAACAAAACTCATCACTCCTCGAACCGTCAGAGTTGGTGCCTAAATATTCCTCCACGTCGAAGCGGAGCGGCATTCCGCAGCTTTGGCAATATCTTTTATTTATTTCTGATTCAACCATTTGACTAATCTTGCATTCTTTGCAAAAATAAGCTATTTTTTCAGTAAACAGTTGTCCGGAATAGCCATCTTTTTATTAACAAATGTTCATTTCCGCTATTTCTTAAAGTTGTATCTTTGCCGCGCTTTTATAATATATAAGGTAAAGATGGAAACAATAACTGGAAAAAGAAGTTTATCATTATATGAGCCGATTGTTTGGTGTAGGTCTGTTTGTCATCGATTCGATATTGGATATGTTTTGGGCTTTATGTAGAGTCTTATATCTATGTTCTGTGTATATTAATAAAAAAACCTCTGATAATCATTGGTTATCAGAGGTTTTTTACTCCGTGATCCGCCTGGGGTTTTAACCCAAACGGTCTATATTTTTATAAATCAGATTTTTATCTAAATCCAAATTAAGCATCGTACCGATTTAGGATCTATTTTTTGTCCTTTTTTGGCAGTACATTGTCTTTGCTTTTCTGCTCAATTACTGGGTACAAATCTACAAATATTTTTTGGAATAACCAAATTCTTGATATTCAAGTTATAGTTTTTCGAGTGCAAGGGCAAGCCTATACATATATAGGCTTGCACCTTGCACTGATTTTCTGGTATCGTCCTTTTAAAAATATTTCAGGGATGATTTTACAGCTCTTCTGAATAAAAGCAGCATTTGCTTTCCCAATTAAGCATCCCCCCCTATTTTTCCCCCTTAAAAAAGGAGTCAACCATTTTCTTTTTCAGGCAAATGGTTAACACCTATTTCTTCAATACGACTAACCTGTCCCCCAAAAAAACATCATTTTTAATCTGTTGATTATAAGGCGTATAAAAAATATTTTTATACATAGTATTATAATACTATTAAGATTGGTCTTATCGCTTTACGGAACTTTGCTTCAAATTAAATCAATAGCGATATGGAAGTTATTACATTGGAAAGCCGGGCATACAAAGACCTAGTGGAAAAGATCGATAAGATATCGGACTTTGTAGTGAAGTGTGAATCCGGTATCAGGCCGCAAGGTAGTGAAGAAATATGGCTTGACAGCCAAGAAGTGTCAAACCTGCTACGTATAAGCACACGTACATTGCAACGTTTACGAAAAGAAAATCTTATCAGTTACTCGATACTTCGGGGACGTTGCCTGTACAAGTTATCCGAAATTGAACGGATGTTGAATGAACGTCTAATCGTATGTGATCCTCAAACATTGGATGAGTTTCGCAGAAATTACCTGCTGAACAATGGCGCTAAGTAAGGAAACCATATTACGCGCTACGGATAAGGGGATGGCTGTTTTTCGTCATTATATCCCTGTTCCTTTTCAGGTTGGTAAGAATTTCCTGAATCCGCTCTATGAGGACAAGCATGCTTCCTGCAATGTGTATTTTGACCGCCGGAATGATTGTTATCGGATGAAGGATTTCGGAAACGATGATTATTCGGGTGACTGCTTCGCCTTCGTTGGAAAACTTTGCGGGCAGGACTGTAACCGTCCTGCAGAGTTCATGCGGATTCTCGAAAAGATTAACAACGACTTGCATTTATGTTTGGCACCAGTAAAGGATAGTAAACAAATTGTCCGCCAACGTCCTTTTGTGTCGTCTGTTGTCACTGTGCCGACACCTGTTCCGGTGAAAAAGGGAAGGCCATACACGTTCGTTCAAAAGCCATTCTCACCGGTAGAACTCACCTGGTGGGCGAAATACGGCATTACCGAAAAGGTTCTTCTTTCTTTTCAGGTAGTTTCATTAGGTCGTTATGAAAGTGAGAATCGCGAAGGTAAACCATACTGCTTCCTTTCATCTGAAAAGGAACCGATGTATGGCTATTTACATAAACAGCACATAAAAGTGTACCGTCCGTTTTCGGAAATCCGGTTTGTACAGGCTGGAACAATCCCCGAATACTTTTGCTTTGGATTGGAACAACTGCCGGCTAAAGGTGATTTACTTTTTATTACCGGAGGGGAGAAAGATGTAATGTCACTTGTTGCTCATGGTTTTCATGCTATCTGTTTCAATTCGGAAACATCACAGATTCCCCATGAAATAATTCACAAGCTTTCGTATCGTTTCAAACACATCGTATTACTGTTTGATGTCGATAAAACGGGATTGGAAAGTTCCGAAAAGCAAGCTTCCAACTTAGGCATATACAATGTCAGTCGGCTACTCTTGCCGCTTTCCGGTACCAAAGAAGAAAAAGATGTGGCAGACTATTTCAGGCTTGGCTATTCATCCGACGAATTGAAATATTTATTCCTGCAATTTCTTGACACGCTATACAGTGAAACTATGTCAGCATTGAAATCCTGTGAGGTGGATTTTAATAATCCCCCTCCTATTGCCCAAATGATTGTATCGGTAAATGATGTGCCGCTCGGCACGCAGGGAAACCTGCTTTGTGTAACAGGCGGCGAAGGTACAGGGAAAAGTAATTATGTTGCCTCACTTATTGCAGGCGCTATCCGGCAAACAGCCACAAAGATAGATACGCTGGGTGTAGAAGTCAGCGAAAACCTGCATGAAAAAGCGGTGTTGTTTTACGACACCGAACAATCGGAAGTTCAGTTGTACAAGAATATAAACAACCTGCTGCGCCGGAGTAAACGGTTGACAAAGCCTGACTATTTCCGTGCCTATTGTTTGACCGGAATGTCACGTAAGGAGCGCCTGCAAGCCATTATGCAAAGCTTGGATAAGTATCATTACCAATATAATGGCATCCAGTTAGTTGTTATCGACGGGATTGCCGACTTAATTAAAGGTGCCAACGATGAAGCCGAAAGTATAGCTGTTGTAGAGGAACTATATAGGTTGGCTGGAATATATAATACCTGCATTATTACTGTGCTACATTTTATTCCCAACGGGTTAAAACTTCGGGGACATCTCGGCAGCGAACTTCAACGCAAAGCAGCCGCTATTCTTTCAATAGAAAAAGATGATGATCCATCTATATCTGTGGTAAAAGCATTAAAGGTGCGTGATGGCAGTCCATTGGACGTACCAATTATGCAATTTACCTGGGATAAGGATGCCGGGATGCACGTTTATCTTGGTGAAAAGCCCAAAGAAGCCAAAGAAAAACGGAAAGAAGATGAGCTGGTAGCCATTGCCCGTGAAATCTTTGCCCGTCAACGTTTCCTGACTTACGTCGAATTGTGCGAACAACTGCAAACCGCCCTTGACGTGAAAGAACGGACTGCAAAGAATTATATCAAGTTTATGCGGGAAAAAGAAATCATTCTTAAAGACCCGTCAAACCCCAATTATTTTATTATCGGATTAATATCATGAGTTATGTATATAGATAAAGAATTTTTCGAATTCTGGATGGAGCGCATCATGGACAGGTTTGACCATACCGATAAAGCGCTTGAAAGATTAAAAAAACGGAACAATATGCTGGATGGTGAACGCTTGTATGACAATCAGGATGTGTGCCAATTGCTAAATATCAGCAAACGTACGTTACAACGCTACCGCAGCCGGGGTGAATTGCCTTTCCATACGATTTATCACAAAACATATTACAAGGAAAGTGATATACATACCTTCATCCGTACTCATTTTGACCGTCAGGATGAGTATAAACGGAAAAAAGGGGATGATGATAATGATGAAACAACAGTTGTAGTATGACAAAGAAAAAAGTAAAGAAACCGGTTTTTGAAGCTTTGCTTGAATGTGATGTATGTTTTGCAGTTTGTATCGCTTCGTGCAGTTTTGTCATACCTGAAATAGCCGTTTTCTCAAAGGACTATTTCGTAATTATCAATAAATGTGACGCGGTGCGTGTAGAAGGCTTTACCTTCTATGCAACGGAAGGGCACAAACAGCTTTGCGAACGGACTTTATCGGTTGATGAAATCAAGTGGTTCAAAGCAAATATGGACAGGTTTATTAAAGTCCGGCATAACGAACATGGCCGGGTGTACGAATTGAAAAGAAGGTCGTTTAAGGCTACCTACGATGCAATCAAACGACAATTGAGATGTAGAATAATTAAGAATGATAATTAAAAAGCAAGAATTATGAGTTACATATTGATGGAAGAAAGCCTGTTCCGTTCTCTTATGGGACGGATGGTGAACCAGGCAACAGATGTAAATTACCGTTTTTCTGAAACGGACTACTGGATGAATGGTAAGGAAGTGTGCGATTTCCTGAATATATCGCCGGGCGTATTGAGCGCCTTCCGCAAGAACGATATGTTGTTCTGTTGCCGGATTAAAGATGTGTACCACTACAAGCGCTCGGATGTCTATAAAATGAAGGCCAATATGGATAAGGAATTGATTGAGAGCGGCGCGGTATTGGGGGGCTGCCGGATTATCAATACCGAGACGGAAGCCTTGACGGCTTTCGATAATGGTATAGATGGCCTGCAAATGACTGTACAAGAAGAGTAAATAGTTCATAGTCGATGTTTTTATTGTTTGGAAACCCCGTATCGTCGTGATGACCGGGACGGGGTTTTAAAATAACAATTCGGCATTTTTGTTGATTTATTGCCGAATTGTTATTACCTTTGTGCCGAATAAAAACGTGAAGATGAGTACAAAGTTAAACATAGAAGGACTTAGAACACAGTTCGTTGATATGCCCACCATACAGGTTTCCGACCTTTATTCATTTTACAGTGACAAAGAGCCGGGAATCAAACAATCTACTATATATTTGAGAATTAAAACACTTGTAAAATCAGGGGTTCTTCAACGAATAGGCAGAGGGCAATACCGTTTAGGTAAAAATGAGGTGTTCATACCACAGGTTACCAAAAGGATGAAAGATATTGAGAAAGTTATCAGCAATAAGTTTTTGCTAACTCAATACTGCCAATGGGATTTATCTTGTGTAAACCATTTCAGCCAGCACTTGATTAATTTCAATGTGCAGTTTGTAGATGTGGAACGAGATGTATTGGACTCGATGTATTATGCTTTAAAAGAGAAATTTTCCAAAGTCATGTTAGTGGGTAATTTGTACGATGGCATTTCCGAATTTAAGGACACTATTATTGTGCGCCCATTAATTTCCGAAGCGCCCATTCGAAAATCCGGTAATACTTATGTGGCTACACTCGAAAAGATCCTGGTTGACTTGGCTACTGATGCAGAGTTCGTCTCTTTCCAAGGAAATGAGATTTATACGATCTTCCGCACCGCTTTCAAGAAATATACACTTAACCGGAATACCATGCTTCGCTATGCAACCCGTAAGCATAAGAAGGATATAATAGAAAGAATAATCGAACATATATAAAATCGGCAATAAACAGATAAAATTGCCGAATTGTTATTTTTATGATTAAGAAAGAATGTACCTCAAAAGACTGGATTGAAGCCGTTTCCAAGAAAAAAAGGAATGCGGATAAAATTCTTGTGGAAAAAGTAGTCAGGGCACTTATGTTGCTGGAAGGATTGGCCACATCTGATTTAGAGTTCGTTTTTAAGGGCGGAACCGCCTTAATGCTGTTATTGGATACCGAAAAACGTCTATCCATAGATATTGACATTATTGTCCCGGACAAAGAAAAAAGTTTGGAGGGTCTTCTTGATAAAATATGCAAAGATTATGGGTTTACCCATTACGAAAGGCAGGAACGGAAAGTAAAGTCTAAAATTGACAAAGACCATTACCAGCTCTTTTTTGAATCGGCAGTAGAAGGAAAAGAATCCTACGTATTGTTGGATGTATTGAAAGAAGATATTCACTACACTACGATAACAGAAGTTTCCATTGCAGGTTCTTTCGTTGATACGGAAGGAGAACCGGTAAAGGTAAAAGTTCCCGATTTCAACAATATTCTTGGAGACAAATTGACCGCTTTTGCGCCGAATACTACAGGCATACCTTACCTGAAAGGAGAAAAAGAAATGGGTATGGAAATTATCAAGCAACTATACGATATAGCTTGTCTATGCGATTGTGCAGACAATCCCACAGTTGTGGCCGAAGTATTTACCTCTTTTGCTGAGACAGAGATTACTTATCGAAACGATAAATGTACTGTTTCTGATGTTTTGGAAGATATCATTGACAATGCTTTGGAAATATGCCTGCGTGGCAATCATGGAAAAGCAAATTTTGATATACTACAGAAAGGCATAACCCAGGTTCGAAGCTTTATATATTCAGAGCCATTTCATCTTGAAAGAGCAATTACTTGCGCTGCTAAGGCTGCTTATATCGCAACATTGATCAAGCATGGGAAAACGGAAATGAAGCGCTATAATCCGGATGTTTTGCCGAAATTGATTGGCTGGCAAATAACAGAGCCTATGAATACGAAACTGAACAAGATTAAAAAGTCTGATAGGGAGGCATTCTTTTACCTTTATCAAATCTGGGAAATTATACATCAATAGATAAAATAAAATTGAACAACTTTCAAAGGGAAACAGCAATTCAAGAGTTTTCCCAAAATCACAAACAGCTTAAAAGCCGGAAATTTCCGGCTTTTAAAGTTCGTATTGTACAATTTACGAACGTCTAAAAACGAATCCGTTTTCGTACCAGTAATCGCCGATGAACAAGTCGCGTGCGAATTTTTCATAGTCGAAGTACGTTTTCGCAAATTCCGGTAAATCGTAGCATTCTTCAACGATTTCGTATGCGAAGTCTTCTTCGTCTTTGTATTCGCCTTGGTAATCGTCTTCAAACGATTCGATAAGGTCGGCAATATCTTTGTTGGCAATATCGTTGCTCATGTTATCGAGCCATACGCCGAATGCTTCCTGTTGCGTTTCGCTCAGGTTTGAAATGGCTTCGATAATCTCAAAGATGTTTTCTGCGATCCAGCTTTCGCCGATAAGTGCTGATGGAATGTTTTCCCAATCCTGAAACATCAGTTCAGGGTCTTCTTCATCGCTGTGCAATTCGCGGCAAGCGTCGTAAAATTCTTCACTGTCGGAATAATCCGATAAATCCAACCATTTTCCGAAGATTGAACCTTCGTTGTACTTGGCATAAGTGCCTACATAAATCCGTGCTTCTGATAAATTTTCCATGACTTCAATTTTTTAAGTTTCGACCTGACGGTCATTTTGTTTTCATGGGCAATTCGCTGTAGGCTGTAGGGATGTCAAGTTTTGCAAGGAAAATACGCTCAAACGAAGTGCAGCAGGAAGATTTTGCGAAGCAACCGCAGGCTTGAACTTTACAACCCGTCAAGAAGCCGTAAGCACTTTTGCCCGATGAATACAAATGACCTCGTTTCGTCGAAAGATTAATTGAGCTAAGTCATGGAATCAGGAAGCACGGCTATGTCGGATTATGCTTTTGAGAATGAAGTTCTTTGGTGAAGAAGATACGATATTTATATGAGAATGATAATTAGAAGGGCGTAATCGTAAAACGTTGATAACTAAAAACCTATTTACAGTAAACAATTCAATACAAATCATTACATTTGCAAAATACATCAAAAATTTGACTGATGAAACAGATAAATAGGTTAAAAGTCGTACTTGTGGAGCAAAATAAAACCGGAAAATGGTTGGCGGAGACGTTGGGGAAGAATGAAGCAACTGTTTCCCGTTGGTGTACTAATGAATCACAACCTTCGCTTGAAACATTGGTAAAAATTGCCAATGCCTTGAAAGTGGATGTGAAAGACTTGCTTGTTTCGACAATAAGAAAAAAGAAATTTTAAAATAAAAGATATGGATACAATTAAGTTGCCCCAATTAGAGCGCATAGTGTTTCAGCAAACAAGTTGTAAGAATAAAATCAAACAACTGATTGCCCCGGAAATGGATTTACCTATCAGCATAATTGCAAATGATAGGAGTTCTGTCACCATAGATTTTAAAGGGATTAAATATTGCTTAACTTGTAATTCAGATTCTTATCCTAATGATATTGAATATGTCCTTCTTACCAATATCAGACCAACATCTGAACGATTAATCGCGAAGACAATTACCATAAAAGGATGGGTAAAACATCCGTTACAAAAGGAATACACAGTAGAAGAAGTTATTTCATCATGGAAAGATGATTTCTTTTTCAAAGAAGAAAATAGAGTAGCGGAAATTAACGGATTAAGGTCGCCTCAATTAGGTGCTTTGCATATGATTCTTGGCCATTTACAACTTCCTTTAGATACTGCCACTATTGTTCTTCCAACAGGAACAGGGAAAACCGAAACAATGCTATCTGCATTAGTAGCCAATCAGTGTAAGAGATTATTGGTAACTGTTCCTTCCAATTCGTTACGAATACAACTTTTTGAGAAATTTGAAACTTTTGGATTGCTTAAAAAATTCGGAGTAATTGGAAAGAAATCATTATACCCAATCGTAGGTATTGTTAATGAAAAATTTAATTCACCCGAAGAACTTAAAGAATTTATCGAAAAGTGCAATGTGATAGTTACGACTATGCACATTCTTATTGGATGTTCTGATAATGAACAAGAAATTGTAGTGTCAGCATGTTCAAATATATTTATTGATGAGGCGCACCATGTAAAAGCCCCTTCTTGGAATCAATTTAAGAGTAAGTTCCCTGCGGAAAAAGTAGTTCAATTTACAGCGACACCCTTCCGAAATGACGGACAAAGATTGGATGGTAAGATAATATATAACTTTCCTCTTAAATACGCACAAGAACAGGGATACTTCACTAAAATAGATTTTATACCTATTCGGGAATATGATTCAGATAAAGCCGATGAAAAAATAGCAGAAGTCGCAGTTCAACGTTTAAGGGAAGATTTGAAAACCTACAATCATATATTAATGGCTCGTTGTGCAACAAAAGAACGGGCAGAAAAGATTTTTGAATTATATAAAAAACATGCTGATTTAACTCCAGTTATTATATATTCCAATTGTCCTGACTATAAAGAAACGTACAGAAAAATCACCCAAAAGGAAGCAAAAATTATTGTTTGTGTTGATATGCTTGGAGAAGGGTTTGACTTACCTGAACTAAAGGTAGCAGCCTTTCACGATATCCGAAAAAGCCTTCCTATCACATTGCAATTTGCAGGACGTTTCACCCGTACTAAATATGACGAAAAACTTGGACATGCTTCGTTTGTAGCCAATATTGCGGATTTGGATGTTCGTGCAGAATTGGAAGAATTGTATGCTGACGGTGCAAATTGGAATCAAATCCTTTCTGATACAAGTTCTGGGAGAATAAATGATGAAGAAGAATATAAAAATTTAATGGATGGTTTTGAGAATATAAATAACTCAAACATCCCATTTAGTAATATTCATCCTAAGTTTAGTGTAGTAGTTTATAAAAATAAAACGAACGGGTGGTTTCCAAGTAATTTCAGCAAAGGAATCCCCGGATTCGACGATTTGGAGTACCAATTCCATGACATTAATAAAGAAGAAAAAATACTTGTAATTATAACTGCGCGAAGGGGAAATGTTGAATGGGTAAATCATAAAGACATTCAACAAGTTGTTTGGGATATGATTGTTGTTTTTTGGGATACAAAAAACAATCTTCTTTTCATAAACAGTTCTGATAATGGAAGTTTGTATAAAGAACTTGCAGAAGCGATTATTGGAGATGGCGAAGCAAAGAAACCCGAAATAATAAAGGGCATTGACGTATTCAAAACCTTTTATAATATAAACAGAACCAAGTTGAGAAATGTCGGGCTTAAATACTTTATTGGGAAGGATATTCGATTTAGAATGCACGTTGGGTCGGATGTTGCAGAGGCGTTAAGCCTTGCCGAAAGACAAAAGGGGGAAAAAGCATTTGTTGTGGGTTCTGGGTTTGAAGAAGGCGAACCAGTTAATATAGGGGCCTCGTATAAGGGGCGCATCTGGAATGTAATAAAGAAAGGCGACTTAAAAGACTTCAAGCAATGGTGTATTGAAATAGGTGATAAATTGGTAAACGAAGCAATTGATTCTAACCAAATTTTGAAAGAAACGTTGATTCCAGAGACCATTTCAATAGTACCTGATGTTTATCCGGTTTGTATTGATTGGGACGAAGACGTTTACATGAGCCATGAAACCCATTTTAGATTTTCAATTGACGGTTTCACTACGACTGTAGCCAATACCGACATTCGACTAACAAATCCGCCTGAAAACGGCAGACTACTATTTTCAATAGTTACAGACCACAAAAAAGCTGATTTTGAACTGAAATTATTTGAAAATACTACGACAGAAGAACCTTATGCCGATTTCAGTATTGTTCAAATAAGCAAGGAGAAGGTTGAAGTTTCCAATGGAAGTAAGACCTACACAGGAGTTCAATTTTTTGAAAAATATATTCCGACAATTTGGTTTGCCGATGGTTCTGCCTTGACAGGAAACGAGTATGTTCAATTAAAACAAATTATTAATGTCTATCCCAAAGACAATATACTTGCTTGGAATTGGCAAGGGGTTTCATTGGAAAAAGAATCGCAACATGTAAGTCCCAAGATAACAGATTCTATACAGTATAAAGTTATTGAAGAACTTAAAAAGGATAATTATGATATTATATATGACGATGATTATTCCGGTGAGATTGCGGATGTTGTTACCTTAAAACTTCATCCTGATAAACTTAGTGTAGGCTTATATCATTTGAAATTTGCCATTGACGGAAAAGTAACCGAACAAGTGAAGAATCTATATGAAGTCTGTGGACAAGCCCAAAAATCAGTTCATTGGAAGCATAAAGAAGGGACAGAATTTATCAACCATTTGCTTAGGCGAGAAACTAAAAATAGGAATGGTCAAACATGCAGCCGATTAGAGGTTGGTTCATCTGACGATTTGAAAAAACTATTGTCGATTGCTAAAAAGGAAATTCCTATGGAGTATGAAATATATATAGTTCAGCCGGGATTTTCTAAAGCAACGGCAACCAACGAAATCCTGACTTTATTAGGAGTAACCGAAAACTATTTGAAAGAAGTTGCCGGAATAAATCTTAAAGTTATCGCTAATCAATAGTTGGCAATTTCAATAAATGTAGAAAGTATGTATATATCAAAAATAAAAATCAAAGGATTTCGGAATTTCAAAGAAAAAGAAATCCTGTTTAATGATGGAATAAATGTTATTATTGGCCATAACAATGCGGGGAAAAGTAATGTATTGAAGGCAATGTCTTTAGCAATTGATACACAAAGTTCAAAACGATTGGACGTACATGACTTCAATAAGCATACTACAATAGATGAACTGAAGGCTAATCCACCCAAAGTATCTATTAACCTCACCATTTCTCAAAGCAAAGATGAAGACCCCAATTCAGATGACTTGGTTACTGTTGGAAATTATTTAATAAAATTGGCATCGCCATACGAAGCCCTGATTACATATGAATTTTTCTTGCCTGAAAACGAAAGACAAAAGTATATAGACGCATTATCCGAAGTGGATAATACGAAGAAAGCATGGAAGGTCATTCAACACGATTTCTTGAGGCTCTACACTTCGAGAATCTGGGGCGGCGACCCTACGTTGCAAGTGCAGGCGGATAGCGAATCATTACAAAAATTCGATTTTCAATTTTTAGATGCTATTCGAGATGTTGAGCGTGATATGTTTTCCGGGCGTAATACGCTTTTAAGAGAAGTACTAGACTTCTTTATGGATTATAATATCAAGAATGATGCAACTAAAAGCACAGAAACCAAAGTTGCAGAAATAAAAACATTAAAGGAAACCTTTTCTACAAATGCAGATGCACTACTTCAAACATTGCAAGATAGAATGAGGGACGGTAAGGGGCAGATACTTGATTATGCAAAACAGACAGGGGCTTCGTTCAACCAAGCGAATCCGGACTTTGACGGAAGTTTGTCGGATGTGGAATTATTTTCCGCACTAAAATTAATCATTGAATATGAAACAGGGATAACGATTCCTGCAACCCATAATGGTTTAGGATATAATAATCTTATTTTTATGTCCTTGCTTTTGGCAAAAATGCAAGTTAATTCTGATGGGAATTATTTAGGAAGTAATGCTAAGGTATTCCCGATTTTAGCAATTGAAGAACCCGAAGCGCACCTTCATCCTGCGATGCAGTATAAGTTCTTGAAATTCTTAAAAAAGAATAGGGATGAAAAAAAGAAGGTTCGACAAGTATTTGTAACTACCCATTCAACGCAAATTACATCGGCTGTTTCTTTGGATGAAATAATTTGTCTGCACAGTGAAAATGATGTTTTGTCGGTAGGATATCCAGGTAAAGTTTTTACTGAAACCGAGGAAGACAAAAAGTCAAAAGCGTACGTTCAACGATTTTTAGATGCCACCAAATCGGATATGCTTTTTGCACAAAAAGTGATTTTAGTAGAAGGTATTGCAGAAGAATTGCTTTTAGCAACAATGGCAAAGTATATCGGACATTCTTTGGAAGATAGCCATGTTGCCGTGATTAACGTTGGAGGAAGATATTTCAGCCATTTTACTAAGTTATTTGACACTTCCAGTCCATACGCTATACCTAAAAAGGTTGCCTGTTTAACGGATAGAGACCCCAGTAGAAAAAAAACGGAATGGTGGTCAACATTTTGAGAAATGCTATCCTTATGAGTATTGTTGTGAAGTTGCAAATTATGAGTATGCTGAAAATGCCGAAGATATTATTAATGTATTTAAAGCCAATGCTACTATTCACTTTTTTAGTCAGGATAAGTTAAAGAGTAAGACTTTTGAATATGATTTAATTTTGCACAATCCTACTTTGGATATACTTGTCACAGATTCCATGAAGAATCAAGAAGAAATAAAGGAATTAATGACAAAGAACTATTCTGATGCTTTAAATAAAGTAAGAACAAGTTCCGAAAATGATAGAATAACACAATCTTTAGAGGCTTCTTCGTGGGACGAAGAAGAAAAGAAAAAAGCATTGGTGGCCTCTCGATATTTGAATTCAGTTGGTAAGGGTGAAAATGCGTTAGAGTTATGTAGCATCTTGGAAGAAAACCTTCTGTTGCCCGCAAATAAAAGAAAACCTTTTGATGTTCCACAATACATAAAAGATGCAATAGAATGGCTACTTCAATAACATCTGCTGATTTAATCCCGATAGAGCAGCATTTTAGAGTATCGGCAGGCCCCGGTGCAGGGAAAACTTACTGGTTGATAAATCACATAAAAAACGTTTTATATACATCGTCCCGATTATATAAAACAAGGAAAATCGCTTGCATTACTTACACAAATATCGCAGTTGAAACGATATTAATAAGGCTTGGTTCTTCTTCCGATAGAGTAGAAGTGAGTACTATTCATAGTTTTTTATACAAGCATATTGTAAAACCATATGTTCAATTTATTGCGAATGAATACGATCTTAATGTAAGTAGAATAGATGGACATGATGAAGTAACCATAAGCAGAGGCCGAATTATTAATTGGGTTACGAACCATCCTAATGCAAGTTCATTATCGCATCCATATACGGTTAATCAATTGATAAGACTCGAGGATAATATGAATGCTTTAACCAATTGGTTATCAAAATTATCTTTTGTATTTGATTCAACTGACAATTTGGTCATTTCCTGCGACAGAAAATATGCCTATTCTAATGACGCTAATCGGCGATATCTGAACAAAAGATGTTTGGATTTATTAGAAACGGACTTGATAAGTCTGAAAAAAGAGTATTGGAAAAGGGGGATTTTGCATCATGATGACGTTTTATTTTTTAGTTATCAATTATTAATAAGATATCCATTCATATTGACCATTCTAAGAGCAAAATTTCCTTATTTTTATATTGATGAGTTTCAAGATTCAAATCCCATTCAAGTTCGAATTTTGAAAATGATAGGACAAGTCGAAACGAGAGTAGGAATCATTGGGGATAAAGCTCAATCTATATACGGGTTTCAAGGAGCGGATGCCAGTCAATTTGAGGTCTTTCGCTTAGATGGAATGACAGATTATCAGATGTTGGATAACCGCAGAAGTACCAATCAAATTATAGACTGTCTTAATCTGGTTCGACCAGGATTTATGCAAAACAAGGTCAATAATATGAATGGTGAAGTGCCTTATATTATAGTCGGTAATACAACATCCGCTCTCAACAAAGGCAAAGAACTATGTTCTTCCGAAATTATTCATTCGCTCTCATATAAGAATATTACTTCCAATGCCATAAAAAAAGAAATGGATGTCAATGTTCCCACAAATAATATACTTAGATCGTTATCAGAGAAAGATTCAAATAAGGAAAGGCAATTGTTAGTTTCTGCATGTATAAAAGCCACAGAGCTTGCTATGCACAATCGGTTTAAAGAAGCTTTAAAAGAAATTAAAAAAATATTGTCAAATAAGGATACAGCAAGGAAAGAAGCCTTAAAACATTTGATTTTATTAGTTGGTAGGTATCATGAGTATAGTAATGGTAGTTTGCTTGATTTTCATGCTTTTGTAAGTGCAAATATTAAGGTGGTATCAGCACTTCGAGCTGGAGGAATCCAAGATTTCTACAGGAATAGTACCTATAAACAATTAGCAGTTTGTGTAAATATTGTTGAGGATAATAGTTTGCATCGGACTATTCATAAATCAAAAGGAGACGAATTTGACAATGTGATGTTAGTTATTGATAAAGCAGCAGATTTGAGTTTTTTATTTTCGCCTAATTTGGATAATAACGAAGACCATCGTGTTTTTTATGTTGCTATGAGTAGAGCAAAAAACAGGCTGTTTATTTCAACACCGACATTAAGTGCAGCGAATAGGGCTAAGGTTGCTACAATGCCTCTTGCAGTACATGACCTACCATAACTTATATGAAAAAGCCCCGCCGAATCCCTTCGGCGAGGCCGCCACTAAAAATCCACTATCACCGGAAACAATTTCTTATGATGTGAACTTTCAGTGGCAAAGATAACCGATTTATTCTATTTTATACTCAATGTCAGAGCAATGAATAGTACATTTGTCAAGGGAGTGATAAACTTCTTCTACCCTAAAAGAACCTGTCCTTAAAGCACGGTAGATTGTGTTAAGTGCTTTTTGATCGGAACATGGTTTCTTATAGTTTTTGTTTTCAATCCACATCTTTAACAAAGGCTCTGCAACTATATATTCGCCCATCTTTGGAATAGATTGGAACTTAAAAGCTGTATCTTCACAAAACTCTCCGAAACACATCAATAAATCAGCCACTTCCTGTTCTTTATCACCATCAGGCTTATTATCGTAATCGAAATAAACTATCAAATCTGCTTTCATCATTTTTTCCTTTTTTTAGAGTTATCAAATTGGAATATTGTTTTATACTCTGCATCAAAGGCTACGATTGCATCGAAAGGTTTGTTCTCTTTGCTCTTGAAGCCTTTGATAATTCCCGTTTTACCTTTGTTTAGTAGGTCTAACAGTTGTCCGTCCGTCAGATCTTTACCCGACTTGTTCCTAAATACGGTAAGTCCGCAGGATTCGTTGTTGCACTTAGCTACTTTTGGGAATATCGTTACTTGTCCGTTTTTACATTTGGGACATGTACAGCTCTCCCTTTGATTTCCGCCTTCAATTTTACTTTCTAATAGTTCAGTTGTGATTTGAGAGGCATACACCTCTATACCTTGCCTGAAAGTATCAGGGTTCATTTCTCCACGGCCAATCTTTGCGAGAGCATTTTCCCATTCGCCAGTCATTGACACGTTGGCGATTTTCTTATCCTTGACAGCTTCATACACTCCCATTCCTTTCTCTGTCGGAACCAGTGATTTCTTGTCGCGCCGGATATACTCACGGGAAAACAACGTTTCAATAATTGCAGCCCTTGTAGCAGGTGTGCCGATTCCACAGTCTTTCAAGGCTTCCCGTTCAACTTCATTTTCGATTTCTTTTCCGGCCGTTTCCATTGCCGCAAGCAGTGAGGCTTCGGTAAGAAGCGGCTTGGGTTTAGTTTGTTTTTCCAGTATTTCTTGTTGCAAAACCGGAAGTTGTTCACCTTCCGACAGGACAGGTAAGTTCTTTTCTTCTTCATCTTCTTCATCTTTTTCCTCTTTTTCATTAAATACTTCACGCCAACCGGCTTGTTTTATAATCGAACCTTTTGTTTCAAACACAGTGTCATTACAGGTAAAGGTGATACTGGTTGAATCCTTGATACATTTCTGCGAAAAGGCTTCCAGCATCCGGCCGGCTATCATTTCATAAATAATTTTATCATCACCCGATATGTCTTTTGCTGGATTTTCAGTGATGATTAGTGCATGATGGTCAGTTACCTTTTTGTTATCGACACATCGGACATTCAGGACAATATTATCCATTGTTTGGGCGTAGGTGCCGAAACGTGGATGTTGTTTCAAACCATTAATCAATTGTGGTATTTCATCGAAGATATCTGCCGAAATATAGCGGCTGCCTGTACGGGGATAGGTAGCCAATTTAGATTCATAGAGCTTTTGAGCAATAGAAAGTGTTTTATCAGCAGAAAAACCATGTTTACTGTTAGCCTCTTTCTGTAAAGTGGTGAGGTCGTAAAGCAATGGTGGTTCCTGATTCACTTCCTTACGTTCGACTGATTTCACTGTGATTATTTTGTTTTCTTGTAAAAGCCGAAGCACTTCGTTCGCTTTATCCTTTTGTTCGTACCGTTCTTTGCTTATGGCAGCAAACGAAATATTCGATTTCGCTGTTTGAACTTTCACCTGCCAGAATGGAGTGGGAACAAAATGTTTGTTTTCCAAATAGCGTTTACAAATCATTGCCAATGTTGGCGTTTGAACACGTCCCAATGAATATGTTCCCCTACCGGCGGCAATACTTAAAGCCTGGCTTGAATTTATTCCCACGAGCCAGTCTGATTCACTACGGGCTTTAGCAGAAAGGTAAAGATTGTTGTATTCACTGCCCTGTTTTAGGTTTTGTAATCCTTCCCGGATCGCTTTATCTGTAAGGCTGCTTATCCACAAACGGTCGAAAGGTTTGTGGCAGTCCAAGTACGTATAGATGTAGCGATGTATTAGTTCTCCCTCACGACCAGCATCAGTGGCAACGATAATACGGTCGCAACGATTAAATACCGATTGAATTACTTTGAGTTGTTTCAAGGCTCCGGGATCAGCCTTATACCCCTTGTCTGCTTTTACCTGACGCGGGACAAGTTGAAAAGATTCAGGAATAATGGGAAGGTTTTCGCGTTGAAACCCGGTAAAGCCATACGCTTCGGGCATAGCTAATCCCACAAGGTGTCCCAAAGCCCAGGTAACGAGATAACCGTTACCTTCTAAATATCCGTCTTCCTTTTTGGAAGCGCCTACAATAGCCGCAATCTCACGGGCTACAGAAGGCTTTTCTGCGATTATTGCTTTCATGTTATTTTTTTATTATTATTTATTATTCGTTTTCAATTCAGCATATACAAAAGAGCCGCCACCAGTCCAGCTGATATCCGTGTGACGGGATATCCCAGTTTCATCTCCGGCAATTACATTGGAAAGCCTCTGTAAACTATCATTACTTCCATAGTTCAGTTCTTCAATCCCGATAAACCTACGTTTCATTTTCATAGAAGTAGCCGCGGTTGTACCGCTGCCTAAAAAGAAATCCAACACTATGTCACCAGGCATAGTACATAGATTTATGATGCGTTTTAAGAGTTTTTCCGGCTTCTTGGATTTTAATATTACACCTTCTTCTGTTGCCGGGGCACTTCCGATGTCCCACCAAAAATCGCTGACTAATGTACCATAGTGTTTCGTTCCGTTTTCAATTACTATCCGGTCTTTTAAAGGAGTGAGCATTCCGCCATTATATACCAGAATAATCCGGTTGTCGGAGGTTTGGTATTCTTCTACAATGCCTTTCGTTTTATTGAGAAAAGCAAAAGTCTTGAAGTGTTCTCCCGATTTACGGATGTTTGTTTCAAGGGAATAGATGTGTTCGGAATGTTCCAAACAGTATTCCTCTAAAGCAGCATGAAAAATCCTTTTTTGCCTGGCTGTAATGCTCCGAAGGTTATCTTGACCGAATAACTCTTGCGAGAGCATCTTGTACGCATTTGTTATATGGTACGTGTTTCCTTTTTTTCTTACCTCAAACCGATAGTTCTTATTGCAGGAAAGGGCTTTGATATAAAGTGGATTGAACCGGTGATCTTTACTGGATTTTGTGTAATAAAGCAGGTATTCCTTGACCCTGAAAAGTTGCTCACCTCGTAAAACATTGATAGCATTTACACCACTTTCTGATGAGGTTTTTAAAGCAATACATTCTTTGAAGTTTTCCCGCCCGAAGATGTCATCACATAGCACTTTCAAATAGGGCATTTCCCTATCGTCAATTTGTATGAAAATGGCACCTTCGCGGTGTAATAAGTGCATTGCTAATTCCAAACGAGGCTTTATAAACTTTAGCCAATCGGTATGGTTAAGACGGTCTTTGTATGCGAAATCACTGCTTCCGGTATTATAGGGTGGATCAATATATATCAATTTTATTTTCTCCTTAAAAGATGGAAATAAAGCCTGCAATACCGGAAGATTATTTCCCCTGAACAAGTATTTTTCACTGGTAGTCAGTGAAGATACCAGCATTGTCCCATTCTGGTTATATCGTTTCCAGTTACAGAAAATATCATCAGGGAAAAGAGTATTGATTTCTATTGGATATTCTTCGTAAGAAGAACCTACCATAGTTGTAGCTTTTGCAACTATGGCAGGATTTTCCGTTATTGCTCCCATTTTATACCCTTACACCTTTGGATTTATTCGCCTGTTTCCGTTGATTTCCGGTAGGTTGGGTTTGTCCTTTTTTCAAAGGCTCTTTCAGATTTTTAGTCGCTTCATTGGTCTTGCCTTCTGAATTAACTGCTACCTGCGTTTTACTTTCGTTAGCAGGTTTTATTTCTGCTCCTTGTTTTTTAGCCTTATCAGGATTATATTTATAAAATTTGAGCTTGCCTTCTTCATGATTTACCTTTATGTAGGCATTAAATGGTTGATCTTTGTCGTCTTTCACCATTCCTTGAACATAAATAGTTTTGTCTGCCCGAAGGTCATTCTGTTGTTTTTGCGTGAGTTCCACACCACAAAGCCTTTGTGGGATACGTACCTTATTTTGACCATCTCCTTGAACTTGCTGTTGAGTGTTTGCCTGACGGTAACGGTTATTGTTCAATCCTTCGTAGTTGAAATCAAAACTACCTTTAGCCGCATTGAATTGGATATAAGCATCGAACTTTTTAGGATTGTCTGTATCCTGGCTTTTTTTCGTAGTCATTCCTTCCACCAGTACCGGCTTACCTTCTTGAAGACCTTTTATTTGATCTGGCGTAAACTCTACTCCTTTGAGCGATTGGGGGATGTTGAGCTTATCTACCGGAACTGCTTCAAGACGGTTGGTAATTTTATCTACAGAAACCAATGCAGGCACTTTTTGTCCTGGAGTAGGTTCAAGTTCAATTACACGGCCTGCATTACCATTTTTCAGAAGGTTCTCTTTATCATTATCGGTAAGTGTAGCCCCCAGAAAAGGTTTATCCAGATCAAGAGATACTTGGTGACAATGGGGCTGGAGATTATAAGTCCCATCAGGCATTTCTTTAAAAGATAACCGTGCTTTGGGATCTAATTTAATACCTTCAAAGTTAGCTTCCAGTTGAACCAATCCCGGCGATTTGTGACCATAAAGCATTGCTTTTAATTGTCCCGTTTCTTCAAGCATCTGCCGGTTAACGCCTAGACTTTCGACTTGCTGCCAATTGATTTTGTTTTCATCAATGGGTTGAAATCCGGTTTTTTGAGCATGCGTTTCGGGATTCTGTTCTTGCACTTTTCCTTGTTGTTCCTGCACTGCAAAAAGGTAATTCTGCGGATCAACCCGGTAAGGTTCTAACATTTTTTCATCAATCGGTTGAATTTTGAGGATTTTTTTTAGTAAATCTTCTGTTAAAAGGAAGAAACCGGTATGTGAAGGATTCTTGGCTTGTTCAAAAAACTTCTTGAAAAAATTTTCAAGTGCATTTCCGTTCTTGTCAATGGCAAAGAAATCTGCCATATCAGCACCATCAGGATTGACGGTTTTCAACTTGCCGTTTTTGTCTAATCCGGTAACGGCTTTTAATACCTTCGGTTCGGCGGCATCGGTAATGAGCAGCACTTGTTTTTCGCTGCTTTTCAATTTTTCGTCCATATCAAATAAGATTTTATGATTGTTGCATCACTATTAATGCAGGGACGAAATTACCGGGAACAAACACCCCGTTTTTTTTATTTTCAAGCTCCCGGATATATGTGGCACTGATTTGACGATTTATGGCATTTCTTGGGTCGATATAGTCACCATTGATGTTTTGCGGGTAGTTTCCTGTTATTTGCGGTTATTTTTTCTTATGCCCAATCCGGAACTTTGCAGTTGAACAAAATCAAGTGTAAAGTATATGAAGAAATATTGTTTATTACTCTTAGGGATATGCTGTTTTGTCCCAATCCATGCGCAAAGCGTTATAGACAAGTACATCCGGGAAGGTCTTGAAAATAACGAAAGTATAAAACAGCAAACCTTCTTGTTGAAGAAGAACCTGTATGCGCTTAAAGAAGCACAGTCGCTTTTCTTCCCGAATTTGATTATAAGCGGCTCTTATAACAAGGCGGACGGTGGCCGTACCGTTGATTTTCCTATTGGCGACCTGCTTAACCCGATTTACCAGTCTTTAAATGAATTGACGGGAAGCCAATCATTTCCTTCTTTGGAAAATATGGCGATACAACTGAATCCCGACAACTATTACGATGCAAAGATACGGTTGGATATGCCTGTATTCAATGCCGAACTGCTGTACAACCGGAAAATAAAGCGGAGAACAGCGGATATGCAGGAAACGGAAATCCTTTTGTATAAACGGGAATTGGTTAAAGACATCAAAAAGGCATACTATCAGTATTGCCAGTTATCCAAGACTGTAGAGATTAGGAAAAACGCTGTGAAGGTCGCAAGCGAGAATTTCAGGATTAACCAATCACTTTTTAAGAACGGTAAGACAAACAACACTACTGTTTTAAGAAGTGAGAACGAAGTAACAAAAGCCGAAGCTACTTTATTCTCAGCATTGCAAGCTCAAAAAAACAGTCAGTCGTATTTCAATTTTCTGTTGAATAAGCCCTTTGAAACAGGGATAGTGATAGAAGAACCCGAAATAATCCTGTCGTCCGATAGTGCAAATGTTTCTGTCGAGAACAGGGAAGAAGTGCAAAAACTATTGTTGGCATCCGGTATAAAGCAATTGAATAAAGGACTTGCAAAATCGTTCCTGCTTCCCAAAGTGAATACCTTTCTCGATTTAGGTTCACAAGGGTTTGATTGGAAAATGAATAACCAAACCCGTTATTACATGCTGGGGGTATCTTTACAATGGACGTTTTCTCTCGGCGGGCAGCATATCCATAAAATAAATGCGGCAAAAGCCGATATCAGTGCGGTGCAAGCGCAAACCAACCATGTCCGGGAACAATTGGAATTACAATTACAACAGGCAATCAATAATCACCGGGATGCCCTGAACAACTATGCTTCCGAAAAATCCCAGATGGATGTTGCCGAGAAATATTTCCGGGATATGGTGAAGCTATACAAAGAGGGACAAGCACTATACATTGAGTTGTTGGATGCCCAAACCCAATATGTCAATACCTCGGTATCGTTAAACATCGCCCGGTATAACGTTTGTATCAAACAAACAGAAGTCGAACGGGCTAACGCAAGTTTTAATCTGAATAATTATTAAAAAGCAATGAAAACAATACATTTTATCATTATTGCGGGAATCGTATTATCTGTAATGTCCTGCAAGGAAAAGAAATCCGAAACAGTTAAAAATATCAATGATATTCCGGTACGGTTAGCCGATGTCAGAACACAGGAAGTAGGGAGCAATGTTAAGATACATGGGGCATTGACTACCCTTGAAGAAGCGAAACTTTCTTTTAAAACGTCAGGAATTATAAGCCGCATGTATGTAAAAGAAGGTGATGCCGTATATAAAGGGCAGTTATTGGCAGAACTTGATTTTACTGAAATCGAAGCGCAATCCATTCAGGCTAAAGAAAGCGAAGATAAGGCAAAACGGGATTACCAACGCGCTGAATCCCTGTATGCTGACAGTGTTATTTCATTGGAACAGTTTCAAAATGCAAAAACTGCCTGGATATTGGCTAAACAAGCTTCGGATATCACAGAATACAACAAAACAAATTCCCGGATTATCGCACCTGACAAAGGTGTCGTGCTGAAAAAGGTTGCGAACGAAGGAGAGTTGATAGGCATAGCTTCACCTGTATTTATCGTAACTACCAAAACAGAAACCGGATTGATTTTAAGAGCCGGAATACCGGTTGCCAACTGGCAATCCTTGTCGGTGAGCGACAAAGCGGTGATTACTATTGATGGTTTCCCCGGTAAAGAGTTTAGCGGGCGAGTACACCATCTTTCTCAATCAACAGACCAGAGTTCGGGATTATATATTGTCGAAGTAAAATTGGAACCGATGAAAGAACGTATCTCTGTCGGAATGTTTGCCAATGCAACAATTAAATCCGGCAAACTACAATCCTATAAAGTCATTCCGGTAAGCAGCCTTTCCCAAATAGACGGTAAAAAAGGTGTGGTATATATTCCTGACGGTAGTAAGGCAAAAAAGATCCCGGTAATCATTGCCAAAATTGAGGATGAAAATGCCTACATCAGTCAGGGATTGTCGGATATAAACAAAGTAATCAATGAAGGTGCGGGATTTATAACAGAAAGCTCAACTATTAATATACAATAAGGCAAGATGAAAGCATTTATACAGTTTTTTGTAGAGAAAAAACAATTTACATATATCGTTATTGCCGGTTTGTTGATTTTGGGTATAAACTCTTTATTGACCATGCCGAGGGGCGAAGAACCGGATATGAACTTCCCGATTTATTCCGTTTCGGTTATTGTGCCGGGAGCCACGCCCACCGAGATACAAGACCAGATAATAAAACCCATAGAGGATGCTTTTTATGAAATGGACGGAATAAAAGAGATTAAGGCATCCGCAGCAAGTGGCTTGGCATATATAGGTCTTAGGTATGATTTTTCCACGGACAGGGATGAAAAGTACCAGGAAATTATACGGGAAATGGAACGTTTACGCTCCGGCGAACTTCCTCAAAACATTGCACAGATTCTTATCAAGAGAACACGGACAACCGATGTGAATATCTATCAGATTGCATTACTGTCCGAAACGTCCTCTTATGCGGATCTCGAATATCACGCCACCGAATTGAAGAACCGACTTAAAAAAGTAGGCGGCATTAAATCCGTGGAGACGTGGGGATATCCCCGCCAAGAAGTAAAGGTAGATCTTAATGTCAATAAACTTTCGGAATATAAAATTCCTGTCAGTTTGGTATTCACCGCATTGAAAAGGAATAGTTATACGCTCCCAGCAGGAAATGTTGTTTCGGGCAACACGGCGTTCAATGTAAATTCCGGTGATACCTATGGATCGGTAGAAGAAATTGCCAATACGGTAATACACGTAGCCAACCAGCAAATTATACGCCTGAAAGATATTGCCGACATCAGCAAGGATTATGATGAAGAAAAACATATCGTCCGGTTAAATGGCATGAGGGCTGTCCTTGTTACGGCATCCTTAAAAGCAGGATATAACATTTTGGCGGTAGCGGATGCTGCACAAGCCGTTATTGACGATTACGCAAATCTTTTGCCTGCCGGTATTGAACTGAATAAGCATTTCGACCAATCGGAAAGCGTTTCTGTCAGGTTAAACCAATTGTTGCACGACTTTATTATTGCCATTCTATTGGTTTCCATAACCCTGCTTCCGTTGGGTTTCCGCTCGACTGTAGTAGTCATGATTTCTATTCCTTTGTCATTGTCCATCGGAGTATTCGTGTTGAGTATATTAGGATGCAGCCTGAACCAGTTCAGTATTGTAGGGCTGATATTGGCTTTGGGAATTTTAGTGGATGATGCGATTGGCATCAATGAGAATATTGAACGTTCCCTGCGTTCCGGTCTTCCTTTGAGAAAAGCGATTATAGACAGTACGAGCCAGATAGCCCTTTGCGGTAATGGGTGTAACAACCATGATTATCCTTGCCTTTATACCCATTCTGTTTATGCCGGAAGTTTCGGGCGAATTCATGCGTTCACTTCCTCTTGCCGTAATTACTGCTGTTGCCGCTTCACTGTTTGTTTCACTGGCTATCGTTCCTTTCATTTCGGATAAGCTGCTGAAAGAAAGAGTAAATCCCGAAGGAAATATCTTCTTACGCGGATTACACAAGGGAATCCATTTGAGTTATGGGAAGATTATGGAAAAATCCCTTCGCCATCCTAAATGGGCTACACTGGTTGTTGTTGTAATTACCCTTGCCGGATTTTCGGTAATGGGTAATATGGGATTTTCCCTATTTCCAAAGACTGACAAACCGCAATTTCAAATCAATATTGAAACTGCGCCTAATGCTTCGCTTGACGAAACAAATAAGGTTTGCCGGAAAGTTGAAGGCATCCTGTCCAAGCAAGCGGGGGTGAAATATTATACAAGCAACGTAGGCAAAGGAAATCCGCAGGTCTATTACAATGTGTACCAGCAGGACGAACGTCTGAATTTTGCTAATATATTTGTCCAATGTGAAGATGCGGATGTGAAGCATAAAACCGCTATAATAGATTCTTTGCGACGACAATTTCTGAAAATACCTGAAGCCAAAGTTCAATTGCTGGAATTTGAACAAGGCCCACCACTGGAAGCGCCTGTTGCCATCCGTATTTTCGGGAACAATTTAGATACATTGCGAAAATACTCATTACAAGTGGAAGACATTATAAAATCCATAGACGGGGCGATGTATGTAAACAATAGCATAGCCATTTCCAATTCAGGGTTAAAAGTCGAAATAAATAAGGAAAAGGCATCCCTTCTCGGTGTTCGGAACGAAGATGTGGACAAAGCTGTACGAATGGCGATAGCAGGTTCTAAAGCGGGGGAAATACAATTGGATCGGGTGGAACGTAAATCTCCCATTAGCGTTCTTTTACCCAAAGGCAGGTTCCAGAAAATGGATATATTCGATAAAATATATGTTTCAACGGCTAAAGGAGAATCGGTTCCCTTGAAAAGCATCGCTGATATTGTTTTTGAGAAAAATCCGAACTCATTAACAAGGCTGAATAAGGATTTATACACAACGGTAACGGCTTATGCACAAGAAGGATATCTTTATTCGCAACTGAACAAAGAAGTTGTAGCCAGACTTCAATCCCTGAAACTACCTACCGGATACACATGGAAAGCAGCCGGGGAAACGGAAAATCAGCAACGGTCATTTTCAGGATTCGGGGCAATTCTTCTTTTTACGCTATTCGCCTTTGTTGCAGCTCTGATTCTTGAATTTAAAAGCTTCAAATCATGCCTGATAGTCCTTTCGGTGATTCCGTTAGGCTTCATGGGTGGAATAGTTGCCTTATTCATAACCGGAAGTCCTTTATCGTTCATATCAATTATAGGATTCATTGCATTAGTGGGGATAGAATTAAAAAATTCTATTTTAATGGTAGATTACACAAACTACCTGCGTAAAGAGGGTATGTCTTTGGATAAAGCGGTGGCTACTGCCGGAGAAGTTCGGTTTATCCCCATATTCTTAACCACTATGACTGCCGTAGCCAGTATGATACCCTTAATAATACAAGGTTCGCCATTATACAGGCCGTTGGCATTGGTGATTGTCGGAGGATTGATTAGTTCCCTGTTATTATCACGTATTCTCACTCCGGTTTTATATAAGTTGTTGCCACCTAAAATTTAGTGGATACAAGGAATATGATTTAGCCACTCTCTGTACCAATAAACCATTTTATCAAATTCGGCTTTGGATGTGCAAATGTGTAATCCTGCCGAGTTTGTTCGTCATAGCGATAATTATAGAAACGCCTACTTGACGGGACAAAATTTGGCTTCACAAATTGGCATAGAGCAAAATAGATGATTGATAAACTTTTTTGTTTGACATAATTGGAGCAAATTCTTTTAAGAAGTATTATCTTTGCAAATATAAAAAAGAGTTATAACGGTTTAAGTACCGTTGATATATAGACATAACGTTCACTGAACGTCTCGATACGAAAACTGGCACTTTTCATTAACAAGCGAGGCAACAGTAAGAATGTTCATGCTGTACGCAAGTATGGCGTGGACTCTATCTGTTTCGCTTGTTGGGTATGCCAGTACCTCGTATCGGAATAGTGCGAGATCCACGCTTTTTTTTAGGATGTTGGCGAACGACAAAACAGATTGTTGAACGTCTAAATTTTGAAGACATGAAAAGAGTAAAGCTATTTATTATTGCGTCCATAGACGGATATTTGGCTTGTCCGTGGGACGATGATATGGAGTGGTTCGCCAAGTTTTCCAATCCGGGAAAAACCGATTACGGGTATAAAGAATTTTTTATTTCTACCGACACAGTGGTCATGGATGAACTTGTGTACAACGATATTATGTGCATGGATGTGATCTGGCCGTACAAGGACAAAAAAACGTTTGTTGTCTCCCGATTTGAGTCTGAACGAAAATCAGAAGAAAACATTCAATTCATTACGAGTGATTCAATTGAAACTATCGCTGACCTTAAACAGCTATCAGGAAAAGATATTTGGTTGATTGGTGGCGATGTAATCGAGCATTTTTTTGACCTGTTGGATGAAATACAGTTGGTGTATATTCCGATAATTCATGGAAACAACAAGCCAATGCTACCCGGAAATCTCAAACTTTCTAATTGGATATTAGCTGAAAGCAAGGCGTTTGATAACGGCGCGATACGATTGATTTACCAACGGAAATAAGACTTTCTTTTCCAAGGCATAAACAAGTTATTCATATTAAACTCACATTTGGGACAAACCATACGGAAAAAGATTACTCGTATTGGTTTGCCGATTTAAAAATTACCTAAAAATAGGGATTGCGCTGATATGATAATTATTCGTATTTTTGCATTTTAAAATGAACACTGTTCTTTATTCGTATGAGGATTCTGAAAGACCATAAATATAATTCCATCCTTTATCATGCCCGCCGTGAGTTTATCCGGTGCGGGTTTAAGGATGCCTCTATGCGTACCATTGCTAAAGAATCGCATGTGGGGTTAAGCAATATCTATAACTATTTCAAGAATAAGGATGAAATATTTACGGCAGTTGTAAATCCGGCTAAAGAGGAACTTTTCAAATTTATCACCCGGCAACATACGGAAGAAAGCATTGACTTCAATAAGATATCGACATTCGGACATCAGGAAGAAGTGATAGAATGCTACATCAACCTGATTGGTAAATACAAGGAAGAACTTCGTTTGTTACTTTACCATTCACAAGGTTCCTCTATGGAGAACTTCCGGGATGCATTTACCGACCACATGACACAAGTTGGGCATGATTACCGGGAGTTGGAAAAGAAATATTTTCCCGAAGCCAATAATATCTCCCACTTTTTCATCCACGCAATGGCTTCGTGGATGACAAGTATCTTAGGTGAGATTGTCACACATGATTTGAATAAACGGAAGATACGGGAGTTTTTCCGGGAATATTTCCGGTTCGGATTTGCCGGGTGGTGTGAATTAACAGGAATCAAAGGGGAGGCTGGGTAAGCCTCCCCTCTTTTTTGAACAAAATCGAACATTGTTCGCTATTGGACATGGTTACGATAAAATAAAAACCAGATTAAAATGGATAGATATGAGTAATAGTAAATCTCAAAAACCGAAGAAAGGCTTTTCCCGCTTGTTGGAAATAGCCGGAACCAAGAAATGGTGGCTTATCGGGTCGGTCGTATTGGCTATTGGCAGTACACTTGCCCAATTTGTCCCTTATGTCGCCATTCTGGCGATACTGAATGAATTGGCTGCCCATGCAGCTAACCCCGCGGGAGTTTCACAGGAATTGGTGAAGCATTGGGGAGTTATCTGTCTAATAGCCTTTGGCTGTTATAGTGTACTGCTTTTTGTTTCATTAATGTGTTCGCACATTGCCGCTTTCAACATCCTGTATGAATTACGTGTGGCGATAACCCGTAAAATGGCTAAGTTGCCGTTAGGTTTCTTCTCCAAACGTACCACGGGCGATTTGAAGAAAATCATCGGCGAAGATGTGGAACGGGTGGAACTGTTCGTTGCCCATCACATCCCCGATTTGACAAGCGCGATTGTTTTTCCGCTATTGATCATCGGTTGGCTTTTTACCATCGACTGGAGGTTGGCGCTCATCGTATTGGCTGTTATGCTCATTGCCATTGTATTTCAGTTTTCTACTACCTGGTCAAAGAAAGCTACTGAAGACACAAAAAGCTACATGAGCATTATGGGCAAACTGAATGCTTCTATTATTGAATATGTGCGCGGGATGCAGGTCGTGAAAATCTTCAACCGCTCATCCATTGCGCTGGAGAACCTGAGAAAGCAAATTTTCGGGTTCCGTGACTTTTCCAATACCATTACCAGCACCTATGCTGTTACGTATCTTGGCTTTTACAATATGCTTTCGGCGGCGTTATTGTTTATCATTCCAGCAGCGATTTATTTTTTGCTGAAAGCACCTTCGTATTCCGGTTACATATCTACGGTATTGATATTTCTGGTATTGGGTGGAGGTATCTTCTTTCCTATGCTAAAATTACTGTGGATGACCAATATGTTACGTCAAAACAGCATGGGCGTTGATTTAATGGACGGCATACTGCAAAAGGAAGAAATTGCCGACCCTGAACATCCGCAAACGCCTCGCGATGCTTCTATCGAATTTACCAACGTATCGTTTGCGTATGATAAAACACAAGTCCTGAACAATGTATCATTTACTGCCCAACCCGGCACGGTAACAGCTCTGGTAGGCATTTCGGGTGCGGGTAAATCAACCATTGCCATGCTCACTGCTCGTTTCTGGGATATTGAAGACGGCGAGATCCGCATCGGTGGAAGCAATATCAAGCAAATCCGTACGGAAGACCTGATGAATACTGTTTCATTCGTTTTTCAGGACAATATGTTGTTCTTCGACACCATCGAAGAAAATATCCGCATGGGAAATAAAACAGCTACAAAAGAAGATGTGGTAAACGCAGCCAAAGCCGCGCAATGCCATGATTTTATCTTACAATTGGAAAAAGGATATGATACATTAGTCGGTGAAAGCGGAACATACCTTTCCGGTGGCGAAGCGCAACGGATAGCACTGGCGCGGGCCATATTGAAAGATGCACCAATCGTGCTGCTCGATGAAGCGACAGCTTACGCCGACCCCGAAAACGAAGAAAAGATACTGGAATCGTTTTCTCAACTTATCAAAGGGAAAACGGTCATGGTAATTGCACACCGTTTATCTACTATCCGCAATGCCGACCAGATATTGGTTATTGACAAAGGAAGTGTTGCAGAGCAGGGCAAGCACGATGAATTAGTTGCCCTTGGTGGATTATACGCAACCATGTGGGAAATCTATTCCCGCTCACGTGAATGGAAACTTAACCGATAATACGAATACAATATGAATATTATAAAATTAATGAACGCCGCTACGCAGGGAAAACCGCAGCGGTTGTACCCGATGATAGGTTGGACATTATTGGAATATACTTTCCGTAGCGCCCCTTATTGTGTTATGTTAGGAGTGGTTTGGGAACTCTTTAAACCGCTTCAATATCCGGGAACGGAATTAAACGTGAAATTGATTGGCATTTACTGTACCGTCTTATTGATATGCCTTTTGTTGCTGGTATTCTTCAACTATAAATCCTATATGGCTGCTTACCGGGAAGGCTATAATATTTGTGCCGACGGACGGATAAGCGTGGCGGAACACCTGCGTAAACTGTCGATGGGATTCTATAATACCAAAGATCCCGGTACGATTGGTTCCTACATTGTAAGTGATTTCGATAATGTGGAACTATTGGTAACGCACCAGCTTCCGCAAATCATTGGCGGTATCATAGGCCCTTTGGTCATGATTATCAGTTTGGCGTTTTTCAACTGGCAACTGGCATTAATTGCAGCACTGGTTATCCCCTTGGCATGGCCGATGGTGTGGATTACACGAAAACTGATTGCTTATTCAGGAAAGAAACAACAAAAATCGAAGACTAATGCTGCATCCCGTGTCATTGAATACATTCAGGGTATCCGGCTGATTAAGGCTTTCAATCTGGGTGGAACAAAATTTGAACGGTTGGAAAAATCGTTCCGTAAACTGAAACAAGATTCTATCCGTTTGGAAGCCGGTTCTGGCCCCACGTTGGTTTTAGCATCGTTTGTATTGAATGCCAGTGTCCCGTTGATTATCTTGGTTGGATTTTCATTTTTCGTACAAGGGGAAATAAGCCTGCCCGTATATATTCTCTTTCTTTTACTTGGAACAAAAATGTGCGAACCACTGATGCAGGCGCTCATGTTTTTAGGATTGGCAACCTATATGGGATTAAGCGTGGAACGTATCGAAGCGCTACGCAAAACTCCCATTATGCCTGACGGAATAGACAAAGAAAAGATTTCCAACTTTGATATCGAGTTTAAGGATGTGGATTTCTCGTACAATAATGTGCCTGTCGTCAAACAACTGAACCTCAAAATTCCGTCCCATAAGCTGACTGCTTTGGTCGGCCCTTCGGGTTCGGGGAAAACAACGCTCACACGGTTGATTGCCCGTTTCTGGGATGTCGATAAAGGAGAAATTCGGTTGAATGGAAAGAATATTAAAGATTATCCGGTAGATAACCTGTTGTCGTGTATTTCTATCGTGTTTCAGGATGTGTATCTTTTCAACGATACGATTTACAACAATATCAAAATTGGTAATGCGAATGCTACGGAAGCGCAAATACTGGAAGCGGCCGAAAAAGCGCAGGTAATGAACTTTGCCTGGGAACTGCCCGGCGGCTTGCAGGCAATGGTCGGCGAAGGTGGTTGCACGCTTTCGGGCGGCGAAAAGCAACGGATATCCATTGCCCGCGCTATGTTAAAGGATGCACCTATTATTTTGTTAGACGAAGCCACCGCTTCGCTCGACCCTGAAAATGAATTGCACATTCAGGAAGCTATTAACGAACTGGTAAAGAGCAAGACTGTGATTGTAATCGCCCACCGCCTGAATACGATTGTCCATGCCGACAATATTGTCGTATTAGATAACGGACAACTATCTGAACAAGGTACGCATGGACAACTGTTTGCAAACAACGGATTGTACAAACACATGTGGGATGAACAACAACGGATGAAAGGTTGGAAATTTTAGACTTTATTAAAAATGGATCAGCAAACAATACTTTTAGCATTTTCCCTGACGTTGGTTGCCGGGCTTTCGACCGGGATCGGAAGCCTGATTGCGCTCATTGCCAAACGCACCAATACAAAATTCCTGTGTTTTTCTTTGGGGTTGTCGGCGGGTGTGATGATTTACGTATCGTTCATAGAAATGATGCCTACGGCCAAAGCCGAACTGATTACCGCTTTTGGGGATAAAATGGGAATGTTATACCTGTTGATTGCTTTCTTCGGCGGGATAGCTTTGATTGCCCTGATTGATTTTCTCGTGCCGGAATCGGGCAATCCACATGAAATACACGGGGTGGAAGAAATGAATAAACGGGATGCCCTGCACCGGGCTGGTCTGGTGGTTGCCTTTTCTTTGGCATTGCACAATTTCCCGGAAGGAATTGCGACCTTTACTTCCGCGTTGGAAGGCTTGGATATTGCCATTCCTATTACAGTAGCCATTGCCATTCACAATATACCGGAAGGGATTGCCGTTTCCGTACCTATCTATCATGCAACGGGTAGTAGGAAAAAGGCTTTCTGGTATTCTTTCCTGTCGGGACTGGCGGAACCTGTCGGCGCCGGTATCGCTTTCCTCTTCCTGATGCCATATTGGACTACGACTGTCAATGGAATTATCCTGGCTGTCGTTTCCGGTATCATGGTCTTTATTTCTCTGGATGAATTGTTGCCATCCGCTGAAAAATACGGCAAACACCATATTTCAATTACCGGCGTAGTGGCGGGGATGGCGATAATGGGGGTAAGTTTGTTGCTTCTTTAATATTTCATTCTAACTAAAGCTTTCTCTTATTACGCTTTAATTCTTTTTCGTCGTCCCTATCCATTTTATTTTCAAGTACCCGTTTCAGTTCATCGAGAAACAGTGTCCGGCTATCAGCGCGGGTACGCATTACACCGTAGGTTGAGAAGAAATTGCCGGGCTTCATATTGAACAGATTAAAAAAGAAGTTTACAACAGCAGTGATAGAAACTTCACCGTTATTAATGGCTTTCCGTTCGTGTAAAGCCATTGCCATTTCTATAAGATCTATTACGTCCGCAGTCCATTTTGGTATAAAATCGTTGGTATCTGGAGCTTGTGTCTTGTATGAATAATTTGATTCGTGGGATTCAGACCATTTCACAGTGCTTTCGGTAGCTAATATCGCTTTTGAGATGTAAAAGTCAATCAAAGAATGTGGTTCTGATTCTCGCCTTTGCTGCAAAACAATCAACTCTGATAAGGTATAATTCAATACGAAAAAAGAAGGGATGCTTTGTTTTGTTCCAATACAGATGTCCATAAGTCGGTACATATACTCCTTGTAAGCTGGCACTAATTCTTCAGAACCAGCTATGCTGCTTGGATCTTCCAGTATATGGAAAAATGGTGTTTTTGTTAATCTGTCCATTGTATTCATTTGACTGATACAAAGTTCCGGCTTTTCCGCACCCGTTGTGAGGAGGCTCTGTGTAGTTTTTACTGCATTTTCCATAAGTTGTTTATGGACGGATATTTGAAACAATAGATTTTGCAGAATATTTACTTCGTAAAATACATTATACTCTGTATTTAATTTTTAATCAGTTAATTTTCAGCGACTTTAAAAAGAAGAAATGTAGCAGCGAATACATTCCGCACGAAAAAAAATAAAAATGCCCGTATTTGTGCTGTTTTGGCTGCAAATACGGGTAAATAGTTATCTAAAATATAAAAAGCAGAGCCTCTGTATGACTCTGCCTTTTACTTGTTATCGTTTTTTCTGCCCATTCGTTTTAATAGAGCATTACGAATTTGATTTAGAAACGGTGTGGGATCATCACGAGATTTCATTTCGGCAAACGTTCTTGAAATATTGCCCAGATTGATATTGAACACTTCTTCTACAAGCGCAGTAATTTTCTTTAATGATATTTCTCCGAAAATATTTACGGTATCCAAACCGTACAGTATTTCTATGATCTGTCTTTTCTTTGCATTCAGTTTTATATTCAGTTGTAAGCGATTATCTACCATTCTGAACCGTCCGTTTTCCAACGTTTCCAGTTCAGTACGGATAAAAATTTGCAGCATATCGTTAGCAAGTATCCGTGCAACCTTGAAATCATAATTGGTGCTGAAATTCGGGTCGAGTTCGTAGTAGAAAGATTCCAGGTAAAGTTCCATATCAGTTTTGCCACGCATAAAATATATTTCATCCAGATTGGTACTACCCGAACGCCAGTAACGGTAGAAATCCAACCGTTTGTTGGTGTAATCCTGAATATCTTCCAGTTCTTTATTCAGGTATTTACGTTGTGCCTCTATACTTCCTACCGGGCGATTCATTTCAATATTGTAAATAGTCCGGTAGTAAATCAGGTAGGCACATAGACGGGGTTTTACTGTTTTGAAAAAAAGAATTTCTTCAGCAGCATCCTGAAATTCATAAGACAAAATAAACTGCTTCAACCGGTCGAAGGCTTCACCGAGGACATGAGAAGCTTCTAATGACTTTTTAAGCATATCTGCTTCTTTCGTTTCAATTTTCTGCAAACGAATTTCCAGTTCTTTTTTTAAGTTGGACACAAATTCATTCATATAGAGCTTTTTATATTCCTTAATTTATCATTTCTGACTTTATATCAATAACTTAGATATCAAAAGAAAATGGATTGTCCGGCTATAATTGTATGCATCGCAGACCATCCTTGCAGGATACAAATATCGGCGCATAAATCGGGATATTTTAGCCTTATAGCGTATAAAATCATCCCTAAAACGTAAAAAATACCTATTTTAGGGGATTGAGTTGTCTTATAAATTAGCGTATTTTTGTAGTCTGTAAAAGAGATTATGTATTATGAGTATCCAATATCCCGCAATAGATAAACCCGAAACTTGGCTGGAGATTATAGCTCAGCAGTTCGGCGTTTCCGTCGTTGACAACAAAATAGAGCTTCCTTACAAATTAGGAGAAGGCCATTTTAGACAATACTACCCCTTCGAGTGGTTGACTGTTTCCTATCTGCGCTTTAAGGTACATCGTCCTATGACGGTAGAAAGGAAAGGTATAAAAGACCGACCACTTATACCTATTGTCTTTTATTTGGACGATAATAGTGAGCAATTTATAAACAATAGACAGTATCGTGTTGGTATTCACAATAACAATGGAATATTTATGCCTTCACCAGAAATTGATACTCAATGGATTTTTCCAGCAAATAAGTGGATCACCAATTTGACATTGACGTTTAACAGGGAGTGGTTGATAAAAGAATTGACGGACACAAATGCCTATATTTATAACTTGCTGACTGATAAGAATCCATACTATATTTTTGAGTCATTTTCTCCATCTTTATTATGTATTATCCAACAAATAGGAAGAAATATTGATTCTGCTCATGATTTAAACAAGCTGTTTTTGTATGAGAGCATACTCCGGCTATTCAATGCTTTTTTATCGAAAGTAAACGAACGGTTGCTTCCTGATGTTAAAAGCCGGATTCATGCTACTGATATTTCACGCTTGTTTCATGTCCGGAAAATTGTGCTGGATAACCTCTGTGATCCACCTTCAATGAGCACCTTATCTAAAGAAGCTGGAATGAGCATATCTAAACTCCAAAAATGTTTCAAATTAGTTTTTGGTAAAAGCATTATCCAGTATGCAATAGAAGAAAAAATGAAATATGCTAAGAACTTGCTTACTTCCAAAGAATATTCTGTTTCGGAAGTGGGTTATAAGGTTGGCTATTCTAATTTAAGTCATTTCTCAGAGGTATTTCATAAGACATTTCACATGACACCCAAAACATTTCTTTTATCCATTCAAAATGCACAGGACGACTGTGCTTGTTGCTGTTTGAACAGAAACAAGTAAACAAATACGTTTTGAGGGCATTGCATTACGTTTTACGGGTAAGCTGCCCTTTCCATTAGCCGTAACTTTGCAGACCAGTAAAGGTACTTAGTTAATGGATAGATTATGTGTAAAATATCAACTAACTGCAAATGTACTGTTCTTGGATGTTTGATGTTGCTGTGTACCGCAAAAGTACAAGCCCAGAAACTTAAAGTTCAGGTAACAGATGCAGATACAAAAACTCCGATTGAATATGCCAATGTAGCGTGGAAGCCCATAGGTGCCGAAACGTTCAAGAATGGAACAATAACAAACGAAAAAGGAAGTGCAACGCTTAGTATAGGGAATCTCAAACAGATTCACCTAATGGTAAGCTATATAGGTTATGACACTTTTTCTGATACCATTCCTGCCCAAACAGGAATGTATTCTGTAAAACTACAACCGTCGGCATTAAATATGCAAGAGGTAGTAGTCTATGGTAAGTCACAAGATCAGATAATAAGGGAATCGCCGGAAGCTGTTTCAGTAATCAGCATGAAGGAATTGCAAGGACGCTCCACATCACTTGAATCGGTGCTTGATAAAACCACCGGGTTGAAAATCGAGCGAAGTGGGGGAACCGGCAGTAGTTCCCGTATTATTGTCCACGGGCTGGAAGGCAATCGTATTCAAATATTATGGGATGGCCTACCAATGAATACCAATGACGGCAGCTTCTCGCTGGACGAAATTCCTATCGACATCATTGAACGGATAGAAATCTACAAAAGCATCATTCCCGCACGTTTCGGATGCGATGGCCTGGGTGGTGCAATCAATATTGTTTCCAAAGAATTTTCGACCGATTATGTGGATGCTTCTTACGAGGTAGGTTCTTTCAATACCCATAAAGCAAGCGTTTTTTCTCGAAAGAATCTTCCCAAAAGTGGAATATTACTTGGTTTTGGTGGGTATTATACCTATTCGGATAATGATTACGAATTCAATGTGCCGGAACGGGAAAGCCTGCGGGTAAAAAGAGATCACGACCTGTTCCGCTCCTATATGCTTAAAGGGAAATTCGCTTTTACCAAATTGTGGTTTGATGAAATCAGTACAGAGTTTGGCTACTACAGTCGTTTCAACGAAATACAAGGGGTTCTGAAGAATATCCAGCAGGCCAAAAACAATGCAGGAACATTCATGCTGGAGAATAAAATCAAAAAGCAAGGATTCTTTGCTGAAAAACTGAATTTTGAATCTCACCTTTCCTTTTCATACGCACGGAACAATTTTACAGATACGGCCAGTGTAAATTATGATTTCGAGGGAAACTCTTATCCAAGCCCGAACGGTCAAGGGGAAACAGGCGATGTACCTCACGATACGGACGATAAGTTTTTAGATTTAAACGAACGTATCAATTTCGATTATCATTTTACTCCTGACCATAACCTGAATTTCAATACCCTGTTCCATTATGCAAGGCGGCAACCGAAAGATGAGGTTGCCAGTAAACATGCAGGATTTACAATAGGCGGCTATCCGAGCAATCTGACCAGTTTTATTTCCGGGCTTACTTGGGAAGCAAAGTTCTTTAATAAAAGGGTAACCAACATGCTTTCGGCAAAAGTTTTTCATTTAAACTCGCAAATAGAAGATTTGACATCGTATGAAATGATGGAACCACCGAAGCAAAAACAGAATAAGACTACGCAATTCGGGTGGATTGAAGCTATAAAATATGAACTCGCGCGGAATGTTAATTTGAAAGCGTCCTATCAACGTGCCATTCGTCTTCCTAATCCGCAAGAATTATTTGGAGATGGGATATCTACATTCCCTGCCGCCAGTCTTCGACCGGAAAAGAGCCATAATTTCAATGGTGGTTTCTTGATTGATAAGAATAATTTTCTGGGAATGGAGCGGATTCAGTTTGAAGCAAATGGTTATTACATGCAGGTTACCGATATGATAAAACTGATGCAACAGTATCGGTCTGCCGGATATGTCAATGCAGAAAAAGTTGAGATTAAAGGGATCGAAGGTGAGTTAAAAGTGGATGTGACCCCAACTGTATATGTATATGGAAATGTGACCTATCAGGAAGTAAAAGACGTATTGAAGTATGTTCCAGGTTCCACTACCCCCAACCCTACTTATGGTATGAAGTTACCGAACATCCCTTACTTCTTTGCCAATTTCGGCGCAGAGTATCACAGTAATAAATTGTTGGGGAAAAACTGGTATGTAAAGGCATTTTGGGATAGCAAATTTACCGATGAATATTTCTATTTCTGGGAAATGACCAACCTTGAAAAAAGACGTATTCCGCGTAGTTGGATAAATGACATAGGCGTACTGTTCACTTACAAACGAAAGTATTCTCTGGCAGCAGAATGTCATAACATAGGCAATATAGAAGAGTGGGATCAGTACCGACAACCATTGCCGGGACGGTCATTCCACATAAAATTCAGATATACCTTTTCCAAAGGTCTATAAGTGTAACAATTAAAATAATAACAAAATGAACAAATTAAAATTTAAAACATTTGCCGCATTGGCAATAGTGATGACCTCACTTAGTCTTATTTCCTGTGACAAGGATGAACCGACACCATCCCCGGAAGGTGGACAACACCATTTCCTGTTTGTCCAGTATTTGGACAATAAAGCAGCTTATATAGGTACATTCAGCGACCTTTCTCAACAGACTGTGGATAATAAAAATGCCTACGAATTTGGCTTTGGTTGTTATCCGTTTAGTTATAAAAATATCGTTCTTCTGGCCGAAGGCGTCTGGGGCGACAAAATACACAAGTTTGTAAGAAGTGCTGACGGCCGGATATCCCGTTCAGGAACGATCACTTTTGCACAAGGTGCCAAACCCGGAGAAATTTCTTTTGTTGATGAACATTTGGCCTATGTGTCGATTAACGGGCGCGGAACCATTGCGATGATTGACCCTACGGAAATGAAGCAATTAGGCGAAATAGACCTTTCAACATACGCCGCCGAAGATAATAACCCTGACCCTGGCTGTAATGTCATCCGGGATGGCAAGCTATATGTTGCATTGAATCAGTCGAATTCTACCCATTCTTCTGTTCCCGGCGTCGGTGCCGAGGTGGCTATTATTGACCTGAAAACAAAAACCGTAGAAAAGGTGATTAAAGATTCGCGTACACGCCCCGTCGGAATGTTCCGTCATTCATGCGCTTTCACCGACGAAAAAGGCGATATCTACTTCTACAGTGCGGGTATGGATGGCGTAAATCCATTGAAAGACGGTTTCCTGCGTATTAAAAAAGGTGAAACCGAATGGGACAAGGATTACCATTTCAAATTATCGACCACTTCCATGCAGGGAATCCCCGGTGACAATGCCGTTTCGCTGGTTCCGTACCTTTACGATAAAGACGGAAATATATATGCCTGTATCCAGTTACAGTCAAAAACAAGTAATCCGCCGGATTTTGTCAATGACAAGAACTTCCAGCCGGTGAAGATTAACGTGTGGAATAAAACCATTGAAAAGATTGATTTGCCACTGACCACCAGCATGGGATCGTTTGCGTATACCAAGTATGGGGATTTGATTGTTTTCGGGATGACGTGTGTCAATGGTACGGGGTACTACACTTACAATACAAAGACAGGGGAATGTTCCCAGAATCCCGTTACTACAACGGTAGGGGTACCGGCAAGTTTGATATCATTTGAGTAATAATACCTAAGTAAATAAACAGTATAACATTAAAAAATCATAGTATATGAGCAGAATACCCCATAAATGCGAAGCCTTTGAAGGTGAATTTTCGATAGGCAAAAAACAGATTACAGCAAATTCATATGTTAAGGATCACCAGAAGTTCCAAAAGATTTATAGTTCAATAGCTGATATAATATTAGGATTAAAGAGAGAAGGTGATTTTTTGGAAGTTGGTGCAGGAGGTGCTTTTTTAGCATCCATTATTGCAGAAAAGGCGTGTGCGGTGAATATCACAGCAACAGACATATCATCCGATATGGTTCAACTCGGACAAAAGTATATCGAAAAGCAAGGATTGAGCCATCGAATTGAATATATACATTCTAAAGGGGAAGCAATAAACTTCCCTGAGAAGAAATTCGATGTAATTTATTCTTCTTTCTCATTGAACTATTGGAAAGATCCCATATTGCTAATCAATAATTTAGAGAAACATCTTAAACCGGGAGGCATTATTTTTATAATGGACTTCAGACGGGTTTGGTGGGTACGTTTAATACCTCAATTTATCTGGAGAGATGTTCCTGTAATTCTTGCCGGATATACCCGTAAGGAAATCCATCGACTATTCAAGAAAAACGGGAAAAAGATTCCCGAAGTGAATCATATCTATCCTTTCTCCTTATCAATAACAATTAGAAATAATATCAGACATGAGAAAAGTTAGTAATATATCCAAAGAAGGTGATGCTAATTGTAGCCTTCCGGCTTTGCCTGAATACGCAAAGTCAATTGCCGAGTTTTCCAATAAGGAAATCTTGCCCCTTGTTTCGGAAATGGATATGAAAGCTGAAATAGACAAAAGCCTTGCTAAAAGGCTGTTTGAATCAAAAATCATGTCCATAGAGATCCCGGTTGAATATGGCGGGTTAGGGTATTCTTTTGCCCATACCATAACCGCAATTGAAGAAATATCAAAAGTCGATCCTGGGGTTGCAGTATTTGTTGATGTGCATAACACTTTAGTTATTGGAGCAATCAACAAGTGGGGCACAGATGCACAGAAACAACATTATTTGCCGAAACTGGCAAATAATGTTGTTGGTGCATTCTCGTTAACAGAACATCATGCCGGAAGTGATGCTTACTCTTTGTCATGTGAAGCCCGAAAACATCATGATGGGTATCTTATTACCGGGAAAAAGCATTGGGCTACCAATGCACGGGAAGCGGGAATATTTATCCTGATGGCTAATGTCCTTGGAGAAGATTCTATTCCTCATTTAACTGCATTCATCATTGATGATGCTACAAATCTGAAAGTGCTTCCTCCATCAGATAAAATGGGAATTCGGGCTTCTTCCACCTGCGATATGGAATTGGATTACGTTTTTGTTCCGGAAAAAAACATATTGGGGGGAGTCGGTTTCGGAAAACGTATGATATTGGAACTTCTTACGGATGGCAGGGTTGGAATCGCAGCACAAATGATCGGCCTTTCACAGGGTGTATTAAATTTTGCAAGTAAGTATTCGCAGGAAAGAAAACAGTTTGGAAAAGTGATTGCAAATTATCAAGGCGTTCACTTTGAACTTGCGAGAATGGCAACTCGTATTGAAGCAACCCGCGGCCTTTTAGAAAAAGCCGTTCAACTAAAAGGTGATGGTGATTTCATGAAGTATTTCAAGCTTGCATGTATGGCTAAGTTATATTCATCAGAAGTCGCCGAATACACAGCCTCCAAAGCCATTGAAGTTTTAGGTGGCGAAGGTTATATGAAAACATCCCCGGTAGAAAAAATGTATCGGGACGCTAAGATTGGAGCCATATACGAAGGAACTTCAAATATTCTTTTGAAAACAATAGCCAAACTTATTTTGAAGACAAAAATCTCCGATTAAAATATAAAACAGATGAAATCACAGGATAAAAATAAGGTTTCCATTTTTTCATTCTTAGATAGTCAAGCAAGAATGAAGCCAAATGAAACTGCATTTGTATTACTGGGAAAAGGATATGAAATTATTGATACAATTACCTATAAGGAATTATATCTTCAAAGTAGCAGGATTGCTTCATATCTTGATAGAAATGCAAAAAGCAACATCGTCATACAATTGTTTGATCAGTCCATTAACGGAGTGAAAGCGTTTTGGGGATGTCTCCAGTGCGGAAAGATCCCCTTCCCGGTATATTACAACAGTGGGAAAGATATAAAAAATGACTTGCGGAATATTTTAGAGATGACACAGGCAAAGTGCATTGTCTCGGATTCTAAAATTATCCATGAACTTACAAAAGCCTCCGCTTTTAGCAATTTGACAGATGTTTTTGCAGTAGAAGATATATTAAGCTCAACACCTGATATTGAATTTAAGGAAAAAATCAACAGTAATGATATTGCTTGTATTTTATCCTCCTCCGGAACAACCGGAGTACCCAAAGGGGTAGTAATCACCAATAGGAATGTGTTCTGTAATATGGAGAGAGCGACGGATGTATTTTGCTATTCGCAGGATTCCAGGATATTGACATGGTCGCCTATACAACATGTTTTAGGGTTGACAATCCACATGATGATGGGCATTTACAAAGGAATTCCGGTGTATCTGATACCGTCAGTTCTTTTTATGGAAGATACGCACTACTTCCTAACGCTTATACCTAAATACCAAATTACTCATTTGGGATTTTCCAATTTTGCATTTAAGCTTCTTGTCGAAACCCAACATGAAAACAAAAATTATCGGTATGATTTATCCACTCTAAAATCGATCACTTGTGGGGGTGAACTGGTTCATCATAATGATTTGAACAATTTTATCGAATGCTTTAAACCTTATCAGCTCAATCCGGCCTCCATTATCCCGGCATATGGAATGACCGAAACCTGCGGAGTAATCAGTGGCTATAAATCAACTGAAAATAGTTATAAAACAATTGATAAAACGCCTCATGGAAGCATAATTGTATCCAATGGGTGCGTAAAAGATCGTACTAAAATAAAGATCGTTGATGGAAAATCCGGTTTGGATTGTAAGGAAGGGGAAATTGGTTATATCCACATTGCTGGTGATATCTTGTCCCCTGGTTACCTATCTCCTGAAATGATTCAAAAGATTGAGAAAGACGAAAAGTATGTATCTTTTGATTATGCTACCCATGAATGGCTAAATTCCGGTGATTTGGGCTTTATACAGGATGGAGAGTTATATATCGTTGGAAGAGAAAAAGATATTTTAATCATCCGTGGCAGGAAGTACAATTTGGTTGAAATAGAGCGAATAGTATGCCAGGAGTTTACGAATAAGATTCCCGCTTCTGTGGCTATAGCTGCTTCCATTAATTCGGAAGAAAAGCTGGTTTTACTATTGGAAGCTATTGGTTGTGTGCTGGAATCGGACGAACAGAAAGCCATTTTAAAAGATGATATTCGCTCGTGCTTAATTAAATCGAAAGGAATTTCCCCTTATGAGATTATTTTTCTTGAACACAATTCGCTACCAAGAACTAATCTGGGAAAAATCAGCAGGAGTGACAGTGTAAAACTCTACCAAAAGATAACATCTTCAAAGGTATGCGAAAATGAAACCGTTTCGGAAGATGAAAATTATGTTATCCTTACACAAAAGATAACAGAATTGGTTGATACAAATGATGTTCTGGATTTTCACAATAAAAGTCTGATTGCAATGGGCTTTGATTCTTTATCCCTTGCAAGATTCTGCTCTTTTGTAAATACCACTTTCGGGACAAGCTATATTATCAGTGATTTTTTCCAGAACGGATTTACTCTTAAAACACTGCTTTCACAGTTAAAAGGGAAAACGGTTTTACGGGAACAGGAAACTAATGTTCCTTTAATACCTGAAGAGCAAAATGAGATTACACAAACAGAGTTGACGGATATTCAACACTCATATTGGATTTCTCAACAAGGGAAGTACACTTTGTCCGGTAACTCGGCTTTGATATATGTGGAAATAGAATGTTTGGATGAAATAAAAGTAGATAAACTAACCGAAGCGTTGCGCAAACTTGTTCAGCGTCATCCATTGTTGTTATCGGCAGTCAGTGAAGACGGTTACTTGGTTATTCAACAGGATAGCCAACTAATAAACGAGATTCCGGTCTTCCCAATCTGCGATTTTGATAAAATCAGGCAGGAATACTCTACAACTAATTTTGATTTAGCTCAGGCGCCACTTTTCAGAGTGTGTCTATCGGAGGCTTCCGACAAACATATTATTCATTTTTGTATCAGCCTCTTAATTGCAGATGCTTCGAGCATCCAACTGTTAATGAGGGATTGGTTTCTACTTTATCATGAAAGAGAAAATGAGTTACCCCCTTTGAAGACCAACTTCGCCAGTTATGTACACGAACTGTCCAAACGGAAAGAAAGTCCTGATTATTTGCGGGCTAAAGAATACTATCAGCAATCAATAGGTTCAATTCACAAAGCACATGAACTCTATACCTTACAAGATCCAGCCCTAATAAAGAGCAGTAGCATTGTTCATCAGGAGCATCTTTTTGACAGGGAAACAAGCGAGCGGTTGAAAAAGATAGCCCAGGAAATGAATGTAACAAGTACCACTTTATTTCTGGCTTTCTTCTGCCGTGCGCTTTCCCTTTGGAGTAAATCACCTGCATTTTCCATTATCCTAACGGTTGATGGGCGTGCATTCTGTGATCAAATCTATAATGATATTGTGGGTGATTTTACTTCGACTCAAATACTGTCATTGAATTGCAATGGACTTAAGATAGATGAATTGATTAGCTCAATTCAGGATAGAATAAGTAAAAACCTGGATTATCATCAGTTCAACGGCGTAGAAATATCCCGAATGATTTCTTCGTCCGGCAACTTAACCCCCATTGTTTTTACAAATGCTATAAAGTCTTCGGAAAAGTACCAATCCGGCAACTATGCTTATTCGTGGGGGAAAAGAACTTACTCTTATTCTCAAACGCCACAAGTATGGTTAGATTGTCAAATCTTTGAAGATAACGGTCATCTGATCCTTGCCTGGGATTACATCAAAGAAATATTCCCATGCAAGATGATGAGCGATATGTTTGCTTATCTGCTTTCAGAAATTACGCAGTTGACAAACGACAATTTGAAAGAAACGGATAGTAGTTTTACCTTGCCTCATGGGCAGCATATACTACGGTTGGAATATAATTCTACAAGTGAAGAAGTTACCCCGCAAATGCTTTTTTCAGGCTTTTTGAATAATGTTTAAAAGAAACCGGGAAATATAGCTATAGTCCATAATGACCGACTAATTACTTATCAGGAACTTCATAACGCAGTGATAACACTTGTAAGGATTATGGAGGAAAAAGGCATTACCTCTCAAACGAGAGTGGGTATTTATTCGTATAAGGGTTGGGAACAGGTAGCTGCCGCCTTAGCCATACAAATTGTTGGTTGCGCTTACGTCAGTGTAGATCCGGATTTGCCGCTCGTAAGACGGGAATTTATATTGAATGATTCAAACATCGCCTTGGTTATATCTTCTGAAAAGTTATCGAAAGAAATAGAAGGGAATGGACGTATTGTTGTGGCATGTAAATCAGATTATTTGGCGGAAAACCAAAGTGATATTTTATCAAAGTATTATCAGGACGTAAAGAGCCCGGCATATTTAATATACACGTCAGGTTCCACCGGCACGCCTAAAGGTGTGGTGATAACACATGAAAGTGCCTATAATACGATTTGGGATATCAACCGGAAGTTTACTATCACAGAAAAAGACCGTGTTTTAGCTTTATCTTCATTAAGCTTTGACCTGTCTGTTTATGATATCTTTGGATTGTTGGATGCCGGCGGATCGATTGTGATTCCCGACCACACCCAACTAAAGAATCCCGACCACTGGAGATCCTTGATTGATAAATATCATGTGACAGTCTGGAATTCGGTTCCGGCCTTAATGGAGATGTTTACATTCTATTTAGGAAGTGAGATGTATGAATCGACACTTCGGCTTTGTCTTCTGAGTGGGGATTGGATACCTGTTACCCTTCCTGATTTATTACGAAAGCTTTTTGTCCGGCCTTTGGAAATAATCAGTTTGGGCGGTGCCACAGAAGCTTCTATTTGGTCAATATATTATCCTGTTGACCAGGTTGAAAAGCACTGGAAAAGCATACCGTATGGAATGCCATTGGCAAATCAACAGATGTATGTGCTAAACGATAAATTAGAGGACTGCCCGGAGTATGTAACCGGCAATATTTATATCGGAGGTATCGGGTTGGCGCGTGAATACTGGAACAATGAAGAAAAGACCAATCAGGCATTCATTGAGCATCCGATAAAAAAATGCAGGTTATACAGAACCGGTGATTTGGGACGCTTTATGCCTGATGGCTACATAGAGTTTTTAGGTCGTGAGGATCATCAGGTAAAAATCGGCGGTTTCAGAATTGAAATTGGTGAAATAGAAAGCGTTCTAAATAAACATGAATTAGTCAATCGGGCTATCGTTGTCAAAAAGAAAGATAGTACCGGCAGTGAGAAATTAGAATGTTTCATTGTACCTGCCTATCCAATAGAACATCTGCCTGGTAATGATTTAGGGATTATAACCGATAAGGAAGAGCGGAAGAAGTTTAAGCTATCCTTGCAAGGGATTCGTAGATCTGCTTTAGGAAAGACAAATATAGACTTAAACCAGTCCCAAAATGGGTATTATCAGAATTATGTCATGCGGGCTTCATCAAGGCGTTTTTTGGATGCTTCAATCGACTTAACATTACTTGGTGAGTTTCTATCCTGTATGAGTATCTGGGAACACAACGGTTCTCTAAGACGGAGATATGCTTCTGCCGGAAGCTCATATCCTGTACAGGTCTACTTATGCCAGCACAAAAAACGTATTAACGGATTAGAGAATAATGTTTTGTACTATTATAATCCCTTATCCCACAGTCTTAATAAAGTTGCTGATCATTTTCCGGTATTGACAGATTTTCATGAGAATGAAAATAAGGAAATATATGACGAGGAAGGTTTTTCCGTCTTTCTGATTGCAAACCTGAATGCTATAGAGCCTTTGTACGGGAAAAAAGCACTTGAATTTTGCCTTATTGAAGTCGGGTTAATGACACAAGTAATGGAAACCACTGGTGTAAATACAGGTATTGGGATATGCCAGATCGGTAGTTATAAAAACTATGATTTTATAAAGAACTTCAACCTACCGGACGAAAATTACCGACTTATCCATTCGTTTATTGCAGGAAAGATCGACTTTACAGATAATGCCCGGTCACTTCCAAGACACGAAGATGAAAGTAGCCAGGATTACGGGAAAGAAGATACCATTGCCATCTTAAAAGCATATGTTCTGAATGAACTTCCCAACTATATGTGTCCATCAAATTGGCATATACTATCTGATGTACCGCTGACTTCCAACGGTAAAGTGGATTATTCTGCCATATTAAATTATGGCGAGAAGGAAACGGTTAGTGGTACAGTTCAACCATCCCCACAGCCTTCAGTGCAACAGGAAGTTTCTTTCAAAAATCTTGTGGTAGATGAAGTCTCGCAAATATTAGGGACGAAGGATATAGATTTAGATGCCAACTTCTTTGAAATTGGCATAGATTCCAAAACCATTGTCAAAATATGGCGAGGAATCACAGATAAATCCAAAATTAAGTTCCCTTTGACGTCGATTTTTGAGCATACTACCGTGCGAAAACTTGCGCGATATTTAGAAATACAAAGAATAAATTAAAAAGACAGTTTATGAAAACAGATATAGCAATAATCGGAATGTCATGCAGGTTTCCTGATGCCGATTCTATTTGTGCATATTGGGAAAACTTGAAAGAAGGAAAGCAAAGTATAAAACAACTTTCTGAAGACGAACTCAAATTATCCGGTATTTCTGATACTCTTTATAATCAGGAGAACTATGTTAGGGCAGCATCCTATATAAGTGATATAGAGCATTTCGATGCAGGTTTCTTTAAATATTCTCCCAGGGAAGCCGCTATTTTAGATCCCCAACAACGGATTATGCTGGAGCTTTCTCATGAGGCTTTGGAATCCGCCGGTTATAATAGCGAATACAACACTCAAAATGTTGGCGTTTTCATGGGGGCTGGTTACAATCAATATTTACTGAAGAATATTCTAAGAGGGCGAAGCATAACTGATAACAGCGAGGAATTTTTCATACAAACATCGAATGATAAGGATTACCTGGCTTCCCGGATTTCCTATAAATTGAATTTGCATGGCCCCAGTGTAAACATACAAACAGCCTGCTCAACTTCTTTGGTTGCTGTCCATTTTGCCCGGAAAAGTTTGCTGGCGAAGGAATGTGATTGTGCAATAGCCGGAGGTATCACATTAAGGCTTCCCCAAAAACAGGGTTATTTTTACGAGCCGGAAATGATTGTTTCCGATGACGGAAGATGTTGTCCGTTTGACGAAGATGCCAACGGAACTGTTTTTGGAAGCGGTGCTGGCGTTATTGTTCTGAAACGCTTGGAAGATGCTCTTGAAGATGGAGATAATATCCTTTGTGTGATAAAGGGGTCAGCAATAAATAATGACGGACAAAACAAGGTTGGATACACGGCTCCCAGCTTATCAGGACAGCAAGCAGTTATAAACAGTGCTATCCGGGATGCTAATATTCCGGTTGACACTATTTCTGCTATTGAGACGCATGGAACAGGAACCAAAATGGGTGATCCGATAGAATTTGATGCATTGACTACTGTTTTTAACGGCGTTCAAAAGAAATGCAGTATCGGTTCGGTGAAAGGTAACATAGGCCATTTAGAGAATGCTGCGGGCATCGCAGGGTTGATAAAAATGGTTCTATCTCTAAAGAACAAAACTTTAGTTCCATCTGTCAATTATACTTCACCCAATCCTTTCATTGACATTGAAAACAGTCCTTTTTATGTGAACACTGAAACAAAATATTGGGATAACCTGGATAATGATTACCCAAGAAGATGTGGGGTGAGTTCATTCGGGATTGGTGGAACCAATGCGCATGTAATTTTGGAAGAGTACGAAAACGGTAGTAATACCTTCAATCATACTAATAAACAAGATTACTATCCGATAACTATTTCTGCCGATTCCAAAGAATCATTACATAAAAACGAGCAATCCCTACTGGAATTTATTCAAAACAGCCCGGAAGTTGCACTATCGCAGGTTTCATATACCCTGGCTTGTCGGCGAAATGCATATAAATACAGACATAGTTATTCGTGTTCCTCAATGAAGGAACTTGCAGAATTGCTGAACAAAGATAGTGACTCATCTTTAGTAGCTGGTGACTTTGATATTGTTTTCATGTTTCCGGGACAAGGTTCTCAATTTGTAGGAATGGCCGTTGAATTGTACAACAAAGATGGCGTATTCAAAGAAGAATTAGATCGGTTAGTCGCTCTTTTCCAGACTCATCTTGATATCGACCTCTTTAGTGTATTGTGGGGACAGGATAAAACCAAGAACATAAACGATACAATTTATGCTCAACCGCTTCTTTTCATTTTAGAGTATGCTTTGGGAAAACAACTGATTGCATGGGGCGTTGAACCGCATATCATGATCGGTCATAGCATTGGTGAATTTGCCGCTTTTTGTCTGGCAGACATGATAAGTGTAGAAGATTCTGTAACCCTTGTTAGCAAAAGAGCCTCATTAATGCATGCCATTAATAAGGGAAAGATGTACTCTGTACATTCCGAGGAGGAAGTTATTACGCCTTTGCTGCCAAAAGGTTTGTCCATTGCCGCTATTAATACCAAAGATTTATTAGTGGTATCCGGTGATGAAAACGTAATGGAAAAATTCTTGCAGGTTGCAGATGAAAATGGAATAACCTACGGACAACTACATACATCAGCTGCATTCCATTCTTGTTTGATGGAACCTGTCTTATCTGATTTCTACGAAGTAGCTAAAAAGGTCACATTCAATCCGGCGAAAATAAAAATTGCTTCTACCCTGAACGGTGGAATAATAGATATAGGACAAAGCATATCGGCAGAATATTTGATGAACCAGATCAGAAAGCCGGTTCGTTTCAAGGATGCTGTTGCTTCCATATTAAAATTGGCACCACATATTTTTGTTGAAGTTGGAGCAGGAACCACATTGAAAACATTCATAAAACGAATAGACCACCGGACAAATGCGGTCAATCTTTTGCCTACAGCAACCTCTAATACGAACTCATTATATACGCTATTGTTGGCATTGGGCAATATCTGGAGTTTGGGTACAAAAGTAAACTGGAAAGCATTGTTCTCCACTGATGAAAGAATCTTCATACCGTTACCTACTTATCAGTTTGACAGAAAAAGGCACTGGATTCAACCTTCTGAACAAACGGGGCAAGAAATAGAAACTATTTACAAGAATATAATAGTTCAGGAAAATAATGATGAGTCCCGAAATACCTCAAACGATGAGTTTTTATCGGAGAAACAAAAAACATTGTTGAAAATCTTCTCGTCAGTTTTAGGTGTTGAGAATATCAGGTTAGAAGATAACTTCTTTGAAATGGGGGGACATTCGTTGCTTGCAACAAGAATTTTATCAAGGATTAATAAGGAGTTTTCCAGTGATATACGCCTTAAAGAGTTCATGGAATATCCAACAATCAAAGCCCTTTCAGACAAAATAGAGGAATCCGACGAAGTGGATTTAGAACTTCCGGCAATTGCGGAAGACCTGGAAAACTTACATACTCCGTTCCCGCTCACTGAAATGCAGGAAGCCCAATGGTTGGGTAGAATTGAGGCTTTTAATACAAGTGGCGTTGCTGCTCACTTGTATTTTGAAGTAGAGAATTACAATCTGTGCCCATTAACAATTTCAAAAGCATGGCAAAAACTTATTGAGCGCCACGACATGTTGAGAACTATTATTCTGGAGGACGGAACACAGAAGATTCTTCCGCTACCTACGGAATATAAGGTAAAAATCAATGATTTCAGTAACGTATCAAACGCTGATGCAGAAAGTCGGTTACAGGAAATAAGGGGTAAAATGGATAGTGTTGTCCGTCCTATTGACCAATGGCCATTATTTGAAGTACAATGTTCCGTTTTGCCACAAAACAAAGTAAGGATACATTTCAGTTTAGACCTGATTATTTGTGATGTGGCAAGTCTGCGAATACTTATGAAAGAATGGGCTTTGCTTTATTCAAACATGGAGCGGGAATTACCGGCAATTGATTTAAAATTCAGAGATTACGTCCTTGCTGAAAAGAAGATCAAAGAGTGTAAGGTTTATACAACTTCCGAAGCCTATTGGGACGAACGTATTAAAACATTGCCCGGAAGACCGGAACTACCTTTGAAAAACGGTACCCTGACTGAATCGCCACGCTACAAGAGGCTTAGCTATACCATAGAAACCACTTTATGGGAAAAGCTAAAAGAGGTTGCCGGGAAAAAGAAGATTTCTCCTTCAATGGTACTATTAGCGGGATTTAGTGAGATACTTGCTTGCTGGAGCCAAAACAAAAGCTTTTGCATTAATACAACCATTATCAACAGGCATCCCTTGCATCCACATGTGAATAGATTGGTGGGTGAATTTGCCTCTTTTGCTCCCATTGAGGCTAATTTGAAAGACGCTGTTGATTTTGAATCGCTTGTATTGAGTTTGCAACAGGAAAACTGGAACAATTTAGAGAATAGATACGTACATGGTACAACCATTTTGCGAAAAATAGCAAAGGAACGGGGAAATACTGCCGGAGCCGTTTTGCCCATTGTTTTTACCAGTACTATTGTACATGATGCCAGTGGCGAAAATCTTTTTCATGAAGTATTTGGGGACTATAATTATGTTCTGTCCCAAACGCCACAGGTGTGGCTTGATCATGCAGTCTTTGAGAATGTTCATGGCTTAATGCTTAGTTGGCACTTTATTGACAATATTTTTGAAGATGGTGTTATTGACGAAATGTTCAACGCTTACATTCAATTGATACTGTCGTTGTGCGAACAAATGGTTGATTGGCATCATCATTATTACGACTTGATTCCGTCCGATCATTTGGAAGCTATCAAGGAATATAATACTACCAGCGAGGATATTCCGACGACAACACTCCATAGCCTTTTCTTTAGCACTTGTGAGGACTTTAGAGGGAAAACAGCCATTATTTCCAAAGGAAAGCATATAAGTTATGACAGGTTACGTGATTTAGCCCTGTTCTACTCTTCGGTTATTAAAGAGAAAAACATTGGAAAAGATAAGCCTATTATCGTTTTAATGGAAAAGAGATGGGAACAGGTTGTAGCTGTGTTATCTATCCTTAATGCAGGGCACGCATATCTTCCATTAACCATAGAAACACCTGTTGAGAGGGTCAAATATATCCTTGATGAAACGGACTGTAACCTGATAATCTCGATATCGGAACATAATGAACAGTTGGCAAACTTTCCGGGTGTGGATATTGTGTATGTGGAAGACAGGGATATTGATCTATCAAAGGCTAATCTGCCAACCGACGAAGTTTCTCCCAACGATATAGCCTATATCATCTACACGTCAGGCTCCACGGGAAAGCCCAAAGGTGTGGTAATATCTCACAAAGGGGCTGCAAACACTATTATTGATGTCAATAACAGATTTAAGATAAAATCATCGGATAGCATTTTTGCTTTATCAGAATTAAGTTTTGACCTGTCTGTTTACGACATTTTTGGTATGCTTGCTGTTGGCGGGACTATAGTAATGCCTGAATCCCGGATGGCAAAAGATCCCGAAAGCTGGCATAAACTTGTATTGGAACACAACGTATCGGTCTGGAATACAGTTCCGGCCTTAATGGAAATGTATGCCGAATATGTATCCAATATATCCGAATCCGACAACATCAGTATCAGGCTTGCACTTTTGAGTGGCGACTGGATTCCCTTATCCCTGCCAGGTAAGTTGAAAGCTCTTAACCCTCAAATGGAAATCATAAGTTTGGGAGGTGCTACCGAAGCTTCCATCTGGTCAATTTATTATCCAATAGATCACGTTTGTAAAGAATGGAAGAGTATTCCATACGGGAAACCGCTTGCCAATCAAACAATCCTGATATTGGATGATTCGTTAAAACCCTGTCCGATACATGCAACGGGTAATATATACATAGGCGGCATTGGTGTTGCAAACGGTTATTACAAGGACAAAGAAAAAACCGAAAACGCTTTTGTCAAACTGGAAGGAAGTAATGAAGTTATATACAAGACAGGTGATCTTGGCCGGATGTTACCTGACGGGAATGTCGAATTTCTTGGAAGAGCGGATTCACAGGTAAAGATTGGTGGTTATAGGATTGAACTTGGAGAAATTGAATCGTGCATATCTGCCATTGAAGGGGTGAAAGCCTGTGCAGTAGTCTTGACCCAGAAACAAAGAAAAATCAAAGCATCGGTACAACTTAATGTGGATTCACAGTTAACAACAAGTGAGATTCAGGAAAAATTAAGTCTTGTTCTTCCACACTATATGATGCCCCAGGAACTCTTTATTTTGTCGAAGTTTCCGTTAACCTCAAACGGGAAAATAGACCGAAGGAGCCTGTCCGAAGAAACGTATATGTGTGAGAATGAGGACAGAATTTCGTGTATTAATTCAAAGATGGTAGAGAAGGATTCTGCCAAATATGATATTATGATTGATGTCTTTGCGGAAACACTGGGGCTTGATAAGTCCATGATAGATATCAACCAGAACTTCTTCTCAATGGGGGGTGATTCTATATTGGGAGTAAAGATTATATCCAGGCTGAAACAACATGGAATAACATTATCGCCCAGAATGATTTTCGAACATCCAACGATTAAGGGACTTACGGAAGCATGTGTGTTAAGCAATTATGAAAAGGTCGCCGAAAGTGACATCATACATTTATCCGCGTATCAACAACTGTTGATAGACTGTTGCGGAAATGACGTCTTTGCCCAAAACCATATCATCCTGCTGGAACTGAAAGAACAAATCGACCCTGAAAAATTAGATCAAGGTGTATCTATGTTATGCCCTCTGTTCGACTTCTTAAAGGGGCAGCTCTTAAAAATCAAAGACACATGGGAGTTTCATATTAACCCCAATAGCAGTTTTGAGATTGATTTTGTTGATAATATTCCAGAAGACACATCTTTTGAAGATTACGTAGCTTCTATAACAAGCGACTTTATTCGTGATTTCTATTCGGGTGCTACTCCATTGTTCAGGATTTGTTTATTGCAGCATACAAACAAAGACTATCTACTGGTCATATCCAATAAATTGGTATTGGACATATATTCGGTTGATTTACTGCTTAAACTTTTACTAAACAACATGTATTATGGTGTGGGTATTCCCCAAGAAATAAGTGAACGAATAGCATCTTTAACTGATATTGCTGGTCTTTACAACTCATGTAGTATGTTGAAAGATAAACGGGCAATATCGGAAACACGGGTACAAGAAGGGCAAGATTTACCTATTTCTATAAAAATAGAAAATGAATATCTGGAGGCGGTTGAAGGAGTTGCAATCATTAATTTTTTGATAAGGGCTGCTGCTTCATGTCTGAATTTCATGAACGAAGACCGGACATTTGTCAGATACACTATTCCGAGAGGCTATGAGAACCTTTTGGAACATTCTTTAGAAGCTACTTGTGGCAATTTCCTAATGACATATATTGTCTCACTGCAACTGGATGATTCGTCAGCCAATCATAAGAAGCTGAGGGATATAATAGCCGATAAATCAATTGATTTAAGTATGCAGGAATCAACAGACGTTTCCGAAATTGTGCCCGACATAGAAATTGTGTATTATGGTAATATAAGCAACGATGCGTCATATTATAACATATTAGACCGGAAAAGTAGCCCTCTAAAATCTTGCTCAGAAGTTACTATTGAAGCATTTATATTGAATGATCAATTGGAAGTCTCAATTTTTGCAGAAGAAACTGTAACTCCTTCGGATGAACTTCAAAAGCAATTTAAGAATTACTTGCTGAAAGAAATTAAGAGCTTGAAAAAGATGCAAAATAGAGATTCTCGTGAGTTTAAGGGGTTGGAAATTTCTAAAGAGAATTTTAATGAGTTAATTTCAAAATAATTTCAAATCATGAAAAAGACTGTAAATAGTAAAATCGAAGATATTCTCAATGTTACGTCTATGCAACATTGGTACTACAATATCTATAAGAATGCGAAGGGTTCGAAAACCTTAATGATGGATTTGGAGTTTGTGTTTTCTGGCACTGTTGATTTAAGTATATTGACAAAAGCATGGAATCTGATTTTGAGAAAATATCCCATGTTGAGAACTGCATTTTATGAAACAAAAACTCATGAAGTGTTTCAGGTAGTTTACAAGGATTGTTTTATTGAAATCGATGCTGTCAATTGGAAAGGGGTTGATCCTCATAAACAGGAAATGTTAACGCAGAATTTGAGAAACGAGCAAAATAAAAAGAGGATTGACCTGCAAGCCCCACCGTTACTTAAGCTTTATCTCATTCGAAAAACTTCCAATGAGTTTAGTCTTAGATGGTACTTCCCTGTTTTACTTATGGATGGGTGGAATGTTCCCATTTTATTTAACGACCTAATATCGTACTATTCAGCATATTCACAAGGCAAAAACCCTGGTTTGGTTTTGGAGTCGTACTCAATGAAAGACTATATACTCTATCAGCGGGATAGGGATAAAAGCGAGGACAAAATATTCTGGGAAAATTATTTATCCTCGTTAGAAGATGACGTTCTGCCTAAGAAAAGCAATGTTCATTCAGTCGATTACCAAAGAATAGATGTGAATTTATCAGAAGTGGAAGACGAAATCCGGGAAAGAGCTAAAAAGATAGGAGTTAGTTTGAATTGTATTTTTCAGTTAAGCTATATGTTGGCATTAGCCCGGTTGCAGAACAAGAAACAGGTATTTAGCCGGACAACTGTAGCTGATAGGCCAATGACAATAAAGGATATTCATCATCGGGTGGGGTTATACATCAACGAGATTCCTATCAAATTGACCGTACAAGACAAATCTTTTGAGGAAATGGCAAAACTCTTACAGGATGACCTCAATCAGGTGTTTTCCCATGTTTCGTGTTCTTTGGAAGAGATATGTTCTTTTGTCGGGAATAAATCTCTTCTTGCAATAGACAATACGATTACTTTCGAGAATATGCCAATGGAAGAGATTGATTATTCATCATTGCCTTTTGCTCTTTCCAGCACCAACTTCGTTAATCACCCTTACGGTAAAGTTAATGTTTTTATCTGGCCGAGTAAAAACATGAATATCAAGCTACTCTATGATGCCAAAACATATTCCAAAGAGGATATGATTGCATTAGGCAGCCATATGAAGAATATATTAATTAACCTCTAAAAGTAAATAAAATGAGAAATGTTAATGAAGAAAAGATGAAAAAGATATGGGAAAAGTGGTTGTATATTCCCAATCCCCAGTCTGTTGTAAAAAATAGAGTTTTCTGTTTGCATTATGCAGCGGTTTCGGCCGAAGTATATCATAACTGGTGTTTCCTGTTTGATGAAGGAACAGAGGTATGCTGTGTACAATTGCCCGGAAGATCTACAAGAAGCGATGAAAAGAACATCACTGTCATGAATGACCTGGTTGCGCTGGTGGCCGAAGTAATTCTTACATATAATGATGCTCCTTATGTGCTATTCGGACATTGTATGGGTGGATATATCGCCCATGAAATAACGCGATACATTATCCAGCAAAAAGGGAGATTGCCGAATGCAATATTTGTTTCCGGAGAAAATCCACCCCACATGCCTTACCGGAGAGATTTACATACGTTATCCGATGATGAACTTCTTCAGGCATTAAGGGAAATTAATTTCACGCCGGAAGATTTTTGTTTCACTGAAGAAACAGTATCGGAAATGTTGCCAATTATAAAAGGCGATTTCCAACTGGTTGATGACTGGTTTTTTAATCCTGAAAACTCGCAAATACCTATCCCTATATTTGCATTTGGGGGCGATGAAGATGAGTTTGTCACCGAAGACAATATCAAAGAATGGAAAATATATACTACAAAAGACTTCAAACATCGCATCCTTCCTGGGGATCACTTTTTCATTAAAAAAGAAGTATCAAGAGATGAGATAATAAGTGATATAAAAGCCTTTCTAAAATCTTTGGAGATACAAAATGAGAACTGTAAATAGCAATAAGTATATACTGATTTGTTTGCCATACGCAGGAGGCTCTTCAACATTTTATAATAAATGGAAACAGTTCTTGCCTTCCAATATCGAAATGGGTATATATGAGTTAGCTGGTCGGGGTACCAGAGCTTCAGACTCTACGAATTATGCTTGTATTGAAGATATTGCGGCAGACCTGTTTTCTCAAATGGATGCAGATAACCTATTCAACAAACCGTACTATCTGTTCGGACATAGCTTAGGCGCTTTGATAGCTGTAAAGTTGTGCAATTTAATCCGGGAAAAAGGGAAGATGCTTCCTGCTCATCTTTTTGCATCTGGCGAGGGCGCACCGACCCATACCAGAGAGCAGAAAAAACTTCATTTGCTAAATGATCAGGAATTTGTCTCTGAACTGAAAAAGTTAGGTGGTATGACAGACGATTTTTTCAACTATCCGGAGTTACAAGAATATTATCTGCCGATTCTAAGGAATGATTTAATGATAGCTGAAACAGCCGTCTTCAATGGTATTTTACCTTTCGATTTCAACATGAGTGTATTGGTCGGAAAAGAAGACACATGGACAGTTGATCAGATATACAAATGGAATAGCTATACGAGCGGAATTTGCAGTTTTCATTTCTTCAATGGAGGGCATTTCTATTTAACCGATTGCGGTAAGGAAATTATTCATATTATTAAATCTTGTTTATGAAGGAAGGAGATATTTGGGTATTCTATACGTATGTAGATAAGGGGATTTCGGATCTCACAGAGATTCCTTTATCAGTGTTTGATCTGAGTAGGATCGGAAAGATGCGAAGGATAGAAGATAGGGAAAGAAGTATCGCCGGAAGACTTCTTTTACAGCATGCAATAATGAACCTGAATATCTCTAAAGATGCTGTATGCGCTATCGAATGGGATAAGTTTAAGAAGCCATTTATTAAGTCAATATATCCATTACAATTTAATATTTCACATTCCGGGCAGTGTGTTGTTTGTGCGTTAACTTCCGGGAAAGTTGGAGTAGATATAGAAAAAATGGATTACAGGATAGATATAGATGATTTTGCAAATGTATTTTCCGAAAAAGAGCTTGATTTTATATACGCCGTTTCAACTCCACATAGGCAGTTTTACAAACTATGGACATTGAAGGAAAGTATTCTTAAAGCAAAAGGAACAGGTTTTCTAACCTCTCCTATCGAAGTTCTGACACTGGAAAATCCTGTAAAAATAAATGAAGACTTTTTTTATACTCATCATACTTTCATGAATGATTATTCCCTCTCTGTTGCAGCTTCGTTTCCAGCTAAGAATATTTATTTAAGTAGAATAAAATTACCCGGTTAAAGAATGTTTTATGAAAAAGAAAAAAGAAACCCAAATATTGCAGAATCAGAAAGATGGTATGTCTAATATCATTGTGATTTTACATCTCTTATTCGGAACACTACCCATTATATTGGTGGTGTTTCTGGTGAATGAATTTTTTAAAGGAAACGTAACCATTCGTATGATTGTTATTGCGGCAGTCCTTATGTTTGTATTTGCACTGCTTAAAGCGTTCTTCTATGGGGCTTCCATTTGGCGGGCACATAAATCGGCCTACGAAGCTTTAACGAAATTGCGAATAAAAATCGTAGCACATTTACAGAAATTACCTCTTGGATTTTTCCAGGAACGCAAAGTCGGTGATTTGACAAATATCATTCATCACGATGTAGAACAGATAGAACTATATCTGGCTCATGGACGTCCCGAAATCCTGTCGGCAACCCTATTGCCATTTGTCCTTTGGGCATTAGTTTTATTCCTTGATTGGCGCTTAGGTTTAGCGTTAGTCTCATTGCTTCCAGTGGCGGTTCTTCTGCAAAAAGTATTCAACCGTATGTGGCGAAATTCATTCAAACATTTTTCCGACAGCACGCAACAAATGTCAGAGGATTTATTGGAATATGTAGCCACTATTCCGGTAATAAAAGCATTCAGCAATGAAGAAACACGTACCGGAAAAGTATTACAGGGAATGAGAGACTATATCCATTGGGTCAAAAATAGTATGACAAGTATTGCGGTTCCCATGAGTATCATATCCATGTTTTTGGAAGGTGGCGTGATCGTGATGATAATTACCGGAATGGTACTTATCGGTAATGGCGACCTATCGGTTTCCAGCTTCATCCTCGCGTTGATTTTAGGAGGTATTTTTGCATCCTGCTTTGTTAAGCTATCAACTTTCCAACACATTGGGATCGTTTACAAACAATCAGTCCAACGGGTACACTCCATTATAAATATTCCACCCAAAGAAAATACGGATATAAAAATCAATCCTTCAGGTGATAATGTCAGTTTTGAAGATGTTTCATTCACCTATCCAAATAAAACGGAAAAGGCATTACTGGATGTCAATTTGGAGTTTCCCAAAGGTAGCCATACGGCGGTAGTAGGTGAATCTGGTTCCGGGAAAACCACATTGGCAAGCCTGATGATGGCATTCTGGCAACCTCAACGCGGCATTGTTTTTATCGGGAGTGAACCGGTCAATAATCTGTCCGAGAAAAATATTGCAGAATTGTTTTCAATGGTTCAGCAAGACGTTTTTCTTTTCAATATAAGTATCGAGGATAATATAGGGATAGGGAAACCCACCGCCACCAGAACTGAAGTAGAATCTGCCGCCCGGCGGGCAAGGATACACGATTTTATAATGAGTTTACCGAATGGCTACGAAACGCTGGCCGGAGAAGCCGGAGTGAAATTCTCAGGTGGGGAAAAGCAACGCATATCCATCGCCCGGATGATTCTCAAAGATTCGCCCATTATTATTCTGGACGAAGCAACGGCAGCCCTTGACGGTGAAAACGAACGGTTGATACATGAGGCTTTAGACGATCTGCAAAGTGATAAAACAGTAATAACAATTGCTCACCGTTTAAACACCATACGCGAAATGGATAACATCGTCGTCATGGATAAAGGTAAAGTTATTGCCACTGGAAACCATGACGAATTGATGCAGCAATGCGATATGTATAAGGAAATGATAGAAAAACAAACCATTGTAAACCAATGGCAGTTAAATTAAAGAAAAGCATGATACGAAATATTTTTAATGAAATGACATCCCGTGGGATAAGCCGCCTGGTTATCTCTATTGTATGCTTTGTCCTCTATGCGTTGTTTGGGACAGCCATTATGTTGGTAGTGCTGTATGCGATAAACAAGATTATTGTAGGGCAACAGGTAAGCATTCCTGCATTTGCCTGGATTCTTATCGGATTATTAGTGCTGAAGACGATTGCCAACTCTATTGCCGATATGTCAAAACACTACGCTGGGTTTGACTTGGTAGAGCAAATCCGGCAGAAAATCATCCTGAAACTTAAATCCTTTTCGTTGGGGTTTTATTCCAACGAACGTCTGGGCGAGATTAGCACCATTATCCACAAGGATGTTGATAATATGGAAATGGTAGTCGGGCACCTTTGGACGCGGATGTCTGCCGATTTTATTGTGGCATTGATACTCGGCATCGGCTTGTTTTATGTTGATTGGCGCATGGGACTTGTTATGGTAGCTGTTCTTCCATTGGCATTATTAGGACTGTTCAGGGGGATTCGTGCCGGAATCAAGGCGCAGGAAGAAAATCAGGATGATTTGGCAAAAATGGTAAGCCTGTTTGTGGAATACGTGAAAGGTATTCCAGTCTTGAAAATCTTCGGCGGAAAAGGCTTGTTTCGGAACAGGCTGGACGATGCTGTGGAACATTTTGGAGACAGTAGTAAATCGACTTCCCGTTTGGCGGCGGTCAATATGGGGAAATACACTTTCTGGCTTGAAATTGCTTTTGCGCTAATGGCAACTGCCGGGGCGTTCTGGGTGTACAAAGGAAGCCTTAGCATGTTTAACTATCTAATGTTTGTTGTTGTTTCCAAAGAATTTTACAAACCGTTTATAGGTATGGAAGGACACTGGATGAACTATATTAAGGTAAAAGACAGTTACAGCCGGATATCCCGTTTGTTGAACACGCCTGTTGTTGAAGAACCGAAGAATCCCCAAACCACACAAAAGTTTGATATAACTTTCGATACCGTTGGATTTCACTATGAAACGGAAGGTTTCGAGATAAAGGATCTAACATTTACCGTTCCTGAAAAAACGGTTACCGCCCTTGTTGGTTCTTCCGGTTCCGGTAAAACGACCATTACCAGTCTGCTATTACGGTTCTGGGAACCGCAATCCGGCACTATACGTATCGGCGGCGTTGATATCCGGGACATGAGCTATGATTACCTGTTAGGCAATATCAGTATCGTTATGCAGAATGTAATTCTATTTTCCGACACCATTTACAATAATATCAAAGTCGGGAATAAAAATGCCAGCCGTGAAGAAGTGGAAGAAGCCGCTAAGAAAGCGATGATACACGATTTCATTATGCAGTTGCCCGACGGCTATGATACGAAAATAGGTGAAAACGGTATGGGGTTATCCGGCGGACAGAAACAACGTTTGTCAATCGCTCGTGCGTTCCTGAAAAACGCTCCTATTGTCATACTGGACGAAATAACCAGTAATGTCGATCCTATCAACGAATACAAAATACAGAAAGCAATGTCAGCCCTGATTAAAGATAGGACAGTGTTGGTAATCGCGCATCATCTGCACACGATTCGCAATGCCGACCAGATTATAGTCCTGAATAGAGGACTTTTAATAGAAGCCGGAAAACATCAGGATTTACTGCTGAGAAATGGAATGTATTCAGGTATGGTGCAAGAACAATCCTCGGCTTCCTGACAAAAAATCAACTTACATCGAAGGTGTAGTTTTACTTGTCCACATATAGTGAGAAAGATTGTGCAGGTAAAAAAACGTTTTGCGGGCATAGCAATACGTTTTACGGGCAGAATGGCTTTCCCTTAAGCTATAACTTTGTAATGTCAATAAAAGGCACAGGGTTAATCGGCTGATTATGTGAAGTTAACTTTTATAAATTTAAAAAGAATATAATAATGAAGCCAGTAATTAGATCTTTTTTGGCTGCAATTGCAGTTTGCAGTATCAGCTTAATTTCATGTTCCAAAGATGAACCAAATGACAATGTTGTCACGGGAGTTCACAAAATCACAGTGGAACTAAGCAGTGATAAGAATTTCCATTATGTAATTGATTTTGCCGGAACTACTTCAACTGGTACGGTCAAGTTGTATGATGGGAATGGAGAATATCAGGGCAATAATTACCTGACAGAAGGTGTATTAAATGGTACAAAGAAAATAACTTGTTACACGGATAACAACGGTGTTCTTTTGGTATCTTCTCTAAGTTTTGCTTGTGACAATGATAATGAGGGCATCACATATAGTATCAAAGCCTATGTGAATGATAAGTTGGTTGATGAGTTGAATAGTACATTCATTTCAAAGGATGGGTCGAGAACAAAGAATGTAACAGTTTCAACAGGAGTGAAAAAATAGTATCGCAATTTTTATTATTAGGAATGAACAGAAAATTTTAATTCATAATAATATGTCATATATCGAACAGACATTGCTAACAGGTGAAAAGGTTACTTACCGAGCCAAATATCATTGGTGGTATCTTGTATATCCACTATTCCTTCTTCTTGTTGGTTTTTGGGTAAAAGATACGGATAGTACCATATGGAAATACATTGCCTATTTCCTGATTCTTCTGGGTTTTATAAAACTTCTGAATAGGGGGTTGAACATGCTTACTTCGGAATTTGTGGTAACAAACCGGCGTGTCATTCTTAAAACAGGATTCATCAAACGCCGAATGCAGGAATTGTTGCTTTCCAAAGCGGAAGCAATTGCTTGTTCAGAGAATAGTATTATTGGACGTCTTTTGGGTTTTGGTTCCATTATCGTAACTACAGGAGGTGCTGCAAATGTCTATAGTTTTATAAAGCAACCGATGGCCTTCGGCAAAGCTATTCAGGAAGCTGTCAGCAATACTTTAACCTCAAAATAAATTTATATGAAACAAATAGTCTTACTTTTATTAATAAGTCTTTTCTTTATTTCTTGTGATAAAAACGAAGATGAGATAACATATGATTATTTATTCGAGTTGCAAGGGGATAAGGACACTGATTTTGCAGAACAAGGCGAATCAAGAAAATTCACATTGATGGTTTTTCGTGAAACTCAAATAAATGGGGTACTTTCTGGTCAGAAGGAAAAAGTAAAAGCATCTGCTATTACAGAGATACAACTTGAAGGAGAACAATTCATCCTTTCGAATATCACAAAAGAGAATTTTATCTGCTCTTTCGAATTACGTGCCAATAAAAATGAAGAGGACAGCATTCGGAAAGGTAGAATTATGCTCTCTATTGCAGATGGAAAAGAAGTTGCTTCTAAAACCTATGTATTTCAACAGAAAGCATCCCAAATAGAGTATCAATATGCTATTTCGACAGAAATGTCGCAACCATTTTATATACCTGTAGAAGGAGGTAAATTCGAAGTTCCTTTTATCTGTAAACGAATGAAATCAGTTAATGGAGAACTGGCAGATACTTTACCAAGTGCTTTAAAAGGATTAAAATATAATATCAGCCGTGCTAATTCAGCCTTAATTCATTCTGTATATATAGAAAAAGATGGCGAATCTATGGGTAAATATAAATTCGTAATAGAGTCTTCAGGTAAATACAATTTAACCAATTGGAGCGTAAAGAATGAATCTACAGTTTTCATCGAAATAAAGGATGGAGAAAAAATCATATTCCACTGTGACATTATTCAGCCTCAAACAGAAGGAGAAGACTTCTCGGTGCCATTAGTATCTTCTGCGGCAATTGGCACATTTGAAATCTAAGTCATATCACTCTGGTGTCCATTCTTTTAAACTATCCTCTTAGTGAATTTTACAAGCCCATTAGAATCGACGGGCTTATAAATTATAACTACTCCTGCTGTAAAAGGTGTGCCAATGCCGGGTCGTTTTTTATTCGTTCCAGTTCATCCACTACAATCTGCTTAGCTTCTGCCTTTATCCGGTTGTAATTTTCCTGAATCATTTCCTTCATCCTGTCCACGCCATTATCATCTACAAAACTGGTTATCACCGGAATCTTTTTGTAGGCTTTGGTTTCGGCAGCCACTTTCTCACTATCCACCACAATTTCGCAATGAAATATTTTCTGCTCAATACGTTCATCGAAATTGTCTGCAACTGCCCCCACGAACAAGCCTTGTGTAAGATTTGATATTTTGCTAGGCGGTATCAGGGAATCCATCTGCGTGCTTATGGATGTCGACTTATCGTTCCTGTTGATAGTCACAGATTGGCGTTTCTGTAGCACTTTCCCGAAACGGTCACTCAGGGTTTTCGCCGTTTCGCCAACCACTTGTCCGCTGAAAATATTACCCACAGTATTCATCACTACGGCAGCTTCCTTATCACCATAATCACGCTTCAATTGTGAGAAATCCTGAAAGCCTAACAATACAGCGACTTTGTTGGAACGGGCGGTTGCAATCAGGTTATCCAATCCTTTGAAATAGATTGTAGGCAGCTCGTCAATGATAATACCGCTTTTGAGCTGGCCTTTCTTATTCACTAACTTCACAATACGCGAATTATACAAGCCCAATGCCGCACCGTAAATATTCTGTCTATCAGGATTGTTGCCGACAACCAAAATCTTCGGATCATCCGGATTATTGATGTCCAACGTAAACTCATCGCCCGACATCACCCAATAAAGCTGTGAGGAAATCATTCGGGAAAGTGGAATCTTAGCCGATGCAATCTGGCCTTGCAACTGCTCCATTGCACCCCCTAACCACGCGTCCATGAAAGGTGATAAATAATTCTCGAGTTCAGGATAACTGGTGAGAATCGGGAAAATATCCTCGTATCTTTTATTCAGAAATTCGATGGCGTGCGGGAAAGTACAATATTTCCCGTCTTTATAAATGCGCAAGTACCATATAATCGCCGCGAACAGAATAATCGGGCTTTCTACAAAGAAATCCCCTTGCTTCTGCACCCACGTTTTATTCAAGTTGAGCATAATGGTGTAGGCACTTTCGTAAGCATCGGATATATCACTCATGAAGCTTGGGTTAATTGGATTACAACGGTGCGAGCGTGACGGGTCGTCAAAATTAATCACATAGAATTTGGGTACTTTCTTGTAGCCTTCACGATGGTTCAACAAGTGATTGTAGGCGATAGTCGATAAATCCGGGAACTTAAAATCATAACAGTAAATCGAAAATCCTTTCTCTATCTGTTGCTTGATGAACGAATTTACTACCGCATAACTCTTTCCGGAACCAGGCGTACCCAATACAATGCTCGCCCTGAAAGGATTTACCACATTAATCCAACCGGGATTCCATTTCTTTTTATAGTAGAAACGTGTCGGCAGGTTGACGGAATATTCATTTTCCATCAAACGCGTTTCCTGCATAAATGATTCGTTCTCGTTGTTAAAAACGTCATCCATGAGGTTGGTCTTCAGCAGACGGCTCATCCATGCGCCAGCTACCAACAGAAGAAGGAATCCGACACTGATTGTCAGGATATAAAAGGTGGTGCAGGCTGCATGTGGTAGAGATAAATCAAATATCCACCAGTTTAGGAAAAAGAAAACAATTCCAAAAGCAAGAAATACATAAATTTTATTCCAGGTGATTTTTTCCGTTTTCACCCCTTTGGTTCCCAAGCATGAAAGGGCAAGGAATACCACCGTGAACAACTTTGTCCAAAGGATTGAGTTGAACAGCCCGGTTGTCCGGTTGAAGTTTAACAAGATCTTATCAACCACCCCGATATTTATACCCCACTCATGTAGGGACGGGTAACAAAACCAGTAAATGTTGATAACCACAAATAAAATACTGATGGCACGCATGAACTCCATAGTCTTTGCTAAGCCTCTTAAATCGTCTTCTTGTTGCATAACTTTGATTTTTTTAATAAGTGAAATGCGAAAGTAGAAGCAAGAGGTCTCCCCGGACAAGGGTTTTGGAGGGATGGGTAGCTTGTGGCGTTGAGGTGGCAGTTTGTGGCGTAGGTGCTGAATATCAGGGATAAAATTCTGTTATTGAGGTATAAAAGTGTATCTTTGCTGGCAAATTTTTAAATGTTGTATAATATGGATTATGAAATAGGGAAGATAAGAGAAGTTACAATGCTTACTAACCCCAGTGCCGATTTTAATACCAGCTATACTTTTTTCTACGATGAAACAAATAACTTTCGAAAGCTTAAAGTTCGTGAGTTTGATTTTAATAATTCATTGGATGCTAATTTCGTTTTAGGTGGAGTAGTGTATTCTGGTGAACGTCCACAAATTGATGATATTTTTGATTTTTTAAAATTGCCCGCAAATCAAACAGAGGTAAAATTTAAAACAATTGCTAATGGGGATTTTTTAATTTGCCTTACATCTAAAAAACTTGAACCAATATTACAGCGTGTCCTTGATTCAAATTTATATATGCATTATTTCAGTCTCAATTATCTTTATTGGTCACTTGTCGATATTGTAGATTCTGCAATAGAAGATTCAGGGTTTGAGTCGATGAAAATGTTACCATTTGCTCCTGCTATGAAAGATGCCCTTTATATTATCTGTAAGGAAGAGATAGATTTTATACATAACCTTTTCTACGAATTTAAATATCCTAACCTTCAGAAAGAGGATATTAAAATTTTCTGCGAAAGAATTATTGATTTGATTGAGAGTTATCAGGATGATTCGGTATTGCACTTTCCACTAATGATGCTAAAAGGATTACTACAGGGAGCGAAAAAGAATAATGAATTAACATTTTTGCGAGATAATACAAGTCACACATTAATTGATTCCTTTCTTCATTATTACCTTTCGCCTATTTATATGTTTAAAAATTCTCATCATATTTTAGATGTTGAAGTGACTATTCAGGAACAGTTAGCCAATACAACTATTCTTGATAATGAAGTCCCTATTAACAATTATCAATTTGTAGACTCAAAGTCAGATAAACTAATTCAGCTTTCAGACGTAATGGTTGGTTTATTCGGGAAAATGACAGAATATACAAATACACATGAACCAGATGAAATCATAGAGGATTATTCTAGTCTAAATCCAGTTCAAAAAAATAATCTGGAATTATTAATTGGTATCATTGATAAATCAGATAAATACAACACTGGTTTCCTTCACAATATTAATGGCAATTCAGAATTGAAGAAGGTTCAACTTCTGCAAAACTTGGTGAATGACAGGTGTTAAATATAGGGCGAGAAAATGAAAAAATAATATTATTGTTTAAAATTTTTATCATGACAAAACAAGTAGAATTAATAGGTGAACATCCAGATAATACACATCCATTTGGAAAATGGCTTGGAGCAAATGACTTGCCCGATTCTGCCACAAAATGTCATAGAGAGTTGACGGAATCTACTGCTGTAGATGACGATTTAATTGAATGGATGGCAAAAAAAATCATTGGCCATCATTATACTCAATTTAGGATAGATAGACTGAAAGAAAAATATGGAAGTTTGGGCTTTGAAAAATATGCAGAACAACATAGAAAGCTGCCTGTTGCAGACAAGGTAAAGAAAGGTAATGCAACAGAAATACTTTTAACCGACTATGTTCAAACAACACAAGGAAAAGAATTTATTAAGGTATTCAAATTAAAGTATAACCCTAATGTTGATCAAGCCATAAAAGGTGATGACACGTTAATGGTTGATTTATTTGAAGAAAATGGAAATGAAAAAATAAAGATCTATTTAGGAGAATCCAAATTTCGAAAGACGCCTGCCAAAGATGTTATTGAAGATATTACTAATTCTTTGAGTAAAGATACTCTACCTTTGTCATACACATTCTTGGTAGAAGAAATTGCAAAGACAGATGAAGCTCTTGCGAGGAAATTAGATGATTACATAGTACAAGAAGTAAAAGATAGAGGTGATTTGATTTATGCAGGATTGTTATTGAGCAATACCAATACATCAAGAACAGTTGAAAGACATTTGAATAGTGATAATTCTAATTTGGTTTTCATTTCTGTTGGTATTGATGATCCGGAAGGATTTATTGAATCCGTATTTGAAAAAGCAGAAGAACTAATTGCTAATCCTGATTTGTTATGAATATACAACATATTGAAGAAAGTTATCGGGCATTAGAATCAGATTCTACTTTACAAAATTTGATAGCCCAAGCTAATGCAAGATATATCCTTTATAACACGAGAGAATCCCAACAGAATTTTCCTCGATATACTATTAAGGATGAACAATTAAATATTCTTGCTTTTAAATATCTTAATATCGGATGTAATTATTTTGAGAATCAAAACTACGCAAAAGCGGCTCATTCTTTAGAGAAAGGAGCTTCTATGCTTGAACATATACACGGATCGGTTAATGTTGAAACAAAGAATAAAAAATTATTTTGTTTAATTTCTGCGCTTGCCTATTATGTTTGCTTCCAATATTCAAAATCATTTATACTTATACGCAAACTTCAAAGCGACACAGTAATAGCCTCATTGATATCTCTATTTCTCAATAGAAATTTCGACCAATTACTAAACGAGATAGATCAAATTATCATAGATTCCAGTTATAGTGATGAATATTTGGCTGAACATTTTGAAGAAGATAATACTAAGAAAATTTATGAGATCATAATAGCGAAAGCCCTTAGTTATTATGTGCAATTCTATCACACAGGAAACAACGAGTTCTTAGAAACAGCAAAAAGAAATCTCATTGACCTTCAAGATATAGCTGAAATAAAAGGAGAACCTGATATTTGGTGGGTAATCCGGCTATTACTTCTTATAATGGAAGGATTCAAAGAATCCTCATTATGGCATGTGTTACGAAATTACTTCAATACCGCAGATGAATTCCCCTTAAAGTATATACAATCATTAGTATATAAAAATGGCAGTATCACGGAATTATTCATTACTCAAAGGAACTCCTTGCCAAAAGTTTTAAACAATGAGCAGAATGGGAGTATTGTCAGTATTCCAACAAGTAGTGGCAAAACAAGAATTGGTGAAATTGCAATTTTAAATTGCTTGGTGAATGAGCCTGATGCAAAGATTCTTTTCATTGCCCCTTTCAGATCGTTAGCCTATGAAATAGAAAATTCACTTGACGAAATTTTTAGTAATCTTGATATTTCAGTTTCACATTTATACGGAGGTAGTTTATTCAGTAAACTTGACGAAAAAATTATAAATGAATCTTCTGTAATTGTAGCAACACCGGAAAAGGCTAAAGCCCTATTAAGAAGTAGTAAAGATATTCTTTCATGCATCAAATTAGTAATTGTGGATGAGGGTCATTTACTTGGGGCAAACAAAAGGTTTATTGTCAATGAGATGTTTTATGAAGAATTAAGATACCATGTTGGGATTAATGGTGGTAGATTTTTGCTTTTGTCTGCTGTTTTACCTAATGCTGAAGATTTGTCAGAGTGGCTAACTGGTTCTTCTAACAATGTATATAAAGAGAACTGGCGACCTTCCGATGAACGGATTGGAATAATGGAGTGGAATGGGGTTTCTGTAAATTTAAATTGGAGAAGTTCTGATACAGAAAGAAATTCATTTAACCCTAATTTTGTCGTGCGACAAGAATTGCCTAAAAAGTCACGACAAAGAAAAGCTCATTATTTTCCAGAAAACAAAAATCAGGCTATTGCTACTACTGCATACAAACTAAAGAATTTTGGCCCCGTTTTAATTTTCGTTGGTATTAAGAAGTCTGTATTCACCATAGCAAGAGAATATGAAAAATGCATTCAGGTAGAAGACGGTAGATTTAGATTTAAGAATAAAGCTAATTGGAAGGCTTTCAAATTGGCTTGTATTGAATCTTATGGAGAAGACTCTGAATGGCTCAAATTTGCCAAAAAAGGGATATTTTGTCATAATGCAGACTTGCTTTCAGATGTCCGACTTCCATTGGAACGACTAATGCGAAGCGAAAAACCCAGAGTGATCATTGCAACCTCAACATTGGGGCAAGGGGTAAATCTGGGAGTATCAACCGTGATATTTTCAACATTGTATCAATCTGGAGAACCAATAACTAAAAGGGATTTTTGGAATATTGCAGGTAGAGCTGGGCGTGCATTTGTCGATCATGAAGGGAAAATCTTAGTTGCCCACGATGTTGTCGGAAAGAATAAAAGAACAATCAATTGGGAAAGAGGTAATATTACTGACTATTTGGATAAAGGCAATATAGATAAAGCAGAAAGTGGTTTTTTAAAGCTGATAAGAGCACTGAAAAACTTATCACTACAGAATGGGCTGCCGTTTGACACATTAATTAATTTGCTTGCAGAAAATCGTATTGATGAAATTCACGAACAATCAGATACAATTAATGCTCTTCTTGATTGGATTGATGACGGCTTATTAGCACTACATAATTCTAATAATATTGAAGGAAATGAATTGGAATGGGTTGATGATCATTTCACTAAATCTTTGGCATATTTGCAAACTCAATACTATAATGACATAACAGGTGAAGATGTAATAAAGTTTGTAAAAGCCAGAATTGAAGGAATAACAAAGAAAGTAGGGGAAGAAAAAGAAAATTGGGAAAGTGTTGTTTCCTCCGGTATTCCAATAAATTCCGATTTGCAAATTGAAGAAAGAATAGATGAGGTTATTGGCTTTGTTCAAAATTACATAGTTGGTGATCAAGCATTGGAAGACCGAATTTCACTTCTTGAAAATATTGAAAATACGATTAATGATATAAACGTATTAAAAGAAGGCTCTATAGAGAGTGCTGATTCGAGGGAAATACGAAGTAAATGGTTGAGTGGTGTAGCGATGTCAGATATTGCACAACATGACAATGCCATTAGTATAATAACAAATCATTATTCTTTTAATTTGCCATGGATTCTCAATGGAATATCAAAAAAACTTAGATTTAGAAATTTAATTGATGAATCTGAAATCATTGAAGAACTGGCGATTCTTGTAGAGTTAGGTTTACCCGATATAAAATCAGTCAAGATTTACCAAGCAGGTATTCGTTCAAGGTCTTCTGCCCATGAAATCGCAAATTTGTATGAAGATGACCTTTGGGAAAAAAGCATCAAAACATATAAACAAGATTTAATAACTCATGCCGATTACTACATAACACAAGTGTCCGAAAATGCAGCATCATGGATTGAACTATTAGTAAGATTCTCAAAGAGGGAATTTTTTAAGATCAAGAAGGTGCCGAATTTTACTTATGGAAAGGTGCATGAACGAACTAAGCAACTGATTGCTCGACTAATTAATGATGATCAATATCTGTTGAGTTCAGATTTTAGCGTTATAAATAAAATAGGAGAAGATTCAAATGTCGATTTTTCTGAAGTTAATGATCTTAATGGAATTTATTTTGATTATGATGAAAATGATAATCTTTGGAAAATGACATGCGTGAACCCATATATTCAATTTGAATAATTGCTTTCACATCTGCCTCCCATACCGCTGTTTCTTTTTCCGTTTTTTCTTCACCTGACGGTTATCATCGGGATAGTCCGAAGGTTCAGGCGACAGGATACCAAACAGACCACCCACTGCATCACCGATGTCGTGGGTGTTTGTTTTTTCAGCGTGCCGGTTATCATCAGGAAGAGATGTTTGTATGTTATCAGCGACGGACTGTCCGTTAAACCGCTCGTTGAACACATTGGCCGAAAACTCTTTGCCCAATCTCGAACCATTGAATACGCACCGGTTGTTATGGTCGATGAACGTTACCCCATAGATGCGCCCTTCCTCATTCCGGCGCAATACCAGGTCGATATTCTTATCCCGCAGTTTCGCTCGTAACTCGCTTTCACTCCGGGAAACCTTTACAGCATTGGACACTGCTGTACGTGTCCGGTTGCGGAACTCATGTTGCTTTATCTGTTCGCCGGATTTTACCATCCGTTTTTCCAATCCGTCATAACCGACATTCTTTCCGAATAACGATGACTTAAGCGGTGTTCCAACTTTGTTCCCATCCTTATCCAATACGGAATAAACCAATCCCCGGTAGGGTTTTCCGTGTACTTCGCCTTTCACCTCTTCCAATCCTATATTATATAAGGAAAGCAGGGCACGGAACTCGCCCAGCGTTTGGAACTTGTACATCGTAGCCAACGGCTTTATGACCGAAGAAACCTGTTTTTTCAGGTTGCCTTTGGCGACATCCACCGGTGTAAGTTGCCATTGTTCCGACTGCTTCTGTCCTTCGGCGGGAATCAGGTTGTATTTCTGTTCCAGCAATTCCGTAATCTCTTTACTTCTCCTGTGTTCAAAACTGTCATTAATCAACTTGCCTTCGCAATCCACACGCAGCGATACAATGTGGATATGCTCACGCCCGATATCTTCGTGCTTAAAAATAAGGTAAGGCTGACTACCATATCCCAGGCGTTCCATATATTCCCGCCCGATATCGGCCAGTTGGTCATTGGTCAGTTTATCATCCGGGTGAGGGTTAATAGAAATATGTATCACAGGCTTTTTTGTAGGCAGGTGTTCGGGCGACGGCATCCACCGTGCAAAATCCGCAGAACAAGCCGCCACGCTGAACCGTCCGTTTTCCGGTTCACAAATAAGGTTGGACGCAAGGACTTTTCCCAATCCCTCATCTACCTTCTCCTGATTGTATGACAACGCACCGTAAAGGTTGTTTCCCTTATTTATTTTGGCAACCATCGTTCCTTAAATTCCTGTGATAACTGCACGATTTTTTCACTTAACGCCACCAGTTCGCGCGTAATACTCTCCAATTTATACAGCAAGGTCAACGTTTTTTTCTCCGAAAAATGCGAATGCAGTTCCTTTACCACCTGGTTATAATTGACACCCAACGCCCGGTATTGTGCGTAGAACGATGTCAGTTTGGTTACATATTCCAATGCGGCGCGGTCGGTTTTTACCACGCGGAACGTTTCATCGAACACCCGTGCTTTGATGAAAAGCGCTTTGGCGTGCATGCCCGACTGCTCGAACAGCGATAGGAAGCGGGCATTTTCCGTATCGTTGAACCGCACCATGACGCAATGCGTAGCCGGGTTGTCTTCCTGCGGGCGGCCTACATTACCCCGTTTGCGGGGTTTATTCATATCCTTTTCCATATCATTAAATTTTTCATTCATTATACGCTGCATCCGGGCAGCCATTCATTCAAAAGCAACTGACTTCGGAAGGCGCTTTCCCCCTTGTGGGGCAAGCTGTTTTGAGTTACCCTGATAAAATCCGGTAACTCAAAACACAGCTTGCTATTTGCTATGGCGCAAATAAAATCTGCCTTTGAGGGCAGATATTGAATGATTGCCTTAAACCATGAATGGCATCTTCGATGCTTTGGCAGTTACCCGGTGCAAAGGTAGAAGGTAAGCCATACCCAAATTTCATGGCGGTTTGTGCCGGAAGCCGCCAATCCGGTGCCACTTATCGTCGCAGCCCTGAATCTGAAAAAATGGGGCGCTGTAAAGAAGTTCTTTTGCAATGTCATGATGCAGGTAGGGACTTCCGTAGCTGTGCAGAAAGACAAGGACGGATAAAAGGATATAGATAGGAATATGCGGATAAATCTACCTGCGGAAACAGGTAAAAACGGATAATCGTACCAATGTAACAACGTACCAATGTATTTCCGTACCAACATACCTGTTTGCGCACAAACCTGTGTAAGCAGGTACGCAGGCAGGGAAATAAGGAAATAGATATTCAGGTACACAGGTACATGGATAAATAAATACGGATGTATAACCATTAAAAATTAAAGTGATGAAAAAAGAAAGCAAGTATGTAGCCTTCTCTACCCAGAAAGGTGGAGCAGGAAAAACAACATTGACCGTGCTGGTAGCATCCTACCTGCACTATGTAAGAGGGTTTAGCGTAGCTGTGGTCGATTGTGACTACCCGCAATATAGCATTGTGGAAATGCGAGACCGTGATCTGAAAACGGTCATGGAGGACGAGCATTACAAGCTCATGGCCTACGAACAGTTTACGGCATTGGGGCGCAAAGCCTATCCCGTAGTAAACAGCACCCCGGAAGAAGCAATCCAGGTGGCTGCCGGACTTTCGGAAACCGGCGAATTTGATTTTGTGTTCTTCGACCTGCCCGGAACCGTGAACAATGCCGATGTTATCCGTACCCTCTCGCAGATGGAGTATATCTTTTCGCCCATCAGCGCCGACCGCGTGGTGTTGGAAAGTACATTACGGTTTGCCGTTGTACTGAACCAACAGCTTATTACTACCGGAAAGGCTAAAATCAAAGGGCTGTACCTCTTGTGGAACCTTGTGGACGGGCGTGAGAAAACGGAACTCTACGAAGTATATGAACAAGTGATTGATGAACTGGGATTGCAAGTCTTGAAAACCTTCCTACCCGACAGCAAGCGCTTCCGGCGCGAACATTCGACTGCCCATAAACCACTGTTCCGTTCCACGCTCTTTCCCGCCGATAAATTACTGGTCAGGGGTAGTAACCTCAATGCACTTACCGATGAAATTCTTGAACTGATAAAATAACAGGACTATGGCAAAGAACAACAAGGAAAAACCGGACTTGACTGCCCTCGATGCGGAAAGCATTATCCATTCGTTCCGCACTACCGACCACTTGCAAATGGCAAAGGATAAAGGAAAAGATATTCCACCGGTACAGGAACCGGAAGCGGTTACTATTCCGGTAAAAGAAACCGAATCGCCAAAAGAAGAAACCCGCCGCAAGCGTACCAAAGCACAGGATTACGAAAGCCTGTTTATCCGTGAAGCAGCAGGCATCACCGCGCGGGAAGGGAAAACGGTCTATATCCGTAAGGAATACCACGACCGTATCCTGAAAATCGTGCGGGTTATCGGCGGCAACGAACTCTCACTTTTCAGCTACCTGGACAATGTACTGGAACATCATTTCGCTATGTTCCAGGAAGACATTACCACGCTGTATAATAAGAAGAATGAAGCAATATTTTAATACCGGATGATATGAAAGACTTATTTATTATCGTAACCATACTTTATACCCTTTGGGTAGTAGTTTACCTGTCCTGGCCGGATTTATTCAGGAAAAAGGATAAACAACGCCAGTCGAAGCCTCAACCGCCCACCGGATCTTCGTACAAAGAAGATATTATCGTAAAAAGCGCTTTCGACCTGTGCCACTCGCTGCCAGAAGTACGCAAGGCCGAAAATCAAAAAAACGGGACGGATAAGCAGGATATTTTTGCCACGTCGGACGAATCGAAGGTATCTGCAAGGATACCCGATGATGAGTTAGATGAAGTTTTCTCACAAAACGGGAATGATAATGAACCGATGGACATTGACATCCCGCTGGAATATGAAGACGGGAAAATGGACGAAGATTGGGCAGAAGATGAAGAGGAAGAACCGTGGGTGCCGGCAGGAGCCATACTGGCCGAAGGTTCCTCTTTTGAAGAAATCGGTGCCACTGTCCGTACCATAGTCCATCACCAGACGGCCACCCTCGAAGAAAAGGAAATAGCCGGAGGGGTACTGCTTGAAATCCGGCAGACCGATATGTTTGAGCAGGTGGTGCAAAGCGCTCCGGGACGTGGTGATATAGTGACAGAGGTCATGAACCTGCACCTGGCGGCTTTCCACCGGCGGTTACTTGAAAAATCTTCCAGTACCCGCGGTAACAAGGGAAAGGAAGCGCCCAAAGATTTTGATATCAGGAATTTTGTATAACCATAAAATAAAGAATGGCAATGAAACAACGTGATTACGGGTAACGGATAAGCCCGCCACTAAAAATCCAAATAATTCGATTATTCACCCGGCGGGAAGGACTATCCATCCTTCCCGCCACCAAAAACAGTTTTTTATGATAAAGAAAAAAATCTTCCTTTTGGTAGCTTTAATAATGGCTGCCATTACTGCCTTCGCGCAAGGTAACGGTGTTGGTGGGATTACAGAGGCCACCAAAATGGTAACAAGCTATTTCGACCCGGCGACCAAATTGATATACGCCATCGGCGCCGTCGTGGGTTTAATAGGTGGGGTAAAAGTATATAATAAGTTTTCGAGCGGAGATCCCGATACGAGTAAGACGGCGGCGAGCTGGTTCGGAGCGTGTATATTTCTCATTGTGGCCGCCACTATCCTGCGTTCCTTCTTCCTGTAACCAAACTTAAAACACAAAAAGATTATGGAGTTTGGAATTAATAAAGGAATAGGCAAAAGCGTGGAATTTCACGGATTAAAGTCGCAATACCTGTTCATCTTCGCCGGCGGATTGCTTTCCGTGTTCGTCATCTTCGTGGTGATGTACATGGCAGGTGTCAGCCAGTGGGTTTGTATCGGGTTTGGTGTGGTGGCCGCTTCCGTATTGGTGATGCTCACATTCAACCTGAACGCTAGATATGGCGAGCATGGGTTGATGAAGCTGATGGCCAAACGGCAGCATCCGCGCTACCTGATTAACCGTAAAAAGATCTTTCGCCTGTTCCGGCCTAAAAAGAAAGGAGGAACACTATGAGGAATATAATGAAAGCTGCCACCATAGAGAGCAAATTTCCCTTGCTGGCTGTCGAACACGACTGTATTATCTCGAAAGATGCCGATATTACGGTCGCCTTTAAAGTCGATCTGCCAGAACTCTTTACGGTAACGAGCGCCGAATACGAAGCGATACATTCGGCATGGACGAAAGCAATCAAGGTACTGCCCGATTATAGTATTATCCACAAAGCGGACTGGTTTGTAAAGGAACAATACAAACCGGAAACGGATCAGGATGACATGAGCTTCCTGTCCCGTAGCTATGAGCGGCACTTCAATGAACGACCATTCCTGAACCATTCCTGCTTTCTTTTCCTTACGAAAACGACCAAGGAAAGGATGAGGATGCAATCGAACTTCTCGTCCTTATGCCGTGGTTATATTTTGCCCAAAGAGGTAAATAAAGACACTTCCGTTAAGTTTCTGGAATCCATGGGACAGTTTGAGCGCATAGTGAACGACAGCGGATTTATCAATCTTACCCGCCTGGCATCCGATGAAATTACAGGAACGGAGAACAGTGCTGGTTTGATTGAAAAATATTTTTCACTGTCATTGACCGACACCACTTGCCTGGAAGATATGGAACTGGGTGCGGAAGGGATGCGCATTGGCGACAAACATATCTGCTTGCATACTCTTTCCGATGTGGAAGACTTGCCGGGACGGGCAGGAACCGACCGCCGGTACGAACGGCTTTCGACCGACCGGAGTGACTGCCTGCTCTCGTTTGCCTCGCCTGTGGGTTTGCTGTTATCCTGTAACCATATCTACAACCAGTTTATTTTCCTGGGTGACAGTGCCGAAAACCTGCGGAAATTTGAAAAATCAGCCCGCAACATGCAATCGCTTTCCCGCTATTCGCGCGGAAACCAGATTAACCGCGAGTGGATCGACAAGTACCTGAACGAAGCCCACAGTTTCGGGCTGACTTCCGTGCAGGCTCATTTCAATGTCATGTCGTGGAGCGATGATCCGGAAGAACTCAAACACATCCGCAACGATGTGGGTAGCCAACTTGCCTTGATGGAATGTAAACCCCGTCATAACACGACGGATGTTGCCACGCTTTATTGGTCGGCTATGCCGGGCAACGAAGGCGATTTTCCAAACGAAGAAGCATTTTACACGTTCATCGAACCGGCGTTGTGTTTCTTTACGGAAGAAACCAACTACCAATCATCGCCATCGCCATTCGGAATAAAAATGTGTGACCGGGTAAGCGGAAAACCTATTCATTTGGATATATCCGACCTGCCGATGAAAAAAGGTATTACCACGAACAGGAATAAGTTTGTCTTAGGCCCGTCAGGCAGCGGAAAATCCTTTTTTATGAATCACCTGGTACGCCAATACTGGGAACAAGGCACCCATGTAGTGTTAGTGGACACGGGAAATTCCTATCACGGACTTTGTGAAATGGTACGCCGTAAAACCAAAGGGGAAGACGGGATTTATTATACCTATACCGAAGAAAGCCCCATTAGTTTCAACCCTTTTTATACGGATGACTACAAGTTTGAGGTCGAGAAAAAAGACAGTATCAAAACACTGCTCCTGACCTTATGGAAGTCGGAAGACGACAAAATATCCAAAACGGAATCCGGCGAGTTAGGTAGTGCCGTAGAAGCCTATATCCAACGGATAAAAGCAGACAGGAGCATTACACCCTGTTTCGATACGTTCTACGAATTCATGCAGAAAGATTACCGGTACGACCTGGAAAACCGGGAAGTAAAAGTAGGCAAATCAGATTTTAATCTTGACAACCTGCTTACCACTTTACGCCAGTATTACAAAGGCGGACGGTATGATTTCCTGCTCAATTCCAAAGAAAACATCGACCTGTTGTCCAAACGGTTTATCGTATTCGAAATCGACAGTATCAAGGAGAACCGCGAACTTTTTCCGGTGGTGACAATCATCATCATGGAGGCATTCATCAATAAAATGCGCCGTTTGAAAGGGGCTCGGAAACAATTGATCGTGGAAGAAGCCTGGAAAGCTTTGTCTTCGGCGAACATGGCCGAGTACATGAAGTATATGTATAAAACCGTCAGGAAATATTATGGGGAGGCGATAGTGGTTACACAAGAGGTCGATGATATTATTGCCAGTCCTATTGTAAAGGAAAGCATCATCAATAACAGTGATTGCAAAATACTTCTCGACCAGCGAAAGTACATGAACAAGTTCGATGCTATCCAAGCGTTGTTAGGGTTGACCGACAAGGAACGTTCGCAGATACTCTCTATCAATATGGCTAACCATGCCAACCGTAAATACAAAGAAGTGTGGATCGGTCTGGGTGGTGTGCAAAGCGCCGTATATGCCACAGAAGTGAGTGGCGAAGAGTACCTGTGTTACACCACTGAAGAATCCGAAAAACTGGAAGTGTTGCAACTGGCCGAAAAGCTGGATGGCAATATCGAACTGGCGATTAAGCAACTGGCCGAACGCAACCGCAACCGGTAAATTGAGTGAATCAACCAAGTATGAACAAAAAAAGAATCTTAAAATGAAACGATTGATTTTAATACTGTGTGCAGGGCTGTGTTGCCTTGCACATACCGCCAAAGCCCAGTGGGTCGTGACCGATCCGGGTAACCTGGCACAAGGGATTATTAATGCCACGAAGAATATCGTGCAAACTACCAGTACGGCAAGTAACATGATTAAAAACGTGGAAGAGACAGTAAAAATCTACAAGCAAGGTAAGGAATATTACGATGCGCTGAAATCAGTAAACAACCTGATAAAAGATGCCCGCAAAGTGAAAAAGACGATTGAGATGGTCAGTGAAATTACCGATATCTATGTCAATGGTTTTCAGAAGATGCTGGCAGATCCGAACTTCACGCCCGGCGAACTGGAAGCCATATCGTTTGGCTATGCCAAACTGATGGAGGAAGGCGGGGCATTGGTGACAGACCTGAAGAATATCGTCACAGGAGGCAATGGCTTGTCCATGTCAGACAAGGAACGCATGGATGCGGTTGACAAGATTTATACCCAAATGCTGGAATACCGCAATATCACAAAGTATTTTACAAACAAGAACATATCGGTATCATTCATCCGCGCCAAAGAGAAGAATGATACACAGAGGGTACTTGACCTCTACGGTAGTCCAACAGAAAGGTACTGGTAATATGATGTTGCTGTCTATCAATTTTGAGAACCTGCATCAGATTTTAGCAAATCTGTATCAGGAAATGTTGCCCCTGTGTGGAGATATGATTGGCGTAGCCAAAGGGCTTGCCGGCCTGGGGGCATTGTTTTATGTTTCCTACAGGGTATGGCAGGCGTTGTCGCGCGCGGAACCAATCGACGTCTTCCCCCTGTTACGCCCGTTTGCCATTGGTTTGTGCATACTTTTCTTCCCTACCATTGTGTTGGGCACCATTAATACGGTGATGAGTCCCATTGTCAAAGGGACGCACACCATTCTGGAAACACAAACAATGGACTTGAAAGCCTGCCAGGAAAAGAAAGACAAGCTGGAATACGAAGCTCGCGTGAGGGAAGGTAAGGCTTGGATGGTGGATGAAGAGGTGTATGACCAAAAAATGAAGGAACTGGGAATTTTCGATACGCCCGAGATTATCGGGATGTGGGCGCAACGTGCATGGTATGACGTCAAGCAATTTTTCCGGCAATTGGTCAGGGACTTTTTCGAGTTGCTGTTCAATGCCGCCGCACTGGTTATCGACACAATACGGACTTTCTTCCTTCTGGTACTTTCCGTACTGGGGCCGATAGCTTTTGCCTTTTCGATCTATGACGGATTCCAGGCTACACTTACCCAATGGATATCACGGTATATATCTGTGTACTTGTGGTTGCCTGTGTCAGACCTTTTTTCTTCCATATTGGCACGGATACAAAAACTAATGCTGGATGCGGATCTTAAGGCGCTGGAAGATCCGAATTTTATCCCCGACGGTTCAAACGGGGTATATATAGTATTCCTTATTATCGGTATCATTGGGTACTTTACCATTCCTACGGTTGCCAACTGGATTATCCAATCGGGTGGTATGGGTGGCGCCAGCCGGGCAGTAAACCAAGTGGCAGGGAAAGGGGCTGCATTTGCAGGAGGATTGGCCGGTTCCGCAGCAGGAAACGTAGCAGGAAGGCTGGTAGAAACAGCAAAAGCTCCCCCTTACCAACCGCCAAGAGTCGGGCATTAATTGGGATAACACATTAATAAATTAGTCAATATGGAATTTAAAAGCTTAAAAAATATCGAAACATCATTCAAGCAAATCCGGTTATTCGGCATTGTGTTCGTCTGCCTCTGCACAATCATCACGGGTTATTCTGTGTGGTCTTCGTACGATTTCGCCGAAAAACAACGGCAGAAAATTTATGTGCTGGACGGAGGAAAATCGTTGATGCTTGCGCTTTCGCAGGACTTGTCGCAAAACCGCCCGGTCGAGGCTAAAGAACACGTGAGACGTTTCCACGAGCTATTTTTCACGCTTTCGCCGGATAAGAATGCGATTGAATCAAATATCAACCGTGCCCTGTTCCTGGTCGATAAAAGCGCCTTTCGCTACTACAAGGATATGCAGGAAAAAGGATATTACAACCGTATCGTTTCCGGGAATATCAACCAGGCAATCTATGTGGACAGTATAGTATGCAATTTTAACAGCTACCCCTATAAGGTTCAGACATACGCCCGGCAAATGATTATCCGTACCAGTAATGTGACCGAGCGCAGCCTGATTACACGCTGCGACCTGCTCAACTCGGTAAGGAGTGACAATAACCCGCACGGGTTTACAATGGAACGGTTCGAGATAGTTGAAAACAGGGATATTAAAATAATGGAAAGGTAGGTGCAATATGATACGGAAATTCTTCATCAGAGTAAACGGATGGATAGAGGACTTGCTTAGCGGTCTGGTCGGACGCATGACGCCCGACCGCCGTGTCGTCCTTATCCTTTCCATGCTGATCGTGTTCGGCGGACTTTCCATCTATATAACTTTTTCGTCCTTCTATAATTTCGGAAAGAAACGGGGTGAAAAAATCCAGATGGAACACATCGAACGATTGCAGATTGAATTGCAGCAGATACAGCACAAAACAGATAGTCTGAAACAATTAAACAAATTTCATCATGAAAGAAAATAAAGAAAACAAAGAAAGCGGCGGTGGGAAAAAGGAACTTACCCCGCAAGAACTCCAAAAGCGGAAGAAAATGATCATCTTCCCGTTACTTTTCTTGCTGTTTGCCGGGTCGATGTGGTTGATTTTTGCCCCGTCATCTTCTGATAAGGAAAAAGCGGAACAGCAATCAGGATTGAATACCGACCTGCCGATGCCTAAAGAAGAAGGCATTGTGGAAGACAAACGGGATGCCTATGAACAGGAAGCCTTGAAGCAAAAGGATGAAGAGAAGAAGCGTTCATTACAGGACTTTGCCTTTTTGCTTGAAGAGGACGAACAATCGCAGGCGGAAGAATATGAAAGTAGTGAAAACTTTTCAGGCTTCTCCGGTGGCAATCCGCACCGTTCTACAGGTGGTATCCAGTCATCCGCTGCCGCCTATCAGGATGTCAACAAGCAATTGGGCGCCTGGTACGACCAACCGGCTACCGAGGAAGACGAACAGTCAAAACTGGCCTTGGAGTTCCGTATCCAGGAACTTGAACGGAAGTTGGATGAAGAAACACAGCGTAAGAAAATTGAGGACGACCAACTGGACATGATGGAAAAATCGTACCAGTTGGCGGCCAAATACATGCCCGGAGGGAATACGCAGGTAGAAGCGACAACTACCGAAGAAAAAGTGGCAGCCCAGCCAGTCCGGCAGGTAAGGCACAATGTTGTATCGCGACTTTCAGCCCCTATGGGAAACGATGAGTTTCTGGAACAGTTCAACCAGCCCCGTAACATGGGCTTCCTGACGGTTGCCGGAAATGAATGTGTAACCGATAAAAATACAATCAGTGCGTGTGTACACCAAACTGTTACCCTGACCAACGGAAAGGAAGTACCGATACGTTTATTGGAACCGATGCAAGCCGGTAATCTGCGGATACCTGCCAACACTATTGTTTCCGGTGCTTGCCGGATTGGCGGTGAACGGCTCAATGTTACCATCACTTCTATCCAATATGCGGGAAATATTATCACAGTAGAATTGCAAGTATATGATACAGACGGGCAAATTGGCATTTTTGTTCCCGGCAATGAAGAAATAAACGCCGCCAAAGAAGTTGCTGCCACCCTGGCTTCATCATCAGGCAGTAGTATCATGCTTTCGGACAATGCAGGCTCACAATTGGCCGCCGACTTGGGAAGAGGACTGATCCAAGGCGCTTCGCAGTATGTCAGTAAGAAAATGAGTACGGTTAAAGTCACGCTCAAAGCGGGACACCGTGTACTGCTTCTGCCTAAAAACCAATAAAAGAAATAAAAAGCGGTCTCTGGCCGTGCCACTAAAAATCCAATTATCAATAATTAAAACAAATTTCAAATGAAGAGAATCTTTTTTATGCTTGCCATAGCAGCAAGCGTATTCACTGCCTCTGCGCAGGAAAACACAAATGACAGCATTGTTAAAACAATGCCCAGTACCGGTGATTATTTTCAAGGGTTGACACGTCCGTTGACTTTCAACCGGATGATCCCGCCTTATGCGCTCGAAGTCAATTTCGACAAAACAGTGCATCTCATCTTTCCGGCTGCTATCCGCTACGTGGATCTGGGTAGCGCCGATTTATTGGCCGCCAAAGCAGACGGAACGGAAAACGTTTTAAGGGTAAAAGCTGCCTTGCGTGACTTCAGCCGAGAAAGTAACCTGTCGGTAATTACCGAAGACGGCAGCTATTACAGTTTTAACGTGAAGTATGCGGACGAACCTGTAAAGTTTTCGGTAGAAATGACCGACTTCATCCACGATGGGGAAGCAGTGAACCGCCCCAATAATGCAATGGAAATCTATATGAAAGAACTGGGCAGTGAATCGCCTTTGCTGGTGAAACTAATCATGAAGTCGATTTATAAGAATGACAAACGCGAAATCAAGCACATTGGCTGCAAGCGTTTCGGCATTCAGTACACCTTGAAGGGTATCTATTCGCACAATAACCTGTTGTATTTCCACATGCAGCTCAAAAACTCTTCCAATGTACCTTTCAACGTGGACTACATCACCTTCAAAATTGTAGATAAGAAAGTAGCCAAGCGTACTGCCATTCAGGAACAGGTGATCATGCCGTTGCGTGCTTTCAACCAATTGACCGTAATTAACGGCAAACGAACAGAACGTACCGTATTCACATTGCCCCAGTTTACCATCCCGGATGACAAACAGTTGGTCGTTGAGTTGAATGAACAGAATGGTGGTCGCCATCAATCCTTTGTGGTGGAAAATGCCGACCTGGTACGTGCCAAAGTGATTAACGAATTACAAGTAAAATAAGATGAAGCGAATATTATTTCTATTGACAATGGCAGTATGTCTTGCCTTTTCAAGTGGGGCATACGCCCAACGTTGTTTGCCCGGTATGAGAGGCATACAGATAACAGGTGGTATGGTCGATGGTTTCTATTCGCCCTCTACCTTAGATAAAACAGGTTATTATTTCGGTGCGTCGATGGCCACATATGCCAAAAGCGGTAATAAATGGGTCTTAGGTGCCGAATACATACAGCGATACTATCCGTACAAGGATAGCCGTTTGCCGATGGCTCAATTCACGGCTGAAGGCGGGTACTTTCTAAACTTTCTGTCGGATGGCAGCAAAACATTTTTCTGTTCGCTGGGAGGTTCCGCCCTGGCAGGTTATGAAACAGTGAACTGGGGTGACAAACTGCTGTTTGATGGTTCTACACTCGAAGCCCGCGACCGGTTTGTATACGGTGGTGCTATTACATTGGAATTGGAAACCTACCTGAGCGACCGTGTGGTTTTATTGCTCACAGCCCGTGAACGAGTACTGTTCGGTTCGGATATTGGGAATTTCCATACCCAGTATGGGATTGGGTTACGGTTTATTATTGATAAGTGAGCGTATGAATACGAATGATGAATGGTACACACCTCCTGAAATTATACATTCTTTAGGTGAATTTGATTTAGGCCCGGCTACCTCTTTGGAAGCTTACCGGCTGAATCAATCAGCCAAGCATTTCTATACCGTCTGGGAGAATGGCCTTAAGCAAGAATGGTTTGGAAGGGTATGGCTCAACCCGCCTTATTCCAACCCGTTGCAGGAACAGTTTCTAATGAAGATGGCGGAACATAACAACGGCATTGCTTTGGTCTTTGCAAAAGTAGAAGCAAAATGGTTCCATCATGTAGTATTTCAACATGCCATCGCCATTAAGTTTCTGTATAGCCGTGTAAAGTTCTTCAAACCGGACGGAACACAAGGCTTACAGCCAAGACATGGTTCCATGCTTGTGGCTTATGGAGAAAAAAATGCCCGGATACTCCTGAGCAATTCCCTAAAGGGGAAATTTATGTTTCTGTAAACAATAACTAATAAACAAAGAAATAAAATGAAAAAGATAAAACGCGCTTTGGCGCTCACAGTCTGGCTGGCAGCGATAATGCTGCTGGCCTTAGCCTGTAACGACGATTTGGATGTTCGCCAGGCTTACAAGTATAGTGTGGAAACTTTGCCGCTTCCGAAGTCGCTTGAAAAGGGCGAATCAGTCGCCCTTGAATTTTCAATTGTCCGTGAAGGAGAATATACAGGGGCAACCTATAAATTCCGGTACTTCCAAAGTGAAGGGGAAGGAAGTTTGAAAGACAGCAAAGGAAAAGTTATTCCGGTAAACCGCTTTCAGTCGATTACTTCCGATGACTTTGTTTTGATATATACCAACCTTGCCGAAGAACAAGCCCAACTGGACTTTGTATTTGAAGACAACTTTGGGCAACGGGTGGAATACACGGTTAAGTTTGCCGGGAAAAGGGTAAATGATGAGGAAGAAATAGAAAAGATGTTTTTTCCTTCCAAGCCATTTAAAACTCTGTACGCTGATATTCCTAATTAATCATCTCCAATAAAGAAACGTCTGTGATTGCGGACGTTTCTTTATTAAACTTGATAAGAAATGAACCATACTATTATCAGATAATATATGAACATTATGGAAGATAATACTAAAACCAAAGAAGTAATAGGAAAAATAAACTATTACGGATTCAAAGGCGAAATAGCCGAAACAATTGAATATACAGATAAGGAATCATATTTAAATGCCATCAAGAAAGAAATGGATTATAACCCTGATGGTTTTAACTATGTCACATTGACACAAGATCCTCAAACAAGAAAAGCGGCTGATGATGTTGTCTATGATGCGTATGGGGTAGATAATCCCCATACAATGGAATATTACTCTCCTAAAATTGAAGATATACAATACACAATAAAACAAATGGACGGTTTAAAAAAGTCACTAATGTTTGGGGGAAACGGATTATTAGATATAAGAGGAATGATTGATGAGAAAAACATGTATCAATTTATCGAAAAATACGATTTGCAAAAAGGAGCCAAAACTTATGAAGACATTATTGGTGGACATGAACTATCTGTAGCTGGAGAGAAATTTATTAATGAATTCAATATGAAGGTAATGAAGGCAGCTTATCAAGAACTTCAACGCATTGATCGTATGGATATCATTCAAGAAGTAAAGGCAAATCGTTCTTTCGAGGAGGATATTACGATAATTGAAACCAAATTGAATGAGAAACAGTATTCTAAAAACAAAGAAGATATGAATGCACAAGAAAAAGAAGATTACTTATTTGTTCAGGATAAGAGATTTAGTCATCTATTTTCAACGCTTCCAGAATCACGTAGAACATATAATGTGTCATGGGCGGCTGTAGAGGCTGAACCGAGCAATTTGGCTTATGTTCCGGATAAACATCTGGATGAGGAAATAATAAAAATGGCAGCGCAAAAAGATGGGTTTGCTATTGAGTATATACCATCACATAAATTGACTACAGAAATATGCAATATCGCAGTTAATCAAAACGGAGGAGCATTAGAGTTTGTACCAGCAAAAATGCTCACTCCTGATATGATTTTATTCACTATTAAGAAAATTGAGGGCTATAAAGCCGATATTCCTGAAAATATTGACAAAGGGAATAATATCTATACTTTTCATAAGAAAGTGGAAGATGTTGTCAACAAGCCATTGTCTTACGATGAGCATAAAAAGTTATATGCTGGAGAAAGTCTTAACGTAGGGACTGTACATACTCATAGTGGCAACATTTTCCCGAATTGCGTGCTAACATATAATAAAGAAAATAATACCCTAAATTTGAGAAATATAGCTATTGACCAAAAAAAACAGCCGAAAGAAGCCATAAAACCAACACATCAAAAACCCACTAAAACAAGGGGGCGAAAACTGTGATATACCGTCCCTAAGGTTACTTGTCGTTTTAGACAGTTTATATGAGAAGTCCACAGCTATAGCCGTGGGCTCTTTTATGATACCTCAATTTAAACTTTCTTGCGGACAACATTATAAATACCTTTCTGTCCGGTTTGGATCAATTCGTATTTATCCAGTTTTTCATATACAGCTCCCAGTGTTTTGCACCCGTAACGGCTTGTCTTGAATTTGGGTTTGAGTTTTTTCAAGGCTCCACCTATCAGGGATAACGAGACTTCTATCTTTCCGTCAGCAACCGTTTCAAAAGCCTGGTCGAACAAATCCGCTTCCTTCTTAAGCAAGGTGGCGGGTGTATCTCCTTTTTCTGGTTCTTTATCCGAATACACAAATTTCTTACAGGAATTAACAAATGGTGCGGGTGTCTTACTTTCGCCGTACCCCAATACCAGCAACCCCGCTTCCCGTATCCGTTGCGCCAACAGCGTGTAGTCGCTGTCGCTCGAAACGATGCAAAAGCCACCGACAGTTCTGGCGTGTAATAAATCCATAGCATCAATTATCAAGGCAATATCGGTTGCATTCTTTCCTTTTACATAGGAAAGAGCTTCAACCAAACGGAACGAATGTTCCTTTGCTGGATCTTTCCATTTAGTCATACCTGTTTTCGTCCAATCAGCATATATCCTTTTAACAAGTGGATTCCCGTATTGGGAGGCCAGCTTTACGGCTTCCCCCAACTTTGTGGGAGAAGCATTATCACCATCCACTAAAATGGCTATGGATAAAGTAGATTTATCTTTCATTGCAATGATTCAATTTCAAGTTTCAAAGATAGGATTATTCCACGAAACTATTATTCTGCATTAAGAATCATTTACTTACAATTGATTTCCCGTTAAAAAAAAGGGAAATTCTATCCGGTTTTTTGTTACTTTTTTTTCGCATGGATTTGCTGCTCATGAAAAAAGTAACGGGCGGTTATTCGCCGCCCGTATTTGGTTCTTTCCTGCTGTTGTTGCAGTTGCTTTGCTTCGGATTCAAACACATACCAACTGTCGCGATATCCGTCCGTTCCCAGCAGGTTAAACACTCCCCACAGACCGCTACGGGCTGCGTGTTGCTTGGCTTCTAAAATACTTTCGAATTTGCCCAGCGGTCTTAACCCTACAAATAATTTATACATGGCTACTCTTTTGATGTGGTTTGACTTGCTGTATCTACAATGGTTTTCACCCGTTCTCCGTCCGAAATTGCCAATTGCCCGTCTCTGTCCAATAGCCAGTAAAGGAAAAAGATAACCGTGTCTTTGGATATAATATGGAATCCGTTAAACAAGTCCATCAGCAAGATAGGCTCTTTCATTGCAGCCTGTAATGCTTCCCTGCTTGGTGCATAGGCGTTCCCACCGATACCGAAATGGAGTGAGCCGTTTATTATAAATTCCGTGCTTCCGTATTGTTCCATTTCCCGATATATAAACTGCTCTAAATCCCGAATATCGTGTATCAGGTCGAACGGATGCAGGGCGTTGATTTCCTCTTTCAACTGCGAGTACAGTTCCCGTAACATAGGCTCTATGGTAAACCATTTGGTATGGTTGCGGATACGCTTACATGTGGCGGGGTCGTTTACAAAGTTCAGGAACATACTGTCTGTGTGAAGTGTACAGTAGCAATCGTAATGGAATTGCGTATGATAATCGTTTTCACTCTTTTTGATTGATTTGTTGATGATTATCCGTATTTGCCTATCCTGTAACAGATATATATGTACGCTCCACCTGTCAGATTCAAAGCCTATCTGATAATAGGCTTTCGTGCAGTTTGTCCTGTTCAGGATATATTTCCTACTTTTATATGTGATGATTATTTTTCGGTTTTCATATTCTTTTATATTAAATGTTTATTACTGCTTATGCTGTCATTCTTTTCCGGATAAGCGGAACGTTCTTATTGACAAGGGCTATGATTCTGTCATGATATTCCGTATCTTCATTACAAACGCCATGACATTGAACCACCTTTAAGCTTTCTAAAGAGACTTCCACTGTTTCAAGGCGTTTACCGTTCGCACATGCCGATAGAATAAGCGAATCGGCTTTGCCGTAATATTCGTTAGTGAAAACACAATGGTGCATGGCTTTTCCTTCTTCCATATACTCCTGTACGCTCTCCAATACGTGAACTTGTATCAGACCGTCCGAGAAAACAAGCCCAAAGAACTTGGATTTCAATTTGGCAAAATTTTGGATTTGACGGGCTTTTCGTTCTGCTTCTTCCAACTTGCGCCGTTCATCCCTTTCTTTGCGTTCCCGTTCCCATACCCGTTCTCTTTGTTCCATCAATCGGTCATGCTCCGCTTTTAAATTGGCAGGACAGACGTATTTGGCGTTATGTACGTCTTTGTGGAAGAATCTCAACAGGTCAATATAATCACACCATAGGGAAGCATCTTTTATGATATATCCGTTACGAATGCAAACTTTAGCGGATGCCCAGTATTTTTCCCGTGAACGATAGGATTTGATAATGAAATATTCCATTAATTTAAATTGCCTTGCTTTCAAAAGTGTTTCCGATGCATTATCGGTAAGGATAGAATGGAACATATCAAAAGGAGACAAATCATGAAAATTACCCTTAAATCCGTTTCGCTTAATTTGGGGTATAACCCTTTTGTGTGGGTAGATGCAGATAGGGTCTATATTATAGACATTCCTATCAGGACGGATTTCAAGTTTACTGCAAAAATCCCATACGTCATTGTAATAGTAGCACATACCACGTAACAAAGCGACTGTTGCGTACTTTTCGTCCTCTCTTATCCAACGCTGAATGGCTTCCCGACAATAATAGTCAGCAGGATTACCTTTCTTGAAACGGGCATCCACATAGAAAAAGCGCAGGACTTGGAAGCCTTGACAAGTGGTTACGATGCAGAAGTACTCCCGTTGTCTGAATATATGCTTTCTTGTATCAATGATTTTCACTTCCTTTCCGCAATGAGGACAGGAGCAATGGTCTTTTAGTGCCTTACCATTCCATGTATGTCCACAGTCCAAACAGGTACATACGCCTTTCGCTGTTCGAACAGCAGTATGTTCAAAACAATGGCAATATGCCCATTCTTTCTGTTTGGAGGTAATTGGAGATAACTTCTTGCTCAAAGAAATTATCTGTTCTTGGAATTTAGTCTTGGGTTTCATATATCAAAAATCAAAGAGGTTTGGTAATAGGATTGCTTCTGCTTTCTTGGCTTTCTTTACAGGTCGTTTCATCTTGTTGTATGCTTCATCCTGTACCCGTTGTATTGCACGTTGCCGGGCTTCCTGTTTTTCTTCTTCTGTGAGTTCTACCACATGATTTACTACCACATGGCAGTCCATCGGCTTACCTATTTCGATGTTTTCTTCTTCGTAGAAATGTACTGCCATACCGAATATTTCACTATCGGCAAAGCCGTTACAACCGCTCTTTTGCACGGTATTAAGGATATAGGTAACACAGTCATCTATGTTTTTTCTTGGAGCGGAATACTTGAAAGAAAATAGTATATCGCTCTCTGCCCTTTGGTCTAAATAGGCTTTAATCGTATTTTTGAAATTATCTGTTGCTTTCATTTTCTTTGCATATTTGTGGGTGGATTGCTCCACCCTGTTGTTATTATTTTTGTTTCTTCAACCATTCATTACGTCTTGTTCGGCAACGTTCTAAAGAGGTTTCCACACAACTGAATAATTCGCCATTGGTATGCCGATAATCATATTGATAATACACAGAGTGCGGACGGTGTACGGGGTTGAATGTGGCATAGTTCTCGCGCCCTTCAGGACAAACGGAACAGCCGTTTACATTTATAGAGTTCATATTACTTGGTCATTTAATGGTTGATAATCTATCTTCTATTTCATCATACAAGTCGTTAAACCTGTCTTGAAACTTTTCAAGGTAGTTCCCTTCCTCGTTATACATTTCATCACTGGAAACATTAAACTCTCGTTCCATTGTGAGTTCAGCCAATTCGCTCACAATTTCCATTAAAAGGCTATGTTTATCATCTTCGCACAGGTCGATGTTTCCCGCCTCGGCTTGTCGCCATTGGTAAATGTTTTGCTTGTCGCTCATAAACAGATGTTTCCAAAATATATCTGCTTCGTCTTCATCGTAAATGCCTATTATAAGCAATTTAACGTCCATTGCCAATGCTTTCCACCATTCGTTTACTGTCGCTATCTGTATATTTTCCATTTCTTTAGGTATTGTGGTGCGGATTGCTCCGCCCTGTGTGAATAATCTTTTAGTTGATGTTTACCAATTTGCGTAAATCGTTCTCTTTGCTTTTGGGGAATATCCAACCTGCACTTTTGTGACCGTTCAGGGAGAGAAACTTATTAAAACGTCCTCCCAGTTTTGATAGTTGGTCTTTAATAACTTTCGTGTCACCGAATATGGCTACCGATTTTTCTGAATAATTGACAATAGTATAATTGCCTATAACCGCTTCTGTTGTTTGGGTCGTTACTGCCGTTTGCGGTGCGATTTTGATGCATATATTATCCTCATCCCCTGCGGTGTAGGCAAACCGTTCAATGAAGCGTTCACGGTCGTAAATCCGCTCTTTTTCGATAATCCACCCATGATATTTGCTTTCGCCTAAATAGTAGCCATGACCGCCTGTATAATTCTCGCGATGTTCGTAATCTTCGTTTTTTTCGGCCAGATAGGCGGTTTCCTCGAAATTTCCCGCATGGTTACGCATTTCTTGAAAATTATTTTTCGTGTGGGTGGAAAAGCCCAAAATCACGGTGCGCACGGTTTTATATGAAAAATAGTCTGTGTATGAATCAGATTCGTCTACCTGCTCACAGGCAATTATGACGGCTTGTGCATTTACAGGGATTATCTCTTTCAGTCGTTTCCGTCCGATTGCTTTTACCTGTTCTTGACGTTCTTTTTCCTTTCGTTCGGTTTCCGCTTCCGCTTTGGCGTTTGTTTCTGCTTCCTCCCGAAGTATTGCCACCTCGAAAGCACCCAAGAACTGCGGATTGACATCATCGTAATACATGCCGATGCCGAATTTTTCGCTCAACGGTCTGATCATGTCCGATGTGTGGAACTCCTTTGTACGGAGGTTTATCAACTTATATGTGATACCCCATTGACTTTTGGTAATGTCGTACACAACGTACTTATCACAACTGTATCCCTCCAACTGTACAACCTGATTGACTACTACGGTCTGAATATTGGTGTCGATTTCCTTGTTTGCACCTAATAAAAATCTCTTTGCCATGACTGTAATTTTTTGATTGTTAAAAAATGTTTTTTGCTAAAAAGAAAATAAAGGCTGCCAGTCCTACGAGAGAGAGTAAACAGGAAAAAACCTGCTTGATAATCGGAAACCCAAAATACAGCCCCAAAAGCGCCCAAACAAAGTCACTGCCCCAGAGGTAGAAACCTGCTACGACGAGAACGATTCTGAAAATCCAACTTATGCTAATTGGAAGGGAGGTGAATCGCATTTTCCTATTTTTTTCTATACTTCTCATAATTTCTGACATTTTTTTTATGCCGTATCGGAGCCGGTCGGAGTTATCGCTTTTCAGAGGCAATAAGAAGGTTCGTGTTCAACCGGTGCAAATTTTTTGTGAATAAATACGCTCGCCCGAAGAATGAGGGAAAGAGGAAGATTTTTTGCAAAAAAATTTCACAGGATTGAAAAACGGAAATACCTTCGCCTCTTGAAATGCGATAACTCTGCTTCGGTCTTTCCGATACATTAGCTTAAAGTGGAAGAAATTATATGGAGAGAAGTGTAGAAAAAAGGAAAAGACTAAATCATTACCTGGTGATTTGCTTGTGTTGGCTGTCACAAGACAATCACTGGACAATCACTGGACAAAGAGTGATGAAATTACAGGCATTAAAAAAGTATGTAAAGGCATACCTTTAGCAAATTGAGTTGCCTGTACATTCTTTTTGCCTGTAAACTCCCGAAGATTCTTTCCGCTAATAAGGCAGTAGAAAGCGGATGAAATGCAAGAGCGGCAATAAATAGCGGAATGTATCGTAGGGCATGAGATTTTTGGCCTAAATCAAAAAAGCCCCGACTAACTATTGTCAATCGGGGCATATAAAGTCAGTTAGCTATAATTAATTCAAAGAAATAAATGAGATATCAAGCAAACGGATATTTTTGTTCTCCTTCGCATATTTATAATGAAGAGCTTTCATTACCCATTTGCGAAATGCCTGTGCTTCAAACGAAGCGATACGGTAACTAAGAAATATCAATACTTCAAGATTGTAAAGCGTAATACTGCAAAGCTTTCCATCCTGATCAAACGAGTGAACTGAAGAAACATCTTCTTCACTTAATATGCCTGATTTGAAAATTGCACGAAGATTATTACCTATGGTATTTAAAAAACGTTGAACAGATCGGCTATTTCATGCTTTGTGAGCCACAAATTGCCATCTATTAGTTTAACTTCGACCACAAAACTTTTATGGTTGGTTTCTCTTATTGTTATATATCCTTTGTTCATGGCAATGCGTTTTTAGTTATTTGTTTATTTATCTGGATGCTGTTTTATGATATGATTGATTTTGTCGTAAAATCGGCTTCAAATCACTTACATGAATAATACCATAGTGAAAGTCGTTGAAAGTGCCTACTTGATTGTTGAGACTGTAATAGCCACCCAGTATCTCACCAAAGAATTTTGAGCCTATAATAATCTCGCTCCCGTTGGTGGCAAATTTTATATTGGGTGATGTATATAGTATCTTAAAATCCTTTTCAACAACGGATACAAAGAAGTCGCGTTCAGAAATTTCTTTTAGCTTACCTTTCTTTGATACCAGATATGACTCGTCTGTAATCAAATATCTTATTTGAGAATTATCATCTTTATTTGGTATTGAATTCTTTTCTTTTTTCTCTCCATAATACTCAACCATACGGCTTTTAATAGCATTTGCATTTTCTTCGGGATCTCGGCTATTCACAATTTCAGCCAGATTATTCATATCCCGGCTTAATTTTTGGTTTACTACATGGGCATATATTTGCGTTGTTTTAATATCAGCATGGCCGAGCATACTTTGTACTGTTTCCATTGGTACATCATTACCTAAAGCGACTGTACTTGCAAAGGTATGTCTTGTAATATGGAATAAGATAGGCAAACAGAGCACCGGAAACGAGAAGAAATGATAACGTAATCCATTGGAAACTAATCATTTCTCTATATTCTTCCACTTATGGAAAAAGCAGGAAAGTGGGGATTGTTGAAGATGTTCAGTTACCAAACCGTTAGCCGGTCAGTTACCGAAAGGGAACGAGGTAACGCGAAGCAAATCGGATAATTAAAAACGCCGATATATTACACTGATTGTCATTGTTTTGCATGCCGAAGAACGCTTATAAAACAGGTAATTTTGCAACTAAAGTTATAAGCGTATGAAAGTAGAAAAATTCAAGGTTTTGCTCTACCTCAAAAAGAGCGGACTGGACAAGTCGGGCAAAGCCCCGATAATGGGACGTATCACCGTAAATCGGACGATGGCGCAGTTCAGCTGCAAGCTCTCCTGCACTCCAGGCCTGTGGAATCCCCGTGAAAGCCGGCTGAACGGCAAGAGCAGGGAGGCGGTGGAGACAAATGCGAAAATCGACAAGTTGCTGCTTGACATCAATGCCGCCTTCGATTCCCTTCTGGAACGCAAAGGGGAATTTGATGCCGCTTCTGTCAAGGATGCCTTTCAAGGCAGCATGAAGACCCAGATGACCCTGATGAAAATGCTGGATGCCCTCAGGGATGAGGTGAAGAGCCGTATCGGGATAGACCGGGCAAAAGGTACCTATCCGGCATACGACTTTACCTGCCGTACCATGCGCGAGTTCATTGAAACCAAATTCAAGACGAAAGACCTGGCCTTCGGGCAGCTTACGGAACAGTTCATCCACGATTATGAGAATTTCATCCTTGACGAGAAAGGGTATGCCGTGGACACCGTACGGCATTACCTGGCAATTCTAAAGAAAACGTGCAAAAGGGCTTATCAGGAAGGACACTCCGAACGGTTCATGTTCCAGCACTATGTCCTCCCGAAACAGACCGTCAAGACCCCCAAGGCACTGAGCCGTGAAAGTTTCGAGAAAATCCGTGACGTGGAGATAGCTCCGCACCGCACGATCCACCGTCTGGCAAGGGACCTGTTCCTCTTCGCCTGCTATACCGGGGTCGCCTACAGCGATGCCGTGACCGTCACCCGGGAAAACCTGTACACCGGCGAGGACGGCAAGCTATGGCTGAAATACCGCCGGAAAAAGAACGAGCTCCGCGCAAGCGTGAAGCTTCTGCCGGAAGCCGTCGCCCTGATAGAGAAATATCATGATGACAGCAGGGACACGCTGTTCCCGATGATCCACTATCCGAGCATGAGAAACCACATGAAGGCGCTGGCCGTACTGGCAGGGATAAAGGAGAACCTGTGCTACCATGTCGGACGCCACTCGTTCGCCTCGCTCGTCACCCTTGAAGCGGGCGTTCCGATAGAGACCATCAGCAGCATGCTGGGGCATAGCAACATACAGACCACCCAGGTCTATGCCCGCGTCACCCCGAAAAAACTCTTCGAGGACATGGACAGGCTCATCGAAGCCACCGGAGATTTCAAACTTGTTCTATAACCCATAAACAATGAGAATCATGAGAAGTACCTTTTCCATACTATTCTATATCAACCGCGGCAAGATAAAGGCTGACGGAACCACGGCGGTCATGTGCCGCATCACCATAGACGGCAGGAACACCGCCATCACCACCGGGATATGCTGCAAGCCGGAAGACTGGAACGCCCGAACCGGGACCATACGCACGGTAAGGGAAAACGCCAGGCTGCAGGAGTACCGGAAGTATATCGAACAGACTTACGAGGAAATTCTGAGGACACAGGGTGTCGTCAGTGCGGAGATTATCAAGAACCGGGTGACAAGGCAGTTCGTCGTTCCGACACATCTGCTCCGGATGGGCGAGATAGAGCGTGAACGTCTCAGAATACGTAGCAGGGAGATCAATTCCACCTCCACCTACCGGCAATCACAGTATTTCCAGAAGTACCTGACGGACTACCTTGCTTCACTGGGGAAGAAGGATATCGCCTTTGAAGAAATAACGGAAGACTTCGGCAGGAACTACAAGGCATTCCTTATCAGGAACAAGAATTTCAGCACCTCGCAGACCAACCGCTGCCTCTGCTGGCTGAACCGCCTCTTGTATCTTGCCGTGGACAACGAGATCCTGCGCACCAATCCGGTGGAGAATGTCGAATATGAGAAGAAAACCGCACCCAAGCACAGGTATGTCACCCGTGAAGAGATGAAAAGGATACTGGCCATGCCCCTGAATGAAGGACGTGCGGAACTGGGCAGGCGTGCATTCATCTTCTCCTATTTCACCGGACTTGCCTATGCCGACATCAAGCAGCTCCATCCGTGCCATATCGGGACGACGGCGGAGGGTCGGCGGTTCATCCGCATCAACCGGAAGAAGACCGGGGTGGAAGCGTTCATCCCCCTGCACCCGATAGCCGAGCAGATACTGTCCCTGTACAATACCACCGACATGCACAGTCCCGTGTTCCCGTTGCCGAGCCGGGATTCCATCTGGCACGAGATACGGGAAATCGGCGTGATTCTGGGGCGGCACGATGACCTTTCGTACCATCAGGCCCGGCACGGGTTCGGGGTCCTGCTCATTTCAGAGAGCGTATCCATCGAGAGCATAGCCAAGATGATGGGACACTCGAACATTTCCACCACACAAGGGTATGCCAGGATAACGGAAGAAAAAATCTCAAGGGAAATGGACAGACTGATGGAAAAGAGAAGCCAAAGCCGCACACATTACGGCTCTGACAGCCAATGACAGTTTCGCAGCCGCCTGCTTCCTCGCCGTCCATGAAGTTAGTACAGACTTCATTGAAAGTGAAAAGGTCGGGCGGCCGTGCCGTTTCGGGCAGAATCTTCCTTTGCAGGCAAAGCGTATTCAGCCCGAAAACCTTTCCCCTTTCACGTCTGTACAAGGAAGGCTGACGGCAGCGGAAACAAGCGACCGACGGAAAAGTCGATACAACAAAAAAAGAAACAGCATACAGACAGTAGGAAACTACCGGTCCGTATGCTGTTCTGATTTTCTATAGGAGGGCATTTTTTTGAAACACAATTAAAAAGGCAGGCGGCAAACTGCGCTCCCTCCAAAAAATCAATCCGTTTTTTCGACCACCTGCCAATATCCGCCCTTGTCCGGTCCGTTGGTGCACCCCGTTCGCTTTCAGTGCGGCAATCTGCTTCTCCACAACCTTGGGAGTTATCCCTATCCGTTCTGCGAGAGCTGCTGCGCTCAACGTATTGTCCTGTGAAAGCAGAGCTATCCTTTTCTCCCTGCTTCTATATTGAATCAGCCAATCACATCTTTCATTAAAGTCCATGCCTTATCCATACCCGTAAGGGTAGCATTTATCAATTGAATTTAGCACTTTTATCACTATATTTTGCTTATTCTTTTATCAAAATCTGATATAAAATATATAATTTTGCAATAAGAAAATGAGAACGAGCAACATGATGCAGACAAAAAACTGGATGGCACTGGTAGGATTAACTTGTGCCGCATTTATTTTTAACACTTCTGAGTTCATTCCGATAGGACTCTTGACAGATATTGCGAATGACTTCTTGACAACAGAAGCTCAAGCTGGAATGATTATATCGATTTATGCTTTTGTAGTCATGCTACTTTCGTTACCTCTTATGATTGTAGTATCCCGATTTGAGATGAAAAAGCTCCTCTCCAGTGTAATTTTTGTGTTTGTAGGATTTCAGCTTCTCTCAGCGGTATCCACAAGTTATTACATGCTGATGTTATCAAGAATAGGTGTGGCGTGTGCTCACGCTATATTCTGGTCTATCGTTTCGCCACTGGCCGTAAGGACTGTGCCGGAGAAATATAAATCGCTTGCATTAAGCATGATTGTAACCGGCACGTCAGTTGCTATGATATTTGGACTGCCTATTGGTAGAGTCATAGGGCTGCATATTGGATGGCGGATGACATTTCTTTGCATAGGAATATTCGCTTTTGTCCTCATGATTTACCTTATGCTGATACTTCCGAAAGTACCGAGTCGGGGAACTTTCTCATTGCAAAAGCTGCCGTTCCTTTTTAGAAAGTCAGTCTTGTCGGATTTTTTTATTATTTCATTTACTATCGCTACCTCATATTACACCGGATATAGTTATATAGAGCCATTTTTAAAACAGGTTGCAGGGCTACAGGATAACTGGATTACAGTCACATTGGTAATATTTGGAGCTATGGGTATATTAGGTAGTCTTGCTTTTTCCAGATTTTATAATAAGAATCCTTACAAGTTCACAGACTTTGTACTTTTGGGTATTTTTGGTTGTCTTATGCTACTCCAAGCTGCTGCATGTTGCAGCTTAACCATTATCCTGTTGTGCGCCTTGTGGGGAATGGTATTTACAGCCTCTAACGTGGTATTGCAGGCTGAAACAATAAACAACTCACCAATAGAAGCCACAGCAGTATCGATGTCTATATTTTCCGGTATTTTTAATTTGGGAATAGCATGCGGCACTTATATAGGTGGTCAGGTATGTACACACTTTTCCATGTCGGACATAGGCTATGCGGGAGCCGTACTGGCATTTATAACATTCATCTATTGGAACAAGATTATCAAAAAGAAAATGAAAGAAAAGGCAGTTTGTTGTTAGCAATCTTTTAGCTGTTGAATTACATCATCCAGATATTTCTTACCGATTGGAAGTACCTTTTCATCTTTAGTCAGTATAACTTCAGAGCGTGAGAGACGTGAAATGCGGCAATGGGATACTAAGAACGAACAGTTGATTTCACTATCTTTTTGCTCATGAATATAAATGTTTTAAAGGAAGAGGGGCTAAATACAGCACAAGCAAAGCGGGCATATAGTATTTAGCCCCCTCGTACCTGATAAATGACTTTTTTCTTGTCTTAGGAGTGGAGAGAATCGGAACGTCCTGTTCTTACAATTTCACTTTCGGCAAACCGGATGGCACTTTGTTGCATTGACATACGCATCGTATTTTGTTCCTAAGAATTCTGTATTGTCTCTTATTTTCCGTAAGCCTTTTGTTCATAACGTACCCGGCAAAGCTCCGGTGTCCCTTTTCCGCCTGCTTTTTATTGAAGCCATTGATGAAAGTTGCTTTTATCCGCATATGGTATGCTCAGAAGAGATTTTTGCGGATCAAAAGTAACTTTACCGGTCAGTCAATCACATATCCCGTTTCAAGCGGTACGCCTCCTTGTACCCGTCCATCAACGTACGTTCAATGTCGGAAGCCCTGTACAGAATCCTGCCGCCTATCTGGATATAGGGCAGTATGCCGTTGTTGCGGTAATCCTGAAGGCTCCTGCGGCTGACCTTCAGTCTGACGGCCAGTTCCTTGTCGGTGTAATAGCGTTCCCCTTCCAGGGACGGCTTGTTGTTTTTACGTATTTTCTCCACCTTTTCCGATAGTTCTTCCAGCGACGAGAGGAAGGCTCTCACGCGCATGTCGTTTTCCGGTGTCAGCAGCCGGATGTTGCCATTGTCATTCATAAGTCAGATATCTGTTTGTTGGTTGGTTTGTTTGTTGGTTTGTTGGTTGGCTTGTTTGTTGGTCACATTGCATATTCTTTCCTTGCCGGCTGTTATACACCGTTTCATTTCCGCCACGGGAAAGACGGCTTTCACCTCCTCCGGTCTGTAATACACCTTGTGGCTTATTTTGGTGTAAGCCAGCGTTCCGTTCTCCCGCATCGTCTGCAAGGTTCTCGGACTGATGCAGAGCAGCCTGCACACGTCATCGCTGTCAAGCCATTCCTTTTCTCCCAAGTCCTCCTGTTCCCGGCAGAGCCGTTCCACCTTTTCTGCGAAAATCTCGAATCCCGAAAGCATCCTCTCGAAAGTCGCCTTGTCTATGACCACTACTTCCATAATTCTTAAATTTTAAGTTTGACATTGATTTTTCATGCAAAACGAAACGGCGGAATCAGGCTGTCCCTACCGTTTCCTGTGCGAAGGAAACAAAAAAACGGAAACAGTCAGCAAACCGGACGGCATGTGTCACCGTCAGACATTCCTTTTCACCGCAAGAGGATAATTGCAGGCGGTAAAAAGCAGAAAAGGACACACTCATTTCTTTGAAGCAAAGGTAGCCGTTCCCCACCGGAGCGCAAGGCCGGGCCCTGCGGGTCGGCGGGGAAAAAATCATCCTCGCGCTCTGCGCTCCGGTATTTTTTCCTGCCGAGCCTTGACGCTTTTCCGGAGGGAGAACGGCTGTAAGGCATTCAAAGAAACAAGAGTGCCCGCACCACGGGCCGGATGTCTAACAGATAAAAGCAAAAGGATATGGCAACAAAAGACGTAAAAGAATTCAACGGATGGTTTGACCGTTCATACGCGAGATTGAAGGAGAGACTCTCCATCTATGGAAAAATCGACGAGGACGCATTCCATGACGCCTATCTGGCAGTCAGGAAACAGGTCATGTTCGCAAGCGGCGGAATCGAGGACCCGGAATCCTATTTCTTCGGATGCTACCGGAGAATCCTACAGTCGGGCGCAAGGGATGAAAGCCGTTACGACAGCCCCGGAGACGAATACTTCGCAAGACTGGGCGAGACGGACTGCGCGGAAGAGACAGAAGAACGGGAAGAGATGCTGACCGGATGCGACAGGCTGGTAAGGGACATACAGAAGTTCCTCAGGCGGCATTTCTCCTACGAGGATTACAGGATATTCATGCTGCGGTTCTACGAGACCGGAAGCTCGTTCCGCACCATAGCGAAGCACATGGGCGAGAAGACCTCGGTGGTGACACGCAGGGCACAGGCGATGATGGAATCCGTCCGGGCAAACCGGAAATTCATCGCCAGAAGAAGGCTGATCATGGCCGGAGAGGCGGCATGACACGAATAAAGGAAAACAATGTATAACGAAAAAATATCGATGATTATGAAACTGACAGTTTATGACAAGAGCAATTCCCATCCGGCACTGACCTACAAGGGCAAACGGATCATCACGGTATGCCGTGACGGCAGCATGTATTTGAGCCGGATACTGAGCAGGGAACTGAGCCTGCACGCAGGAAACAGGCTGTGTATCGCCAGGGACGAAGACAGGCCCAAGGACTGGTACATGTTTGTCTCGGATGACGAGAACGGCTTCACGATCTGGAACGACCCGCGTTGCGCCCGCTTCTCGAACAGCTTCATTGCCGGCATGATACTCGATGCGGCAAAAGTCGAGAAAAGCGCCGGCTTCATGGTGGCGAAAGAGCCGGTGAATGTGGACGGCAGGCTGTGCTACCGGATAATACTCGACAACCCGATACCGAAAGGGGTAAGTGTAAGGACCACCGGTACGAAATAAACCCGACACCTGAAAGAAAAAGCAAGGGGCATCCGAAGGAAGGAAGAAGAAGAAGAACCGACCTCCGGGTGTCCCTTTTCTTATGTGGCCGCAGGCAGAATCACAGCGGTTTCAGATTGATGCGGCTGCTGTAGATGGCGTTCAGTTCGTCACGGTACTGTTCCAGATGGGCAGAGAGGATATTGTCGATGTAACAGGAGATGCTGACAGTCGGCGCAATCACGGAAAGCAGGGTGCGGACCCTCTCGTAGTTCTCGCTGCTGACATAGGTCTGCCGGCGTTCCTTCACGACGCTGTTATTGAGCAGATGTTCGGGATACTCCTGAAGGGTGTTCCTTTTTCGGCGTATTGTCGCCTGTGAGACCGGAGAGGTGGCTTCTTCCCCGGCAGATGTGCCGGTATTCTTCACCTCGTCTGGGTTGGCAGGAATCCCGGACCGGTTTTCTGTTTCCTTACCGTCTTCTTTTGGGGAGCCGGTGTCGTTGTCATCACAGATGTTTTCCAGGGCGGTATCAGGAATATCCCCGGCCATTACGCGGCGTATCTGCTCCTCGTCGATTTTAACTTCCTTTCTCTTTACCATGAATTCCATATTTTTGATAGTTGAACAATTCTTTTCCGGCAGTCCTGCATTTTCATCACGTTGTGAATGTAAGAATACCACCCATATTACATGCTTGCATTATCTGACGGGTATGTGCATCCGATCGGCAAGCCGGTCATGTAACCAATACTCAACGTGTTCAGTCTGACATTAAGCCAATCACGCATTCACGCATTCACATATGTGGGAACAGTGGCCTTATTATGTTCCGGCATATCCCCGTTCACCCATTACCGGACGGTTTAAGTCAACCATGCACCCCGTACCTAATGCATACCTGGATGACTGAACTGCCAGACACATGCTGACATGCGGCAAAATAACGATAAATTTTCCGGACTGGCACTATCATGGCGGCCTGCTGACGGCCTGTGACACGATATGTCATCCTGTTACACCGCCTTTATCTGACGGAGAGGGGTATCCGACCGGCAAATCGGTCATGTATCCGATCCCCCACGTGTCCAGTCTGGCATTAAGCCAATCACGCATTCACGCATTCACACATGGGGGAACGGTTGCCTTATTATGTTCCAGCATATCTCCGTTCATCCGGCACCGAGCGGTTTAAAGCAACCATGCACCCCGTACCTGACGCACACCTGTATGACTGAACTACCGGACACATGCTGACATGCGGCAAAATAACGAAAATTACTCCGGATGGGCACTCATATGGTTGTCTGCTGATGGTCTGTGGCACGATATGTCATCCTGTTACACCGCTCTAATGTCCTGCTGGTAGCGTTTTTTAGTATGCAGAGCGTGATCAAGATGCCGTCGGAAGGATTTTTTCAGAGGGAAGCGGTTGGAACGCTATCTTTTGATTTTTCGGATGAAAAATTCATGTTCAAACGAACATGGCAAGTTGTGTTTTGGGGCACCCGAAATGATTTCGGGCACCCAAAACAACTTGCCACTCGCCTGAAGGCTCGGGAGGGGCTCCACTCCAAAGTCGTTACGCCTGAAAGCCGAAAAAGAGGAACAAAAAATGGGAAAATGAACGCTGTAATATACAGATCTGCTTTCAAGAAATGGGCACTGCTGAAAACATGAATGCAATTTATCCATGTTGTCAATCTATCGTAAATCGTATTTTTTCATCTTTCAGTATAGTGTCGCGGGATTTATTTTCAGCAACCGTGCGACTTGTCCGCGGTGTCCGTTGCATATTTGAAGAACTTTTGATAATGAATTTTATCTCCGCAAATTCGTCTTTTTAATACTAATGCAAAAATAGAAATCCATTCATTCGAGTTAGGGGAGCTTGCAAGGATTGCGGTAAATCAGGCGGCAGATGTCGTTGGAAAAGGCAACGGCTTTATGCAACTGCCATCGCCGAAAAGGAAGAATATCCTGTACGGAATTCCCCTTTCCGGTGGAATAAGGAAACAGATAAACAATGAATTCGTCCACAAGGTTGTAGTGGAAGAGTCCCCGCAGAAGTTCAAGGGATTCTGCATCATGAACTTCTGCCAGATAGGTAAAAGAAGCGTTTTTGCGGTCTTTCTCGCAGAGCAAATCCAGAATGGAGTGAGGTAAAATCCAGGCATTGCAGTGTTTCCGCCAATGAACAAACCCTTTTCTGTGGTTCATTACCCATTGCGTCAGCACATCATCAGGTTCCGGCAGGAAACCGTCTAATGTCATTACCGTTACTGCTTGGATTTTTGACATATAAATTCTGTTTTAAATCCGGATCGGAAGCCGTCCAAAAAAAGAAGCGTGCAAACACACTACTTCAAGCGACGGCTCTGGAATAGCCTTAACGGGGAGTACGTGAATGCACGCTATGCGAAAGCATAGCATAAGCATCACGCAATAGTTCCCGTTGTTCAAATTTTCCAGATTTTCGCTTGAGACGTCTTGCGGTCTTATGTTATATACAATCGGCAACCGCCTCACAGACGATATGCCGCATTTTCTCTATTTACTTGCAAATGTACACATATTCAGCGACATTTACACTAACTGCGGGCATCTATTTTATTTCAGCCCGTATTTCTTCATCTTCCGGTACAGTGTTGCCGGATTGACATTCAGCATTGCGGCGGCTTGTTCCCGGTGTCCGTTGCAGGCTTTAAGGGCGTTGATAATGTTCTTCTTTTCCAACGATTCATCCTTCAACGGCAGGACTGCCGGTACGGATGCCTGCGCATTATCGCAAGGCGGAATTCCATTATCCAACCCTTCGATATCCAGTATCGGTTCTTCGGAAACAAGTACGGAACGCTTGATCTTGTTTTGCAGTTCACGCACATTGCCCGGCCACGGGTAGGCGAGCATTCTGCGCTTGGCATCGTCCGTAAAGCCGCATGTCTCCCGTTTCAGTTCTTTCGAGTAGCGTTCGCGGAAGAATTCGGCCAAAGGGATGATGTCTTCCGCACAATCGGCCAACGACGGCTGGCGGATCTCGAACTCGCAAAGGCGGTGATAGAGGTCTTCCCTGAACCGACCCTGCTTGATAGCTTGCTGCAAATCCTCGTTTGTGGCAGAGACAATCCGCACATCCGCCACCCGTTCCTTGCCGCTGCCTATCGGAGTATAGGTGTTTTCCTGCAACACCCGGAGCAGCATGGACTGTGTCTCATAGGACATGGTTCCTATCTCGTCTAAAAACAGCGTGCCCCCTTTTGCCATATCGAAATAGCCTGTCTTGGCTGCATCCGCACCGGTAAACGCCCCTTTCTCGTGACCGAAGAAAAGCGAGGCGGCCAGTTCACGTGGCAATGCCCCGCAGTTCACCGCCACGAAAGGCATGTTCCAACGCTCACTGCCCTGATGGATGCTCTGCGCCACCGACTCCTTGCCCGTACCGTTGGCACCAAGTACCATTACGGACATCTCCGATGGGGCGACCAGTCTGGCGTATTTCTCCACTTGCAGGATCTTGGGGCTTGTCCGGTGGAAAAGTTTCTTTTCCTGCTTCCGTACGATAACCATCGGTCGGAATACATCCTCTGCCAGTTCCAACAGATGTTCTTTGCGTACCGGCTTGGGCAGGTAGTCTATCGCACCTAATTTGATGGTGCGTACCACATCCGGGACTGATACATATTCGGTCGTGATGATAAAGGGGATATCCTTCCTTTCCTTGCGGAGCCACTCCAGAAGTGAGATGCCGTCACCTTCCGGCAGGCGCACGTCCGAGAGTATCAAGTCGAACTGCGTCTTGCGTATCAGCGAACGGGCAATCGGCTCGTTCATGGCTGTCACCGCTTCATAACCTGCCTGTGAAAACCAGTCTTTCTGCATCTGCGACAAGCCGACATTGTCTTCAACTATCAGTATTTTCCTTTTCATTTGTCTGTCTTTTTATTTCATTCTCCGCTTCCGCTATGAACTTGGCGGTACATTCCATTATCTGTCGTGTGTGTTCCCGCACAGCGTCATCGGTTGCAATGTCGTCTTTCAGCAGGGCATGATAGGAGGATAAAGCATCTTCCATCTGCAACAGTTCCCACATCGGCTGCATTCGGTGGACGGTCTCACGCAACTTATGACGGTCACAGTCATTCATCCCTGCTGAGAGTTCCTCCATATCCTTTTCAGACTGGATGATGAAAGAGCGTAACAGTCCGATCTTGTCGCTAATTTCGGATAACATTACGCTGAAATCAATATCCTGACCATCATCTTTCCGGCATCTTTTTATGATCGAAAGCAGGCCGAGCAGCTCCGAAGACGAAAACGGCTTGTAGATACAGTCCGTAAAACCGGCATCAAGAAAGGCGTCTTTTTCCTTGTCGCCGCGTGCGGTCATGGCAATAACGGGTATCGTGCGTGAGTTGCCGATGTTCGAACTGCGCAGCAGGGACAACAGTTCGAAGCCGTTGGTGCCGGGCATCTGGATATCTGAGAGCAGCAGGTCATAGTCCTTGCAGCGCATGGAGCTGACCACCTCTTTGGCAGAGGAACATACCGTACAGGCCACGCCGTTGCGTTCCAGCATCTCCTTGATTACATCCCTCAACATGCTGTCGTCATCGATGACAAGCACATTATGGGGCAGATGTTCGGGACACGGCAGTATCCGGTTATCGCTCACTAAAGGCTTCTCCGTTTCCGGCAATGGAAGGGTTACACGGAATGTGCTTCCCCGGTCAACGGAACTTGTCACCTCGATTGACCCGTCAAGCAGGTTAACAAGTCCCTGCGTGATGGGCAACCCCAGTCCGTAACCGTCGGCATTGGATTGTGAGGTCAGACGCTCAAACGGCCGGAAGATGCGTGAGAGCGTTTCCTCTGTCATGCCGATGCCGGTATCCTTTACTTCCATGACCAGCTGTCCGCTGTGATAACTGACGTTGAAACTGATTGTACCTGACTCGGTAAACTTGACGGCATTGGTAAGCAGGTTGTCTATAATCTGCTCTATGCGGTCCGCGTCACCGTATAGCCTGACTTCCGTATCCCTGAAATCGCAGTCAAACCGGATGCCCTTGTTGTTGACCACGTGGGAGAATCCCGAAGCGGTACGCTCCAGAAGTTCGTGCAGGTTGAACGGTACATCGTTGCGGATTTCTTTTGCCTCGTTCAGGCGGTACACGTCCAGCAGGTTGTTGAGCAGGTGAATCACATGGCGGCAAACGATTCCGATATTGTCCAGGTAAATGTTCCGCCGCTTCCTTTCCCGTGTGTCCATCGCCAGTTCGGCGTTGCCGCTGATGATGTTCAACGGGGCGCGGATGTCATGGGAGATGGTCAGGATGATGTTCTTGCGCATTTCCAGCAGTGCGGCATTCTGTTCTATCGTCTCTTCCAGACGTTTCCTTGTCCTTGCCTTTTCACGTAAGTCCTTCTGGATAATCAGGTAGGAAATGGCGAGAAGCACGATGGCAAAGACTATCAGTCCCGTGATGATACGCGTAGAGCGATTGTAGGAGTCTTGAAGATGTCGGGATTTGGCTTCGAGGACACGATCCGTCTGATTGTTCATTGTGTTTATCAGGGTGCGCAACTTGCGGTTAAGTGCCTTGTTGTGACGGCATAGACTATCAGCGTAGGTGTCAATGGCTTCCTGCCGTTCTTCCTGCATGGATTGTAGTTCCTTGTTCAATGCTTGGAGTGTGGCAGAGGCGGAAGGCGTTACATGCACCGTCTCTTTCGCGCCGAAAAATCCGGCGACACCCTTTTTCTTGCGGGTCACGGTTTTGGTCTTGGCTTCTTCCGGCAACCGGGTAAGCAGCAGACCATCCGGGTTGTCCTGCTCACGGAACAGCAGCATGATTTGGTGTAAGTGTTCTTCCTTGTTTGCCAACAAATGGCGGAGCGTATCTATCTGCGCACGGCTGACAAACTCCTCGCTGCCGCTCTGCATGGTTTGCAGCATGGTATCAACTCGCAGACGGAGCGAACGGTAGTCCTCGAAATCTTCCTTCTCCCAAGCAATGGCAGTTTCGCCACGCATGGCAAGGAGCGTGATATACCTGTGGGCGGTATTCACATCGTGCTGCACCCGGTGGATGTGTTTCATTTCGGATTCTATCCCGACCACCCGGTTCCGCTCATGCAGCAAAGTGGCGGCCATACTACCGATGATCGCCATCAAAAGGAAATATCCGACAAGTATCTTATGCTGTAACAACAATGACATTATGTCTAAAAACTATTTTGATAAACCATTTTTAATTAACCACTCATCAAGCAATTCCGCCAACTTGTCATTATTCAAATCCTGCATCAGGAAATGCGTATTGCCATAGATGCCGATTTTAGGCAACTCTACCAACTTAGCGTTTCCACCGTGTCTGTTGACGGTTTTCACAAACTTGCGTGCCATCTGAAGGCGTACACGCCAATTCTCATCACCGAGGTTTTTGGAGGGCGTTTCGGGAATATAGTCGCCGAAATAGAGGACGATGGGGATTTCCGTAAGCCGTTTGAACTGTTCCATTGAAACAGGAGTTCCGGCTACTCCTCCCGTCAATCCGTCGATACGTTCCGGCACTTCGCCTTCGGGGAATACGAAACCGCCCGGCTCATAGGACACTACCGCTTTAACCTCCGTATTCTGCATGGCAGACATCCAGCCGGGAAATCCTCCGGCCGAATGGGTGACAAGAATATGATTGCCGATACGCTCTGCCAATGCACCGAGGGCAGGCACATCCTGTTTGTGGTCGCTGATGTCGGGTGTCATTGCACGGAAGAACTGCGAAAGCGATACGGAATCTTTCGGGAATTGTACTCCTTCGTTATAGTTCGGCCAAATGCCGAGCCGCCATATATCGAACCAGAACATTTCATCGGCAACAGGCTTGACCGTTGTGGTTGCGGTTGTTCTTCCTGCACGTCCCCGACCGGGCAAGTCCATAACATAGCTACTCCATCCACGGCGCAGCATCAATGTGGAGAAGCCGTCCCTGCCATCGGGTGTCATCTGCCAACAAATGCCTGAGCCTCCATAACCATGTACATAGACCAGCGGAAGCGGCTTACTGTCGGCAGGTATCTGAAAGTCCACGAAAGCATGGTCGGCACGATAGCTTTGTCCGGTTTCTTCCTGCTCTGCCCAGCCAACGAATTTACTGTTATCGTATGCCCCCGGTCGTTGTATGGTTGTACCCCCTACCGAGAAGTGTCCTTGTTTAAGTATCGCAACAGGTTCTTGCGCTCCGGCTATTGCTGTAACCGACAGCAACAATGCCGATAAGATTATCTTCTTCATTTCCTTTCCGTCATTTGGTTCAACACTTTGCGAAGCGGCTCCGAAGAACTCTTACCGAGATTCATCTCCACGATGTTCAGCAATGCCGAGAGTTGTTCCGGAGTAACCCCAAGATGCAGGCATATTGCGGCATGGCTTCCGAACATCGGCTCTACGCCACCCACTCCGGCAAGGATTGACACCGTGGCAAGTTCACGCTCCCGATAGGTCAGCAAATCGCGCTCGAAGAGGTCGGCGAACAGATGCTCTTTGAGGAATCGCTCGATGGTCGGGGCGAATACGGCATATCCGGCTTTCGGTGCATCGGCAGGTACGCCCGATATTTCGGCAAGCACGTCACGACCACGTTCATAGCGGTTTCTGTTGTCCGTTACGGCGGAGACTTCCCGACCGACCGTATCATTTATTCCATTCGCCTTTCGTTCGTCCACAACCTGCATGAATGTCTGGATGGCACGCAGGCTGCGTGGGAATCCGCAATAGGCATAGGCGTGAACCAGCACTTCGTTAATCTCGTTGATGGTCATGCCTGCTTCCAATGCTTGCGCAAGGGCAGGTTTCAGGTGTTCCAAATCTCCTTTTCCCGTATAGGATGCCACGGCAACGACAGCCTGTTCCCTCGCGGTAAGCACCTTGTTTGCTTCGGCATAGCAGCTTTCGGCTTCACTTGTGGCTTCACGATATTGTTCATCGTTTACCGGAGAGAGCCACACAGCAGCATTGTCCTGCGGATTGGTTGTGATGGCGATGTGGGCAAACCAACTGTCCGGTGCTGCCCCGTGCCAATGCTCCACATCGGGAGCTATCTCCACGATGTCGCCCGGAAACAGACGGCGGGCAGGTTGCCCTTTCTCTTGATAGTAGCCGATGCCTGCGGTGGCGATCAAGAGTTGTCCGGCCTTGTGCGAGTGCCAACTGTTACGGCATCCCGGCTCGAAGGTAACATTTGCCATAGGAACATTCAGTTCTTTCTTCTCACTCAAAGACGCCAGCCATACTTCGCCGGTGAAGTTGGGATTTGGGGAAAGTTTGTTTCCAAGCGGATAGGGCTGACGGAAGGTTTCTGCACTCTGTGCACATACAGCAACGGATGATATTGCCATCATGGTCGTGATAAATAAATTCTTGATTTTCATACCTGTTCTTTTTTTGATTATTCTCCTAAAGTTCTCGTAAAAGCAAGCGTGGAAAGCTGCCATTTGCCGTTTTCCATGACATATACTTCTGTAACGATAAAAGGGAAGCGAACGGCATTGCCTCCGACCACCGAGTTCAGATGAATCCGGCTATAAATTGTTGCCGTTCCTGCGGCAAACTTCACCTGTACATCGTGTACTTCGGCTTTCTTGTACCAGATGCCGCCTGTACGGATGGTATTCAGTTCCTCCTGCTTGCCCCAATAGCCGCCCATGTGGACGAATTGCGAGTTCTCGTGGAACAGTTCAGCCAACTTCTCCACGTTCTTCTCTGCCATCCAGTCCCATTTGCTGTTAGACAAATCGACTATCGCCTGTTCTTCGGCAGTAAACACTCTCTGATTCTCCTGTGCATTTGCCCCGACCGCCAAAGTCAGCAACAGGAATGCTGTAATGACCAATGATTTCATATCGCTCTGATTGTTAATTGTTACTACTGCAAAGATAACGGCGTTGCAGAAAAACGGAGATACAAAAAAATCGGTAAAAACTGCACTTTTTACCGATTTTTCCTTATCGTCCCAGGAATAAGATTCTAAAAGACATAATCAGGTACAAGAAGTTTCATCAACTTATAATCATAGTTCTTCTTTACCTGACATTCATTTCCGAAAATCATCGTATAACCGTTTTCCCGTGTGAAAACCGGCCAATCAGGAATATCACTATGGTTCGGATTGCCGTATCTGGCGAAGTTTATCCATGCACGACTCATGCGGTCAGCAAGGATTTCCGCTTGTTCCCCACCTACGGCAGAAGCCTTGGACATGACGACATTGTTAAAAACGAACGGCAGTTCGGAACAATGGTAGGACATGGCGAATCCACCTTCAAGCGGGGTATCCCATGCAAACATATAGTTATAAACAGGTGCGCCGTGTTGGTCGGCTTTCAGACGGGCGGTTTTAAGAGCCGGTGCACGCAACATTGTTTCGACATAGAGCACATCTGCAACCGGACGTTCCGGATATGCCTGTTTGAAAGCATCCGCAATAGTTTCCAAATGATTGCCGAACCGCTCCTTCAGCTTGCAGTTTACTTCTTCCTGCGACCAGGTATTCCTATTGTCGTTTTTGTATTTATTTGCCTGTCCCAACATTCCCATTGTCGTCCATTCTGTCATGGCAGTACCAATCATGATGGGAATATCCTTTGCCTGTGAAGCGATGGAATCCACAACCGGCTGGAAAGGCAGGTAATCACCATCCACAATCGGAGTCCATAACAATCCGGGATTTCCCCAACTGTCGATACTGCCATATTCTTTAGCTGCTTGTGTCATAGCTGCATTTCCTGCCGCTTCCAACTCCTTGTAGGGAACGTTTTGCAATTCGGCAATCTCATTTTCCCCGATGCCGAGATTGTTCAATGTCAGTTCAGCAACACGTCTCCCTATTTTTGTCGTGACATTTGTCATACCGCATGCTTCCACTGCACCGCTTTGGATGATACCTTTATGAAACAGCCCTTTGGCAGCCGGTGTTGTCATCAGGACTATAATTTTAGCACCGCCTCCGGATTGACCAAACAAAGTAACATTGTCCGGATCACCTCCGAAAACTTCGATATTGGCTTGAATCCATTTTAAAGCAGCGACCATGTCCATCGTACCGACATTACCCGAATATTTGTATTCGTCTCCATAAGCTGACAAATCCAAGAATCCGAGCATATTCAGCCTGTGATTGACAGATACGACCACCACATCACCCTTACGGCTTAGATTTGCACCGTCATATACACGTTGTTCGATGGAAGAACCTGTTTGGAAACCTCCTCCATGCAGCCATACCATTACCGGACGTTTCTTGTTGTCATTGATTCCCGGTGTCCATACATTCAAGTTCTGACAATCTTCTCCCTCTACCGCAATCCTCTGATTCGATATAAAATCATTCTCTGCCGGCATGGGAACTTGCGGACATACGTGTCCGTATTCTGTGAAAATCCGTATACCATCCCATGAACGGGAAGGCTCCGGGGGCATGAAACGGTCTGCACGGGCGTATGGAATGCCCTTATAGACATATATACCATTTTGTATTTGTCCCTGAACTTTACCGGTAGTAAGGCTTACGACTGAAGAATTTCCTGAAACAGTTTCTTTTCCTTGCACTATTGCTCCTGACAATACAATCAGAAGCAATACAGCAGTGACTAATGATAATTTCATATCGTTCTGATTTTTAATTATTATTACTACAAAGATAGCAGCGTGGCAGAAAAGTGGAGATACAAAAAAATCAGTAAAAACTACACTTTTTACCGATTCTAATAGACTGAAGAATGGTTGAACTGTTATTCCCTATAATCCGACGGCTTTACTCCTAAATTTTGCTGTACATAGCGGCTGAAATAGGCTGGCGATGAAAATCCGAACATATCGGAAATCTGGACGAAAGTCAAGGACTTATCTCGGAGCAGGCGTGTAATGTCAAGTATTGTATAACGATTAATCCAATAGTTGGCAGCATACCCGCTTACTTTTTTCGACACTTCCGACAAATATTTTGATGTAACACATAAACAATCTGCGTAGTAGGTAACTTCCCGGTGTTCCCGATATGTACCATTCTCAAGCATTTTCAGGAAACGATTCATAATGGAAGCGTTCTGCGTTGAGATGTCACTTTCACCATAAATACATGCATGGAAATCAAAAAAATCAAGAATGGCTGTCTGCATGGCATTTATCAACACCTCACGGTAGAAGCGATGCCCTGTATCTTGAATACGGAGTTCCAGCAAGTCGAAATCGCGGCGACATACAATTTGCTGTTCAGGTGTCAAGTGCATGACGGGATTGAGAAAAAGCGCCAAAGAGCCTTTCATCCCGTAGTTGCTTTGCGGTGTACACAACTCGATAAAACCGGGCTTCGCATAGATTATTTTACACTGAAAGTCATCCGATGGTTGTATATTTTCTATCATTTTTCTCTTGCGGACGATAGACAAGTCCCCGGCATGTAACTCGAAATCCCGTTCGTTGAAACGGTAACGGCACGTTCCTTTCAAACAAAGTAAATGAGCCAAGTACTCCTCTTCAGAATCTGTACTCACAATGCCGAGCCTGTCGGCAACGATTATATCCTTCTGATATTCCATGCCATATCTCTTTTATTCCTTAAATGCAAAAATAATCATAAATACGGAACAAACTTGCAATCGTGCCAATAACGACTGCAAGTTTTAACGTTTTTAACAGTATTGCCAACGGGTTATCGTATGATATGAATCGTTCGCAACCAACTCTCCACTTCGCCTGTATTTCTTCCGGTCGTTCCGAATCCCTGCAAATGTCTGGAACCGGGGGTAAGCTCCACGATTTTGGCAAGCGTTTCCTCCCTATAAGTCGAAGCGTAAGTACAGAACGGAACAATGATCTTGTCCGAAAAATCATATTCCGAACTTTCGAGAAACGACCACACGGCCATCGGTGCAGTATGCCACCAGACGGGGCAACCTACAAATACCACATCGTAGTCGTCGAGATTATCCACCATACTGCTCAATTCAGGACGAACACCGTTATCCAGTTCCTCACGGGCTACCTCCGTACACTCGTTGTAATCCGTAGGATAGGGATTGACGGTTTCGATACGGAACAGCGTACCGCCGGTCATATTCGCAATCTCCTCTGCCAAATGTTGCGTATTGCCACCCCAACTGAAATAGGTAATAAGGATTTTGCGATTTGCGTCGTGCTCGATTGAATCATGCTGATATAATGGAGTATCGGAGCCTTCATCTTTCGAGCAGGCAGCCAATGCAACCAATATCACCGACAGGCAGGATAAGAACAATAGTCTATGTTTCATATATCTCTATTTAAGTATTATACATTATTATTCTGTCATACCGATTTCCCGCAACCAGTTCAATATACCGCTTCTTGAAGTCGCCGTGTTGTTGCGTGAAATACTGTAACCGCCAACCATCGTGGCATTCGGTACTAATCCTCTGATGTCCTCCAAAGTTCCCGACCATCCGCTTCCGCCGTGCGTGGAGAAGGGAATGACCGTCTTCCCGTTGCAGTCGAACTTGTCGAAGAAAGAATACATTGCCATCGGCATCTGATACCACCAGATCGGATAACCTACGAAGACCACATCATAATCATCGAAATCGTCTATCTCCGTAGCAAGTGCAGGGTGAATATCATTTTGGCGTTCATTATCCGCCTGATCTGCCAAATCATCGAAATTGCCGGGATAAGGCTGTGCCGTCTGTATGCGTACCATGTCTCCGCCGGTCGCTTCGCCGATGATGGTAGCCACATACTGGACGCTGCCGTAGAGGTCACCGTCCACGATGACACGGCTTGCCGAAGTCACGGCATCAATCCCGTCAGGAAGAGGTTCGGAGAAATAGGCAATGAGAATCTTGTGATTTGTTCCCGGTACGACCTCCTCAATGTCTGTATTTCCACCATTATTGTCAGGCTCGTCCTCGGAACAAGCCGTTATCAGACCGCTGACAAAGAGCAGCGATGCCAATGTATAAAACCATTTTTTCATATCTATCATTTGTTAATTGTTAGCCATTATCTTGCTCATCCAACTGTCGAAGCTGGCCATCCACTCTTCATGGGTATAGCCGAAGCCGTGCGGCATACCTTCGTACTCGTGTTCTTCCACCTCTACGCCCGCTTCACGCACGGCGTTGGCACAGGATTGGAACTGACGATAGAACGGATCGCGTGTACCGTAGGCGAAGAATGTAGGCGGAATTTTCGATGCACGGAATTTCTCCACATCGGTAGATGCTACACTTAACCGTCCATAGAAAGCGTAAATCATTCCGATGGTACAAACATTGGCAGATACCTCGTCGAGCGCATCGGGACGATAGTCGGAAGTAAGTGCCGTACCGTTTACCAATTCATCGAAATTGAGAGCTTCATCGCCGCAAAGAATACCTCCAGCAGAGAACCCCACGGAGGCTATGTCGTTCGGATTTATCCCGTAATCGGCAGCGTGCCGGCGGACAAAACGGATGGCACGAGCCAAGTCAAGGCTTCCTTCCTCCATCGTATAGGGGCGTACACGATAGTTTACGACAAAAGCCTGATAACCGTGACGGGCAAACCATTGTGCGACCGGAGTACCTTCCATCCGGTCGCTGCGGAACTGAAACGCGCCGCCTGCGCATACGAGGACAGCACCCTTTACCGTCGTGCCTTCCGCAACCGGAAAATAATTCATATATGGGCGGAACGATGGCGGGTCTTGATAAGAACCTTGACTGCCCGTGTAGTTCGTAATCTTCGCCATATTTCCTTCCGGCCACAGATAGATGGTCGAAGCCAACGGATTCTGCTCGTCATCCCCGCCGGCAGGAGGCGTATCGTCATCCGAACCGGCAAGCGTCGTAAATTGGCGGGACTGACCGTAAATCGTTCCGGCGGAAGTCGTGGCATAAGCCCGGACAAAATAGGTCGTATTTGCCGAAAGCCCTGTTGCATAGCAGGCAAATGAATTTGCATCCCCGGCTCCGGCGTTATGACTGTCGGCAACAGTCGGGTTGTCAGTCGTAGCCCAGCAGATGCCGAAATCAGTCACCGTTTGCGTTTCACCGATAACCTGTCCGCCTGAAATGGCGTTGTCGGAAGTAACAGCCGTGACTTCGGCTGTTACGACACGGATAGTATTGCCGGGCATCGGATTGTCCATGCGTTCGTCGCATCCAGTCGCCGTTGTAATGGTAAACAGCGACAATGCTATGTAAAGAAATATGTTCCTTTTCATAATCAAATCCTTTTACCGAGGTTATAAGCTTCCTCCTCATATTGGCTGCCCTTGACAGCCCCCTTGCGCCCCATGCCGATGGCTTTCACCATGCCACGCTCCGTAGGATTGGGCAAGCACATCACGAAGCCACGGAAGGCATTGACAGCCCAGTCCGCCGTGCTTTCTTCGGGGTCGGCGCAGGCGGTGAGGTAGAAGAACTCCTTGTCCTTCATTTCACGGTATCGCCCGAAAGTGCGGTCGATGAACGTCTTGAGCTGTCCCGTGATGTTCATATAATAGACCGGGCTTGCCAATACGATGACATCGGCACGCACCATCTTGTCGACCAGCATCGGCACATCGTCCTCCGCTTCACCGGCACGGTCGCCCACACGCTGCTCGTCCGCTTCAGAGAAGTAGTCGATGCGATGGTCGGCAAGGAAGATTTTCTCCACACGTCCACCTGCCTCCTCCGCACCACGGGCGAAGGCATCGCAAAGCAAGTTCGTATTGCCGCCCTTGCGTGGGCTACCGGAGATAATCAGCACACTCTTGTTCGCTTTCTGTACGGGCGATGTTTCCGAGAAGTTGATGTGGTATCGTTCCGTACCCTTGTCACTCTGCTTGCCGGTGCAAGCGGTCAAAGCCCCCACAAGGAGGCTTATGACCATATAGATGAATATCTTTTTCATTGTGCCGACTCCGCTTAAAGGTTATTCCCGAAAAACTCCGTTAGCTTCTTCACTGCGCTGTCCACATATTCCGGAACATGGTAAGTCTGTATGTGTGTTGCACCGGGGATAAGGAAGAGTTCCTTCTGCTGCGTGCCTGTCGCACGGCTGTAACATTGTTCGGTCATATAGAACGTGTCGGCAATGCTTCCGGCAATCATCATGAGCGGCTGGTTGATAAGGTACATTCCCTCGCTGGCATCAAAAGCCATCAAATCCACAAGGCTACTCTTGGTGTAGCGGAAAGTGGAGTTTGGGTGTGCGTGGCTTTGGAGATAATAGCCGTAGCCGTCACGGTAAAGGTCAAAAGGTAATTTGGCAGCCTGTTCCGGTGTCACACCACTCATGTCGCCCACGTATTCCGGTTCCGCTCCCTCGGCTTCGTGCTGGCGGGAGGCACAGGCATCGGCAAGACGTTGCTGCACGTCATTGATTTGCGAATCGAGGAAACCGTTGCGGCGTACCAGTCCCGTGTTGAACATACTCAGTGTAGCCACAGCTTTGAAACGCTTGTCGGTCTGCGCAACCTTCAGCGTGTAGCCGCCACCGCCGCAAATACCGAGAATGCCGATACGCGCTGCATCCACACCCGGATATTGCGCCAAGATGTCTGCGGCACGGTGAATGTCCTCAATGCGATGGGCAGGCTTATCCGTATTGCGCGGCTCGCCCTCGCTTGCTCCTTGGTAGGCGGCATCGAAAGCGAGGCAAATGTAACCTGCCTCCGCCATGCGTTGGCTGTAAAGTCCTGCCACCTGCTCTTTGACTCCGCCGTTTGGGTGCGCCACGACCAGAGCCGGATAGCTTTTCGCTTCGTCATAACTCGCAGGTGTATAGACGTTGGCGGAGATTTTCAGTCCGTCCAGTTCGTAAGTGATGGGATGGATATTTACTGCACCTGCTTTGTTTTCAGTCAGGGCATCGGCATATACCAAGCCCCACGGATTGCTGTTGTGGCTCTTGAAACTTGACATATCTGCCACGGAAAATGCTTTGTTCTCTTTCATTGTTTCCTGTGCATTTAGTGTATTGCATACAGCCATTGTCGCACACAATACGGTTGTGATTATCTTTTTCATCTTTACTTATTTATTGTTCTACGAATAACATTGCAAAAGTAGAACGGAGTCTGTTTCTGCCTTTTACAATATTTTCGGTAAGAAGTTCAATTTTTACGGGAAATGTATTTCTCCCAAAACCTGACGGCATCCTTTTCCCAGCCTTCGGCAGTCGTTCCGATTCCCAATCCGAAGCCGTGGCGTAAATCAGGAAGCAGATGAAACTCGGCATCTATTCCCAACGCCTGAAGATTCTCCACCCGTCGGCGCATGGTCGCAGGGCTGGCTATGGCATCATCCTCACCGATTATCACGTAGGTAGGCGGATCGTTCTGCGTGTATTCCGAATGTCCCGTATATTCCATGATGACGGCAGCCGGACGCTCGTGCGTTGCATCGATGAATCCTTGTGTGGAGTAAGAGCCGAGATAGGCGGCCATTCTTGCTCCGGCAGAGCCGCCCCATAGCGAGTAGTCCTCGGTCGATACCTGTAATTCCTCCGCATGGCGCATGATGAAGTCGATGGCTTGCGCAAGGTCTTCGCACGCCACTTGTGCGCCCCCTGTCCGGTATTGGATGGAAAAGGCATTGTAGCCCATCCTGCTCAATGCGATGGCAAGCGGAAATCCCTCGTGGATAGCCCCGACGTATGAAAATCCGCCACCGGGACAGACGATGGCGAACGGTTTGCCCGGCTCGCCACGGAAAAAGAACAGTCCTGTATTGTTCTTGCGTGAATCCGCCTGCTTATCCGTTTCGGAATAGATGTCGTAAAAAAGGCGGTTACCTTCATTCACATAGTCAATCATCGTGTTGATGGTTTCCACGGCTCGCTCGCCTGTCACATAATTGTGGTACGGAAGCAGGCTTGCTACATTCGCAAGCGGCATATCATCGTCATACCTCCGTTCGGCAGGCAGGATGAGCTGTCCGAATCCGACAAACGCCTCATGCTCCACCACATCCCGCACCGTGTTTGAAGTCGTCAGATGTCTGTAAGTATTCATATCCCCTTCTTGTCCGTTCGGGAAAAAGAACGGCAGCGCATTGTAAAGGTATTCCGCCATCGGGCGGTATTCATGCCGTGCACCGTCCTTTTCATGGAAAGTGAGGTTGGATAGCGGAAACACGTCCGTGAGTTGCGCCATCGCCTCGATTTGCACCAACGTTTCCCGGTATGCAGAATCGTTTGTTCCGCTTGCCGCCCAAATGTAGAAACCTGTGCCTGCATAAGGTGATTGGCGTATGATGCCTGCAAGATATTCGGCCGTTTCCATCGGGCGGTTCATTCCGGCAAATGCTCCCAAAGCCCAACTGTCGGCACTGATGGGCATGAAGTATTTGAAACAGGCAAGCGTATGTTCCAGTGCATACCATGTCGTGACGGCTCCCATCGAGAAGCCGCCGATGGCACGATGCTCGCGAGAAGCCTCCAATCCTGCGGCATCGATGCTTTCGGCGTATGTGCGGTAACGGCTCTCAACAACGGGGATAAGGTCGTTTATAAGCTCCTGCGGCAGAGCCTCGCAATACGGGTCGGCATCTACATAATTCGGGGTCGGCTCTCCATAATTATAACTGGGCGATACGACAATGGTCGGAGCCATATCCCCGTTTGCCGTCATGTGGTCAAGCAGCTTGCGCAGCAGACCGTTTTCCGCCTCGAATGTTGTCGATGCCGTACCATAGTGCCCGTGGACGAAATACAGCACGTTGTAGCGTTGGGATGTATTTTCTTCGTAACCGTAAGGCAGATAGACGTAAGCCGTGTTTGTGCGTGCCACCCCTGTGCCTTCGGCATAGTCGCGCGTGTCGTAGTCAATACGCACCACTTCACCACGCAGTTCCGCCTCCTGCTCGTAAGCGGCAGGGACAGGGTTAGTTTTACTTATCAGCTCTGTATAGTCCTGCGGACGGTCGGGATTTCCCGGGTCTTCCTGTTCCTGCTCCGATGGCAGAACCGGTCTGTTTTCTTCGATGTCCGAGCAGGAGGCCATGCACAGACAGCAAAGCAATATGGTTTGTAACATCATCTTTTTCATTTGCGGTGATCTTTATGAAATTTATATCGCATCCACATTACGCCATGCTCACGCCCGGAAGCAGCGAGCAGTTGCAGACGTTGCCCATGTGCCGGGTGTTCGGTCAGTCCACCTATATACTCGAAGATGGAGGGCACACCGGACAGGCCGTCGATACCGGGATAGACTACTAGACTTAATTCGTCTATCAGCCTTTCGGCAAGTAGCGCACCGTTCAGTATGCCTCCACCCTGTACCGATATGCAGCGGATACCGAACTCTCGTCCGACCGTTTCAAGTCCTTCACGCAGACGGGTCGCATCGCTGACTATGACGTATGATATACGCAATTCGCGCAGATGGGTAAGGTATTCTTCCGTTACGTTCCTCCCCACGATGACGAGGATGTTGTCGCCTCTCACTGTGGAGGAGGTTAAGTAGAGGTCGCCCTCCGGGTCGCTGACGATAAACATACGTGCCGAACGGCGTTCGCCGACAAACAGCGTCGGCGTGTCGGGGCTGATACCGTGTCCGGTGATGCCGAACTTGTAAGGGAACAGGGCGCGGAGAGTGTTCTTTCCGAACATCCACGCATCCGTATCCAGTTCCTTACCGATGGCAGAATAGACCTTTAACAGTTCTCCGTGTTCCGCTTGATAGGGGGCAGTCCAGCGGCTGTCTATCAGCCGTCCGTCAACGGAACTCATAATGTGACATATTATTTTCGGTTTCATATATCATTGTTGTTTTATAGGTGAGCCTCCGAACACTTCGCTCATCTGCATCGTGTCGAGGGCGGTATCTATTGCCTTTCCCTCCTCTTCGGTCAGGTGGATATCCGCCGCACCGATGTTCTCTTTCAGCCGGAACAAGTGACGTGTGCCGGGGATGGGAACGACGGGCGGACGCTTGTTCATCATCCACGCAAGGGAGATTTGCGAGGCGGTGGCGCGGTGTTCTTCTGCCAAGCGTTCGAGGAGGGAGAACAGCGTACGGTTCTTCTCGAAACTTTCCGCGCGGTATTGCGGCATCGAGGCGCGGTAGTCGGTGGCAGGGTCAAAGGCACTGTCGGCTGTGTAACGGTTGGTCAGCAGTCCGTTGGCAAGCGGCGAGTGCGCCACGAAGCCGATGCCGAGTTCTTGGCATACCGACAGCAGAGGCTCGTGCCAGCGTGCCATCATGGAGAACCGGTTTTGTATAGCCGCCACGGGGCAGATGCGGTGGGCACGACGCAGGTATTCCTCGGTGGTTTCCGAAATGCCCCAATGCAGGATTTTACCTTCGCGAATAAGATCTGACATCACTTCCGCTACGGTTTCCGGTTTAACAGACGGGTCGATGCGGTGCTGGTAGTAGAGGTCGATATGGTCTGTACGCAGGCGACGAAGTGACCCTTCCACGGCGCGGCGAATGGACTCCGGGCGTGCGTCGGGAATCAGTGCGTGAGGTCCTGCGGCTTCGGGAGTATCGAATGTCAGTCCGAATTTCGTAGCGAGGACGATGCGATTGCGGTAAGGGCGCAGGGCTTCGCCGAGGAGTTCCTCGTTGTGGTGCGGACGGTCGGCTGTGCCATAGATTTCAGCGGTATCGAAGAAAGTATAATCCATCTCCACGGCATCGGCGAGGAGGTCAGTCATTTCGCGCTTGTCGGCAGGCGCACCGTAGGCGTGGCTCATGCCCATGCAGCCCAGTCCTACGGCTGAAACGCGCAGGCCGCTTAGTCCTAATGTTCTGTATTCCATAATTTATTTGGATGTAGGAAGTTGCATATTGCCTAGGTAGACACGTTCTTTTTCTTCGAGTGACATATTGAAGAAACGCTCTTCCTTGTTGAGCGCATGCATCTGGGCCATCTCCTCGTTTGTCAGTTCAAAGTCGAAAATCTGTATATTCTCTTTGATATAATCGGGATTGGATGCGCCGGGGATGGCAGAGAATCCTTCCTGCATGTGCCAACGCAGGATGATTTGTGCGGGAGTCTTGCCGTGTGCTTTCGCAATCTCGATGATGGTCGGGTCTTTGAACAATGCGCCGTTACTCATCGCACCGCCCAACGGAAACCAGCAGGTGATGTGGATGCCGTAAGGCTTTACCTTCTCACGCATCGCCAACCGCTGTGCGTAGGGGTGGCATTCTATCTGGAGTACGGCAGGTTTTACGCGCGATTCGTTCATAATCTTGTTAAACACCTCGTCGCTCGCATCGAAATTGCTGATGCCCAGCGCACGCACTTTGCCCATTGCCACGGCTTTCTCCATATCACGCCATGCACCCACGAAGTCGCCCACGGGCTGATGCACATAGAGCAGGTCGATATACTCCAACTGCATACGCTCCAACATCTCGTCGATGGCTTCCAGCGTTTTTCCCTCGCCGTATTCAGTCGGCCAAAGTTTGCTGGTAATCCATATTTCCTCACGAGGGATTCCGCTGTTCTTCACGGCACGACCTACGCCTGCTTCATCGTTATAAGCATGGGCGGTGTCGATGTGCCGATAGCCGGCTTTCAATGCCGTGAGGCACGATTGTTCGCACACCGAATCGGAAGGTTGGAGGAACGTGCCCAGTCCGAATTGTGGCATCAGTATTCCATTGTTCAGTTGTACCATCGGTACGCCTGCGGCAGTCTTGTAAATATCCTGCGCAAAAGAGGTGCTGCTTATCATCGAAGCCAGCACCATGAGTCCGGTAATGATTGTCTTTTTCATTTCTTTATCTATTTAATAATTACACTGTCTTTGTCCGACATTGCAAAGGTAGAGAGTTCCTTTCGGGCAGGCTTTACAAGAATTTCGGTTGAAACTACACTTATTTCGGTTTCTGCATCCGTCCGATACCGAAGCGATTAGGTTACAGAATCACTTTCCGAAAAAATGGTAATTCGAGCCGTGTTTTTTGTTCCAACGGAATGAACAGGCGTGTCTAACTTTGCAACCGGATTAAGACAAGAACAATGAACAATAAACAATAAATTAAGTATGAGAAAGTATTTGTTTTATCTGATGATGGCTGCGGCTGTCATGACATTCGGAGCTTGTTCTCCCGATGAAGACTATGAACCCGAAACGCCGGGGATTGAAACACCTGAAACTCCCGATGACGGAGAAGACGGCACTCCTGACGAGCCGGAAAACCCAGAAGAGCCGGGTGACAATCCCGAAATTCCGAGTGGTGACAGCAAGATTCTGGTCGCCTATTTCAGTTGGGGCGGCACGACACAGCGCATGGCAGAGGAAATCGTCCGTCAGACAGGAGCAGACATCTTCCGCATCGAGCCGGTAGTGCCTTATCCTACGGAATACACGCCTTGCACCGAAGTTGCACGAGAGGAAAAGGACAACAATGCCCGTCCTGCCATCGCCGATGAAGTGGAAAACTGGAGTGACTATGACACGGTATTCATCGGTTGCCCCGTATGGTGGTGGACAACTCCGATGATTATTTGTACTTTTGCGGAAAGTTATGATTTCGAAGGAAAGACCGTTGTCCCGTTCTGCACCTATGCATCAACATATCGTGATGAAACGCTGGCACGTATCGTAGAACTCACACCTGATGCCGAACACTTGACAGGTGAAGGATTGACAAGCGGAAGAATCAACGAACAGAACATCTCATCGTGGCTTAATGAAATTGGAATAATTAAATAATCTATAAATCTTACAGTTATGCGCATACTTAAATATATCTTTGCAATGGCAGCAGTTATAACTATGTCATGCAGCAATGTGTTACAAGCTCAAACAAAAACTGATGATAACATGAAATCGGTAATCATATATTTCACACATTCCGGCAACACCGAACTTGCCGCCAAGCAGGTTGCAGAAGTGACGGGAGCCAAAATGATAAGGCTTCTGCCGGAGCAGCCCTATTCGTCGGAAGATGTAAATTGGACAAACGAACAGTCCCGTTGTACGCAGGAACACCTCAATCAATCGCTTCGCCCGGCAATCAAGCCGATTGATATAGACTTTGCAAAGGTTGATACGGTATTTGTCGGTTTCCCGATTTGGTGGCACGAGGAGCCGGCGGTAATCCGTACATTCCTCGACAATTACGGTGAGCAATTGAAAGGCAAGGTGATATTTTCTTTCTGCACGTCTTACGAAAGCCCTATGTCGGAAGCCGATGCCACACTGAAGAAAGGTTATCCTTCACTGAAAATCAGAAAAGGACTTCGCTTGCCTGCAAAATCGGAAGAAATCAAAAAATGGATAGAACAATGAATACGGTAAAATTAAACAACGGCATCGAAATGCCCCAGATGGGCTACGGTGTCTATCAGGTTTCGCCCGCCGAGTGCGAGCGTTGTGTAAGCGATGCCCTCAGCGTGGGTTATCGCATGATTGATACGGCGCAAGCCTACCACAACGAGGAAGGCGTGGGCAATGCCGTCAGCAAGAGCGGAATCGACCGCAAGGAGATTTTCCTTGTATCGAAAGTATGGATTTCCAACTACGGCTACGAAAAAGCGAAAACCTCCATTGACGAGAGCCTGCGCAAGTTACAGACGGATTACATCGACCTGATGCTCCTGCACCAGCCTTTCTGCGACCGTTACGGTGCATACCGGGCATTGGAGGAAGCGTACAAGGAAGGTAAGTTACGCGCCATCGGCGTGAGCAACTTCTATCCCGACCACTTCATCGACATTGCCAGCAACATGGAAATTGTTCCGGCTATCAATCAGGTGGAAACCCATGTGTTCGACCAGCAGGTTGAAGCGCAGAAAATCATGGAGGAGTTCGGCACTCACATCATGTCGTGGGGACCATTCGCAGAGGGGCGCAACGGTCTTTTCACCAATATGCAGTTGGCTGAAATCGGCATGAAATACGGCAAGAGCGTGGCACAGGTAGCCCTGCGTTGGCTCATCCAGCGTGGCGTGATAATCATTCCCAAATCTACACACATCGAACGGATGCGTCAGAACATCGACATTTTCGACTTCTCGCTCTCCGACGAGGATATGGCGGCTATCGCCACGCTTGACACAGGCAAGAGCCTTTTCTTCGACCACCACGATGCGGAAACGGCACGGATGTTTATGGGATGGAGGTAAGCCATGAAGAAGAATTTAGGAAACACTCCCGTAGTCGCTCCGCTGCCCGTACTGATAGTGGCAACCTACGATGAACACGGAACGCCCAATGCCATGAATGTGGCTTGGGGCGGTCAGTGCGGCTATCACCATGTCGCATTGAATCTCTCGCTGAACCACAAGACCACCGAGAACCTGAAGCATACCGAAGCGTTCACATTAAGCATTGCTACCGTTGATACACTGGTCTTGTCCGACTATTTCGGACTTGTATCGGGACGAAAGGAGAATAAAATCGAGAAAGCCGGAGTACACATTACCCATAGCAAATTTGTTAATGCCCCTGTCATTGACGAATATCTTCTGACATTGGAATGTAAAGTAATTGAGATGCAGGAAGCATTAGGCGAAATGCACGTTGTCGGTGAGGTCGTCAATATGCTGGCAGACGATTCAATCTTGGATGCGCAAGGCAAGGTGGATTTGGGCAAGTTGCAGCCGATTTCCTATGACTCAGCCTCCCATTCCTATCGTGTACTGGGCGATATTGTCGGCAAGGCGTTCAAAGACGGTGCTAAAATCAAATAATGTCCCTTTTCATACAAAGCAATCGGTGGAGAATCACTTCATCGGTTGTTTTGTATTTGTAGATGTTTAGTTCAATTATAAACAAGTAAATATCCGATGGAAGAGTTCAGAATAGATATGCGCAAGCCCGAAGAGGCAGATCCGGAAGAAGGAATCCGCTGCGCACAGTTATGTTTCAAAATCAATCATACGATGCCCTATACCAAAGAATACGATGCTTTGGTGAAAGAGTTGTTCATGGGCAATATCGGTGAGAACAGCCGTGTGATGCCGCCCGTGACCGTAGTACGCGGTAACAGCGTGAAGATAGGCAAGAACGTGGTAGTGATGAACAATGCCCTTTTCATGGCAGCCGGAGGAATTACCATCGAAGATGATGTATTAGTCGCAGCCAACGCCCAACTCATCTCCAACAATCACGACCTCTACGACCATGCCGTCCTTACCTGCAAACCCGTCCACTTGAAACGCAACTGTTGGATAGGCGCAGGAGCGACCATTTTGCCGGGTGTAACGGTAGGAGAAAACGCAGTAGTCGGCGCAGGAGCGGTTGTCACCAAAGATGTAGAAGCCAATACTGTGGTAGGCGGTAATCCGGCAAAACTCATCAAACGATTATAAAAATTTAGGGAAGTGAAAATTCGCTTCCCTAAATTCAATTCAAATCTTGAAACCCTGCTTTCCTCCGCAAGTTTCGGTCTGAAAAATGCAAGTGTCATTGAATATAAATGACTACTCGTCTTCATTATTTTTGGGTAATTCCAATAGGAAAAGATATTTGTAAAAAATCGAATTATTATTCTATGATTTTTTGTACCTTTGCATTCAGATAAGGTGTTCTTTTGATTTAATGCAAAATGTAACAAGAGTGAGAACTTCGCTCGTTTCTAAATCGTTACCTATTAAAAAACAATTTCTTGTAAGTTGCACATTTTCAAAAAGAAAGAAGATTGAAAATGTCTTGCAAGGTGGAAGGTGATTCTCTTGTCTATACCGCATATATCAGCTATTTCTTCGAGGTAATCGTTTACCTTTTGATTGCTGATTACCGGTAAAACCTTTCCGTTTTTTTGTTTCCCTTTATATTTTTCTAATATCTTTAGAGGAATGTTCAATAGCCGCACATTGGTATTTACATCCGTTTTCTGCCGTTTGGTCATAATCCAAAGGTGCCCGTCAAAAGCACGTTTGATTTTGTCTTCTGTAAGTTCAAAGATATCTACGTATGCTAATCCCGTATAACAGCTAAAGATGAAAATATCACGTACCTGGGACAAGCGTGAAGAGGGTAGTTTTTTTGTGTACAACACATCCAATTCGTCTTGGTCAAGATATCCTCGATCAACCTTGTCATAACGAAAGCGGAAATTACAAAATGGGTCGTTAAATACAAGGCCGCTATTTTTGGCAAAGTATAAAATCGTACGAACCCGTTGCAGGAATTTCAAGGTCGAATTATGATTACATTCCGTATTATTCCTAATATATAAGTAGAATTCATCTACAAAAGACACAGTGATATCTTTTACAGGCATGTCGGTGAGATTATAGCGCTCTTTCATGAACTCAACCAAACGTTGGCGTGTAAGAACATATCGAGTATAGGTTTTATGGGTGGTCAATGCTCCTACCTTCAGTTTGTATTGCTTGATGAATTTGTCAAAATACGAAATGATGGTCTTTTCCTTTTCCTCTTTGCCAAGAAGTATATTCCTTAGCCGTTCAGAAGTCACATATCCGTCAATCTCCATCAACTTATTTCGGTTGGTAGTGATCTTTGCACGGATATTATCAATAGCCCGGTTCAGATTTCTTGCTTCTGCGGTATAACCCTTTACACGTTCCAGTTTATTATCCCATTGATCGGGTTGCACAAGTAACTTACTACTAAACTGGGAACGTACTCCATTAATGGTTATACGTACCATAATTACTACAGAGCCGTCTTTTTTCGGCTCGTTTTTCTTGATGTAGAAAAGAATGTTGAATGTATCACGCATACCGTTACTTTTTTGATGTTACAAAATTACGTTGACTAACTCGTAATAGTGCAGGTCTGCGAAAGACAAAGTGCGAAATTTCAATGACTTATGACGGAAATCGGTACGATTTTCAGGCTTTGATTTTCCGTACCGATTTAGTATCGGTTTCTCTGTTTAGAATGTCATTTTCCTGTCTTTTAAGTGGAATTCAGAAAAATGAAAAAGCCTTCTAAACACTGGATTTAGAAGGCTTTTTCCTGATTTGTCGGTAAACTGTCTGTTACCTTAAGTGATCCAGCTGGGGCTCGAACCCAGGACCCCAACATTAAAAGTGTTGTGCTCTACCTGCTGAGCTACTGAATCAATCCTTTATGCTTTCTTTCGAATTGCGGGTGCAAAGGTAGAACATTTTTTTAGAACTCCAAAGCATTTCAAACATTTTTCTTATCTTTGTGCCATTATCAACAATATACAATCATTAATATATGGCTGACGATAAAAAAATCATCTTCTCAATGGTGGGAGTGAGCAAAGCTTTCCAACCAAATAAAAATGTACTGAAAGACATTTACCTGTCGTTCTTCTATGGAGCGAAGATTGGTATTATCGGTCTGAACGGTTCCGGTAAATCTACCTTATTGAAGATTATCGCGGGTCTGGAGAAATCCTATCAGGGAGAAGTGGTCTTCTCTCCGGGATATTCTGTGGGCTATTTGGCACAAGAACCTTATCTGGACGACACAAAGACAGTAAAAGAAGTAGTAATGGAAGGTGTGCAACCGATCGTTGACGCACTGGCAGAATACGAAGAAATCAATCAGAAATTCGGTTTGCCCGAGTATTATGAAGATCAGGACAAGATGGATATACTTTTCGCCCGTCAGGGAGAATTGCAAGATATCATCGACGCAACTGATGCATGGAATCTAGACAGTAAACTGGAACGTGCGATGGATGCGCTCCGTTGTCCGCCCGAAGATCAGCCGGTGGTGAATCTCTCCGGAGGTGAACGCCGTCGTGTCGCTCTTTGCCGTTTGTTGTTGCAGAAACCGGACATCCTGTTGCTCGATGAGCCTACCAACCACTTGGATGCTGAATCTATCGACTGGCTGGAACAACATTTGCAGCAATACGAAGGTACAGTTATCGCCGTAACTCACGACCGTTACTTCCTTGATCACGTTGCCGGATGGATTCTCGAACTCGACCGTGGCGAAGGTATCCCTTGGAAGGGAAACTACTCATCCTGGCTGGAACAGAAGACCAAACGGATGGAAATGGAAGAAAAGACCGCCAGCAAGCGTCGTAAAACACTGGAACGTGAGTTGGAATGGGTGCGCATGGCTCCGAAAGCTCGTCAGGCGAAAGGAAAAGCCCGTCTTAATTCATACGACAAGTTGCTGAATGAAGACTTGAAGGAGAAAGAAGAGAAGCTGGAAATCTTTATCCCGAATGGTCCCCGTTTGGGTAATAAGGTAATCGAGGCAAAACACGTAGCGAAGGCATACGGCGACAAACTGCTGTTCGATGATCTGAACTTTATGCTTCCTCCTAACGGTATTGTCGGTGTCATCGGTCCTAACGGTGCAGGAAAAACAACTCTTTTCCGTCTGATTATGGGATTGGAAACGGTAGATAAAGGTGAGTTTGAAGTAGGAGAGACCGTAAAGGTATCCTATGTAGACCAGCAGCATAAAGACATTGACCCGAACAAGAGCGTCTATCAGGTAATCTCCGGTGGTAATGATTTGATCCGTATGGGTGGACGTGATATCAATGCACGTGCGTACCTGTCCCGTTTCAACTTTGCCGGTGCCGATCAGGAAAAACTTTGTGGTGTTCTTTCCGGTGGTGAAAGAAACCGTCTGCATCTGGCGATCGCTCTGAAAGAAGAAGGTAACGTTCTGCTGCTCGATGAGCCGACCAATGACATTGACGTGAACACCCTTCGTGCTTTGGAGGAAGGTTTGGAAGACTTTGCAGGGTGTGCGGTAGTCATCTCTCACGACCGTTGGTTCCTTGATCGTATCTGTACGCATATCCTCGCTTTTGAAGGAGACTCTAATGTATTCTACTTTGAAGGTTCCTATTCAGAATATGAGGAAAACAAATTGAAGCGTCTAGGCAATGAAGAGCCGAAGCGTGTTCGTTATAGAAACCTAATGACTGACTAGTATTTGCTGACAGATTACAAGTTAAATCTCACTTAATATACGAAAGTGAAAGGCTCTGCAAACATTGCAGGGCCTTTATTGTTTTCGAAAGCAATAAAATGTTTATCTCTCTTAAAAGAATGTAGCATAATTGTCATCTAAGTCTAAATAATATTAATTATCTTTGTGCACAGTTTCAATGAAACAAACAATTAGTATTAACTAATAAATTACATTATGTTGAAGAGAATGCGGTCTTTTTTAGTGGTCGTAATGTTACTGATTACTGCTACGATGAGTGCGCAAGTTACCACAGCAAGTATGAGTGGTAAAGTAACAGCACAAGATGAACCTATTATTGGAGCAACGATCGTTGCTATTCACGAGCCCTCCGGTACCCGCTATGGTACAGTGACCAATGTCAGTGGGCAATTCAATCTGCAAGGTATGCGTACAGGCGGTCCTTACAAAGTCGAAATCACCTATGTCGGCTATCAGTCAGCCATTTACAAGGGCATCCAGTTGTCATTAGGAGAAAACTACGTATTGAATGTTTCTTTGAAAGAAAGTTCAGAGTTGTTGGATGAAGTAGTAGTAACAGCACCAAAAACTATCGAAAAAATAGGTACTGTTACTAATGTAAGTGAACGTCAGATGAACACTTTACCTACTATTAACAGAAGTATAACAGATTTCACAAAGCTCTCTCCTTATGCAGGTGGAAGCAGTTCTTTTGCGGGGCGTGATGGACGTTATAACAATATAACGATTGATGGTGCTTCGTTTAATAATAGTTTCGGATTAAGTTCTAATAATTTACCTGGAGGAGATTCTCAACCCATATCTTTAGATGCAATCGATGAGATTACTGTAAATGTCTCTCCTTACGATGTTAAATATTCCAACTTCACAGGTGCTTCTATTAATGCTGTAACAAAAAGTGGAACAAACTCATTTTCGGGTACTGCATATACCTATCATAAACCAAGAGGATTTGCAGGGAGCTCTATTGACGGTGAGGATATTCTTAAAGCAAAAGAATACAACTCTCATTCATATGGTGTAACTTTTGGAGGTCCAATCATTAAGAATAAGCTTTTCTTCTTCTTGAATGCTGAAATTGAAAATAAGGAAACTCCGGGGGTAACTTGGCTTCCTAATCAAGATCAAAATGGAACAGGGGATAGCGGAAAACGTATCTCACGTACTTGGGTGGGTGATATGCGTACTATCAGTGACTTTGTTAAAACTAAATATGATTATGACCCCGGACAGTATGAGAACTTCAATAATTTCCAAAGTGATAATTGGAAGTTAATGGCTCGTATTGATTGGAATATACATCAGAACCATAAGTTGACAGTGCGTTTTAATTCTGTTTCCTCAGAAGATGACAGAGAAGTAAGCGCTAAGTCCACTATTATAACTAGTACTAATTCTAATCGTTATGGTTTGGATGCCTTTTCTTTTGGTAATTCAAACTATAAGATGAAAAACGTAGTAACATCGATAACAGGCGAGTTAAATAGTCGTTTCTCGAATAATGTTCAGAATAAACTGTTAGCCACATATACTCATATTAGTGATACACGCGAGCAGAAAGGCTCTGATTTTCCTTTTGTCGATATATATAAGGACGGAAAGCAATATATAACTTTAGGTACAGAAGTGTTTACTCCTAATAATCAGGTTATCAATAATGTATTTAGTCTTGTTGATAATGTGAGTATATCATTAGGAAAACATGAATTGCTTGCTGGCGTTTCTTTTGAGCGCCAATATTTTAAAAATTCTTATTTGAGAGGCCCTTACGGATATTATCGTTATGATTCAATGGATGATTTTATGCAGGGAAAAGTACCTACCATTTATGGTATTACATATGGGTATAATGGTAATGATGCTCCAGGTTCTGAGTTGACATTCGGAATGGCTGGTGTGTATGCCCAAGACGTATGGTCTCTTACTCCTAATTTTCGTTTGACTTATGGCTTACGTCTGGATATGCCAATATATATGAATTCATTGGATTCTAACAAGTCAATAGAGGAATTAGCTTTTGTAAATAATACTCATGTCGATATTTCTAAGTGGCCGAAGACGCAAGTCTTGTTTTCGCCAAGAGTCGGTTTTAATTGGGATGTAAAAGGTGATCGCTCCGTAATTGTATCAGGAGGTACAGGAATCTTTACTGGATTGTTACCTTTTGTATGGTTCACTAATCAACCAAGTAATTCGGGCTTATACCAAAATATGGTAGAGTATAATACACAAAAAAATCCGGGCTCTTTACCTGCTGACTTTGGTTTTAATCCTAATTATAGAGAAACTCTGCAGAAATATCCCAGTTTATTTCCTTCTACACCTTCAGAGCAAGCACCTGATGTTATAGCATATGTAGATCCTAAGTTTAAGATGCCGCAAGTTTGGCGTAGTAATTTGAATGTGGATATTCAACTGCCGTATGATTTTATGTTATCTGTTGGAGCAATGTATACAAGAGATATTTATAATGTTGCGCAGATCAATATGAATGAGGCTGAGCCTACGGGTGTGTATAATGAACAACCGGATCGTATTTATTGGGCTTCAAAAAAATACGAGTATAATGATTATACTAATGGTAAGAATGTAGTAGTAAAACTTTCTAATGGAGAAGATAAAGGATATCAATATTCTTTTAATGCTATTTTGACAAAGAAATACGATTTTGGTTTTACAGGGTCTATCGGCTATACTTATACAATGGCTAAAGATCTGACTGCAAATCCTGGGTCAGCACCTAATTCAGCATGGCAAAATAATGTGGCAGTAAATTCATTGAATGATCCTGGAGTATCTTATTCTTTATTTTCTACGCCCCATCGTATTATTGCTAATGCTTCTTATGAAATTAATTATGCTAAATGCTTAAAGACAACGTTCTCGTTATTTTATTCAGGATATCATACAGGACGTTATTCCTATACATATTATAATGATATGAATGGTGATGGCAATTATTCGGATTTAATATACGTGCCTAACTCTCAGGATGAAATGACCTTTGTTGATATTACAGATAAAAGTGGTGCTATTACTTATTCTGCTGTAGATCAAGCTAAAGATTTTTGGGATTTTGTGAACAATGATTCTTATCTTAAAGATCGTAAGGGAAAATATGTGGAACGTAATGGATCTTTAACACCTTGGATTAATCGCTTTGATTTTAAAATTGCTCAGGATTTTTATGCAACTTTAGGTGGGCGTAAATATGGAATACAGGTTAGCCTTGATATGCTGAATGTAGGAAATATGATTAATTCAAAATGGGGAGCATATCAATCTTGTGGTCTCAAGAGTTATGACAATGTACAGTTATTAAAAACTGCTAGCAAAGTTGGTGAACCCTTGACTTACCAGATAAATGCTAATTCACGTGAAGCTTTTAAAGAAAGATCATCATGGCAATATACCAATACCATTGGTAGTGCATGGTCTATGCAATTAGGAGTAAAAGTTACTTTCTAATACAAGTTTTAAAGTTAAAAAGAAGGATTTTATTTTAATGGGAAGCCAGTTAATTCATAATGAGTTAACTGGCTTTTTTGTAGCCTTTCTATATAGTGATATACAGCGTAAGGTTTATAACCTCATTCTCATCACCACCGGATTATGATCACTATACTCCAAATCCGGAGAGAAGTAATCCACCCCTTGAAACTCAGACGAATGGAGGATATAGTCGATTCTCAGCAGATGCTTGAAATATCGAAAAGTGTACATGTACCCATGTCCGCAGGTCTGAAAACCATCATTCAGTTTTTCTCCTTTTACCGTTTGATATACATATGAAGAAGGGAGAGAGTTGAAGTCACCACATACCAGGGTGGGATAGGGAGAAGCGGAAATCAATTGATTGATATGTTCAGCTTGTGCGGCACGTTTCTTGAAGTTCTCGTGCAGACCATCGGCAAGGGTGAGAGCGGCACGTTCCGCACGGTCGGTATCATCCGCACGAAGTTCTTTTTCCAGTTTGCGCTTGTTGCGGCTGACTTCCGTAGTCTGCAGATGATTGTTGAACAGACGGATTGTTTGGCCGTTAATGTCGATATCACACCACAGGCTGCAGTTGTTGGAATTTGGGTAGGTGACGAGCTGCTTCTCCTTGATAGGATAACGGCTGAACACAGCCAGTTGCAAAAGACTCTCCCCGGCAGGAGAAGAAGGTACATAGTAATACGGCCATTCGGAAAGAACGGTGCGAAGACTGTCAATACCAAATTCATGATTGATCCCAAACTCTTGAAAACAGAAGATATCTACACCGAGCTCCTTCATGTAAGCAGCGATTTGCTTGCATGAGAAACCTGTGTGCTCGTGATTAAAGCTGTTAACGTTATAGGTGGCAATAGTCAGTGCTGATTCGGTGGCCCTTTCGTTTTTCTTCAGAAACGAAGATTCAGTATTCGGTTGGGAAGCCGAATCAAAAAGCGGGAACTGGAGGACACGGGTCAGATACCCCCAATTTCCCAGTATGGCGATTAAAGGAATGAAAACCCAGCATCGCCAGCGAACCGTCCAATAGATGGCAGAGGCGACATTAGCCAGCAAAAGTATCGGCAGAACCAATCCGATAAAGGGCATCAGCTTAAAGCCCTCCGGCGAAGCATCTCCGGCGAAGGCTCCGGCTAATGTGAAACCTGCCAGAATACTCGTCAGCAGGATAGACAGGTAGTAAAGTAATCTATATAAGGCTTTCATTTTATGGTAACCATTTATTAATCATATCCTTGAGCTTCGCTTGCGAGATAGGTTTGGCGATGAAGTCGCTGCATCCGGCATCCGTTGCAGCGATCTGATCCTGTTGATAAGCATAAGCACTTTGTGCGATAATGGGCACAGTAGGAGAGAGCTCACGAATGATCTTCGTAGCCTCCAGACCGTCGAGATTAGGCATTTTGATATCCATCAGAATAAGGTCCGGCTTCGCTTCATCGTATGAGGTAACGGCCTCCATACCGTCCCGTGCACGTATAAGCCTGTACTTTCTTCCAAGAATAGCTTTCAGCAAATCGAAGTTACTGTCCTCATCTTCCGCTATCAGAATAGTCCGCTGGCTTGGAGAGGCATTGGCGGAAATACTATCGGAACTATCATCGTCCGTACTTCCGGAAGTCTTTTCAGAATCCTCCTTGACAGACGTTTCTACTGACGTCTCCGTAGAAGCCGTGTCAATCTTTATAGAACCCGTGTCGATCGATTGTTCCGACTCGTAAGGCAGGGTGAACGTGAAAGTCGTCCCTTGACCTACCACCGAAGAAACGGAGATTTCACCTCCCAATCGTTCGACAATTGTTTTACAGATAGACAGTCCGAGTCCCGTCCCCTGCGCATAGTTGTTCAACTTGGCGAAACGTTCGAACACACGTCCTATCTTCTCCGGTTCGATGCCCGTACCGGTATCAGTCACGTGGAAAACGATCTGATTGCCCACCAGTTTATATCCGTAACTGATGCTGCCTGCCTTCGTGAATTTGAATGCGTTACCTATCAGATTCGAGAACACCTGGAACACCCGGTTCTTGTCAGTTTCTATCACCAGTCCGTTTTCGGATGGCTCATAGATCAGTTGTACCCCTTGCGGCGTGCGGAATACGTGGGCGTCATGCACCTCTTTACACAGGCTATGGATATTTACCGGTGCGCTGGTGAACTCGATAATGCCCGATTCGATCTTCGAAAGATCAAGAATTTCGTTGATCAGTTGCAGCAGACGTTCGTTGTTGGCTTCGACAATCTCATAAAATGTTTTACGTTCTTCCTTATTTTCACTTTCGGCTATCAGATGTGAGAAGCCGACGATGGCATTCAGAGGTGTGCGTATTTCATGACTCATGTTGGCGAGGAAAGCAGACTTCAGTTTGTCCGACATTTCGGCTTTCTCTTTGGATGTCTGAAGTTCCCGTTTGATTTTTTCCAGCTCCGTGATGTCCCATTCGATGCTGACGATGATGGGGGAGGAAAGTTCGTCTCCGTCCACCCGTATTTTCCGTTTGTCGAGAATGATCTCGTTTCCGTTTTTGTCTTTCCCTTCGGTTGTCCAGTGCAGTCCCTGTCCGGTGGTGGCAACTAGTGTATCTTCCTCCCTTTTCTTTTCTGCCACTTCGGGAGGATAGTAGTCGAAGTCATTCTTGCCGATAGATTCGCCGATGCACAGATTCCGGTTGTACGATTCCCGGTTGCGGTAGATATATCGGAAATCGTTGTTGATCTCCTTGACGACAATTCCGGCGGGGAGGTTGTCGATGGTAGTATCCATGATCAGATTGAGCCGTTTGATTTGCGCTTCGTAGTGCAGTCGTTCGGATATGTCGTGGGAGAATGACCAGTAACTTTCTTCACCGGAGTCATTGGTGACGTTGTACATGATTCCCTCGTAAGCCAATATATTCTTGCTGACCTTCGAAGGATGATGGGCGACGAAACTTCTGCTTCCTCCGTGCAGGATATCCTTGCAGCGTTCATGCCAGTCTTTCTGCGTGTTCATATCGCCGGCGATTTCATAGATTTTCAGCTTGCCGATCTCCTCACTTTCCGGGATGCCGTGGTTGTGGAGGAACTGGCGGTTGGCGAAGATCAGCGTACCGTCCTCTTTGGCGGCGAAGATGCTCTCCTTTGCGTTGTTGATAGCGTGCGTCAGCGTGTTGATGTCGTTTCTGCGACGCTGTATGTCAGTGATGTTCTGGATGTAACCTTCGATGTTGCAGCTGCCGTTCGGTAGTTCGTCTCGCAGATAAGCCTGAAGGCGCATATAGTAAATCTCTCCGGCAACACGGACCCGATAGCTGATGTTATCTTCGTTGAGTCCTTCCTCATTTTTCCGGCACCAGTTGGTGAAGCTCATGCGGTCTTCTTCGACAATAAATTCCTGATATTTCTCTAGAGAGATGCTTCTGGAAGATTCCTCGCATAACACTCCGGTGTAGCCCATATAATGGAAGACATTGTCGCGAGTGTTGTACATCCACTGTCCGATCTGAGCCACTTTCTGTATCTCCCTCAGATTTCGGTTTACCTGTTCCAGCTGGCGTTTCACGTTGCTTCGCTGGGTGATGTCCCGATATTGGCAGAGCACCATGTCATCGTAAGGATACATGATACACTTGAAATAATAGGTATTATCCTCCAGTTCCAGCTTGTAGTTCTTGCTGATGCTTCGCTGTTCCCGAAGCACGGTCTGGAAGGTGCTGTAAACCTTCTCACGGGTATGCTCGGGCATACGTTCGAATATATTTTTTCCTAAAAGCCTCTCTTCTTGTAAAAACCATAAATTGCTATGAATATCAATATCAATGCAAATGCCATTTCTATCGACTAATAGCATGGTGTCGGCGGTCAACTTCAGTATTCTTTGCGCATTATCTGCCTCATGTAATGTTCTGTTCATGCTTGTCCGATTAGATTTATAAGATTCTGTTTCATGCAAAGATAGCAAAATATTTGATTCTCTGTTCTTATTTTTCGGCACGTTTTGCTTTTTCCCAGGCGCCGCTTCCTTTTTTTCTTTTCAGATAGTCGATTCCTTTGAGCACATTCACGTTCATGAATAAGAAATAATAGGGAATAAACAGTACTTTATTCTTTATTTGTCTGGTAGAGAGGTAATATCCCCAGTATCCCATTCCGTAGAAAAGAATCTGTAACCCCAGCAGGGTGCCATAAAACAGGGGAGATTCGCCCAATAGCAAAACGACTATATTCAGTGGCAACAGCGCAAACAGCAGGAATGGAGTGACAGACCAGCGCAATACCCGGTGCGACGTGTACTGAAAACTCAGGATTCCGTAACGGAAAGGATTCAGCAACGGGAGCAGACGCCAGATCGACTGTAATCCTCCGGCAGCGATACGCACTTTTCGTTTTTCCTCTTCACCCATATCTGCCGATCCGCTTTCGATGGCGTAGGCATTGGTGCAGTAGGCGATGGTGTATCCTTTCATGGCGATGCGGAGAGAGAGGATGAAGTCGTCGAGCAGCGTATCCGGTTCCATCGGTTCGAAGAGTTCGCGGCGGACGGCAAACAGTTCTCCGGCAGCGCCTACAGCTGAGTAGAGACGGGAGTCGAGCGCTTTCAGTGTCGATTCGTATTTCCAGTAGATGCCTTCGCCTCCGGCGGCTGCTCCGTCCTTCGTCTGTACGGCTATACGTTTTTCTCCTGCCACGCAGCCCACTTTCGGGTTTTGAAAAGCCAGTACGATTTCACGGATTGCCTCGCTGTTGACCATCGTGTTGGCGTCCGTAAAGACGACAAGCGGGGTCCGGACGAGTGTCATTCCTCGTGTCATGGCGGCTGTCTTTCCCTGCCGTTTCGGCTGGAAGTAGACGGTTACTTTTCCGTTCCAGTGGGTTTGGAGACGGTCGTTTGTGCCGTCATCGCTTCCGTCCGTCACCCAGACGATGCGGAGTTTGTCCGCAGGGTAGTCCAGGGCGAGGCTGTTCTCCATCTTTTCGTCCACCACGTCTTCTTCGTTGAAGGCGGTGATGAAGAGGGTTACTTCCGGCAGGTCACTGTCCGGTGGCAGCACCCGTTTCACGGGTTTCACGAAAAGCTCTTTCAGCTTGACGAGGGCGTAGAGGACGATGCCGTAGCCCAGATAGGTGTAGAACACCATGAACAGGGCGAACCAGAAGAGGATTTCGAGGATGAGAGTGAGAGTTTCGTTCATCGTTTTTTACCATTGATTAATTTGTTTATCAAGCCAGTTCAGTCTGATATTATAATTTTCTTTCAGTCTTTGTACAGCATCTTCCCAAGATAGTAATTCATCCTTATTCGAACCTTGACCAATTTCCCATAACTCCCAATTGCGGGTAGCAGATGTTTTGATAGCATCCTTTTCATGATCGATGAAATCACTGATAGTCTCAAATGATGATTTATATTGGTTCCAGCGTTCTTTCGCCCTGGCTTTAAAAACAGGGTCAGTAAAGAGTTTTTTGTACCATAAGCTTCGATTAGCATCTACTGGAGCACTTAAATCGACTTCGTAATCATAGTGCATGAACGATCTTGTATTACCTAAAAATGTTGTAAGATCAAAATCCCATAACGGGCCGGCACAGAGTTTACCTCCTGCATCTTTGTACATATGGCAACTTCCCGGTAATCTGGTATCCCGGTTTTCTGTAAGTTCAGTTACAATCCACCAATCTATAAATGTATCTATATCAATCATATTGCGATATGCAATATCTATTTTATCTTTATCGTATAGAAGAGCTTCTACTTCATCTACATAATTCGCAATATATTCTTTTTGGGCGGGCGTTAAGAGATCTTCATCAGGATCTTTTATATTTACAGGCAGTTGGCGGCGCTTCGTGTAGAAGTAGTTGTCTTCTACATAACGATCAAATTCCAGCAAGTAACCTACTTCTTCCGGTTTCATGCCTTCTTCCGCTTCAGTGATATTAACCCGGTTTTTGTCAACGCGGATTTGTTCAGTAAGCAGATAGTTACCAACAAATTTTCCATTAAGAATGACATCGACATACCGGGTATCCGGAGTCCATGCTAACTTCGTCAACCGCCCCATATGATATGCAACGCGATTGCGTAGTAATGTACGATCACCGGCATTTGCAAGTACTGACCAGCGCTTATGCTTATTCATTCCCATAAACGATACTTTATTGGACAGCTTTATATTATAAGGTTTTTTCGGTTGTCCCCATGAATTGTGTCCCCGTCCTTTTATATTCATTGTTTCTGACTGAAGAGTATAGTCACTTTGCTGAGGGTCGAATACCATACGTCCCGGCACCCAATTATCTTTGGAGTCGACGGCTTTTTCATCCTCAGTTATAAGAGCCAACACCGGAAATCCGGAATAACTATCGGAAGGATTAACCACTGAAAGTGTAAACTCTCGGTATTCATTATGTACAGTATACAGACGAAATACAACTTCCTTACGAAAATCATTGGGAGTTTCTCCACTGACCTGTTTGACGTTACCTACCGTAATATGATCTGCAACAGCCTTAAATACAACTTTCAGTTGTGAAAGATTAGCTTGATAATTTTTAATTGTTGCAGTCCATACTGTTTTGTCGTTATTGGGTTCAAAAATAACCTTTCCATAGATAAATTCATTTTCGTCAGGGCGTAACATTAAAGATTCTATTTTCAAATCTTCAACATTTTCAACCACATAGACAGGGTCCTTCTTTTCCTCTTCTTCATCTTCCGGTTGATATAAATTAACTTGCTTGATACAAGAAATACTAACAAGGCAGAGTACTAACAGTGTCAAGTATATTTTCACTCTATGGTTTCTTTGTTCTTTGGATTTGTGTCTTGAATAATTCGTTTTCATCTTCTTTGTTTTTTATTTATTGTCTGTTTTTATAATTTTCTATCCTCACTTTATCAGATTAGATTCGTCATCCTTATATTCCTTTTTTTCTGTGAAGAGATTCTTGATGCTTTTCAGCCCTTTAACTACTCTTACTTTGAAACTGTTGAATAGACTGCCGTCTGCTCCTACTGTACCATATCCTGTCACGGCACGTGCTTTGCGGTTGCGGATAAAGGCAATTTTCCCGAATTGCTTGAGCTGTAACGCCAGATAACCGTCTTCTCCACGAATGATATCAGTACGAATGCCTGTTCTCTTTGCATATTCCGTACGATAAGCAAAAACAAGACCTCGTACACTAAGTTCGGGACGTTTGAATGATTGCATCCACAAATGTACGTCACGGGCCGTTTCATACACTTTAAGTCCTAACCACGGATGGGTTTCATCAGGTATATAACTCCATAAAGAACAAGCTGCTACAATTCCGGGACGTTCCAAGGCATTGACCATCAATTCTACATATTTTGGAGGATACATAGTATCGGAGTCAATATTGATATGATATTTACCTTTTGCATGGCTGAGTCCGCAGAGGCGGGCGAAACCGCAACTATGTTGAGTTTCTGTGTAATAAGGTACGCCGCATGCCTGGAAAATTTCGGCCGTACGGTCCTTCGATTCATTATCTACTCCAATAATTTCTACAGGATACTTGCATTGCATTTCGCTTAGGGACCATAGGCAGGCGAGCAGATGCTTTTCTTCATTGTATCCGATGATCGATACGGTAACGAGTGGTTGTTCACTTTGCAGTTTTGTGATATTACGATTTACCTCTTCGACAATAGTCGGAGGGACTTCTGCAAATGTTTTTTCATAAGCTAGCAAGTATTTACTGTACCATTTCATATCTTCTTTTTTTAGTGTATTTTATAGTCAGAGTAATTAATTCTCCGGAGATATTCAAGAGACGCTCAGTTGATTAAACAAAGCTTCCCATTGTCCGGCTATATTCTCAATTTTGAACCTTTTTACATTTTTGCGTGCCTGTTTCCCCATTTCAGTGCGGATGTTCTCATGGTCTATCAGGTAGTTTATTTTTTCCGCCAATAAACTGATGTTTCCGTTTTCAACAAGAAATCCGTCATTCCCATTATCTATTATATCGGAAGGACCATGCGGACAGTCGAATGAGATACATGGGATTCCACATGACATCGCTTCAATAAGTACAAGTCCAAAGCCCTCCCAACGTGAACTCATAACATAAAAATCACTTTTCATATATTCGGCATAAATTGTGTCTGTAGGCATATAAAGATGGACAACCTCAGACAGGCCGTATTGCTCTATCATAGTTTGTAATAGCCCTCTGTCCGGGCCATCGCCGAAGATAGCCAGATGCCAGTCGGGAAAACGTTTATGCACTTCTCGCCAGCTTTCTATGAGCAGATCATACCCTTTTTGCCATTGTAGTCTGCCTGCGCTAATAACTCTCTTGTATCGTTTATCTTGTAATATCGTTTCCGGATAGAAAGTGAGTAAATTAGGAATTATCTGTACATTCCTAAAGTCTTTCCACTCTTTCTTATCGTTTTCCGTCAGAGTGATGATAGCATCAAACTTCTGTATTCTTTTTAAGATGCGCTTGTCTTTTTGGTTTGCCAAATAGTATTGAACACTTTTAGGGGGAGCTTTGAATTTTTTCTCTACTGTGTTTTTGGCTACATGGCTTTCGAGTATCTTTTTGCCTGGTAGTCCGGCTATGATGTCCAGCTCCGAAAAAGCGTATGTTGTACATATAATGATATCCGGTGCAAATTCTTTCACCAGTCTGGTCAGTCTATGTTTAAACGTCAGTCTCATCACTTGGTATAGTAATGTTCTGAGAATGATATTATAACGATATAATCTGTAGAAACAAGTTCGTATATCCACCCATTTTACATTGTCCGGTAAAGGGAAAGCAAGTGGGTGATCCCCTTGTTCATAGGTAACAATAGAAACTTCGTATTTTGGGGTTGCTGCCAGGTAGGTTATCTTGTCAGTCAAAATTCGTTCTGTTCCGGCTTTATTGGCCAGTGCATTGAATATATATAATATTTTCATCCTAATATTTTTTTCATAAAGGGAAACAAGAGGCTAAAAATGCTGTCGGATATGGTGGCCGGAAGTTTCGCAATGTCCCCAAACAATTTCTTGCTTTTGCTGCTAAAGTGTAGCAATATATGTGCATTTGATTTTCTTTCCTGTTGGTACTCACGAATCAGAGCAATTCTCTCTTTCTTGTTTTTGATTCCATTCGTTTTGTACATACTAGCCAATAAAGCAACAAAACTGGTAAGATAACAATTCTCTGTGAAATGTTCATAGTCGTTGTTGTTGTATTTCCTTGCAAGTGCTGTTCCGGCATCTCGCAGCGATTCTATCAAGTTTTTCATATAATAAGGGGGATATCTTTTGTGGACGAGACTCCCGTTAGTTCGTTGTATGTAGTGATAATGAGCGTCAGAGAGTATACAGAGTTCATGGACATACTGGCAATATTGTATATTGAACAGTAAATCCTCTTTTAGTGTATATTTGAATTGTAATGCGTTTGCTTCTATTACTGAACGTTTGTACATCTTATTGGGAGTAAATCCGCTCAGATATCTTTTTTCGAGTTGAAAGAAACCTTCCATGACTTCATTTTCCTTGTATAATTTAGTTGGTAGTGCTTCTTTACTCGTTTTCGTTCCCCAATCTATGATGATTCCCTGTACGATCCAGTCGCAGGAAGGGTGTTTTTCCAGTGTATTTATATAGGTTTGGAGCCAATTTTCTTCAACATAATCGTCGGAATCGACAAATGTGATAAAGTCTCCTTTGCATGCTGCCAGTCCTATGTTCCGTGCTTTGTCTACTCCTTCATTTTTCTGATTTATCAGATGGAATTTATCGGATTCTGTGCAAAATCTTTCACAAATGTGCTGGCTGTCATCTTGACTTCCGTCATTGATTATGATAACTTCGAAATATGAATATGTCTGTTTAAGGATGCTGCGAAAGCAAGTCTCCAAATATTCTTCGGAGTTATAGACTGGTATAATAATTGAAATTAGAGTGTTCATGTCAATTCTTTATTAAAAGCTCATTCAATACTATTTGCATTTGTGCCTGCCACGAAAGGGTTTCTTTAATAGAACTTCTGATTTCATCCGGCAACAGCTGCTGATGTTGATAGAATGCGATAAGGTTTTCTATATCAATGGGAGACTCGTCAGCCGGAGCTTTTAGTACGTATGGACGATTATCAAAATCACTATCAGTTTCGGAATAGACGAAAGCAAGTCCTCGGGCAGCGTATTCCCGGTTTTTCAAAGTTTTGATGTTAGTGATTCCACTACGATGACGTCCCAGGCTGCCAATAGCAAAGTCTGCGTGCTCGAAGAGTTGATCTAGTGTTTTACCACGATGTGCACCATGTAAAATGACATATGGTTCAAGCTGGTATTGTTTAATGAGTGGAAGTATTTTTTGTCTTTCGCGTTCACCGCTTAATGCACCGACGATATGAAAGTATACTTTATAGTCTCTCAGTGTTTGGTAATATTCAGCCAGTCCGCTGATAATACGATCAAAGCCATGCCAATAGTGTACTTCGGCTACGCCAATAAGATGTAGTTCACTGGAAGTATCATTGATATGCTGCTTTACCGGAACTGCATCGAAATCTATTCCGTTAGAAATACGTATCGTCTGTTTACCGAAGATTTCTCTGGCATCGGAAAAGGTGATGACTCCGTCCATCTTTTTCACCAAAGAATGTCGAAAACAACGATCAACACCTAATTCAAGTTTCATAAAACGGGTGACGTATTCCTGATCATAAGGATAAGTAGGTATTTCCATCACCACTTTTGCTCCTGCATGTTTTAGCTGTTTGACCATATGGATAGTGAAAGGATTTGCATTATGAAAAGAACGGATATAAACCAAAGCAATCTTTTCTTGAGAAACGTAATTAGCAATAAAGCTGAAATCGAATCGTTTGCGGATCTTGGCAGATATTCCGCTTCCAAAGTCAGTCAGTATTTCATTATCTGCCATCCATCGGCGGTTTCCGTCAGAAGAAACTTCATAGTAGCATGTGCGTACATCCAGTCCACAGTCCTTGAGGGCTTTTACTTGATAACGTATTTTTTTACTGATTCCGTTTGCTTCGTCGAAACCATGAAATATGAGGAATAATGCTTTCATTCTATTGTTTGTTTTTGAGGTATCAGTGATGACGCAATTTCTTTAGCACAGACTGCACTTTACCTAATAAGTTGTACTCACGTGTTGCTTGTATATAAATTCCAAAGATAATAAAACTAATGAGACTTTTCAAAATGAGTGTGATAAAAATATTCATATCTCCCCAAAAATGCTGCAGGGGTGTTAAACAGAAGGCAATCAGTGCACTTACCACTATGGGTGGAATCAGTTGGCGAATAAAAGGCCATGCGTTTCTTTGAAAAGTTACTCGGTACATCATCCAATAACATTGTACGAAATTGATAGTAAAAGTTATCACGATACATGTTGCTACAGCTGTCAGTGTGCCGAAATAGAATATCCCTGCCAGCATTCCGGTCACATTGAGTATGGACGAAAAGAGTCCGCAGACAAAGAGGCTCCTTGTATCACCTGCTGCCTGAAAAATAGAACCTGAAGAAGAGAGTATGATCTGAATACCGACCGAAAGTGACAGTATCCGGAATACAGGAACCGAAGGCAGCCATTGATCACCAAAAATAATCAATGTCACTTCTTCTGCCGTAAAGAAAAGCAGTACGCTGAGTGGCAGACCGATGAATGACAGAAAACGGACAATGCGTTCATAGGATGTTGCCAGCTTTTCCTTGTCATTCTGGAAATCGCTGAAGATGGGGTGCATGACCGGTGTGATGACTTGCGTAATATTCTGCAGAGGGAGCATCATCAAGCGGTAGGATTTTTCATAGTATCCTAGTGCTGACATACTCATATATTTACCAATCAGCAGTTTATCCAGATTGCGGCTGAAATAGTTAATCACGTTAAACAAGAATTGATAGGCCGAATAGGAGAATATCTTTCGGAGTACTTTCAGTCCTAACGTGAAACGCAGCCGTTGCGGATAGCGTTGATAGGAAATAACGAATATCAGTATGCTGGAAAGTATAGGATTGATGATCAGCGCATATAAGCCGGCTCCGCAAAGCGCGGCAGTTATTGCTCCGGCACCTCCGGCTATCTGGATGATAAAGCTTCGGACAGCAATGAACTTGAACTCTTTGTTGCGGTAGAACAAGGCTCCCGGCACGATGTTGGCAGAGGCGAAGAACAGGTTGACGGACAGGAGCTGGCACAACGTCCGTAAGATCCCACTTTCGTAGTAATCGGCGATCAGCCAGGAAGCGGCAAAAAAGAGTATGCTGATTCCGATGCCTGTCCATACGGTGAATGAGAAGATGTCCGATAGTTCTTCTTTAGTCAATGATTTATGTTGTACGATAGCAGGCGATATTCCCATATCCGTAAAGAGATTGAAAAATGCAATAATGACCGTAGCGATTGCCACTACTCCGAAGTCATCCGGAGAGAGCAACCGCGCAAGAATCCCTGCCACGACGAGTGATATAATGATTCCACTGTATTTGGCTAGTGCCGTGTAGAATACTCCGGAAAATAACTGATGTTTAATATTGTTTGCCATTGCCTGAATGATCTTTTTCTGGTCTACTTGTGAATGATGGATTTGAATAACAAGACTCCGATGCTTCTTATGGATATGAGTTTTTTGTATCTAAACAGACACCGCCACGCCAGCCGAAGCCGGTACGGGTAAGGGAGCACATGAGCTTGCCAAATGACAGCATTCAGCATTTGCGACAGATATAAATTAATAGTATTCTTGATTTCGTATTCAGAGGTTTGTTGCTTGAATTTGACTATCTCGCGAGTGACAGTGAGATATCCTTTTAAATTTTGCAGTGAAAAATCGCATGTCATAATTGAATTTTCACGGAGGCGGCGGTGAAAGAAAGAATGATGGATACGTCCCGTTCTTTTGGCGTGCAGATAAAGAGTGACTGTAAACAGCTGATCTTCATGTATTATGCCCGGATAAAACAGTATTTGATGCTCTTTCAGGAAGCCGCAACGAATGAAATTCAAGCAGGGAGATGGAGTGAATTCATTGTTGTCCAATTGTATTTTGAATGCTTCAATGCCCGTATAGACTTTATCTTCCAGTTTACCAGTATGTTTATAGCTCAATGCGGGTGCATTCTCGACGTTGCCGTCAATGAAAGTTTCTGCATCGAAGAAAACGAAATCAAGCTGTTCTTCCTCACATTTACGGTAGCACAGATCGATAGTTTCTTTTTCCAGCAGATCATCACTGTCCATAAAATAAATATATTTTCCGTAAGCTCGCGCGATGCCTGCATTACGTGCGACCGAACCTCCTTGGTTGGTTTGCGAATACACCTGTATCCGACTGTCTGCCGCAGCCAGTTCTTCTACAACTTGCAGACTGTTATCCGTGGAGCCGTCATTGATGATGATGATTTCCAATTCCCGCAGTGTCTGATTCATAATGCTTTCTACTGCCTCCCGAACATATTTTTCGGTGTTATAGACAGGTATGACAACACTGACTTTTATTTTTTTATTTTCCATAAATTCTGTGTATGGCTACTCTATTGTTGTTTGTTTTTGAGATCGTTTAAAGAGAGAGATTGGCTAGGTTTCTGTAAAGCTCCGCATATTCTTTTCCTATTTTTCCGCTGTTCATGTTTTCGATGGCATATGCATAGTTGTCTTCCCCCTTCCTTCGGGCGGACAGTTGGCGGGCTGCCTCCAGTGCTCGTATGATATCAAATTGGTTGTCGGGGTGGAAGACGGGGTTGCCCGTATCTTGGAGGATTTCTCCTATATTCCCGATATTGGGACCTATGACCACTTTGTGAAAAAGGAAGGCGAGAGGTATACTGGCAGAGTTCAGAATATCTTTTCGTTGGATGAATATTACATCCGAAGCGGCCATGTAGTAAGGCAGGTCGCAGTTGTCTATAGGTTCGTCGCTGGCTCCGGCGTGCATTCTGCGCAGGCGGTTGAGCAAGGGTATAAGCAGGTAATATCCTGCCCGGGATGTCCAGCGCTTGAAGAAGTTGCTGCCATACCTGTTGAATCTCGAAAACGGGTACAACCGTGGAGCAAGCAGGAACTTCTTTGCTTCATCCCATTTTCGGAACGCTCCGGTCACCATCCGCCTCTCTTCACGATTCCGGAACTTTCCGAACGACGTGACGATAAACGCCTCCTGCGGCAGATTAAGATACTGGCGCGCACGTTCCACGCTGATGTCCTCCTTGTATGTGTACTGATAAATAGGATGAGGAATGATGACATTCCGGCTGTCCGCGTGTTTGGCTGCAAATTCGTCGAGACTGTAACGTCCCATGTGCACCACCACATCGCTTTGTTCTTCGATAATGTCATAAGCACGGCCGATCACCTCGTTCGCATCATGCGGACGGACATTGTGGCGCGTATACACGAACCGGGCCCCACGGGACCGGAAAAAAGAGATACGCTCCTTCAGGCGGCAAATCCTGTCCGGACTGTCACAATTCCCTTCCATCACCTCTTCGGGCCATTGGAAGTGGATGATGTCGTAAGGTGTATCCGAGTTCCAGAACTCATTCGTGGAACATCGTACGTCAATCCCCGTCGTCCTGATAGCATCGCATAAAATGGGGACAAAAAGATTGTCCGTATCTCCATTCTCTCTGAAAACGATTAATGCTTTTATCGGTGGATTGCCTATTTCATTGTCGTTCATGCTTGATTCTTTGTTTTTGGTGGGCTTTTGCCACATACAAAGGTAATAAAAGATATGATACTTTTCATCTTTTTTGCTTTTTTTCGGTGTTGTGCCTTTATTCCTTGTGTGTCCGTTTTATCTCTCTGTTACTCTATTAGTTGTCAAACGTGTTCATATCTATGAGAAACAGACTCCTGTCGAAGGGGATATGCCGCTTATGGAGGTACTTCTGATAGTGGTAGCATATCGTTATGAGACTTTGTACGCTGCATTTGGTCACTTCGTTTTCGTACCGGCTCAGGGTGGAAATACTGAGATTGGTCACATCTGCCGCCTCTTCAAGGTTCAGATTACATAGGTGGCGCAAATGGATGATTCGTTCTATTTGTGCATGACAGTTCGCTTCAATACGCAGCCGGTCGTAAATTTCTTCCTTGGTCGCTCTTTCGTATCCTTTCATAATTTTTTCTTTTTACTAATTATGCCGCAAAGTTCATAGAAAAATGTCAAACATCGTTTGCAGTTCTGCAAGTAGTTTTTCAAAAAAGTATTCGGACCTTTGCAGAACGAATTCGGGACATCCTGAATCACAGTCAATTAATTGTAAGATATGAAGAAAGATCAGTATTTTAATTTAGAGGTAAATTTTTTGAGTAATGACAATATTGTCAGAATGATGATGGAACTTGACGCTGCGCAATCGCTCGGAATCTATATGATGCTTCTTACGCATTTGCGTAAAGCGGACAATTATGAAGCATCCTGTTGTCCGCTTTGTATGGGGGCTTTCGCGCGGATGTATGACTTGGATGCCGATGTGTTGCAAAGGGTTCTCCGTGAGTTCGACCTTTTTGTGCTTGATGAAGAACGGCAAATGTTCCGTTCGCCTTATCTGGACAGGGTGATGGCAAAGCTCGAAGAAAGGCGGATGATTAATGTGGCAAACGGCAAAAAAGGAGGTCGGCCGAAACGCATGGGAAGCACACCGGAAACACCGATGGATAAAGGCGAAAAACCGAATCAAAACCAGAAGAGTAGAGAAGAGGAGAGAAGAGTTACTACTGTTGTCAAAGACAACAACAGTAGTAACGAAGAAAAGACAGAGAAAGAGCACTCTGCCGCCGCTGCTTCTGACGGACCTCAGATTGTTCCTCCACCGGAGGATAGGGGACAGTTGCCCCTACAGCCGGTTCTTCCGTGGGAGATGCTGGTGGATCAGATGGCCGAATCGGAAAGTTACATGGAGTCGATGGCTATGCACTCCTGTATGGGCAAACTTTTCGTGGAACGGCAGGAGGAGGTGATCGCTGCTTTTAAAGAGCATATCCGACGCTTTGGCAGGGAAGATGGCTTGCTGTTTTTGAGGGATGTGAAACTGTATTTCGGCAATTACCTCTCTCCGGGCGGACGTCCGGCTCAGGAGCTGAAGAAAAGGCTGCTCGGCAGTTGCCGGCAAGCAGCTGAGGAAGAACTGTATCGCTTTGAACAACTCATTGGCGGGCAACGGACGTATCTTGGGCATCCGATTCCGAAGGATGCGCCTCCAAGACCGGACAGGTCTGCCGTGTGGGATGAAGTGCATTGGAAGTGGGGAAATTAGCTCCGGATTTCTCCGACATCCGGCTACGTGAGCGTTGCCTTTCAGCTTGGTGCTCGTTCATGCTTGGCTCGGTGCTCGTTTATGCTCGGCTCGGTGCTCGTTCGTGCTTAGCTCGCTGCTCATTCATGCTCAGCTCGCTGCTTATCGGTGTTCAGCTCGCTGCCCATCGGTGTTTAGCTCGGTACCCATTGATGCTTAGCTTTCCGCCTGCATTGGGAACTGATAGAAAAATTATCAACTGAAGTTTCGCAAGTTCTTTATAATATTGACAAACAATAGTATCTCAATTGGGGTTGACTAAAAAGTCGGTTCCGCAAAGGTAACCTGCGAAACTTGAATTATTAATACAACTTAAAATCTCCTTTTCGAAAGGGAGGAATAGAAATACAGAAATATGAGAAATTTTGCTAATTATCATGTCGATGTCCGCAGACACACCAGCGGTGTCGTTAAAACCATTTGCGAGCAATGCCTCCCGACGAGGCACAACAAGCGTGACCGTTCGCTGCGGGTCAATATCGACACGGGGCATTGCCATTGCTACCATTGCGGAGCCGACTTCTACGTCCCCGACGATGCCGAAGAGCGTGAGAAAGCTGAGCGACAGGCTGCCCGTAAACGTCGTGCGGCATCTGCCGTTCCCCAGCATTTCCACCGTCCGGTGTTCGACGCTTCGAAGACGACGCTTTCCGAAGCTACGGAGCGTTGGCTGGTAGAGACGCGTTGTATTCCGCAGTCCGTCATCGCCGATCTGCGCATCACGGAGCAGGAAGAGTTCATGTCGCAATCCGGTGCGAAAGAGCGGTGCGTCTGTTTCAACTATTTTGAGGACGGGAAACTCGTCAACACCAAATTCCGTAGCGGTGCCAAAAATTTCAAAATGGTGCAGGGAGCCGAACTGATTCCCTACAATATCGATTCCGTGCTGGGACAGGACACCTGCATTATCCACGAAGGCGAACTAGATGCCGCGTCCTCCCTTGCCGCCGGATTCAAAAGCGTGATCTCCGTACCTGCCGGAGCAAATGCGAACCTTTCGTGGCTCGACCGCTTCATGGAGTCGCACTTCGAGAATCTGAAAGACATCATCATAGCCGTTGACACCGACTCTGCCGGGCTCAAACTGCGTGACGAACTGGTCAACCGTCTGGGTGCTGAACGCTGCCGTGTGGCCGTCTACGGACCGGGCTGCAAGGATGCCAATGAACATCTTGTCAAATATGGGATCGACAGCCTTCGTATCGCCATCGAGCAGGCGGAAGAAATCCCTCTTGAAGGCATCTTCACCGCCGCCGATCTGCACGAAGATCTGCGGGCATTGTTCGACAACGGCTTCGGTCCCGGTGCGGAGACGGGCTGGGAGGAGATGGATAAGATTTGTACGTACGAACGTAGGCGGCTGGTCATCGTTACGGGCATACCGGGGGCCGGAAAATCGGAATGGCTGGACGAACTGGTGTTGCGCCTCTGTATGCGCCATCAGTGGAAGATCGCGTTTTTCAGTCCGGAGAATAATCCTATCGTCTACCATCTCCGCAAGTTGATCGAGAAACTGACCGGACGCCGTTTTCAAAACGGTTGCGGCATGACGGAAGGACTTCTGCTCCGTTCGGAAGAGTTTCTTGCCGAAAACGTCTGTCACATCGCCCTCAAAGGCAGCGCCACTCCGGAACGGGTGCTTGCCAAAGCCCGTGAGCTTGTCCTGCGTCGGGGATGCCGCATCTTCGTCTTCGACCCGGTCAACCGTTTCGAGCATACCCCCGCGCCGGGGCAATCGGAAACGCAGTATCTTTCCAATTTCCTGAATCTGTTTACGGAGTTTGCCACGCAATATAACTGTCTGGTGATTCTTGTGGCGCACCCCCGAAAGATGAACCGCAATCCGGTGACGAACCATACTCCGCGTCCGGAAATGTACGACGTAAACGGGTCTGCCGATTTCTTCAACAAGGCGGATTATGGCTTGGTAGTGGAGCGTGACAAGGAGGTCGGAGTGACACGTGTCTATGTCGAAAAAGTGAAGTTCAAACACCTCGGAGCAGGTGGTGTGGCTACTTTTGTCTACGATCCCGTCAGCGGACGTTACCTCCCCTGCGAAGAGTCCCAAGACCCGTCCGTCCCACCGGAACAACGGGTCAGAAATACTGTCAATGACAGCTCGTGCTGGTTGCCGGAGAAGGAGCTGTTTGAATAGGTAATAGGTAATAGGTAATAAGTAATAATCGTAGCTGGTGAGGAGGGTGGTGGGTAACAGGTCACGGGGGATGAGTAACGGTGCGGATCACTGGTTGAATGGTGATTCATTTTGATACCGATTTACTTTATTTTCGCACAGTTTTGAGGTAAATACGGATTCATGAAACGTCATCCGATAGAATGATTATATTTGCATTTCGATTCTAAGAAACAAATAATAAACCATTAATCTGTAAACAATGAGATTTAGTAACGTAAGATTATTAGTAAAGGACTTCGCCGGATGCTTCAAATTCTACACCGAACAACTCGGATTAGAGCCGGCCTGGGGAGATGAGAATAGCGGATACGCCAGTTTTAAAGTAGCCGACGGAATAGAAGGTCTCGCCCTTTTTGTATCCGACTGGATGGCGCCCTCGGCAGGTAATGCAGATAAGCAGCAGCCTGTTGGGATGCGTGAAAAATTAATGATCTCATTCAGTGTGGATAACGTGGACGAAACCTTTGTCGCACTGAAAGCAAAAGGCGTGACGTTTATCAGTGAGCCTACGGATATGCCCGATTGGGGGATGCGTACCCTGTACCTGCGCGATCCCGAAGAAAATCTTATAGAACTCTTTACCCCTTTGGCACCGGAGAAATTTAGCCAGGAACTTATCGAAGAAGATCAGAAATTTCATTAAGAGACACGGCTGAAAAGCAACGTGTTCATCCGAGTGAACCGGAAAATGATATTGAATGGAGTTGTCCGAAAAGAGAACGTCTGCTATCGTTTTGCTCTGTCATCCTAAGTCTGCCGAAGAATCAGCTCTTTATATTAGTCAAAGAAGAGATTCTTCTCCGTGTGCTGAATGATAGATTGATAGTATTTATCTTCTTTTCGGACAGCTTTATACATTAATCGGGTATCTTGTCCGGAACTATTCTTATTTTGTTTTAACTGCTGATTGGCAGCAATACTTGTTGCCTGTTTTCAAGGCTCCTGCAGCACTTCTACGATCAGTCGTACTTGTGCGGGTGTGTAGTGTCTGCTTCGGGGATTCATGCCGGTGGATAGCAGGCGTTCTTTTAGTCCGGGTGCGGCTTCGATCCATTCGTTGAAGCGGTCTACTGCGCTTTGTTGCTGGATGTTGGGGATATATAGCATGGCGAGTTCTCCTTTTCCGTAGCTGCGGTATTGGAAGGCTTTTTCTTCTTCCTGTTTTTGCAGGGTATCTGTATTTGCTTTCATTCTTGATTTAATTATAGGGTGTTGTAATGGGTATAAAGTTACTGTTTTTTACTGTATTTAGCAAATTTGTTGCTCATGAAAGTGTCGCTTTTATGCTTGTATTGTTTAGTTGTTATTCACGTTGTCTGCTTATCTTTGGGGAGTGTTTATTCGGGGTTGGTTGGGATCTTTTTCAGCTTTTATCTGCTTTATGGTTACTTTGTATTTGCTTTTAGTATGCTTTCAATCTGTTTCTGATTCACTTTATTTTGTTTTATTCTGCTTTATGCTGTTTTAATCCGTCTTAATCCGTTTTATCCCGTCATAGTCCGGCGCAGTCCGTCGTAATCCGGGAAGTCGCCGGTGCACTGCCGTATCTTTGTTTCACCAACAGAAAGGGAGAATGTCCTTCTTTTCTTTAATACAAATTCAGTATGGCAACAGTGTCTGTGGTGCGCTATCAGCGCAAAAAAAAGATTGGTGATGACAAATCGCCGATGGTGTATGTGCTCAAACCCAAGCCGGGGGAATCGAAACTTTATTCTATCGAGTCGCTGGCGCGTGAGATCGAGTCGATCGGTTCGCTTTCGGTGGAAGATGTGGAGCACGTGATGCAATCCTTTGTCCGCTCGATGAAGAAGGTGCTCGTAGCAGGGAATAAGGTGAAGGTTGACGGCTTGGGGATTTTCTATACCACGCTTACTTGTCCCGGTGTGGAACAGGAAAAGGACTGTACGGTGAGGAATATTACTCGTGTCAACCTTCGTTTCAAGGTCGATAATTCTCTGCGGCTTGCCAACGACAGCACGGCTACCACACGTGGCGGGGACAATAACATGGTCTTCGAACTCATCTCCAAGAATGCGCCGGCTTCGGGAGGAAGCGGTGATGGCGGAGGCAGCGGTAGTGGCGGCGGCAGCGGCTCCGGTGGCGGTTCCGGTTCCGGTGGCGATGGAGGGGAGGAGGAAGCTCCCGATCCTACCGTTTAGTCCGGCAAGTACATCAGCATCATTAATGCGTGGTACCTGTAAATGAATAACCTGTAAAAATGAAAAGTTATGATTGACAAGATTTTGGAGATTGCATTGGAGATCCTGTTTTTCTTCCGCAGGAAGAGAAAAGGGAAACGAACGAAAGGGCAGGTCGATGAGGAAGATTGACCTGATTGTGATCCACTGTTCCGCCTCTAGGGCGGACAGGGATTTCACGGAAACAGACCTTGAAGTGTGCCACCGCCGGCGGGGATTTAACGGGATCGGCTACCACTTTTATATCCGGAAAAATGGCGACATCAAGACTACCCGCCCCATTGAACGGATAGGAGCTCATGCGAAAGGATTCAACCGGACAAGTATCGGCATTTGCTATGAGGGCGGACTTGACTGTCACGGGCGGCCTGCCGATACCCGTACCGAATGGCAGGTACACTCGATGCATGTGCTTGTGCTTACGTTGCTGCGTGATTATCCCGGTTGCCGGGTGTGCGGGCATCGTGATCTGAGCCCTGATCTGAACGGGAACGGGGAGATCGAACCGGAGGAGTGGGTGAAGGCTTGTCCGTGCTTTGATGCGGAGGAGGAGTGGGCTTGACGAAGGGAATGAGAAATCGGGATATTTGTTTCCGATAGAATACAGTACTAATTCAAGCCCTCTTTCTCACGAAAAGGAAGCCTTGAATTAGTACTGTTCTTTATTGGTTTCAGCGAGTCAGTCCTTTATATATTTTCAGCACTGCTTCCGCACTGTTTTTCCATGAAAATAGCTTGCTGCGTTCAAGCCCATATTCTATCTGTTGTTGGTAAAACTGATTATCATTTTCCAGTTGGAGTATCTTCTCTGTGATCTCTTCCGGATGATATGGGTCTACCAATAAAGCCCCTTCACCGGCTATTTCGGGCATGGCTGACGTGTTTCCTGTGATGATAGGTGTTCCGCATGCCATCGCTTCCAGCATGGGAATCCCGAAACTCTCGCGGAGTGATGGATAAAGAAAAGCGAATGCGCCACTGTATAACGCCGCAAGATCAGTGTTTGCAATATATCCGGGGAAACGAAGCGAACTTTTTATATCGGTAATCTTTTCTTCTTCCAATATCCGGTCAATGGCATCCTCTTTCAGATCGGCAATGAGCAGCGGCAATTTCTTTTCAGAGCGTTTCAGATACTCACTGTATGCTTTTAGCACTCTGGGGGTGTTCTTCTTTGGGTCTGTATTGCCCAGGAAAAACAGATAATTGTCCGAATCTATATATTTTCGTGTGATTCCCGGGGCTTTGGGTTGCAGGTGGAAATGGCTGTTGAATCCATTGTATACCGCTACTAATTGTTCGCTCGGCAAGTGGAGTGCTTCAAGGATGCGTTTCCGTTCGAACTGCGAAACGGTAATAATCTTTTTACATTTGGGAAGTATGCGGGGAACCACCAGCCGCCGGTAATGCCAGCCCATTTCCTGATACCATGACTGACTGGACGACTGCCGTTTTTCCAGATAAATGATGTCGTGCAGTGTCAATACCAAAGGAACAGGGCAGTGCAGGGGAGCGGTGTTGCTTGTGCAGTGCAGCAGGTCGGGTTTGAAGCGTTTTACGGCACGAGGCAGTGCCATTTGTTCCCAAAGGGGGTATGTCGGACATTTCAGTTCAATGATGTGCATATTTTCCGAGCTTTCCAGGCATCTGTCTTCACCGGGACTGACGAATATAAAATATTCATTTTCATGATCCATCTTCTGTAATTCCCGGATTGTTTCGAGAGCTACGAAATCCATTCCGTGTTTGTTGGGACGGAAAATGCGTTGGGCTTCAATGGCTATTTTCATGTTTTTTGTTTTTTATGATGGTATGATGTTTTTCTTCGTTTATAGTATTCTTCCGGTTCTGCCTATGGGTGTTCTCCATGTTCTGTATGGATGAATTTCTTGTTTGCCCCTTTGAGCTTGAACAGGTTTCCGATGGTGGCCAGCGCAAGCATGGGGATTTTGATGATTGCTTTTCCCAGTTGTTTGCTGAATAAGTGTCCGGGGATGGGAAGTATCATTGCCGCTATTTGGGCGATGGATAACACCCACCATTTTATGGCTGACATCCATTCGTATTCTCCGCCTTGCAGGCTCTGCCAAATGCTGAAGACCGTGAAAAGGAGTGTCAGCCCGAATACGGCTGCTATCTGTATCAGACGGGGAGGAAGCATCCACTGGAATATTTTGTCACAATAGTCAATGTTGCCTTGTCTCAATGCTTTCATGAAATTGAGGGACGAGCTGCGGAGTGCTCCGAACTGTGCGGCTATCCAACGTTTCCGCTGGTTGCTGATGGCTTCTTGTTTCTGTGTCTTTTCGTCATATATGGGCAGTTGCGCCAGGTAGGTGGTGTGGATGTGCTGCTGCAGGAGCAGGGCTTCCAGTTCTTTGTCCTCGCCTGCTGTTTGCAGATGGGTTACATTCTGGCGGAACCAGTGGGCGTCAAATGCCATCCCCGAACCGGATAAGGCGGCGGAAAGTCCGAGTACATTGTGCCCGCTGCGGAAGATGCCATTGTTGATTTCTTCGCTGATACCGTCGAGGACGGAAATGGCCGTATTCAGATTTTTTCCCGTCCGATGGGCTTGTATGGATTGCAGACCGCTGTCGAACGCACGGTTTACTTCGGCTAAAAAGTCCGGAGAGGTCAGATTATCGGCATCCATGACGGCTACGACGTCGTAAGGTTCTTCTTTGATGGCATTCATGGCCATTGTCATGGCTTTTGCTTTCGAACTTTCTTTGTAATCCGCTATCAGCAAACGGATAGGGAGCGAACGTAGTGTATCATTGGTGGTATCCTGCATCTGGTCGGAAATAACAATGATGTCGAACAGCTCCTGTGGATAATCTTGCTGCAGAAAGCTGCGAACGGAGGAGATAATCACCCGGTCTTCTTTGTAGGCAGGGAACAGTATGACGAAACGCCGGAGCTTGCGGGCTTCGGGGAAACAGGGTGCACGGTAGAACTTGGATGCAACAGCGTACACAAGCAGATAGCATACGCAAAGTGCAAGCGGAATGTAGAGTATCCAGTCGATGATGTTCATAGGGCTACAATAAGGTTATATGATTGGTTGATCTTTATCGGATGAGGGCATGAAAAGCCCTGCACAAACTCCCCGACAGACGGCTCCGGTCAGATCAAGGCGCCTTTGGAGTGTGTATATCAGACTGTTTTTACCGGCAGCTACGATGCTTTGGTAAAGGATAGAGAGGAAGCGGTTGGCTCCTTTCAGATTTCTTCGGGCATAGAGCAGGCGGTTACGTGTCAGATAATAGGTACGCAGTTTGCTGAGCTGGCCTGTACTTTGGCTCTCTTTATGAAAGACGGTACAACGGGGTTCGTACCACAGTTCATAGCCGGCTCTTGACATACTGGTGCTCCAGTCTATCTCTTCGTAATAAAGGAAGAAGATTTCCGGCATCATTCCTGCTTTCCCGATGACTTCGCGTTTTATGATCATGGCCGCACCATGCAGGTACGGAGTGGGGCAGGGAGTGTCGAATGTTCCATCGTCCGGACAGCCGAAACCAATGCCTTTATTGCGTAATGCAATGGGAGACAGCGGAGTAAATCCGGCAAATTGTATGTCTTGAGGCGGAAAGGCAAAACGTATCTTCGGGGAGGCTGCACCGATTTCCGGATGGCTTTCCAGACGTTCTATCAAATAAGCAATCCCGTCCGATTCGATATAGGTATCATTGTTTATCAGAAAGAGGTACTGTCCCCTTGCTGCTTTCATGCCTAAGTTGTTGCCTCCGGAGAAACCTTTGTTTTCATCACTGCGGATAGTTGTGACTGAAGGGTATAATGCTTGTATCTTAACCGCTTCATCTTCACGTGAAGCATTATCCACAACGATGATTTCATAACTTACAGAATGAATCTTATTCTGAAGAGACTCTATCAGCTCGCAGGTATCTTTGAATCCGTTGTAACAGATAGTGATAAAGGAGACTTGAGGCCCGTTAATCATAATTTATGATTTATTGTTTGTTTCTGATTCTACTATTTTATCTTTTCGCATCCGTCTGTCGATATAGGGTCCTGTAAAACAGAGGGCAAAAGCTGTATATACGGGTATGGAGTTGGGGTATTGCATTACGTCGTTGACGTATGCCGCTATATAAAAGCCGGCTGCCATACAAAGCCATGCTGCGAGTAATCCTCGCAATCGTTTGTTCATGATTTTGAATAACAGTATCCAGCCACACCAAGCAAAAAGTATACTGTGGATAACAAGATAGATAACGAGCCCGACTATTCCAGTTTCCACCCATACCGAAACAAGCCATGAATCAGGTGGATATGGCATGCGTTCTTTAGGGTAAAATCGTTCGCCTTTAGATAATCCTATGCCATAGCCGAAGGGCTTACGGCTCATTAATTCTTTCATTTTCTCGCGATTGTATACGCGAACTTGGTAGGATACATCGCTGCTTGGGCGGAATGCAGAACGCATTTTACGAACATATTGATTATTGTCAGCTATATTTGTAAATGCGAAAAATATAAATAATGATACTAAGGTAATGCCTCCTATAATACTGGCTCTTAAATTACGGGAAAGAATGATGTAAAAGCCTAATGCTGCAATAGGAACTGCTATTGCAGCACGAGTTCCGGAAATACCCATTCCGTAGATAGCGGCGATGGTGACAATCAGAAAATAGACTTTCAACCATTTATTTTTTATATAAAACGCAGATATGCTAAAAATAGAAGCTCCCATTGCCATATGTACACCAAAATTAGCAGCATCACTGAAAAAAGAAAAATAACGAATACCAGACCAAATGATATGTGTGCTGGCACCGCCCTCTACAAACAGAAAATACTGTTCACGTTCATTGAAACCATAGGTCTTTTGCCAGTACCCTTTTGCGACCGCCAAAAGGATGAATATAGACCAAATGATCAACAACCATTGAATGCCTTTGATATCGCGGACCGCTAGCGGAATAAATGTGGCACATACAATAGGATACACAAGATAATGAGTGATAGAGATATTCCAGGCTGACTGGACATTATTAGGGTTGGCTATTTCTAATATACAGTATGCTCCCCAAATAAGAAATAGCATAAGCATACCATTACGACTTTCTTTCCAGTCAATCCTTTCAAACATGGTATGGGCGAAAATTATGGCTACCACAAACAAGGTGCATGACAATGTGGCAATTCCTAATGGAATATCTGTGAGCATAGTCGCTGCGACCAAAAGAAATTGCAGGATAAACAGGGTGTAGAAACCTTGTTTAGAATATTTCAAAATCAGTAGAAAAGCGGCTATCACTAATGGCAGCATGCTGAAAGCCAGAAAATTGGGAAGTGAAGTCCGAAAGATAGCTTTATATAATACGTATAAACCACCCACCAGCAATAAATAGATCCATCCTTTGCTAAGGAAAGAATTGCTGGCTGCGGTTAAATACTTACTATATTTGTCTTTATCAATCGTCATCTTCATCTTTATCGTCTGTTGCTACAAACGGCTTTTTCTTGCTAATCAAGGTAACGATGCTTTCTGTCAAGGCTAGTTGAGACAAGCGATAGAGTACTTTTCTGCGGAGAGTATACGGAGGGAGCATACCGGTATAATCTTCTACTACATTACGTGATGCGCAGGTTAGATAGACATAGAGAGGAATCTGTGCAACTTGTTGCTGTAATTTCTCCACTAACAGTTTATCTGTCTCTTTCCAACCACGGTCGGCTCTTGCAATCAATACATTCAGATTGGCTTCTTGCAGCAACTCTGGCGGAATATTGGCATCCCGCAGATTTGGATACTCAACAATGATTATATCTTCTTCATTGAATGTATATAGATCAGCTATGCTTTTGGCTAGATTATATTCACGTGATAAGATATTAAAGTCACGTCCCCAAACGAGTGTACGTACTTTGAGACCAATGCTTTCCCAATACCCATTCAGTTCCTGGATAACATGACTTTTACCCTCACCGGCTTCAGTACTAATAAAGTTGATAATATAAGGAAAGCCGTCTTTCTTTTGTTGGCAGAAACGAAGAATATTACTACTTAATTGTTTGGTAGCTATTTTTTCGCATTCTTTACCATATCCACGATATTCTAAAATGGATTCTTTCGGAAAAGCTCCCAGCATAGGAAGACCGACCAATCGGCGAGTACGGATTGAATCTCTCAGCGTACGATCCAGCAACTCTAATATCAAGAAAAAGCCTAAAATGAATAAGAAGCTACCGGCACATGCTCCCATTACTATCTTCTTTAAAGAAGAAGGAATAGGACTGATTGGATATGCCGGTGCATTCAGTACTTTCAAAGCGGCAGAAGTCATTTCCAAATTCTTTCTTCGCATAAGGGCGTCATTATAGCTTTTCAATACGGACAAATAATTCTGTTCAATGAAATTTATGTTACGCTCCTTGCGTTTGATTGTAGACCCTACAGGAGCAAAGAAACGGTATCTTTTATCAAGTGATCTGCGGCTTTCCTGTACAATTAGTAAATCTGACTTAGCCTTTTCTAGTTTTAAGGTTACATCCAGCCATTGCTCAATAATGTTGTTTTTTGATACTCCTTCTTTGGTATAGTTATGTGCTACATATTTATTGGATAATTCAGATAACTCATGACGGGTCTTTTCCAAACGTTTTTTATAGTCTTGGAGAGATTTTCCTTCTGTTAATGTATCTCCTGATAGGGTCTCCATTTCGGAAATTTTTCCTGTGAGTGAGGATGCTTCGTTTAACTTGTCAAGAAACTGGAGATTGTTAATGACTTGTTTGGCATTGCTGTCCATATGCCTTTCCAATTCGCTTAACATTGCTCTCGCACTGTTGTAATCAATAAGTACATCTTGTTCGCGTAACTCAAATTCCTTGTCGATAGCTGCAATCTCTTTGGTTTCATCATAGTAGTTGATGATACGTTTCTCTACGTTGTACCGCGTAAGTGAATCTTCGTTTATCCGAAGTTCTTTTCCTATGCGTCCAAGTTCCCCTTTAAAGTATTTGATAACATTATCAGTTTCACCATAGCGAATAGAACGATATTCATTTACAAATTCTTTAGTCAGAATTTCGATTGTATTATAGGCAATACCTGGATCATCTGTCATATAGTTAACGCTGATCAGGTCGCTGTTCCCCTTACGACTTACTTGGATGCTTTTGAGATCGTTAAAACTATAGTGATGTAGGTTAAAGTAAAATACTCCATATAGATAGTTTGATCGTGTCGGTTGCAGATAGCGGAAGAAATTCTCAACAGTTTTGTCTTCGCTGCTCTTATCTATCAATGCAAGTATTTCTTTTCCGTTGGGACTATTTTTTAAATGATTGTATATCCTGTTGTAATTATAGGCTGTAATGTATTCATTGTCCTCACTGGGATTTCCTTTCATTAAACTACGTGCGTATAATCGCATGGACACACGTTGAAGTGTGCTTTCGGCTTTGATAATACTAATTAGATTGTCCATCGTATTCTGAGCTGTAGCCCAATCTACTTTGCGGTTACCTCCTTCTATGTCGTATCCCGAAGCGGCACCTGTATAAAGTGTGGCTTCTACATAATATGTTTTGCCTAGCATGCGCTTACCTAAATAGTAAGTGGCAAATGTAATAATGCCTGTGCCGATAAGTAGCCACCAACGGATACGATACAGGAATCTGCTGATATAAAGGATATATTCCATATATGAGTGTTATTTGTTTCTGAGGATTGGGGTGCAAGTGATTACTTCAAGTATCATCAAACTTTTTGTCAGTTCAAACTTGCTGTTTTCAAACTTCTCTTGTGCCACTGATTGACGTGATTTCTCTGTGGATAATTCTCCAGAATTAATGGTTCCATTGGAAAAGTTTTTTTCAGCTATGTTATATTGCACATTGGCCAATACAAGAGCTTCAGCATTTAGCTTTAGGATGCTCAACTGAGAGGTAGCAGTTGCATATAGCAGAATTATTTCCTTTTTCATTTCCTCAAACTTAACTTCTCTTTCAAGTTGGGCAGTACGCACATTCAGTTTTTGGCGTTTTACCCGTGCAGTCAGGTCAAAGAGACCGTCCAAAGGAATGTTAACTCCTGCACCAACTGTATATCCTTTTTGTGCTTGCGTGGAGTAGGTGAGATAGGGGGCTATTGCCACGTCCGTAAAAGTAGATTCGTTACCGAACATACCATACTGATAGCTGCCTCGTAAACTGAAGAAACTTAAGAAAGCTTTTTTCTCTTTTGCCAGAAGCTTCCGTTCAATTTGTTCTTTTACTGTAGCTAATTCATAGGTCGGAGCGCTTTTTGCGTTCTCGAAAAGAAGATCCAGCGGTGGAAGTGTAATGCTGGAATAATCACTTGGTTGTAGTTTTGAGTAATCGCTTACCTCTTGCGCAGTTACGCTTCCAGTGGAGGCAAACAAAAATAGTAATCCTCCGAAGAGGTATCTGATTTGTTTCATAAATTAACCCTATTATCTGCTTTTGCTGTGTTATAGCAACGCAAATATAAGGATTAATTTTATTTAATGATGTTCTTATGGAAGCATTTTATCATCTTTCTTGTTAATTATGAGCAAATACTTGTTTAGAATGCCTCCGTCATGTTGAAATAGAATAAATTCTGCTTGTTCACCATGTCTCTGCCGAAGTCAAGACGGACGTTCATACGGGGCTGAACTTCAATGCGTAAACCGAGTCCCAGATTAGGAAGTACACCTTCGATTTTGCCCGGAGTAGGGCCCATGAAGCCGCATCCTCCCCATGCTACGTAGCCTACATGATTCAGCATCTTCTTCACCCAATTGCTTTTGTCCGTATTTATCATCTGACGGTATTCTGCCATCATCACGTGGGATGACTTGTCGCGAAACTGTCCCATATAATAACCACGAAGGTCGAAAGGAGTGCCGCTGAGTGCGTATTTAGTCAATGGAACATTGCCGAATACATTCTTTGTCTGCACTGTCCAAGCCAATACTTTACGTTTGCCTAGGGTCTTGTATTGGCGGTAGTCTATTTCCAAACGGTAGAAATTATTATCGCTTCCGAAGGCTTTGTTGTACATCATCCCACGAAAGTCCAGATACGTTCCCCGATAAGCATTGGCGGGAACGTCACGGGTGTCGTACGTCAGCAGGAAACCGACTCCGGAACTGAGGTTAGAGTAGCCGTGATCCGTACCGCCGGCAGCAATATACGATGGTTGCTCTATCATTCCTGCGGCAGGTTTAGTGATCTTGTCATAATTGAAGTCGATCTGCGGGCCGGCAAAGAAGTTGCTTTTCCCCAGACGGAATAAAAACCACGGATTCACCTGCACACCGCTATAACGGTATTCGCTGGTGTCTTCGCCACGCGGATAGTCCTTGTTGGTGCTGTATCCGATGCCGTAGAAATTTTCCAGTGTATTCTTATATGCAAAGACTCCGAAGATGCGGAATCGGTCGCCTTTGAAGAAAAGCTGCGGTTTGGTGAACAGGTTCAGTCCTCCTTCGAACATCAGGGCGATGGCCATCGGCACCACCGAACGTTGTTGGGTAGTATCACTCGGATTCATCCGAAACGTCATCAATGCACTACCGCCGATCAGTAATCCGAAGTCCGGAGTATAGCTGGGGCCACCTAATATATTATAATGTAGATTACGTTTGGCTACACGCTGGCGTCGCAATTCTTTTTTGGAAAGGGTGGGGGTGGAATCTGCCGGGGCTACCCCGACTTCGTCAACAGAAGTTGTAGTCGTTTGCAGTTCATCGCTTTTTACTGCCGTGTCAGCCGTTTGAGCTAACGAAATATTGATGAATAGAAACATCATCAATATACCTATTGTATATCTTTTCATATTCTTTCTTGAAATCCGCTGCAAAGGAAACTATTTTATTTCGATTAGTTTTCATTCTCATAGATAATAAATCTAAAAAAGAATCGTATTTTTGCCAATTAATAATATGTAAAACGAAATTGCCAACGGATTACTATTAGCATACAGGCAAAGTTAATTTATAAACGATCTATAATGAATAAACGAATTTTATCAGTTTTTGTTTGCTGTGCCCTTTACTATTCTGCACAGGCACAGGACGCGAAAGGCGGCATCAGCGTTGACATGATGCAGCAAATCAAACAGAGTTATCAAGGCACTTCTACCGACAAGGCTATCCGGAACGCCATCAGCAACAACGACATCCGCAAGCTTGCCCTGAACCAGGACAATATGAAGGGGATGGATACGCATTTTTCTGTCAAAGTGAACTCCAAGGGGATCACCGACCAGAAATCATCCGGACGCTGCTGGCTCTTCACCGGTCTGAACGTAATGCGTGCCAAAGCCATCGACAAATACAATCTGGGTTCTTTCGAATTCTCGCAAACCTATCCTTTCTTTTTCGACCAACTGGAAAAGGCCAACCTTTTCCTTCAAGGCGTCATCGACACCAGCGACAAGCCTATGAACGATAAAATGGTGGAATGGCTGTTCCGCAATCCGTTGAGCGACGGCGGTACATTCACCGGAGTAGCGGACATCGTAAGCAAATACGGTCTCGTCCCCAAAGACGTGATGCCCGAAACAAACAGCAGCGAAAACACCGCCCGTATGGCGAATCTGATCGCTCTGAAACTTCGCGAACAGGGGTTACAACTCCGTGACATGGCTTCGGAAAAAGCTAAACCTGCCGCTATAGAGAACGCTAAAGTGGAAATGTTGAGCACCATTTACCGTATGCTTGTCCTGAACTTGGGCGTACCTCCCACAGAATTTACCTGGACGCAATATAATGTCAAAGGCGAGCCTGTAGAAACCGCCACCTACACCCCGCTTTCTTTCCTGAAGAAATACGGTGACGGAAAGTTGATCGACAACTACGTCATGCTCATGAACGACCCCAGCCGCGAATACTACAAATGTTATGAAATAGACTACGACCGCCACCGCTACGACGGCAAGAACTGGACATACGTCAACCTTCCGATCGAGGACATCAAGGAGATGGCCATCGCCTCTCTGAAAGACAGCACCATGATGTATTACTCCTGCGACGTCGGCAAGTTCCTGAACTCTGACCGTGGTCTGCTCGACGTCAAAAACTATGATTACGACTCATTGATGGGCACCACCTTCGGCATGGACAAGAAACAGCGTATCCAAAGCTTTGCCAGCAGCTCCAGTCACGCCATGACCCTCATGGCAGTCGATCTGGACAAAAACGGAAAACCGACCAAATGGATGGTTGAAAATAGTTGGGGTGCCGGAGCCGGTTATCAAGGCCACCTCATCATGACAGATGAATGGTTCAACGAATATACCTTCCGTCTCGTTGTGGAAACGAAATACGTGACCCCGAAAGCACTCGAAGTCTTGAAACAAAAACCGATCCGCCTGCCGGCATGGGATCCAATGTTTGCCGGCGAAGAATAATCAACCGACAATCATGCTGCATCGACTTATACGCCGCAAGGTCTTCCAGCCTACTTTATTAAAGAACGTGTGCGAACACAAAAGGAATTACGGATATTTTTCCGTAATTCCTTTCTTTTTTCCTCCCGAATCACATTATTATTTATTACTTTTGCGGCAAATTTTATGAAACCATTATTTTATATAGCATGGCAAATGTAATAAAGTTACGTAAAGGCCTTGACATAAACCTGAAAGGTAAAGCTGCTGAGACGTACACAACAGTGAAAGAGCCGGGATTTTACGCACTCGTACCCGATGATTTTCCTGGAGTGACACCGAAAGTGGTTGTGAAAGAGCAGGAATATGTGATGGCCGGTGGACCCTTGTTTATCGACAAGTATCATCCTGAAGTGAAATTTGTTTCGCCCGTGAGTGGCGTAGTGACGAGCGTTGAACGTGGTGCTCGCCGTAAGGTATTGAACATCGTAGTGGAAGCTGCCGCAGAGCAGGACTACGAAGAATTTGGTAAGAAGAACGTATCCTCGATGGATGCAGATGCTGTGAAGTCCGCGCTTCTTGAAGCAGGTCTGTTTGCGTTTATCAAGCAACGTCCGTATGACATCATTGCAGACCCGACGGTAACACCGAAGGGCATCTTCGTTTCCGCATTCGATACCAATCCGCTGGCTCCCGACTTCGAATTTGCTCTGAAAGGCGAAGAAGCAAACTTCCAGACTGGTCTTGATGCCCTCGCCAAAATGGCAAAAACTTACCTGAGCATCAGCGTGAAACAGAAAGCCGCTGCACTGACACAGGCTAAGAACGTTACAATCACCGCTTTCGACGGACCGAATCCTGCCGGTAACGTAGGTGTTCAGATCAACCACCTCGACCCCGTTTCAAAGGGCGAAACTGTGTGGACAATTGATCCGCAAGCCGTTATCTTCATCGGTCGTCTCTTCAATACAGGCCGTGTGAATTTCACCCGCACAGTAGCCGTGACAGGTTCCGAAGTGTTGAAACCTGCTTACTGCAAACTTCAGGTAGGTGCATTGCTGACTAACGTATTTGCCGGAAACGTAACAACTGACAAAGATTTGCGCTACATCAGTGGTAACGTGCTGAGTGGCAAACAAGTTTCTTCTAACGGATTCCTGGGTGCTTTCCACAGCCAACTGACTGTAATCCCCGAAGGTGATGACGTTCACGAAATGTTCGGATGGATCATGCCGCGCTTCAACCAGTTCAGTGCCAACCACTCATATTTCAGCTGGTTGATGGGCAAAAAGGAATATACGCTGGATGCACGTATCAAAGGCGGCGAACGTCACATGATCATGTCCGGCGAATATGATAAGGTATTCCCCATGGATATCATGCCCGAATATCTGATTAAAGCGATCATCGCCGGTGATATCGACCGTATGGAAGCGCTGGGTATCTACGAAGTGGCTCCCGAAGACTTCGCACTCTGCGAATTCGTCTGCTCTTCGAAGATGGAACTCCAACGCATCGTCCGTGTCGGACTCGACATGCTCCGTGCTGAAATGGCATAATCCGCATGGCAAATTGTAAATTGTAAATCGTAAAATAGTAATATATTAATGAAAGCGTTAAGAAATTATCTCGATAAGATAAAGCCGAACTTTGAAGAGGGCGGTAAATTCCACGCATTCCAGTCGGTGTTCGACGGCTTCGAAACATTCCTGTTCGTGCCCAGCAAGACTGCGAAAACGGGAACGC